>OGCG01001295.1_pt1 | contig 12647 bp, 10 predicted proteins | sample 1570061 | NCBI WGS metagenome assembly OGCG01 (sample SAMN06268698, study PRJEB24515) | hot springs metagenome | isolation source: Joseph's Coat, Yellowstone National Park, Washington, USA | place: USA:Joseph's Coat, Yellowstone National Park, Washington, USA
GACATACTTGCACCTAAACCTCAGACAACTACATCTGTTTTTATTCAAGGACAGCCTATTCAAAATCAATACGTTCCAGAACAGAATATTGTAGATCAAGATTTAAACGCCGCTTCCGTTATGGAGAATCAAGGAAATTATTTTACTGCATCACAATATTATTGGAACGCTATAATAACCCTTATAGGCATAGTTAGCAAAAAAACTGGATTTATGCCTATAACACTCGATGATTATTTTAATGCCGCAAGGTTATTGGGTGAAAAATATTCTTCAGAAATACCTTCTTTATTTGATCAAGCTTACAAGGAAAGAACTGAAGGAAACTTTAACGAATTTAGGAATACTGCGCTATCGCTAATAACTAAGTTAAAGGCCATTGATAAGACACATTAAATCTTAATTAGTTACTCATTTTTATTTCTAAAAATAAATTATATTTATGGAATCTGAGATTCAAGCATTAAAAAACATAAAGATCGGTTCACTTTATTATTTCATAGCTATAGTTCTTGCATTAGTCACTGAAAGTCTTGCCATAACTATAAAATCTTTAAGTACAAGCGTAGCATTCTTAGTATTGGAATTAATAGCTTATGTAATATTAATACTTGGATTTTCAAAGTTGCGTATAGGTTTTTTTACAATCTCTAAGGAGATTAATACCAATATAGGAATAACTGGAATAAACATTTTCATTTTTGGAGTAATAGCGTTGCTGTTTAGTGATATTTTTTCAATCTTACTTTACCTTGGAGCTTTCCTGATAGTTTTAGGCAACGTAATGATAGGACTTAATATTTATAAAATTGGACAAAATTTTGAAGGAAATATGGAAAAAGTTGCAGGAATTTTAATAATAATAACAGTAACTTCGTTTATAGGTTATATCATATCATATTTTGCCTCTGACGAACTCATAAAGAAAGTATCTCAAACTCCAGAGGAAAAACCATTGCAGATAATTACTACTGATAAGAATGTAGGTTATGGAATTTTAAAAAGTAATGGAGATGCAAACTTTACAGTCTATTCTAAAGGAGTATCTGAAATAGTTTCAGCACAAATTATAGGTTACAATTTCCAAGTATTGCAGATTAGCCCAAAAACTGTTGGACCTGGAGAGAATAAAATATATATAAAATTCAATTTATCGGGATTGCTATCTCCGGGAAATATTTATAATGTTGAAATATTACTTGCCAATAATGAAAAGTTGTTAGCTTCCCTAGTATATGAGATATAGTATATACAAAAATTTAACGCTGACTACTAAATTCTTTATTTAAACAACTAATTCCCTATCAAAGTCAAAGGTATTATACATCATAAAGATTACTTTAACTGGTAAAAGTAATTGTCCATAACTTTAAAAAGTTGTAGGGATATAATATATTTGTGAAAGAATATGAAAGCAGTACTTTTGAGTAAAAAAAGAACAAACAGTGCCGAGGTACCAGTAAACTATACTGACATGCCTCTAGAATACTTAAAAACCGAATTCCCTGAAGTATACGAAAGTATAATGAGATCACGCAGAGTTGTTGATGGCTATATTTATATGAGAAATATGTAAATTTTTGTATAACGTAAATTATTAAAAATAGTATTATTGTTTGCAAATTATTCGGTATTATTTTACATATTTTCATTTAATTATTTTTATTATCAATTATAAAACTACCACAACCTTAGACTTTTACATTATATCAAAAAGATTTGTCTTTTAAAGGATAATAAAATATTAAAAATTATTGCGTTTGTAGTTCTTCTACTTCCTTAGACGATACTTCTAGAGGTCTATCCTTAGTCTCAGGAATTAGTGCTAAGGTTATTATTGCTGCTACTATTGCTAACGCCCCTAAAAACCCCACAGCAAAAGATTCACCATAAGCTTTAAACAATGCTGGAAATACGAAAGCAGTTAAACTTGCTCCTATTCTTCCAGAAGCTACAGTTAATGCTTGTACGGTACCTCTCACCTTAGTAGGTGCTAATTCTACACCCAACATTCCAGAAGCACTTATAGATCCAGGTCCTGCTTGTTGTGCTAAATTCATTCCGCCATATAATATTAAAGCTAAAACAGGAGAGAAAGCTAATCCTGCTAAGTCTTTATATGCAGCGAATGCTAATAGAGATAATGCCATTCCTATAAAGCCTAAGACCTGTAATGGCTTTCTCCCAGCCCTATCTATTAATGATAAGGCAATTATCCCACCAGGTACTACGAAAGCTCCTTCCATTATTAATTGGAATACTCCAGAATTTACTCCTAAACTAGATGCTATTAACGACGGACCAAATAATATTCCAGAATAAGCTACAATATCAAAGAGGAACCATAATATGCAAGCAGCTAAGAATTGTCTCCAGTATTTAGCAAAGTAAAAAGAGAATGAATTAGTATCTTTCAAATTTGAAGTTATATTAATAGTATTTCCTGAAACTTGTTTTACTACATTTCTTAATCCTTCCATATCACCTTTAATTCTTCCTAAGAATCTTGCAGTTTCTGGAATCTTTCTTCTTAAGTATATTACAGAGACTGCTGGTATTGCACCTGCTGCTAGAACTATTTTCCAAACAATCATAGGACTTAATCCCAATGCTGAAAGACCTAAGTATATTAGTGCAGCAGTAGTAGCTCCAAATCCCCAGAATAATCCAAAACCAAGTGCTATTATTTTTCCTCTGTCTTTAGCATTGGAATGCTCAGCCATTATCATTGGTGAAAGAACGTAATCTGCGCCTACACCAAGTCCTAGTAAAAATCTTACAATTATTAACTCTACTGGAGAAGAAACGAAGGCTTGAAGAAACGCGCCTATAGTCATTAATGATACATCTATTCCATAAAACGTCTTTCTTCCTTTGTTTGCTAGAATTCCAAATATAATAGCTCCAATCGCTGCACCTATTAGTGCTGAACCGCTTATCAAAGAGGTGTACAAAGTATAAGAAGGACTAGTTTTTGTTATTCCAAGAGTTGAAAGTACTGTTAATAGTACTATACCTATTGATGATAAATCGTATCCATCAGTAAAAACCCCCATTCCTGTAGTTATCATTGATTTTAAATGAAACCAACCTAGTTTCTTATCGTCTAAAGGTTTAAATGGACTGTTCATTTTAGTTCAAGCTAAATTTTATTGTAAATATATATGTATTTTCGACTATTATCTATATAGATATATATAATAAAAATAATATTTAGTCTAATATGTAGTACTATATAGATTATATAGATAAAAATACGAAAGATTTTTATAAAATTCTAAATTAGAATAGTTATGGACGCGTTAATCTTAGGAATTATCTTAGGACTAATTCAGGGAATAAGCGAATGGATTCCTATAAGTAGTAAAACTCAAATTTTATTAGCTTCCACTTTTATTCTAGGTCTAGGATTTTCTGAGGGATACGTATTTGGTCTATTCATGGAAATTGGTACAATTTTTGCTGCTATAATATATTTTAGAAGAGAAATTTATAGAGTTATTATAGCGCTAATAGGAAAGGGAACTGAAGAAGATGTAGTTTTATTAAAATACGTAGTAATATCAACAATTATTACTGGAATAATGGGAGTTCCAATTTATCTATTTATTATAAATCTCATTAAGGGACCAGTTATTGGGATTCCCATGTCGATTTTAGGACTTATTTTAATAACTGATGGAATAGTAATATATTTTTCAAGGAAATCTTATATACCTAGGAAATCCTTAAAGGATCTCACTATAAAAGACTTTGCAATAGTAGGATTTGCTCAAGGTCTAGCAGCATTACCAGGCGTAAGTAGATCAGGGATGACTACTTCTGCATTACTACTTTTAGGAGTTAAACCAGAGGAAGCTTTTAGATTATCTTTCATAGAACTTATTCCTGCAGCTTTAGGAGCAATAGGTGTAACTTTGATTTTCTCTAAACATACAGTAGAAACTACTTTACACCTTATCAGTTTTGGAGCATTAGGTATATCTATAGTTGTTGCCACTATAGTAAGCATATTCCTAATAAGTGCTTTGCTTAGATTTGCGAGAAGTAATAGAATATTGTTAATAGTGTTTACATTAGGTGCATTAGCGTTAATTAGCGGGATAATAAGTTCTATAACTGGATTAGGCTAACTTGTATGTTAAGAAAGGTAATAGTTTTTTTATAAAAACGATGAGGTTAAGTTGATACTTCATCTACAGCCTTTACATATCTCCTTAGCAAACCTAGCAAGAAGAGAACAACAGGGATAAGAACTCCGAACATTAACCTTATACCAATAACTTGAGCTATAAATCCAGCAACGGTAGGAGTTACAACACCTATTAGCATCATTATTGCAAAGAATTGACTATTTGCTGCGTTTCTGTTTTCCGGAGTGAAAGTCCTACTAATGGATATTACGGACATGGGATAAGTAATTCCGTGAGGGAATCCTAAAATAAATAATGCTAATAGAAATAGTGGAAAACTTTTTGTTAACGCTATTATTGATAAACCTACTGCGGTAGTTAATATTGAAAATGTTGTAAATCTCGAAATTAATTGAGCGGGTCTTATAGATAAATATAACCTAGCAATAAATGACGTTAAGAAGAATAAAGAGAATAATGCTGTAACTTGAGAATAACTTATCCCAAAAGCTTGTTTTGCGTAAACTCCTGCAAATGCCGTGAATGCTGCAAATGGAATATTATAAGATAATATATTTATTACAGCTACTTTAAATCCAGGATTAGAAAATACCTTTATTGACGTTTTTTCTACATTTTTCTCTTCAGGAAACTGTATGAAAAAGGAAAGAATAGCACCCAAAATTGCAAATGGCTCAAACCATAAGAACACCGTTTTCAAAACGTAATATCTTAAAATAAGGGATTCTATAGCTGGACCTGCAACTAAACTTATACTTAATGCCAACGTATATATTGACAATAATCTTTCTCTAGCTTTTCTATCCTTTAATAAGCCTGCTGCGTTTATTATATTTGGCATTATGGCACCTAATGAAATTCCTGCTAAAGCTGAAAACAGCCAAATTAAAAGAGGAGAAGACAAGTAAAACAACGGTAACACTATAGCGTACGAAATTGATGACGCTATAAAGATTTTCCTTCTAACAGGAGATTTTAGTCTTGCATTAATTATTCCGCTGGTTATAAATGTGCCTAGTGAAATTAAGGCAGATATAAGTCCTATTTCTGTATTGTTAAACAAAAAATCATACCTTGCAATTAAAGGTATTGTAGTTATTAGCATATTATTTGATGCCCTAATAGCAAAGGTCATAGGAACTATAATTAGAAGTGCTTCTAAAAAAGAGAGATTCTTGTTATTCATAAGTATAGGTAACAATGTTACCTATTTAAATTTTTCTTAAAAACAATATTAATAGTCTAATCAAAATTAAAAGACTCAAAGCATTATATTATTCTATAATTAGGGATTTCGCTTTATAGATTCGCAAACGATGAAAAATTTTCTTTAGCGTAAAATATACAGAAAAATTATAATTTAGCTGATTTTACTCCCCAGAAGTAGAAAATCAAAGAACCTATAGCAGATATTGCAGAAGCCTCGTAGAAATTCAATATAGCTAAAGCTCCATTATCTCCTATATACGTCATTAGAGTAAGAAAACCTATGAAAAATATGTACCAAAGAGAATTTCTTACGTCTTCTTTTACCTTATAAACTACTGAAAAAACAGTAGACGCTATTGCCAACAATAAAACAGCATAAGGTACTGATGGCCATCCGCTCCAATATATTATTAAAGACGCAAAAATGAAAGCCAATACTGAAACTATACTTGAAAATGGTATTACAGATTTTATCTTACCTTTGGAAATTAAGGATTGCATAGCAACTGGATTTGCGGAAAAACCTATGTATCCAGCTACTACAGAATCGCTTATTAGATTATAAATAGTTGGTAGAGGAGCGGCTATATAAGCTACTATAGCTCCGATTATGACGAAAACTATTAGGGACCACAATGGGACAGAGTATTTATTTAATTCTTGAATCTTATCAGAAACATAATTAGATCTACTCATAGAAAATAATACCCTTATTCCTCCCCCTTGGTAAATGTAACCAGTAACAAAAGGACCTATTATGCCTATTATTGCAGTCAAAACTAGTAATGAATAAACTCTCTGAGTTCCTGCTATGTCAATAAATGGATTTCCTGCAAGATTACTTAAAGCTCCCCAGTTTCCTATAGATATTCCTAGACCGCTCCAGTCTAAGGAAGCTATAAAAGCTATTGCGAAGGCAACGTAAATAGTTGTTTGTCCTAAAACCGTATAGAGTATAGCCTTACCTAGCACTTTATGATCTTTAGTTTCTTCCGCATAATCTGGAATTTACCCTTATTCCACCAAATGCAAACATTGCTAATGGTATAGCAGAAAATATACCTGCAAATCCAAATGGAGAAAATCCACCGTACGCAGTAAAATTCTGATAATGAAATAAATAAATTAGAAATCCAAAAAGTACTGCTAAATACAGAATCATTTTTATAGTTCCAAAGGCAGTTGTGGATTTTCCAAAGAATTTTACCGAAAAGTAATTAAATGGAATAAAAAGAAGCATAAATGATACTCCTAAAAGAGCTCCTAGTGTAGTTGGAGCGCCAGAACTATTAATAAGGACAATGTTATATCCAGTAGTAAAATAATTGAGTCCCTCAACTACAGCCAATGCTTCAATGGGAGGAATAAATAAATACCAAATTAAATCAGAAAACGCATTTATCATATTAGTAACCCTACCATGTGAATATAATGGATATCTGGATGGACCTCCGGCTTCTGGAAAATTAGTTCCAAGCTGAACGTATGTAAGACCTATAAATAAGTAAAAAATTCCTCCTAATAACCATGATATTACTATAGCCGGACCAGCCACAGCTGCCATACCTGCTGAACTAAATAGTACTCCAGTCCCTACAGCACCCGATATCCCTATTAAAATAAGGTTTATCAAATTAAGTTCCTTTCTTAAAGAACCTATTTTTTTCTCCATATAAGGTGAAACTATTATTTGGTTTAAAAATCTACTATACACTAATGTATACAGTTTTTAATTACTTATATATTTTGAATGGTATTATGAAATAACAATGATGATTTACGTAGGAGAATAATATACTAATAGCATATGTTCATTATATTAACGCTATAATTAAAAACTTTTAAAAAGACAGATTAATTAAAGTATAATTAATAATATGATTACATATTTTCAGTCAAGCATGATAGAGTTTTTTTCTATAATTAATTGTTATTATCTATGAAGATATCCTCATGGCCTTACTTTGAGAAATGGATATTTTTAGGTTTTATTATAGGAATTCTCATAGGCGTATTCTCCATTTCATTTACACTACTACTTAATTTTTTGGAAACTATTTTTTTGAAAGATATTTTACAAACTACAATACCTAAACCACTTGGAGAAGGAGGGAATTTAAATTATACTTTTGTTTCTGGAAGATTCATTTTCTTTCCATTAATTGTAGGATTAGGCGGATTAATTTCTGGCATTCTTATCTATAAATTATCTCCAGAAACTGCAGGTGGAGGTGTAGACTTTGCTATTGAATCTTATCATAAACTCCAAGGTAAAATAAGAAAAAGGGTACCTTTTGTAGAGCTTTTCTCTTCTACTTTTATATTGGGAAGCGGTGGAAGCGCAGGAGATTTAGGTCCTATGGGACTTATAGGAGGAGGTTTAGGTTCAGTTATTTCTCAATACTTCGGACTGACTCCTGAGGATACAAGAAAAGCAGTAGCTGTAGGAATAGGAGCAGGCGTAGGTTCAATATTTAAAGCCCCTATAGGCGGAGCCCTACTTTCAGCAGAAATACTTTATAGAAGAGATTTAGAACCAGACGTAATCTTGCCATCAATGATAGCCTCTGCTACAGCATACTCTATATATGGCTCAGTTGTAGGTTTTGAGCCATTATTTGGAATTTATCCATTTCATTTCTCACCTCTAAGATTACCGCTATATGCGTTATTAGGAATTATAATAGGAATTTTATCTATTTTGTTTGTAAAAATATATAAGAGTATTTCAGCTTTCTTTAAAGAAATGAAAATAAAAAGTATATTTAAACCAGCTATCGGAGGATTAATTACAGGCGGATTGATATTAATATTTCCAGAAGTCATAGGAACTGGATATGGTTGGGATGATATTTTAGAATTTGGAAATTTTAGTCCTATAAAAACTTATGGAATACCAATAATAATATTTTTATTTATTTTAGCTATAGCCAAAATGGTTTCGTCCTCATTAACTATTGGATCTGGAGGATCAGGAGGAATAGAGGCACCAGCGTTCGAAATAGGAGCTTTTATAGGAGCAGGCGTAGGAATGATTTTCCATAATTTATTACCATCCCTAGTCCCTTACGTTGCTCCTTTCGTAGTAATAGGAATGCTTACAATGTTTGGAGGACCGGCTAAAGCTCCAATTTCAGTAATGATAATAATTACTGAAATGACAAGCTCCCTTCAACTATTACCTGGAGAAATGATAGCTGTGGCTCTAGCATATGTTATAACTGGGAAATATACACTTTATCCTGCCCAATATCCTACAAGAAAAGATTCTCCAGCACATAAAAGTGAATACGAAATACCTGTAATGCTAAGTATAAAAATTGATGAATGTCCCCTTACAGAATTAAAGGCTTATTCCACTGACGATATAAAAGAGGTAAGTAAAAGAATGGAAGAAGAAGGTTACTTATCCTTACCAGTAGTAGACAAGAATAATACGTTTATAGGTATAGTATATTACAGAGATATAGCAGATAAGAAAGGAGAAGTAATAAATTACACTATTAGAGGTGTACCTTATGTGTCACCTAATGCTAATTTAGAAGACGCATGGGAAGTTATAAGTAGAACTAAATCAAGATGGGTTGCCGTAGTCGAAAACGGTAAATTAAAAGGTGTTGTTACTGTAGAATCTTTACTTGATAGATATGAGAAAGAAGTAATGAAAATAAAAGGAAAAAGTGAAAACAACGAAGAGTATAATTCATAAATTAACTGCATTATTTAAAAATTATATTAACTCAACTATACTAAATCATGAAAGAATTAAAATTAAAAAATATTAAAAAGCTTTGATTTACCATTCTCCCATAAACTTCTCTAACGCTATGTCTCCCTTAGACCACATGAAATATTTTACAAACAATTCTTTTTTCAATGAATTTGTAGGAGATGGAACTGCATCTGATCTAGTTCCGCCATAGAATGTTTCATCATGTACTGCTACTCCGTATCCCTCTAATGGATCATCGGCTATGCATACTACTGCAGGAACATATGTCTCTATCTTTGTAGGTACACCTAATCTAGTAGCTAAATGTTCAGCGGCTATTCTTCCAGTCTTTACTGCTAGATAAGCTAATTTAGGAACTGTCATTGCATTTGCGTCTCCAGAAGCGTATATATTATCATATTTTAATGATACCATATTTAGATCTGTTGGTATGAATCCTCCATCATCAACTAGATCTGGAGTAGAATTCTTTAACGCTGGATTACCAACGTAAGGTGGTAAAATTAAACTCAAATCTGAGGGAATACTATTTCCCTTTTCGTCAATAACTTCGTGTTCTGTTATTTTCTCTACTTTAAAATTATTTATTAAAGTTATGCCCATTTGTTTATACATTTCCCCCACTGCTTTCCTGGCTGCAGAAGATAAATCAGATAAATATTCACCCGGAGAGTACACAGTCATTTTTACTTTATCTAATATTCCCATTTTCTTAAAGTAACCATGTAACATTAATGACATTTCAAATACTGGCCCTTCGCATGCAGCATCAGAAAACGGTGCTAGATTTTCAGGAACCTTAGGTCTTGGATTTCTTCCCTGGTAAAAGTATCCAGAACCTATGGTTACGTTTCCACCTTTAAATTGCCTTAATCTGTCTCTTAGTTTTACGGCATAATCTGGCTCACAAACACTATATCCATAAGCATCAAATCCTTTTATGAGTTCTGGAGCTAACCTAGCTCCTATTCCAACTATTAGGTAATCATAATCTTCCTCTTCTGTTGAACCATCGGGCTTTACATAAATAACTTTATTGTTTTTTGCATCCACTTTTGTTATTTTTCCTTCTTCGAAAGCTATTCCTTTTTGAGGTAAAGCTTCAGATAAATCTAATTTCCATTCATCAACATCTTTAACTCCTATAGAAACATGCGGCATGTCAAGCCTTAACCAGCTATACCTACTTTCATTAATGAGTTTTATATCAGCTTTACTTCCCACTAATCTTTTTAGCGTATATGCAGGCGTCAAAGCTCCGAATCTTCCTCCTATAACTAAAACCTTAGTCATTTTATATCAAAATATCTATTGTTCTTCATACTTTAAAAACCTTTTTTATAAAAAACATATAAATTTCTAAAATATTTATTTCAATTCAATCACATTTATAAAATAAATTATCATTATTAAAAATACTATATTTACAAGACCTTCTTTAATGGCTTATTTTGTTTTCTTCTTTTTTCTACTTCCCTAAAACTCATTATTATACTTGATATACCTATTAGACCTACAACAGAAACCACTAGAAGGAATCCTATATTTATAGCGTCTAAATTAGGTATCGGATTACCAGTTGAAATCGAGAAATTATCTATTATAGGGAATGCTATTATTAGTAAACCAACTATTACAAACGCCAAACCTCCATAATAAAGAGTTCTTCCAGCACTTTTCCCTGCAATTATCCTCATTTCGTCTTCGTTTAATTTTTTCAATTTCATAATATTTGCAAACATTCCTCCAAAGATTATTTGCATAGTCATTGTACCTAATCCAAACATTAATCCAGGTAAAGGAGCATATATTAGACCAGGAACTTGGGGTGCTAATATGAATGTTATAATTGTAGCATATGCTCCAAAACCGAAACCTGCTATTAAGCCATGAACTATGGTCATCTTTAATGGAACATCTCTTATATCTTCGTTTTCATTTCTTCCTAGAAGTCTATCTATAGGAAGATGAATATATCTTCCGTGTAGTATATAACTGCCTGCTATTGCCATTACAATTCCTACAATGAAATATACTGGACCATCAAGATTGTATTCTTTATATATAGCAGCTAATCCAAGGAATCCTAAAGTTGTTAAAAATGCCCTTTGTATTGTAAATCCTAAAGAGAACAAGAATCCTGCTTTCATGCCTTTCTTAGTAGAATATTTACCTATGGCGTAGCTGAAGGTAATTGGCCATGTATGTTCGTCTGGAGTAGCACCGTGTAATAATCCTAGAATGTATGAAAAAAGTAATATAGTACTTAATGTTAGCCCACTTGATGGGTTAAGCAACTCTTCTATCGATATCATAATAATATTTTAGGGTTACCCTAAATATATAAATTTTTCTATTTAGATGATTATAATGTTAGAAATGAAAAGAATTAAAAGATACAATTGATTTATCATTTTATATTAAAATAAATCTATCCTATAAAGTAAGAAGAACATGAAAATTAAATAAAAGATAGATACCACCATATTAAACAAATATTATGAAAAAATTATTAAAATACTACTCTAACGTCTACTGCATAAGCTCCTTTTTCATTTACTATTAAGGGATTTATATCCATCTCCTTAACGTTAAGATCCACTAGTAACCTAGAAACTGAAACTATTGTCCTAATTAAGGAACCTTCGTCATAGTTCCTTTTTCTTGCATTAAGCATATCATGAACCTTACTTTCCTGAAGCATCTCTAATGCTTCGTCTTCATATACTGGAGCTAAACCATAGCTTACATTTTTTAATACTTCGACATATATTCCTCCGCTCCCTACCAATACAGTATGTCCGAATACTGGATCTTTTAGCCCACCTACAAAGATTTCTAGTCCAGGCAATTGCTCTTGAATCATAACTCTCTTTGTAATTTTCGATAAATCTTTATACGTAGATTTTATCTGATCCTTTTCTACGTTCATTATAACTCCTTTCATTTCAGTTTTATGTACTGGAGTATCTGCAGAGATTTTCATGACAACTGGATATCCTATATTATCTGCAACTCTTTGCGCCTCATCTTCGCTTTCAGCTATTCCCCATTTTGGAGTTCTAATTCCATAAACTTCCATTAATTTGAGAGCCTCATAATCTTTAAGAAACTGCTTACCTTTTACAATCTCTACTGCAGAATTTATAGGTTGGGCTACTCTTATTTTCTTTCTAGGATTAGGCTTTGTAGTTAAATATCTAATAGCTCTTACTGCACTTTCAGGCATGTTAAAAGCTGGTATTGATGCAGATTCGAGAATTCTCATAGCAGAATCTTCATCAACTCCCATTACAACTCCTACTATGCCTTTCCCCTTAAAATTAAGTAAAACCTTAGCTACCTCACTATCACTAACTACAGGAAGTGATTGAACTATTACCAGTTTAGTACAACTTAGATCTTGAACAATTTTTAACGCTTCCATATATCTATCTCTTCCAGCGTCTCCAGAGAGATCAAGTGGATTCTTAGGTAAGCTGGTATCAGGCAATATTTTCCTTAAGTCATCCTTTATTCTTTCTGGTATCTCTATCATATTGAGGTTGTTT
>OGCG01001299.1_pt1 | contig 12613 bp, 14 predicted proteins | sample 1570061 | NCBI WGS metagenome assembly OGCG01 (sample SAMN06268698, study PRJEB24515) | hot springs metagenome | isolation source: Joseph's Coat, Yellowstone National Park, Washington, USA | place: USA:Joseph's Coat, Yellowstone National Park, Washington, USA
GAGGCCCCGATGGCCACCGCTCCCTCCACCCCGCTTGAGCCTCACGACCCCCACATCGAGGTCCAAGTCGTCGTGAACTATGACGAGCTGCTCCCAGCTATCCAGGCCTACCGTCTCGACGATGGCCTCCACCGCCAAACCGGAGTCGTTCATGTAGGTCTCGGGGATGGCCACGACCACCCCGAGCCCGCCGAGTTCCAGGCTCGCCCAGCGGCACCTCATCCTCCGGTCCGAGGCCGCTCTGGCTCTGTGACGGCCGAGGAGCACCTCCACGGCCATTGCCCCCGCGTTGTGCCTCGTCTTCTCGTAGCGAGGCCCGGGGTTGCCGAGCCCCACTACGACCATGTCAGCCGGCCCCGGTCGAGCCTTCCGGATCAGGCCTCCTCAGCCTCTTCCGCCTTTGCTGCGCCAACTGGCGCATGGGCTACCACGACGACGAGCCCAGGCTCGCCATGTACCCGCACCGCAGGCGGTAGGGGAATCTGCGAAAGATGAATGACCTCGCCCACCTCGAGCTCCGAGACATCCACGTCGATATGAGGGGGCACCTTGTCTGCCTCGGCTTCGATCCGCAGGGAAAAGACCTCCTGGTCCACCCTCCCGCCGGCATGGCTCACCTTGTGAGCCTCGCCAACCAGGACAACAGGCACCTCCACCTCGATGCGCTCCCCCTTGGTGACCTCTAGGAGGTCCAGGTGGATGGCTTTGCCCGTTACCGGGTCTCGCTGTATCTCCTTCACCACGGCCATGTGTTGAGAGCCATCTACTTCCACGCTGAGAAGCGACGACGTCCCTCCCGCCTGCTGGATGGCCCGCCTCAACTCCCTAGCTGGGACCTCAATCGCAAGCGGCTCGGCCTCCCGGCCATACATGACGCCGGGGATGATCCCTGTCCGCCGCAGCCGCCTTGCCGCGCGGGAACCCAGGCCAGCTCGCCTCGACACCGCCAGCGTCGAACCTGCCAAGACTCAAGCTCCTTTCTCAATCCCTTTTCAGCAGTTGTTTGTCGGGCATTCCCGGGGCGTCATCGGGACCCAGAAAGCCCACCTTCCTCAGTGCACGGACATCCCTGCCCGCTTGACCAAGCCGGCCTGAGGGGCCACGAAAAAGCCTAGCTTCCTAGGACTGGTTCTCCCCGTTGAAGATCTCCGAGACAGAGCTGTCCTCGAACACCGCGTCTATGGCGCGGGCGACTATCCCGGCGACCGAGAGCACCTCTAGCTTGTCGAAACGCCGAGACGGTGGAATGGGCAGCGTATTGGTCACCACGACCTTGGAGATTGGGGAGTTCTTCAGCCGGTCTGTGGCCGGGTCGGAGAGGACTGCGTGGGTCGCCATCGCCCAGACTTCCACTGCCCCCTTCTCCATCAGGATCTCGGCTGCTGCCACCACCGTCCCTGCCGTGTCAATCATGTCATCGATGAGGACGCAGTGCTTGCCGGAGACGTCTCCCACCACGCCTAGGGCCTCTACTTCGTTCAGAGTTCCCTTTGGTCGGCGCTTGTGGATGAATGCGATGTCGGTGTTTAGGTGCTGGCTCATGCGCTCAGCCACGCGGATGCGACCAGCATCTGGAGAGACCACCACCACGTTGTCCAAACTCTGACGCTTGAGATAGTCGACCAGCACCGGCATCCCAGTCAGATGGTCCACGGGTCCATCGAAGAACCCCTGTATTTGGCCGGAGTGGAGGTCGATACTCACTATCCGGTCAGCCCCCGCCACTGCCAGCATGTCAGCCACAAGCTTGGCGGTGATCGGCTCTCGCCCGCTAGCTTTGCGGTCCTGGCGGCTATAGCCGTAATAGGGACATACAGCCGTGATGCGCGCAGCAGAGGCCCTTTTTGCTGCGTCCACCATGATCAGCTGCTCCATTATGGAGTCGTTCACTGGTGGAGCATGACTTTGGAGAATGAAGACGTCCTTTCCCCGGATGGACGTTGCGTACCTGCACGCGTTCTCACCGTCAGCGAAGTTGCGCAGGTGCACCTCCCCCAGTTCCACTCCCAGGTGCGCCGCTACTTCCTTGGCAAGTTCGGGATGAGCCCGGCCGCTGTAGAGTTCGAGCTTCTTGGTGGCTACGAGCTCAGTCGCCACAGCGCCCCTCCTTTTGGCCCCGCCGAGAGCGAACTAGCCGATTATGCGACTTGGACGACGCTTTGCCAATTCGCTGAACAGAGCCGTCCTCGGCGCCGCCTGGCGCCGAGGACCCCCCGAAACGCCGCCTCATCACGTGCCACAGCCTAGATCGGACGGCGCTAGGCGCTCAGCCGACCGCTTACGCCAGCCACTTCCCATCCTCCCTGCTACCTAGGGCACCTAGCAGACTGTTGGCCTCCTCCAGCTGCTCAGGCGTATTCACCCCCCACATCTCGACCGGGTCGGCCCTAACTGCGACCACCGCCTCGCCCCGGGAACTCAATATCCCCACCACGTCTGTGAGGTAGTACTCGCCTTGACGGTTGCTTGGCCGCAGCTCCGCCAACGCCTTGCGCAAAGCAGGAACCGAAAACGCGTAGACAGAGGAATTCACGAGCCGCAATCCCATAGTGGCCGGATCGGCGTCAGCCTCTTCGATTATCGCCTCCACCCGGTCGTCGGCTCCCATGACCACCCTGCCGTAGCCACCAGGGTCGGCTGCTTCTACCACGGCCAGGGCACAGGCGGCATTCTTGCTTCTCCGCTCCTCGAGGAGTCGCTGCAGCGTTGCCGGCCTCACCAAGGGAACGTCCGCAGGCGCAACAAGGACCTCGGAGGCATCCGGAATAACCTCGAGACCGCATCGAGCTGCATGTCCAGTACCCAGTGGCTCGTCCTGGGTGGCAAAGACCAAGCGGGGAAGCCCGCCCTCAGCTAAAAGCGCCTCCTGAATGACATCGCCTTGACGACCCACCACAACCACGAGCTGGATGAGCGAAGCTTCAGCCATAGCCCGGAGCACCCAGTAGAGCATGGGCTTGCCTCCGACACGCCGAAGCGGCTTTGGCACTCCTCCGCCCATGCGCTTTCCCGCTCCGGCAGCGAGCACCATCCCCACCGGCCCCAGTTGCTTGCTCGCCACCTCCAACTTCTCCTAGCCGGCCTCACTGGCAACCAGACAGCAACCCGGTCCGCAATAGGGCCCCCGCATCTCAAGCTCCATCGCTCGGGGGGGTTCGGGGCCGTCCCCAAATGCAAAGGCCACCAACTCGGCCAAACCCGCAACAAAGCCGGGCTGGTCGCCAACGCAGCGCGTGCGGAGGAACCTGCTGCCGAGACGAGCCGCCTGGTCGGCCAAGGCGACGTCTAAGTCGTAGAGAACCTCCATGTGCTCGGAGAGAAAGCCAAGTGGCACCACCACCACAATCCGTCCCTTCCTCGCCAGCTCAAAGTAGGCCTCCATCACATCCGGACCCAGCCAGGGCTCAGCCCCAGAACCGCTCCGGCTTTGGTATGCAACCATCCAGGCAATGCCACCGAGACGGCTCGATACCGCGGCTGCAACATCATTTAGCTGAAGCGCGTAGTCCGAGGCGGCGGCCATCCATTCTGGAATACTGTGGGCACTAAAGAGCAACGCCAGTCGATCTCGCTCCTCGTGGGGAACTTGAGAGATCGCCTCGGCCACCCGCCTCGTCCAAGCAGCGACGAAGGCTTCGAGGTTCCAGTAGGGGGGAAGCTTGTAGACCTCTGGGCAAGCCTCCCCCACCGCCCTTTGGGCCTCCTCGATGTTCTCAAGATACTGCCTGCAGCTCGAGTAGGAAGACCAAGGCGACGTTGTGAGCGCGAGCGCCCTCGACACCTTGTCTTCGGCCATTTGGCGCAAGGTGTCCTCCAACAAAGGGTGCCAATTGCGGTTGCCCAGATAGACCGGCACGTCCAATCCGAGGGCATGCATCGCCTCGCTGAGCGCCATCCCCAGAGCCCGCACCTGCTCGCCCAAGGGGCTTTTGCCCCCGAGACTTAGATACTGGCGTTCCACGGCTTCGAGCCGTGCAGGCGGCACCCCCCTTCCCCGAGTCACCTTCTCAAGAAAGGGCCTTATGTCCTCTGGCCGTTCCGGCGCGCCAAACGAGACCAACAACACTGCGTCGTACGCTCGGGGGCGAGGGCTCGAACCTCGACTCGCAGATCCAAAGTCTGCCGTCCTGCCTGTTAGACGACCCCCGAAGGTCAGATCCGAGGCGAACCCGGATCCCTTCTCGAAGCTAGTTCCTCCGCCGTCTCGGGCGCCCACCGGATCGAACATATCGCTGCTGGGGCGCTCGGCCTACCGGAGGAGCTCTTCTGGACCTATAGCCTCTTGGCCCCGTGGGCTCTTTGATCAAGAAGCGCCGTAAGCGCATGCGTAAGAAGAAGCACAAGAAGATGCTCAAGGCGACGCGCTGGCAGCGGCGGGCGGGCAAGTAGGCCGCGTAGGCGTCTAGGCCTTCCCGCTGCTGCCAGCCGCGGTAACAACGAGGATTCTTGCTTTGCCCAAAGGACTCGATATCTCCAATCCCTGGAGTTCTTTCTCCTGGCAGTCGTCGATGATGGCAAACCAACTCGAGCCGCTGCCAGCCAGGACGCAGGGTCGTCCTGTCGCGTCTTTGAGCGCGTCCCTCCAGTAGGCGAGTCGAGGCTCGACTAAGAGCGCAGCTGGCTCTAAGTCATTAGGGCCCTCCCCGTGGGGTCCTCCGAGTTCGTCCCACGCCTGATAGACGGCAGCGGTGGATACGACGTATGGGGGGCTAACGAGGGCAACGAGCTGGGGGGGTGCCTGTTTGGGGGTGACTTTCTCGCCGGTGCCTTCGACGATCGCTCTCCCTCCGACCAGGCAGAACGGGACATCAGAGCCGAGACTGCGAGCGAGCTCCATCACCTGGCGGTCGCGGCCTTCCTTTGGGTCTATGCCTGCCCAGCGCAACACGGCGGCAGCGTCTGCGGAGCCACCCCCGAGTCCAGCTCCGACCGGGATCCTCTTCGTGAGGCGGATAGCAGCGGTCCTCTTTAGCACACTTAGAGTCCGCAAAACGATGTTGTCTTCCGGCGGAGGCATCGCCTCTTCGCCATGGGGTGCATCCCAGACCACTTCCAGCCCCTCGCCATCGTCAAACTCCAAAACGTCGGCCAGGCCCACAAGGCTCGCCATCTCGGCTTCGAGAAGATGAACGCCGTCTGGCCTCCTACCTACAACCCGCAACGACAAAGTCAGCTTCGCCGGTGCCTCGAGGACGCTCTTCTCTCTCAAAGACACTCCACAAGCCTCCTCCACTCCTCTAGGCCAAGAGTCTCCGCGCGCCGCTGAGGGTCGATTCCGGCCTCGCGCAGCTGCTCCTCCGAAACAAGTCCTCTCAGCGCGACCCGAAGCATCTTCCTGCGATGCTGGAATCCCACCCTGAGCAGCTCCACCAGCCGAGGGTAGCTGAAGGGAGATGGCTCATGGCGCACTATGCGCACAAGAGCCGACTGGACCTTCGGACGAGGGTGGAAAACCTGGGGTGGAATTTTGGCTATTACCCGAGACCGAGCCCAATAAGCAACCCGCACCGACGCCTGCCCAAAAAGGGGGCTTCCCGGAGCCGCAGAGAGGCGCTCAGCCACCTCTGCCTGCACCATCACCAGCATCTCTGCCACCTGGGGAGCCCTCTCCAAAACATCAAGTACCATTTCGGTGGCCCGCGAGTAAGGGAGGTTGGCCACCAGCTTCCAGCCTGGCTGGGGCCCAAGCAGCTCGGACCAATCCACGCGGGTCGCGTCCCCCCGCACGATCTTGACCATCTGCCCAAGGCGGGCCTCTAGGGCATCCGCAAGCTTCGGATCGAGCTCGATCGCGACCACGAGTCCCGCGACCCTGGCCAGCTCCACCGTGAGTGCCCCAAGACCCGCCCCGATTTCAACCACCCGATCTTGCGATCCCACCTCCGCCAGGCTCACGATCCTCCTGGCCACCTCCGGCTCCACCAAGAAGTTTTGGCCGAGGCGCTTGCTGGGACGCCGGGCCAGCGCACCCAGTTGCTCTCTCGTGGCTCTTCTGCCTAACGGAAATCCCGATGCATCTACCTCGCCCACGCAACCAGCCTGTCAGGCCCCCTCCCGCCAAGGAATAGTCAAGGAATCTAAGCGTTTTGTTATCAAAGAAACTGTCGTGCTCACACGCAGATCGCTATACTTAGCACCACGGGAGCGCGAGTTCCCGTGCGAAGGAGGTAAAAATGCTGCTTCGCTATGATCCATTCCGGGAACTGGACCGGCTGACCGATGCTCTTGCGGGGAGAAGCGCCCCTCAGGCGCCTCTCGACGCATATCGGGAGGGCGAGAACTTCCACGTTTTGGTGGACCTCCCTGGTGTAGACCCCTCAAAGATCGACCTCACAGTGGAACGGGACGTATTGACCATCAAGGCGGAGCGCACCTGGCCCGCCCCGGAGTCCGCCGAAGTTCTCGTTGCAGAAAGACCCCAAGGCTCAGTCACTAGGCGCCTGCTTCTCGGCGAGGCTGTAGACCAGGACCACATAGAGGCGCGCTACGACCAGGGCGTCTTGCACATAGTGCTCCCAGTCGCAGAGAGGGCCAGGGTCCGCAAGGTGGAGGTGGCCTCAGCCGGATCGAAAGCTTCTGCGATAGAGGCCACCCATACAGAGGCCACCCAACAGAGCGCATAAACCCCGGAGGGCCTAATGGCTCGCCAAGGCATGACAAAGGCGCCGGTCAGGAGACCGGCGCCTTTCTTTGCCAGCTAAGACTCCCCATCCAGGCGAGCAAAGATTCTCTTCGCATTGGCAGTGGTGACCTCAGCCGCTCGGGAGGGGGGCTCCTCACGCGCCCTGGCCAGTGCCTCAACCACATGAGCCACGTAGGCAGGCTCGTTTGGCCTTCCCCTAAGGGGCACCGGGGTGAGATAGGGAGAGTCCGTCTCGACGAGCATCCGATCCAAAGGACAGATCCTGGCGGCCTCCCGCAAGGCATCTGCCTTGGGGAAACTCACGATGCCCGAGAAGGAGAGCACGGCACCCATCTCCAGGCACACCTTCGCCTCCTCGGGCCCGCCGGTGAAGCAGTGAAACACGACCCCCTCGGGAACTCCCTCTCTTTGAAGGATCTCCCAGGTGTGCTCCCAGGCCTCCCGGCTATGTACAACCAAGGGCAGCCGGTAGTGGTTGGCAAGTTCAACCTGCGCGCTGAAGGCATCCCTTTGGTCCGGGCGGGGAGAATAGTCGTAGTGGTAGTCGAGCCCGCACTCCCCCACCGCCACGAAGCCGCCACCAGCGAGTAGCTCTCCTACCTCCCTTAGCCCATCTCTGCCCCACCGGCCGGCCTCGTGCGGGTGGAGACCAGCTGCGGCCAACACGCCAGGAAGCTCCCTGGCCAATTCCAAGGCACGCCTCGAATCGAGGGGGTCGGTTCCCGCGCACACCGCCCCCTCGACCCCGGACCCTTGCGCCCGAGCCCACACCGCAACCGGATCCTCGAGCCCCTGCAAGTGGCAGTGGGAGTCGAAGAGCAGGTGCTGCCTAGGTGCATCCTCCTTGCTATTCATGGCGAGGGAACAGAGCCGGCCCCCGCTCCACCTGGAGACCACCGGGGTATTGGCCAAATGCGAGGGCCTCCCGCCCCCGCTTGCGAACAGGTTGGTCCGCCAAGCCAATGCGCTCCATGATCGCCGAGGCTGCCTCGGGTACTGCCGGTGCGGCCAGAACTGCCACGATCCGAAGCGCCTCTAGGGCATCTCCGAGGGTTGCAGCAGCATCCGCCTCCGAAGCTTTCCAAGGCTCCCTCGCCTCAAGAACGGCATTGGCTTCCTTTATAAGTCTCCAGGTTGCCTCAAGGGCCACATGGGGGGCCCAGCCGTCCCAGGCGAGAGAGGCAGTCGAGCTCACCTCTTCAGCCACCGCTTGGAGCTCCGTCTTGCCCGAGGCTGGCGGGCTCGAAGGGCCAAAGCGGCTCTGGACCAAGGTGGTAACCCTAGAGAGGAGATTGCCCAGGTTATTGGCCAAATCGGAGTTGTAACGAGCCACCATTCCTTCGTATGAGAAGTCTCCGTCCGCACCAAGCGGAGGCTCTCTCAGCAGTTGATAGCGAACCGCATCGGAACCGAACTCCGCCACGAGGTCGTTTGGCGAGATCTGATTGAAGGCGGTCTTTGACATCTTCTCCCCCCCGACCAGGAGGTGGCCGTGCACAAAGATCTGCCTCGGGGGATCTATTCCGGCGGCCATACACATGGCAGGCCACCAAATGCAATGGAATCTGATGATCTCCTTGCCGATCAAATGACGGGCTTCAGGCCACCATTCCCTAAAACGCTCAGGGTCCTCCCCGTAACCGATGGCAGTGACGTAGTTCACCAGCGCGTCATACCAGACGTAAAAGACGTGCCGGGAATCCCATGGCACCGGGACGCCCCACGAGAACGAGGTGCGAGAGATGGAGACGTCCTGAAGACCTCCTCTTAGGATGCCGAGCGCCTCATTGCGCTTCGCTTCTGGCAGCACGAAGTCCGGGCGGTCCCGGTACAGCTGCTCCAAGCGGTCCTGAAATTTGGAGAGGAGAAAGAAGTAGTTCTCTTCCGAAAAGCGCTCCAAGGGAACCTTGTGAATAGGGCATATGCCGTCTGGCGCCTGGAAGTCCGTGTAGTAGTCCTCGCAGGAGACGCAGTATGGACCCTCGTAGTTGCGCAACTCTATGTAGCCGTTGGCGCGAATGGCACTGAGGAAGGCCTGGACGCTCCGGTGATGGCGCTCCTCCGTCGTCCTGATGAAGTCGTCGTTGGTGATCCCAAGACGTCCCCAGGCTTCTTCGAACCGCTTGGCGTTGAGTTCCGCCCAGGCCGCCGGTTCCATGCCCGCAGCCTGCGCCGAACGAGCGACCTTGAGGCCGTGCTCGTCGGTGCCGGTCAGGAAGAACACCTGGTCGCCCTTCATCCGGTGCCATCTGGCGAGGGAATCGGCCACGACGGTCGTGTAAGCGTGGCCGATGTGGGGGGCGTCGTTTACGTAGTAGATCGGGGTGGTGATGAAGAACCTGCCCATTTAGCCGCAGCCTATGTCTTGGAACGCTCGCTCACCACCGAGCAAGCTAGCGGGGTTGGTCTTCGTGGCGGAGTTCAACGCCCGCTTGATATGCCACGGTACGCGCGACCCCCAGACGCTCAGCCACGGCCTTTGCAGCCTGTTTGAGAGAAACGCCCCTGGCCAGCTCCTCGCTCATGGCTTGGCGAACGGCCTCTGGGTCGGCCACCTCGTCTGTGTCTGTCCCCCCCACCACGATCGCGCACTCCCCAAGCATCGGCTCGCTGGATGCCCATGAGACAGCCTCCCCAAGGCTGCCCCACCAAAGGGTCTCATGCAGCTTGGTTAGCTCCCTACCCACGAAAGCCGGACGCAACTCACCACATGCGAGCGCCAAGTCCCCCAGCGTGGCGACCAACCGGCTGGGCGCTTCAAAAAGCACCACGGGTACGGACGAAGAAGCAATATGGCCAAGCCTTTCCCTGCGATGTGCGCCCCTGCGAGGAAGGAACCCCTCGAAGCAGAACCTCGAGCCCCCAAAGCCCGCTAGCGCCAACGCAGCCACCACGGCGGAGGGGCCCGGCACCACACTTACGGGCAGCTTCGCCCTGACAGCTGCCCGTACGAGGCGAGAGCCAGGATCGGAGACCCCGGGCATCCCGGCGTCAGAGACAACCGCTACCAGCGCCCCCCGGCGAGCTGCTTCTATAATTCGAGCGACCGCCCTCTTTTCCGTAGCCGAATTGAGGACAACCAGCTGGCGCGCAGGGACGCCCGCATAGCTGAGCAGTACCCTGGCCCGGCGTGTGTCCTCACAGGCCACAACGCTCGCTGCCTCCAGGGCCCGCACCGCCCTCGGGGAGAGATCTCCAAGGTTCCCTATGGGCGTACCCACAAGGACTATGCCGCTTGGGGGAAGACCGGATGTCGTGGAATCCACCACGGCCTCCTCCTAGCTGAAGCGTCTGATCAAAGCCAAAGGTGCGCGTCCGCCGAAGGCCGCGCTGAGCCCGCCAGGACCACCGGCACCTCCAGCTGCAAACTGAGAGTCCTGCACGGCGCAATTTGCGAGCCGCCAAGTCCCGGCCCCAGCAAACTGGGCGCCATCCGACGCGATGGCCATCAGGGCGCGACCTCCAGATAGTCCCCTTCGGCCAAGCCCCAACGCTCAAACGCACCGGCCTGGGCTTCAACTATGGCGGCGGACTGGAAGCGGGGCAGACAGATGCGCCATGGAGACATCGTCTTCGTCTCGAGCACCTTCATCTCATCGTTCAAGAAAGCCACGTCCAATGCGATGCGCACCCCGAAGGTATGAACCGCCTTGGCGGGAGTCAAAAGAATTGCTCCCTTCACCTCTCGCCTACCCAGGACGCCTATCCGCCTTGCCCGCCGGCTTGCCGCAATTTCAAGCACTGCGAGCACCTCGCCATCCCTAAGCAGCCAGGCCACGACCGCTCACCTCACGTTGAAGCGGATCTCCAAGACGTCTCCGTCCTGGACCAAATAGTCGCGGCCCTCCAGGCGCAGCTTGCCGGCAGCCTTGGCAGCTGCCTTGGAACCGAGCTCTACCAGATCCCGCCAGAAGATAACCTCCGCCCTGATGAAGCCCCTCTGGAGGTCGCTGTGTATAACCCCAGCGCACTCCGCCGCCGTGGATCCACGACGAAACGTCCAGGCCCGAGTCTCTTTTTCACCGGTGGTGAAAAAGGTATCCCGACCTAGCACGCCGTAGGCTGCCTTGGTAAGGCGAGCCAAGGCGGCCTCGCTGATGCCGAGCCCCTCTTGAAGCTCGGCTCGCTCCCGGGGATCCAGACGGGCCAGCTCCGCCTCCAGCTTCGCGGATATAGCTATCACTGGCACGCCCTCTCCCAGCCTGGCCGAAATCTGTGCCTCCAACTCTTTCGCCTCTTCGAGGCGGTCCTCTCCTATGTTGATCACCACTATCAGGGGCTTCGCCGTGATGGGAAACGCCTGTCGCAACAGCACTAGCTGCTCGAGAGAAAGACCACCTCTATAGAGAGGAATCCCTCGCCCAAGTACCGCGCAGGCAGCCTCGAGCGCGTCAGCAAAGGGCGCCTGCTTGGGGTCTTGGCGAGCAGCCTTGCGTCGACGCTCCGCCTGGCCCTCCAAGGATACGAGGTCGGCCATCACCAACTCCAACTCGAGCTCCTCGAGCGAGGCAGCCGGATCAGCAGTTCCACTAACCAATGGATTCTCGAAGGCCCTGAGCACGTAGCAAAGAGCATCGACTTCACGGAAAGCGGCGAGGAAGCGATTGCCCAACCCCTCGCCCTGCGAGGCCCCTTTGGCCAAGCCTGCGACGTCGGTCACTTCGATGGTCGCGTGCACGATCTTTTGGCTCTCCGAGACTGCGGCCAAGGCATCGAGGCGCTCATCTGCCACTTGAGCGGTGGCAACCGCCGTCTCCGTCGTGGTGTAGGGGTGTGGCGCAACCGGGGCATCCAAGCCGGTCAGGGCGTTGAATAGTGACGTCTTTCCGGAGTTGGGCAGGCCGAGGAGCCCTATGCGCTCCATGCGCACGAGGCTAAGCGCCTAGGTCGCCACACCGGCCCACATGCCCTAGCTTCGAGACCGGAAAGCCACGTTGGCACGAGGGAGGATGCGTGATTGAGCTAATCGTGGACTGCGACACCGGCATTGACGACGCGCTGGCGCTGATGTGGCTAGCAGGACGGACCGACGTTCACATAGTGGCGGTGGGGTCCGTCCACGGCAATATAGATGCCGAGACAAGTGCGCTGAACAGCCTGAAAATACTCGAGATCTGCGGCGGGGTCGAAGTTCCCGTCGCCATCGGAGCTCGCCGACCCCTGGTGGCTCCCCTGCATCTCGCGACCTACGTGCACGGAGAAGATGGCCTCGGAAACGCCGGTCTCGAGCGCCCAGCGAGGAAACCAGAACCGATATCGGCCATAGAGCAGCTGGTGTCGTTGGCACGCTCCAGACCAGGCGAGCTCCAACTCTTGGCTACGGGGCCTCTTACCAATCTGGCACTCGCCCTGGCCATAGAGCCGCGTCTTCCTCAGCTGCTCCAAAGAGTTGTCGTCATGGGAGGAGCTGTCGGAGTCCCAGGCAACATCACCCCGCTTGCGGAGGCGAACTTCTACCATGACCCAGAAGCCGCGGCAGCAGTTCTGGATGCTGGCTTCAATCTCGTGATGGTGGGGCTAGATGTGACGAGCAAGGTGTTCCTTGACGCCTCCCACCTGGCAGAGCTCTCCGCCAGCAGTCCAAAGGGCCAACTTGCCGCCCGAATCCTCCCCCACTACATGGATTTCTACGCGCCTATCCTCAACAGGCGTGCTTGCCTGCTCCACGATCCACTCGCAGCAGCCCTTGTGGTCGAGCGCGATCTCGCCCAGTACGAACAACTCCGGGTGAAAGTAGAGCTGGGCGGAGAATGGACCAGGGGGGCAAGCCTAGTAGACAGACGCGGGGGTATCCAGCCTGGGGAATTGCGAACCGTCTCTGTTGCAACCGACGTCGACTCAGAACGATTCCTCCAGCTCTTCCTGGACGGAATCCTCGCTAAGGCGGAATAGAACCGTTCCGAAATCTGTCTCATCTGTCACGTCCGACGAGAACAGGCTTCGGAGCCACCCGTTGCCGGGTGGCGGTGG
>OGCG01001304.1_pt1 | contig 12537 bp, 9 predicted proteins | sample 1570061 | NCBI WGS metagenome assembly OGCG01 (sample SAMN06268698, study PRJEB24515) | hot springs metagenome | isolation source: Joseph's Coat, Yellowstone National Park, Washington, USA | place: USA:Joseph's Coat, Yellowstone National Park, Washington, USA
TTCGCGGTTAAGTCTGGAAGTGATTCATCGCTTTGCCAATGGGGGCGTGCGGACGCTGGACACGCTGCATTGGGACGTGCTGCGTCTTTACACGGAGATGGTGCATACGCTGCGGTTGTGTGCAGCCAAACACGGTTTTCTCGACGGCGTGGGCGTCGATACTTGGGGCGTTGATTTCGCCTTGCTCGGACGCGATGGCGCTCTGCTCGGCAATCCGCGCCACTACCGCGATCCGTACACCGAAGGGATCATGGATCAGGCGTTCGCCCGACTGCCGCGCGCGGAAATCTTTCAGCGCACCGGCATTCAATTCTTGCGTTTCAACACATTGTTTCAGCTGTTGGCTTTGCAGCGCGAGCGTTCGCCGCTTTTGGACGCAGCCGAGACGCTGTTGTTCATGCCGGACCTGTTCCACTATTGGTTCACCGGCCTCAAGGTCAACGAATATACAGACGCCAGTACCAGCCAAATGCTCGATCCAAATAGTCGTCAATGGGCGTATTCCCTGATTGCTGCCTTCGGTCTACCGACAAAAATGCTCGGCACGCTCGTGCAGCCGGGTGCCGTGCTGGGGCCGCTGCGGCCGGCGCTTGTGCAGGAGACGGGGATCAATGCCGCTCTCGTGATCGTGCCGGCCTCGCATGATACAGCATCGGCCGTTGTCGCCGTGCCTGTCTCCGCTCCTTCGTGGGCTTATATCAGCTCGGGCACCTGGTCGCTCCTGGGCGTCGAATTGAGGCAACCGCTTATCAGCGAAGCGGCCCGGGAAGCCAACTTCACCAACGAAGGCGGCGCCGGCGGCACCATACGTTTTTTGAAAAACATCATGGGCCTATGGTTAGTGCAAGAGTGCCGCCGCGCCTGGGAACGCGCCGGCACAACGTACAGCTACGAAGAACTGATGCGCCAGGCTGAGACGGCGGCTCCTTTTGTCAGCCTGGTGAATCCGGACGATCCGTCCTTTCTCCTGCCGGCGAACATGCCGGCGGCGCTGGCTGATTTCTGCCGCAAGACCGGGCAACCGGCGCCCGAAAGCGTCGGCGCGACCGTGCGCTGTGCTCTGGAAAGTCTGGCGTTGTGTTATCGCTGGGTGCTGGAGCGGCTGGAGACGCTGACCGGACAGCGTGTCGAGGCTCTCCATATTGTCGGCGGCGGCAGTCAGAATGCCCTCTTGAACCAATTCACCGCGGAGGCTTGCAATCGTCCCGTGCTGGCTGGGCCGGTCGAGGCCACAGCGATCGGCAACGTACTGGTACAAGCCCTGGGGGCTGGTGTACTCGGTTCTTTGGCCGACGCGCGCGAAGTGGTGCGCCGTTCCTTCGAGGTCCGCATGTTCACCCCGCGTCAGCCCGAGGTCTGGCAGGCGCCCTATGAGCGCTTCTGCGCTTTCTGCACTCTCGTATAGCCGCTGAGCGATTGCACTCAAGAGGTCGTTCCCGGAGCGATTTGCTCCGCCGGGGTACCTGTAACCAAGCTATGCAATCACTAGCTCACCCAGAAAGCTACGAATTTGGAACACAACCGGGTTCGACAGGCAGACAACTAGAGAGCATACTCAGCTACGGCTCGAGCCGCAACAGAAAAGTTTGCCAAATGCCGACATTCCGACATTCCGACATTTATCGAGTGCAGCCGCAGGTTCCAGGGTGTTACCGTATTCCTCCTTGCGGCGACGAAACCAGGCTGCCACCAGCAGAATGCCGTCGATTTCTCGTAGACTCGGCGGCCCAGAGGCCGAAGAAGCGCGCCCATATACTTCTTGCACACGCTTGGCTGCTTCGCGCTGGCTTGCTGCCTCCTTCGGCGCCGCAACCACAGCACGGACGCAACCGCCGTGGATGAGATACCATGCCTCCGTGTTATCATGGCCGCGCACCACATAAACGAAAGAGTGCCGTGAAGCCTCGCGTACTCGCTGCAGATGTTCACTCAACCAGGTCAAGGACGCGAGCTTGTCGCGGAGAGCGGCGGCGCGCTCGAAAGCCAAAGCCGCAGAGGCCGCCGTCATTTCGCGTTCCAGAAGTCGCAGCGGCGAATCATCGTGGCCGCGGAGAAAAGCGAGGGCGGCCTGAACATTGGCGGCATAAGCCTCGCGGGTACAGGCGGCGACGCAAGGTCCGAGACAGTTACCGATCTCATGACGAATGCAGCCCGGCGTCAATGGTAGATTAAACAGCTCCGGTTGATCGGCGAAAGTCATGGCTTGCGTTTGCGGGCAATCGCGCAGGCGGAACCAATCGTTGAGCCGGCGCACCGCTTCACGGGCCTTGAAGCCAGCCGGCGTCGGCCCGAAGGCGGCTGCGGCTGTTCGCGGCACTCTTGGGGCCAGGAAAATCGTCGCTGCTGGAGGCCGTCCCACGCACACGTAAACGCGCCGCCGCCGGTTCGGCTGCCCCTGCACGTTCAGACGCGGCTGCCAGCGCTGAATCAGTTCCAACTCGCGCAACAAGGCGGCGAACTCGCTGGAAGCGATTTCCCAAACCAGCGTGCGGCTGCGCTTCAGAATGCGCCCCGCCTTGGGATCGCGGCCTTGCAGGCGGAAGTAGCTCAGGAGCCGAAGGCGAAGGTTCTTGGCCTTACCAACGTAAATCAATTCGCCCTGAGCGTCGATCATGCCATAGACGCCCGGTAAACGCGGACAATTGCGCCGCACCAAGGCGCGCAAACGCCCGGGCCGGCGGGCCTTAACAGTGTGCAAGCGAGGTGGTTGGGCGTCCGTCCGCAGAGCAAGCGGGCCAAATTCTGTAAACGTCTGACGGGCAAAGAGTCCTTCCATCATCCGTCCTTCCTGCGTTGTTCTTTACAAGCTGGAAGCATAAGCATCGGTGTACTCAGGCCGCCGCTTATGCTTCCAGTCTGTTTTCGCTGATTCTAGCGAGCCTAACGATGGGAAGGCCAGTCTGTGTTTTGGAGATTACTGTACAAACAGTGGGGAAAATATGATAACGAAGAAAGATAGAGTAATAAATGCATTAATAGCCGGGTTCACGTCGCTGGGAATGACTCCGGCCAAGGCGACTCCGTAGGTGAAGGGATGTTCTATATCCGTCTGAACGATAAGTGTACAGCGTTGGAAGAGCAGCGGAACGTGATCGAGTCAGCCAAAGGTCTTGGCTAGCAGCGGCGAGCGAGCAAAAACGGCAGGGAATGCATGCTCATAGCAAAACATCAACGTTCCTTATTTGGCCGGCGCTGGAAGAATGAGGATGACATCGCCGACGATCTCGTAAGTGCATTGGATAGCGGCGAGCATGTCTTTGAGCACGTCGCCTAACCGTTTGTCCTTGACCGGGGGCGTCTTCACGTTTGTTTGGGCCGGCGAATCGCGGCCTGCGTCGCGGAAAGCCGTTTCCTCGATGCGGAAACGCAGCGGCGGGTAGCGCTTGGACCAGCGGTCGAGCATCTCTGCCAACGGGATTTCCTTTGTACCGATTTCATCGGTGATGCGTTCGTCTAGACGCAGCTTTAATGGGTTCTCTGCTTCTTCCTCGCGTTGACGGTGGCGGATGGCTTTAGGATATTCGCGATCGTGCAAGCAGATAATCAGGCCGTTGTTGGCAGCAAGATAAATGCGATCCGTAACATCGTTGCTGATGGGGAAAACGAAGTCGCGGCTGTCGAAGCCGCTGAGTGGGATGCCGCGCCGGCGATCGAGGACGAGAAAACGCCCGCTGGCATCAAGGGCGTAGACGTACTTGGGATTGGCGGCCAAGAAATAATTGGCGGCGGCGTTGAACGAGGTCAATCCGTCCCGCGTCGGGAGACGCCACATCGGTTGCCCGGAGGCACGGTCGAGACGCATCATGCCTTGACGTTCGGAGACAACGTAAATGTCCTCGTTGGTGACGGCGGGCTGGCGGTTGATCGGTACGCCGATGACAGCACGCCAGAGCAGCTGCCCATTGTGCGCCTGAAGAGCGTACAAATTGGCGTCCTCGGCGCCGATGTAGGCCACGCCGTCCAAATGGGCGGCCGGCACACGAATGGGCGATTCCGTAGAGAAGCGATAAATTATGGTCGTCCTGGCACCTGCCGGCAGCCGTTTGCTCATGCCCAGCACTATACCATTCGGAGTGGGAAGCACAAGACGATCGCCTGCAAGCACCAAGGGCAACTCCAGCCGCAGGCTGGTCATTTCCGACCAAGCACGCAAAGGATAAAGTCCACCAGTTTCATCGACCGTGCTGGCTTCGCGCGCAGAGCGTGTCAGAGGGCTGACGGCGGCGGTTGTGATGCGTCCTTCCCCACGAAGGGAGGGTAAACGTTGGCTTTTCTCCCCAGGGGGCGACGCGGCAGCCCGTAATTCGGGACGCGGCAGGAGATAAGCAAGGAGATGCCCTGTCGGCGTCGCCAGGAAAATCTGCTCCTCATCGGCCACCGGCGAGGCCGCCACGCCTTCCGGCAGACGAAAAGACCAATTCACTGCTCCCGTCGAACGATCTAGAGCAAACAGATAAAGATTGTTGATGACGTAGACTTCGCGGCTATTAAAGGCCAAGGCGTGTTCGACGGCGTAGGGTCGACCGACGCGCTGCCGCCACTGCGTCACGCCGGTTTCGGCGTCGATCAGCGTCACCAAGCCGCTACGGGTTTGCACGAAGAGGTTGCGGCCTTGCAGTTGCACCGTGGCAAAACCGTCGCGCCGGCCGTCCATCGGCACGTAGATGCGATAGCTCATTTGTAAGTTGAGCCGATCCAGCAGTTCGCGCGGCGGCGGCGTTGGTTGCGTATACCATTGCGCGCGCGATCCTTGTTGCGCCGGCGACGCCGCCGTCCCGCCCATTACGGCGATCAGAGCTATCAGCTGTATACGCGCCCATCGATGCATGTTCGCCTCTCGATTTGGAGAGTAGTCGGTGTTCTGAGCGAGGGGTGTCGGCTCTCTGAGACTGCTCTCAGGGAGCCAACGCCTTCCGCTCAGGGAATTTTCCATTGTTCACTTTACCATGCCCCAGCCGCTTTTGGGGCAGATCCAGCCTCAAAATATAGAAGCAGCAGACGCAAGACAGGAAAGGCGAAACGGACGCGCCAAAGCGTCATTTTTTGCCGGCGCGGCGTTTGGCGGCAAAGAAAGCGCCCAAGACGGCGGCGCAGCGGTCGGCCAAAACACCGCCGACAACTTGGGCACGATGATTCAAGCGCGAATCGCTGGTGATCTGATAGAGGGTATGGCAAGCGCCCGCCTTGGGATCGGTGCAGCCGTAGACAACCAACGGCAACCGCGCCTGAACGATGGCCCCGGCGCACATGGGACACGGCTCCAAGGTGACGTAGAGCGCACAGTCTTCCAACCGCCAGGAGCGTAGGGCGTTGGCCGCCTGCGTGATGGCGATCATCTCGGCATGGGCCGTTGGATCGTGCAACTGTTCGCGCTGGTTGTGCGCCTGGGCAATGACGCCATGCTGATAAGAGACGATGACGGCGCCGACGGGCACTTCATCTTCCTCGCCGGCCCGCCCAGCCTCGGCCAACGCCATCTCCATATGGTGGACGTGAAAAGGATGACGCGGATCGGTCAACGTCAGTTCCAACGGGGAAAAATCCACAAAAAACTCCTTCCCTCACGCTCTGCGTCGATTGCGTGCCTCCGGCCACCTCTCGGACTATATTAGCGGACCAAGATGCCGGGAAGATAGACATCCTTTGGATGCGGATCGCTGCACTTTCCACAGACTGAAAACCAGTTTTCTTGCAGGAATTTTTAGCCACTTCAATATATCCCCTTTAGGGGACGAGCAGACATTCCTTTCCTTCGAACCATGAGCAATTACATAGATGCCCTATCGCAAAAAGCGCTGCGTAGAGGTTTTGCCACCGCCATGCATTCGTTCGTCAAACGAAGCTGTCTCGTCGAAGAGGCGTTTTGTCGTTCTTACGTATCCATCAGTAGTCGGCAATCTTGCAGGCGGGTGCGGAGCAGGTTACGGGTGCGATAGAGGAGGCTCTTGGCCGCCTTGGGTGTGATGGCAAGGTGGGCGGCAACCTCGGCGTAGGTGTGATTGTGGAACTGGTGCAGTTCCAAGGCGGTGCGTTGGCGTTCACCCAGACCGGCAAGGGCGGCGCGGACGAGGCCGGCCAGCTCGGCACGTTCTAGCGGCCCGGAAGGCGAATCTGCAGTGCCGCAGCGCAGTTCGTTCGCCGGCATGGGCAGGCACCTACACGGATGGCGTTGGCGAAAACGCAAGGCGTTGCGGGCCACGTTTTGTGTGATATGGAACACCCAGGTGGAAAAGCGGGCGCGCGGTTGATAACTGTGCCGGGAACGAAAGAGGCGGAGCAATACTTCCTGCGTCAAATCCTCGGCTTCCTGGCGGTGGCCCAAGCGACGACGAAAGAAGCCGAAAATGCGCGTGTTGTAGCGCTCCGCCAGCAGCCGGAAGGCGTCATGATCACCGTTCTTCACACGCAACATTAGCTGCACCTCCGGATCGTCCAACCAACAGTCTTCGGTCTTACGACGTTTGGCGGAAGCGGGCCGCGTGAGCGCCGGCATAGATTGCTCCTCTCATCGAGTTTACCGACCTGCTACACCAGCAAGGGAGGCCTTCGCTGGCGGGGTGGGCTGGTGAAAAAACTGCTTAGGGCTGGCGGACTTTTCTCTCCCCTTGTGGGGGAGGGAGTTTTGTCCGGCAGTTCTTAGCGCACCGGCAACAGGACGCGAAAGGTACTGCCCTGTCCCTCGGTGCTTTCGACGCAGATGGAGCCGCCCATCAGGTCGATGTATTCTTTGACGATGGCCAATCCCAGGCCAGCGTGCAGATCGTCACCGCCGCGCGAGGGATCGGCCCGATAGAAACGCTCAAAAATGCGTTCTCGCACCTCTGCGGCAATGCCGATGCCGGTATCTTGCACTTCGATTTCCAGAGTGCCGGGGGAGTGGGCCACGCGCAAATCGATGGCGCCGCCAGAGCGATTGTACTGTATGGCATTGTGCAGCAAATTGGAGACGATCTCGCGCAATTTGTCGGGATCGGTCTGTACCAAGGTGGGCGGCGGTTTTTTTACGGTCAGTTTCAGGCCGCGCGCCTCGGCCAACGGTCGAATCACTTCGGCGCATTGGTGAGCCAAGGCGGCGACATCGACCGATTGCACACGCAGCCGGTCAACGCCGGCATCAAGGCGAGCCAACGTCAGAAGCCGTTCGACAATCTGGCTCATCTGCTGGGCACTGGCGTGGACGTCGCTGAGCAATTCGCGGTAGTGTTCGGGGGAGCGGGGCTTGCGGAGGGCCAACTCGGTGGTGGTCATCAAGGCGGCCAACGGCGTGCGCAGTTCATGAGAGATGTCGGCCGCCGCTTGTTTTTCACGGGTGAAGGCGCGTTTGAGCAGCTCAAGTGTAGTAGTCAAGCGTTGGGCGATGGGCCGCAGTTCCAGCGGCAGAGGGCGTTCATCCAGCGGTAAACGAAAGTCTTTGGCGGACACTTGACCAACGGCATGGGACAGCCGCCGCAATGGCGACAGTCCCAGGCGCACTAGCCCGTAAGTGCCGGCAGCAGCCGCAGCGAATACGGTGAGGCTGATGGCCCAAAGCCAACGACGCAAACAGTGGAGCGAGGCCTGCGTTTCCTCGACGACCTTGGCCAACTCTTCATCACGCTGTTGGCGAAAACCGGCGCGGACCGCCTCGTGTTTATCCAAGGGAGTTGCGCAGTGAACGTAAATGGTAGGGCCACGATAAGCTGAACGCCGACCGGACGAAGCGGAAGAAGAAGTTCGTGGACCTTCCCGTGCCACACCGGAAGCCTGGAACACAACCCGACGCAGCACGATGTTCCCCAACTGCGTGTCATCGAAGATCCAATGGACGACGGAATCCGGCTCAAAAGCGGAGGGAGGCAGAGAAAACTTTTGATCGGCCATCGTGCGCGAATAGTAGGAGGGGCTGGGTGGACAGTCGATCTGGAAATATTCAGCGGTTTGGCTGTCTATGGGCAGCATCATGTCTTTGAGCTTGATTTTGAAAAGATAAGGCATAAGCATACGGCGGACGCTTGAATGTATCATCCAGGAAGGTTCGGGCGTCTGACCGCGCTCCAATTGGATCGGTATACCCTCGGCCAGCCACAAGGGCATCAAGACGTAGCCGCTCGGATTGAAATTGCTGGACGCCAAGCCAAAAAGCATCAACGACTGGATAAGGTCGGCGCGGTACCATTCCAGTTGCACCTGCACCAACCGGGCCAACGACTGGGCTTGGGTCAAGAGGTTGTGGTTCAAACGTTCCTCTGCATCCCGACAGCGCTCCCGGTACTGGGTATGGATAAGCTGCTCCATTGCCTGTTGCTTGTCGTGCAGCGTGTGCTCGGCGATGCGGTAGACCAACAGCGACGCCGCCAGCAAGGCCGCTGCCAACAACGCCAAAAAATAAATCATCAGCGATAGGCGAATCGATTTCATGTTTCCTCATCGCTTCGCAGCATGTACCCTTCGCCCCAGCGTGTCAAAATCAAAGGCGGATCAAAGCCTTTATCGATCTTATTCCGCAGATAACGAATGTAGACGTCAACCACGTTCGAGGTGGTCTCATCGCGGTCGTCGTAGAGGTGTTCCCAAATCATGGTGCGCGTGGCAATTTTGCCGCGATGGAAGGCAAGAAACTCCAGAAGCGCGTACTCACGCGGCGTCAGGTGGATAGTTTGGCCGCCGCGCTTGACGGTGCGGCTGGCGGTGTCGATTTCCAAATCGTAGACGCGAATAAGGGGGCTTTTGACCTGATGACCGCGACGGATGAGAGCGCGGATGCGGGCCAGCAATTCTTCCAACTCGAACGGCTTGGTCATGTAATCGTCAGCGCCGAGATCAAGTCCTTTGACCTTATCTTCCATGCTGCCTCGCGCCGTCAGCACGAGAACATGGGCGTTCAGGCCGTCCTTGCGCCAACGCTGCAACAGCGATAAGCCGTCCTTCTTGGGCAACATGAGGTCGAGAATGATGACATCGTATTCGGCGGTGCGGGCCTTGAAATCGCCCTCGATGCCATCGGTGGCCACGTCCACAGCAAAACCTTCTTCTTCCAGCCCCTGCCGCAGGGCGCGGACAAGCGGTTTATGGTCCTCGATAAGCAGCACGCGCATGATGGGTTCTCGCATCACAGTCGGCCAAGTCAAGGCGGCGTGAATACGAATTCAGCGCCTTAATAAACTATATCCTGCGGCGATTAAAGCACTATGAGAAGAGGCGCTCTTGCGTCGGCTGCGCCGCCGGTAGATACTGAGCGATTGCGCTCCGCCGCTCGCGGTCTTAGCCCTAAACCGCCATCGCAAAACCGTTGGCTTTAAGAAGAGACGTGCGCCGATACGTTTTCCGGGCCTGGATTTCAGACAAAGTCGGACTTTATGCAAGGAGACCAGGGTGATTCGTTCCCGAAGTGAATTCCCCGCTACCTGGACCTTCGCCGATCTGCTCAAACATCTCGGCGATATTTCGCCTGCGCGCATCCGCTTGCAGCCGGCCCCAGGCAAGGCAAGCGAACACGATGTGCTTGCCATTCAGAAGAGCGAGGACCGCCTCTACGAACTGATCGAGGGCGTCCTCGTGGAGAAGATCATGGGCTATCTCGAATCTTACTTGGCCGTCGAACTGAGTCGGCTGCTCGGCAACTTCATCGCCGAACAGGATCTGGGCATCCTGACCGGGACCGACGGAGCGTTGCGGCTCATGCCAGGTCTTGTCTGCATCCCCGACGTCTCTTTTGTCTCGTGGGATCGCCTTCCGAACCGGCGTATTCCCACGGAGGCATTGCCGGACTTGACTCCGGACTTGGCTGTGGAAATTCTCAGCGAAGGCAACACACCGGCCGAGATGGAACGCAAACTGCGCGACTATTTTCGCTCTGGCACCCAGTTGGTATGGTACATCGATCCGCAGCGACGCACCGTGCGGGTGTATAGCAATCCCGATCAGTGTGTGGAGTTGCGCGAACGGCAGACGCTCGACGGCGGCGTGGTCCTGCCCGGTTTTTCGCTGTCGCTGATGCAGCTGTTTGCTCGTTTACCCAAGCCCCAAAGACGGAATAAGAAAAATGGAAATGGATAAGCCGGAAAAGCGTGCGCGAGGGATCGTTCGTCCGGCGCGTACGCTTCCGGCTCGGATCTTGCGTTGCCATTGCAGGAGGCCTGTTTCATGTGGGTACGAACACGATTTGCCCTACTGAGTCTGGCAGCGGTCCTACCGCTGGGAGTATGGATGTTGGCCGATGCAGAACCGCCGCCGCCAGCGGCCCGCAAGCTCGTCCTCGTCATCCACGGCGGCGAAGGCGACTTGCCGGAAAAAATGACGCCGGAGTTGGAGACCAAGCACAAAGAAGTGCTGGCAGAAGCGCTGCGGCGTGGTTACGCACGCCTGAAAGCCGGCAAACAAGGTGCCAGCATCGATGCCGTGGAAGAGGCCATCCGCGTGATGGAAGATTCGCCGCTATTCAACGCCGGCAAAGGAGCGGTGTTCACGCACGAGGGGCGCAATGAACTCGATGCGGCGATCATGGAGGGCAAGGACAAGAAGGCCGGCGCCGTTGCCGGCGTCACCATTGTCAAAAACCCCATCCGCGCCGCCCGCGCCGTCATGGAACATTCGCCGCACGTTCTCCTGATCGGCCGCGGCGCGGAGTTGTTCGCCCTCAAGCACAAGCTGGATATTGTCCATCCGGATTATTTCTGGACCGAGCAGCGCTGGAAAGAACTGCAAGACGCCCTGAAAAAGGAAGAGCAACGACGCAGAAAAGCAGGGAGCATCCCCTCTATGAGGCAACGGCATTTCGGCACGGTCGGCGCCGTGGCCCTTGACGGCGACGGCAATTTGGCGGCTGGCACGTCCACCGGCGGCATGACCAACAAATGGTCCGGCCGCGTTGGCGATACGCCGATCATCGGCGCCGGCACGTATGCCGACAACGCCGCTTGCGCCGTTTCCTGCACCGGCTGGGGCGAATATTTCATTCGCTATGCCGTGGCCCACGACATCGTAGCACGCGTCAAATACGAGCGGCGTTCGGTGAAAGAAGCAGCGGAAGCGGTGATTAACGGCCAATTGCAGAAAGCCGGCGCGGAGGGCGGGGCCATTGTCCTGGCTCCTACAGGCGAGTTCCACATCGTATATAATCCGTTGGCGGGGCAAATGTCGCGTGGTTACATCACCTCGCGCGAGGAAACGCCGCACGTCGCAATCCTGGATCAACCTTTGCCGAAAAATCCTGCCGGCTCGCAGCGCTAAAGGCGCTCCGCGCCGGCGTTGCTGGCCTGTTGGCAAAAACAGGTTTGTCGGAGTTCGGATATGAGCGATAAACAAAGTCGTTTTTATGCCTATGAATTGCATCAGGCTGCGGACATGCCGTTGCGCACCGCACCGGTGGACCGAGCGTGGATGGACGCCGCTCCGCAACGCGCTCCATACCGTTGTCTTCCGCTGGTGATCGCCAACCAGGCTGGCTGGTGGGTTCCCTGCCCGGCTTCCTTCACCGCCTACTGGGACGGCGGATTGGGCAAGGAAAACCTGCAAATCACTTTCAACTCGCCGACTCAGACGGCTGGCTTGTCCGACCTATTCGCCCCGATTGTGGTGTCGGCCGATCAACCCAATCCCGTGGTGCAAAGCGATGCCCGCATCACCAGCCATTTCGGCAACGGCGTCATCACGTTCTCCATCCCCTATCTGTTTCGCACGCCGCGCGGCATCAACTTGTGGGTCAAAGGTCCGGCCAACTACATCAAGGATGGTGTGCAACCGTTGGAGGGCATCGTGGAAACGGATTGGCTGCCGGCCACTTTCACCATGAACTGGAAGATGACACGGCCCTATCACGCCGTTCAGTTCGAGCGCGGCGAACCCATTTGCATGATTGTGCCGCTGCCGCGCGGCGTGGCCGAGCAGCTGGAGCCGGTGTACGCGCCGCTGGACGCCAATCCAGAATTAGCGCGGGAGTATCGGCAATGGGAGCAATCGCGCAACACCTTCAACGCCGACTTGGCTCGGTTGCAACCGGAGGCCGTGAAACGCGGCTGGCAACGCGATTACATGCACGGACGAACTGTCAGCGGTCAAGAAGCCCCGGAACACCAAACACGCCTGCACCTGCGCGAATTCCACCGCCCCCAAGCCAATCCGCCACCGACATGACTATGCCCATGACTATGCCAAAGTTAATCAGGTAACGAAACCGCTTCTCCCCCCGATCGCGTCGCCAAAGCAGGTAGAACAGCATCGGCAGCGTAAGGGAGAAAATGAACCGAACCGTCGACAAAGAGAAAATTCGCTCCCCCAATATGCTGACTCCAATAATGAAACGCGTCGCATTCCTGATCAAGACGGCCGGGAACAAAATGGTAGGGGCCGCGCGGACAGAACCATACGAAAGGCTGGCCGGGAGGTACAAGCTCGCGGACGCCCAAGACCATGTCGCCAGCCCCCGTACCCAGCATGCCCTGGGCAGCGTACCACCAGCCATACCAAAAATCCGGGGTAACCATTCAGCCAGCCGGTAGCAGTTTGGGAGTGGGGAGTCCCTTGCGAGGGGCGCACAAGGCTTCCTACAGGTAGGCCAAC
>OGCG01001308.1_pt1 | contig 12506 bp, 18 predicted proteins | sample 1570061 | NCBI WGS metagenome assembly OGCG01 (sample SAMN06268698, study PRJEB24515) | hot springs metagenome | isolation source: Joseph's Coat, Yellowstone National Park, Washington, USA | place: USA:Joseph's Coat, Yellowstone National Park, Washington, USA
CTACACTAGATTTAAAGAAACTGTCATCTTCAGAAAGGACTACTTTAGCGCTAATATTAGTAATAACTGGTCTGAAATCATATTTCAAGACGCCATTCTTCATAGTAGACGAATCATTTATGACATTCGATCAAAAAAGATTTGATAGATTAGTCAATTACCTAGCCGATGTAACTGACTATATAATAATAACAAAAAGCGATGAAAATGTTGAGTTTGTTAAGGAGACCATGGAACCTCAAGTCTCTTCATAAGTATTTTATTTAAATCTGTATTTACTGCATCTTGAACTTGTTGCGGAATACTAGTAATTGGCGTGAACCATCCTACTGCTGTTGTCATTCCTAACTCTTCTGCCTTAGACTTTAACCATAATGCCACTGCTAAACCTGCTAATGTAGGTTTAAAAATAACTATAGACGGACCTATAGACGAACTAGATATCTTTATAGAATGTTTTGATATGGTCTTCCATCTTGTTTTTGTTATTATTCTAACTAATTCTTTTGCCCTATCTTTTTCCCCTATAGCATAAAATATTATCATAAGTAGAAAACAGTTATAACCTATTAAAAAAGTTTAGCCAGACCCTGTTCCGCATCCACAATATCCATATTCATCTATTTCCATACCACATACTGGGCATATAACGCCGCTTCCCTTAACTTCTGTCCATTCCTTGCCAAACTGTAAAAAATGTGGATCTAGAACAGCTTTAGCTAAATCGCGTATAGAAACTATTCCATATACTTTTCCATCTTTCTCTATTATAGGCAAATGTCTAAATCCATTTTCAAGCATTATATTTAACGCTTCTGCTACAGTTGTATCTTCAGTAACTCCTTTAACATCTTTAGTCATGTATTCTGATACTTTAGCATCAATGTTTCTATCAGCTACTACTTTAACTAAGTCTCTTTCAGTTATTATACCTACAACCACTTGTTCCGAATTTAGAACTAAAAGAGAACCAAGATTAAATTTTTTCATCTCTTGAGCTGCAAAGCTAACTGTATCAGTATCTTTAACAAAATGGATTTTTGTTGTTGCAACTTGTGAAACTTTAGTTGACATAAATCAAATTCTTTCTAATAAGATAAAAACTTTACCCTATGATAAACTGATGTGCTTTTACCTTGTTGCCTTCTAAGACTATATATACAGCGTGTAGAATACCTTCTCCATACTCACTTCCTGGATTTAATACAAGAGTTCTTCCAACCTTGTCAAAAGCTCTAGATTCATGAATATGTCCATGTAAACCTAATAATGGTTGGTATTCTTCCTCTATTTTCCTTACTGAAGTAGAACCTACATGTGTCATAACTATTTCTCCACCTTTAACTACTGGCTTCAAATTTTTATCAAGCAATGGAGCATTATCTAAATTACTACCGTAAGGAGGTGCATGAAAGTTAAATATTGCCTTCTCTGGATTAGATACTTTTTCAGCTTCTTCCTTCAATTTCACATACAAGTCTTCCTCTTTCATTTCTCTAGGAGTATTCCAAGGAGTTGGATTAACGTAGCCATAAGATACCATCTCATAATCTCCTAATTGAATCAATTTTCCTTCAGTCTTTATCATTCTGTCACTTTCAGATAGAACATCAAACATGTATTCAGGGTCATCGTTACCTAGATTATAATATAAGGGCATATTTGTATCTGATAGTTTTTCATCTGCTATCTTTATCCAATTTCTTAATACTTCTGAGATAGCCGTCTTAAAAGCTTCATTAACTTTTTTCTTATCATCTTGCATAACTTCCACATCTTTTTTATCAGTTATTATATAATAATTTCCAGCATTTCTGATCTCGGTTATAATTTGTTGTAAACCTTCTTTACCCACAGTTTTTCCATCAGCTTCATATTTTCCTTCACCTAATTCTATTATGGGAATTAATGCCTTTCCTGCCAAATCTCCGCCTATAATTAATGCGTCTACTTTATACATTTTACCAGCATTTAGAAACTTTTTGAAAACTATATCTGAACCATGTATATCAGACGTGTATAAAATCTTGAAAGGCTTTGAGTCTACATTATTATTGTTTTGCTTTCTATGAAATAAGCCCACGATATTTACTTTTAATCACATCATATTTAAGTTTTATTAACGTTTACTTAAAAAGAAGTTCAGTGATAATATAAAAATGGTCCTACTACTCTTTATACGGCATGGACAAAGTGAATCTAATGTTAACAAAATTTTATCACATGATATTAATGGCTATCCTTTAACTAATGAAGGTAAATTACAAGCTAAGAAGACTGCTGATGAACTGAAAAAAATAAGAATTTCGAAGATTTTTACAAGCCCAGTGCTTAGAGCATATCAGACTGCATCAATTATAGGAAATGAACTTGGAATAATACCCATAATAGATGATAGACTTAGAGAAAGGGGATTAGGTGAATTAAATAATAAGAAATTTGATCCAAATGATCATTGGAAATTGAAGTTAACAAAAGGGCAAATAGAAGTTAAAGGTTTAGAAAGCTGGGATTCAATGAAAAAAAGACTATCAGAATTTGTATATTCGCTCGCTGACAATGATTGCGCAATAGTAGTAGTAAGTCATTATGATCCTATAAGAGCACTAATAGGATATATTTTAGATTTAGACGATCTGTCAGCGTATGGAATTTCATTACCAAACGCTAGTATAACTACTGTAGAATTCGAAAAAGATAAGAATATGTTTAAAATACACTCTATAGGTTCACCGATTATATCCCAGAGCCTATTATCTAAACTCAATAGATATATTATTACTATTAATACTTGACATTATTTTTTGACGTAAATTACGGTTTACACTATCGAATATTATGGTATCAATTCTATCAATACTATTTTGTATTACCTGATTAATTATGTTCGAATCTAATTCTGTTAAATAGTGTTTTGATATAATATGAGATATACAATATTTTTTGGCTAGTTCGCTAAAATATGTAGCATAATGAGGGCCACCAAAACCAACTGCTATTTTTTCGCATGATATAGATTGATATTTATCTATACCGTTAACTACTGAATTTACCAGCTCTTTTACTAATTTTTCATTTTCCCAATATTCTTCACTGCTTCCTATCTCAGCAAATACCACTGGCTTATTTAATGTAGGGCCATGATGTGTGGCCTCTATCACTTTGTCTATATTCACATTAATTTTAAGCATTTCTCTATATATAGACGTTAAAAGTCTAGGAAACGCTATTCCTAAAGTTTTAGGCCGACCTCCCATAGCTTTTTCAGAAGGATTACCAGGGTAATGTACAGTGAATGCTGGTATATGTGATGAGCTTTCGTGCCTACTAAGTATAACTATAGCATCTGCATCATTATAAGTAAAATCTGTTACATCATCCTTTACTTCTTTAAAATCAAACAATTTCTTAGCCGTTCTCCCTACTGGGTCTTTTTCTGAAACTATTATCTCTATGTTCAATTAAAATCGTCTCCCAACTATAATAGATCTTTTACTTGGCTTATTAGAATTGGAGCTAATGCAAAACCAAATTTATAGCCTGTTACCAGAACTGTATTATCAAATATTTTTTTAATAATAGGATCGCCATTATCAGAAATAGTCCTAAAACCTACTTTTATTGAAAATTTATGTGTATCTATTGGTAAAACTTCTCCAATTTTTTGTACACTCTTATTAACTTCATCATAGTTTATGTTTTTGGTAGTGTCATTATTTGAATCCCCATTAATGTAAAGATTATTTCCTTCTACGGCTATTCTGTCTTTATAAATTAATATTCCATTTAATCCAACTTTATTTAGAATTAAAAGATGACCCTTGTATAAATTTATATTTATGTTAGACAATAAATACTTAGTTTTATATCCAGTAGTTAATATAATATTTTTGGCCGAAATTTCACCATTTGTAGTAAGTATACTTTTAACGTTATTGTTACTAATTCTAAGTTCTTTTACTCTAGTTATATACAGCTTAACTTTTTCTGAGAGTTTATCTATAAGCTCGTTTCCTTCAACAAAAAATCCATTATCATAATATTCTGCATTATCTAAATTTAGATTAGGCTCAATTCTACTTAGTTCAGTCTTATCTATCTCCTTTCCACCTATCTTATTATCTGAATATCTTATTATGTGAGTCCTTTTACAATAAACATGAAAATTATCACATAATTCACTATAATATTTCTCAGCATCAATACACTGATTATAGAATTTTCCACATAGTGGTGGAATTATACTCCAAAGACTAGCTCTCGAATTACCAGAATTATCATCTATCACAATAGTATTCCCGCCTATATAATAGGCTGCTAGTAATCCAGTGATTCCCCCACCAATAATTGCAAAGTCATACATATAGCTATCTTTAATTTTTCCAATATAAACTTTTTAAACATCAAATCATAGTATAAATTATGAGCAGCGATTACGATCCTGAACTTGATAAGCTCTTAAAGGAAAAACTTAAACAGATGGTTAGCGAGAATAATAATATGCAAGAAAATAAACCAGAAAAAACAGAAGAAGAGCCAGTAGCTCATTTAAATTCAAACAACTTTGACTCATTCGTAAAATCTCACAAGGTAGCTGTTGTAGATTTTTGGGCTGAATGGTGTGCTCCATGTTTAATGCTAGCACCAATAATTGAGGAATTAGCTAAAGATTATCCGCAAGTAGGATTTGGCAAGCTTAACTCTGATGAGAGTCAAGATATAGCAGCCAGATATGGTGTAATGAGTTTACCAACAGTGTTATTTTTCAAAAATGGAGAACCTGTAGATGAGGTAATAGGCGCTGTTCCAAGGGAAGAAATAGAAATTAGGTTAAAACAACTCATTGAGTGAGAAAAATGAAACCACTTTTATTGGGAATAGATGGACTTAGCTATTCTAGCTTTATGAAATGTAACCCTAGATATCTTTTAGCATTATTTAGTAGTACATTTAGAGGAGTTGTAGTTAATAGAAGTCCTCAGCATCCTGCCTCATCTTGGATGTCTATCTTGCAAATGCAAGATGTAAGAGGAAATGAATTCTATAAAAGTTTGGAAGAAACACCATTATTGATAAAAGAAACTAATGCAGTAGCTATCAATTTACCTATAACTAACCCAACTTATGGAGAAGTAAACTTACCATATGGAGATGGACTTTCAGCTAAAGATGAGATAAATAAAGTAGTAGAAGCAGTATTAGAAGAACTAGAAGACAGACCAGTAATAGCTAGTATTACAGCTCTAGATAGATTACTGCATGTTAATAAGGAAAATAAGTGCGAAATATATAAAGAACTAGATGATGCAGTAAAGAAACTTGTAAATAAGGCTGATGATTTTATAGTATTCTCTCCATATGGGGAGCCAAAATCGAGTAGTTTTTGTGACCACGAAGATTACGGTGTCTATTTATCTACAGTACCTAGACCCAATGAACATGATGTTGTAAAACTACCAGAAATCGGCATGCTATTTAAAAGAATAGTTAAATGATAAAGCTGCGTGATATGGTACATCAAAAGCTCTATTTACTAAAAATCTAGAGTATAATTTTTTAGCATTCAGATAAATTTTGCCAAAATCTAATATAATTTTAGTTGTATTATTGTTTTTATCAAATCTTAAGATACCTCCATCGTCTCCACCAATCATCATACAAAGGATACCTTGTGAGTAATAAGGTAAGTCTATTCCTTTTACTTCGTGTAATAAAGTTGATACTGCATTTTCAGCAGAAATCATAGCACCTCTAGCTGTTTTAGAAGGTACCATACTCTTAGCTGAGTCTCCTAGTCCAAATATATTCTTAAAATTGATGTGTTTAAAAGTCGGTATAGAAACATTAATAAAATTAGAACTATCAGTTAAATTAGCAGATTTTACTATATCGGGAGCGCTTAAAGTAGGCAAAACAGACTTTATATCAGCGTATATTTCTGTATTATCGGAAAAGATTACTTTATCTTTTCTAATTTCCTTAACGCTTTTGCCTTTTAGAATCTTTATACCCCTTTTTTCGAAATATTTATTTGCAGCCTCTGATATCCAAGTTTCTGGTATAGGACCGAAAACTCCTTTTGGACTTTGAGTAGATAAATAAACTTCTCCCTTTATTCCTTTTTTCCTCATTAAATACTCTGCTATTAACGCTACTTGATACGATGGACCTTCTATAGGACTATTTTGTGAGTTACCCACAAAGACCCTAACTCCATCTTCCATTTTATCTAAAGCGTTTTTAAGACCTAGAAAACCTTCTAATGTATGATGCATAAAAGCAAATTCATGACCAGGAATTTTACTAAAGTTTTCTTCATATGCACCTCCTAACGCTATAAATAAAATATCATAGTCGAATTTGCCTACTGATGTTTTAATTTCATTTGATTCAGGAAAAATTCCGTTAATATCAGCTTCTACAAAATTTATTTTCCTTTTTGATGCCTCCTTATATGCATCAAATTCTGTATCCTCTATCTTAACATCATCAGTTAGTAAAGCTGGAAATATTGTATTCTCCTTTACAATTCTCGACTTTGATATTATGGATATATCAAAGTCTGTAAATTTTCTTAGTTTATAGGCAGCAGTTAAACCAGCGTATCCAGCTCCAAGTATTAAGATTTTCATATGCTCTGTAGATACTTATAAATTAATCAATACTGTTATAAAACGGGTATAAAGCCATTATAACAGGATCTACATAAAGTCTAGTTCTATCTATATATTTTGTAAGAATGCCTACTGCACCTGATTTATGTTTAGAATCATGGGTAGAAAAAGCTAAATCTGTTGCACTGCCCAGTTCAATTCCTCTATATATTAACTCGGCAATTTTAGCTGGTAATGTAAAAGAAGCAGATTTAGCAAAGTTCTCTTTACCATTCTTATTAACAGCGTAAACTACAGCAAAAGCGACTAGCCTATTCTTTTCAACACATATTCCTCCTTCTATTCCGATCCCTAAATCTGCATGAGCCTCTAAAAGTGATCGTATAGCTCTGTTTCTGGCTCCTACAAAAGTTTCATCGCAAAATGGTTGATTAGATACTCCTGAACTTACAGAAACTGCTACTAAATCATATTCTAATCCTATAATTTGAAGAGCACTCTTAACTGCGTTAATTTTAGTAGGATTAGTACTGCCTATCGAAACTAACATTTTTAATCCTGCTTAATTTCTTTTAATCATGGTAACAATAAAAGTTGGTGCATTAGCAGATTCAGGTGATTTATATCCGTTTATACCCCTAATAGAAGACATAATAAAGCCAAGTGGATTTAATTTAGAAATAGAAGTAATTCCTACAGTACAAGAAGTTAATGAGAAAGTATTAAAACATGAGGTTGATGTATCAGTACCTTCTGCTGCAATGTACCCATATATTCAAGAAGATTATTACATCTTGGGTAATGCAGTAGCTTCTGCTGTAGATGGTATAACCGGTATGCCTATTTTAGCTGTAAATGAAATGAGCATAAACGATCTAAAGAAAGCTAGGCTAATTGTACACGGACAAAATACTAGCGCATTTACACTTTACAGACTGTTAATTGGGAAATACGGTAAATTAGATATAATAAAGAGAGTTTTAGACGAAATTAAAGGTTTGGGAAAAGAAGGTGATGTCTTAGTAGCAGTTCATGAAATAAAAATGATGTACACTATGAAGAAACTAGGTATAAAGCCGTTTGTAATAAGTAGTATGTGGGATTTATGGAAGAATATTTCTAATAATTCTCCAATGCCTATGGGAATGGTAGTAATAAATAAGGACCTCGGAAAAGATCTGGCTATGAAGTTTAAAGAAACGTATGAGCAAAGCAAGAAATATGCTGAGAAACATTTAAATGAAATAATACCAAAGGATATAGAAATAATGAAGAATGCACAAGGTGCGAACTTAGACAGTGAAATTGTGGAAAAAACTATTTGGGCAGATATTCAAGAATATAATGTACCTACAGATAAAGTAATAGACGGTATGCGGAAGTTTTATGAGTTAACTGCAGAAAAAGGTATATTACCAAAAGTAATTAAACTAGACGTAATTTAAATAACGCCATTAAAATAGTAAGGTTTTCTAAGAGTAAATAGAATATCAATATATTGTCTCATTTCTTTCAAAAGTTCTAAAATAAATAACAAATCTTTATCTGAAATTAAAAGCTCTATTATGAAGAGGTTATTAGATTCTAAATCTAGAGAAATAGAATATCTTATAAATGGTATATACTCTAATCTTTCTCTGACCTCTTTTTCAGTAGTAAAAACATCAATAACATAGTCTCTTTTTCCATAATCTATTATAAATCCACTTATAAGGCCATAATTTAATGACGTTTTAAGAATATCGTTAAAAGAGTAAAAAGATCTTAACGAAGAATATAGAAGTGGTTCTGCATTATCTTCATATTGTATAAATGGCTTTATTCCTTCGGCTTTAATGTCCATATGTAAATCCCATTCATCTGTAATAAAGTCATAAGCTTCTGGTATTCCTGAGTAGTTTATGAATTCATTTACTTTTAATCCTTCTCTAGATATAGACAGACAAAAATCTTCCCTAAGATTTTTCCTTATTAATGACTTATCATTTAGATTTAATTTAAATATTCCAAAACTTGGTATAGGCGTAAAATATAGATTATTAATTTTTAATAATTCGTTTTCTATATTTTTCTTACTATCTCTAATTACATTTGAAATAATATCAAGATTTGGACCTAACGACCGCATTAGCTTTATTATCGTTACTAGTTTTGGATACATTTGACTTTATATCTATTTTTAAAGTATTTTTAACTTTTTGAGGAACTATCTTCACGTCTACTAATGCTACAGAATCAAAAGAATACACAATTCTACTAATCTTTTTCCTTATTCTATAAACTTTTCTTAGTTCAGTTCTAGAAGGCATAGTGACTACTACATAAACCATGAAAAACGAGCCTAATCGTCTTACATACACGTTAGAGACATTTATGCCAAATCCCTTCAAAATAGTGTATATTCTATCTTTAATTGGACAATCGCAACTAGCTCCTATTAAAGATAAAATAGCTTCTTTCACTTGCCTTATTGTATCTGCTAATATAAATCCAATTATACTCAAGATAACGGCCATATTGAAATAAAAGTTTTGAGATAGTATAGCAATACCACCTATTATTTCCATAAGCATGTCAAGCTTGCTATGAACCAAATCTGTTCTTACTATTTCTATCCATCGGTATTTTCGTTCCATGTAATATATAATTAACGTTATTATCGATGAACCCCAGATAATTGACGCTAGCCAATCTGGAACATCATAACTAGCATGTAATCCTTGGAATAAATAAGTCATAGAAAGAAATACTATAATTGCAGACGACATTAATATTGCTAGGCTTTCCAGATTATATAATCCCCATGGAAATCTTTTACTTTTTCTATATATTATCTTTAGTAATACTGAAAATAATATTGCACTTGTTGCGTCAATGAAACCGTGATACGAATCGACTACTAATAACGAAGAAGAATATTTTTCACCAAAATATATTTCCAAAACGGATATAGGAAAAATTAATATACCAGAAACTAAAAATATTCTAGATGCGGAATTTAACTTGGATAAAGGAAGCAATTCTCATCACTCTCCACTATATATATGAGCAAAATCTATTTAAAAATCTCGCTATCTATATAGATTAAAATATTTTTTAGGAATTTTTATAGATATATCAAACAGAACTTTGCTTCTATATTCAATAATAGATTAATAGTTTTGTAGTATTTTGAACCACTTAATAGTTTTAAAATAAGTCTATTCTCTAATATCAATAAACAATAAATTAGCATCTTATGGTTTTTGTAAACATAGCCTTTAGTTCCTTATTTCCACAAAGACAAAAGCGGAAATAAAGAAAGTTAAATTTATAATTAATTTATAATTAATGATGTATATGGCAGAAGACAAAAAGCAAGAAATAAATAGTTTCAGTGATTTAATAAAGTCATTATTTAAAGATTGCAATTGGTATTTAGGAGGATTTATTATTGCTTTAATATTATTTATAATATTTGATCTAGCAGTATATCATCCATAAACTAAAATAAGAAGATTTTTTTATATACTAATGTATTCACATTTGTGGGATTTAGTTGGCAAGAGTTAACATAGCTGCAGATGCCGAATTAATAAAGGAACTTGAAAAAGAAGTAAAAAGTAGAGGATATACTATATTTGCGGTAACGAATATAGCATTAAAGGCTATATTAGAATTACTTAAAAGTGGGGAAGACTCTACTACATTACAAAACTTGGTAGAGATGTATAAAATTACTAAAGATCTAGATATAATTCCCATTCCGTCATGGTATATAGAAAATTTAGTAAAGTTAGCTTATGAAAAGGATAGTAAATCTTTTCAAGATATATGCGATGGTACTGGAGAGCAACTATCTTCATATCTAAAGTCTAGAGCATCGAGTTTTGAAGATTTACTCAATTTATATTCCGAAATAAGAGGTGTATTACCTATAAAGGACATAAACGTTAAGAAAGGATCAGGAGATTCTATAGATATAAGATTAACTGGAACAGGATTCAATATAGAATCTACTTTATGCGCAGGAAGAGTATTCAAAAAAATTTTAGAAGCATATTCATTTGAGGTTATTGAAATGACTACATCACCAGGAGGAATAATATTCGTTAAAGCAAAATATTCAAGGCCAACCTAATATTTCATTGCATGCCGAAATTAGTCTACAAATTGTTTGTTGAGTTTCTAAAACATATGAGCTAATCGAATAGATAAAACTAGCATAATCCAGAACCTCTTTAGAAAATTTTCCGTGAGGGAACGCACCTATACCTACGATTTTATCTTCAGTAATATCGTTACATATTTTTTCTGGTTTAATTTTTTTACCATTTTCGCTTAATAATATAATATTATATTTTTTTGCTATATCCTTTAATTGTAAACTAGTAACTTCCATTAAAGGATTATCTGAATTAGGTGGAACTTTACCCATTGTTAATAATTGTTCCATTAGACTGACAAATCGATCATAATTTTTTGGCGGTCTCATATTGTTATTAACCTTTATAATTTTTGAATCGATAGTATGAATATAAAAATCTCCCTTGATATTAGACTCACTTAAGAACATGATCATAGCTAAATGTACTATGTCAGGCCGACCTCTTTTTTCTGAATTAGGAAGATTTTTCATGGCAAAATAATGTAATGAAACGTCCAATAATACTTCGCAAGGTTTTTTATTTCTTTTCTTTGCGTTGTTTATAACGCTAGGATGATTCCTAATTACCTTTGGTACAAGTTCTAATGAAGAATCAAGCAAAATAAGATTAAGCTTCACTTTAGGTTAACCAAGCTTAAGAGTTAAAAGTTAAAAATAAATCTTATTATTAATGAAAAAATTGGTCGAATCTAGATCACTAGATCTTATAGACATGGCAGTAGATTTAGTATATGAAGGAGAAATTGATTTAGCTAGAGAATATATCAAATTAGCTAGAGAATATTCGGCTAAGGGAAAAATTAAGTTACCTATAGAGTATAAAAGAAAATTTTGTAGACGTTGTAATGTTCCCCTAGTCCCCGGTATTACAGAAAGAAGAAGAATAAGAAGAAAGGTTTTAATTAGAACGTGCTTAATATGTGGTTGGATAAGAAGATATGAACTCAGAGAAAATAAAACAAATAAGAGCTCAGAATGCAGAAGTGAGAATAGGGAAAAACGGAATCACTGAAGGAATAATAAACGAGATTAAGAGAAGATTAAAAGATCATGAAGTAATAAAGATAAAAATAGGAAGCAAGGATAAAAATAGGAAAGAGATTGCACTAAAAATAGCCGAATTAGCAAACGCAAAACTTATTGAAGTTAGGGGATACACATTTATATTGAGCAAGATTGATAGCGATTGATTTCCTAAAGATAAAGGGACATAAGAACGTAAAAGGTACTCATAAAACTACTCTAGAATTTACAAAAGATACTTATCTAACCCCAAGAGGGGATTGTATAATAGGAATATATGCAGACAAAGGCGTGAATGATTTAAAAGACGATATAAAGAGAATGATTAAGAATGAAGGTTTTATCTATATTGTAATTAATGTCTGTGGAATATTCGATATTATTTCAGCTAGAGGTTCATCAAAACTCACGTTAAGTAATAAAAACAAGATGATAATAAGAAAATCTAGTTTCATTTCAGATGCAACTTTAGCTATAAACTCTAATAAATCTGCGTTTGATATAAAAAGGGAAATAATAAAAGGTCTTCAAAATGAACATAATGGTTTAGTTTATATTGTTACATCTGATATACCCCTTAAAAATGAAGAGATTCTTGGAATAGTCATTAATTTTAATCCATTTGAAAGCATTAAGACGTGCTAGCTCATTTTCATCACTCAGAATATAAATTTCCAAGATTTCTTTAGTTACTCTACATAGCTCTTGAATAAAATCTTTTA
>OGCG01001309.1_pt1 | contig 12501 bp, 9 predicted proteins | sample 1570061 | NCBI WGS metagenome assembly OGCG01 (sample SAMN06268698, study PRJEB24515) | hot springs metagenome | isolation source: Joseph's Coat, Yellowstone National Park, Washington, USA | place: USA:Joseph's Coat, Yellowstone National Park, Washington, USA
TAAATACACAAGCTGACAGAGCGTTTCTAGATAGGTTCAAGATATTCGCTACAGTCCTTTCACCTAACCTGGAAGACATACAAGACCTCAACTCAATTGCTGAAAGGTATTACAAAGTCCTTACAGCATCTAAGCCTACTTCCATCCCGATTGTAACGAGTTATGACGAGGTCAAAAAAATACAGGATGAAATCCTTTCGGATTACACCAAGTATATGACGGAAGACACCGTACGTGAAGCTGTGAGGCAAGCTAACCTCATCCTGGGTGCAATAGCACAAGCTTTGAAAAACCCGAGGGCGTTCGGTGATTCCGGTGTCGTAAGGACGTACTTTAAATCGATGGGAGGATATCTGACAATCAGTGAGAGAAAGTTCAAAAGTATAATGCAGGTCGCTAACGCGTTACGAGAAATGTTCGGCAACTCAACCATTACACCAGTGCATACTGCATTAGCGTTCTACCTTACAATCCCGTTCACACCTGAGCTAAGAGATATAATATCTCCTATAATCGAGTCAGTAGTCAAGTCGTATTTTAACACAAATACATCGCTACAGTCTTCTATCGATATTAAGGGCTTGATAAGCAGTATTTACGAAACAGCAAGGAATATCGCTATGAACACAGACCTGGATAAATCGTTAGACGAAGTGACCGCTTATGCTATAGATATTATTAATAGATCGTTCCCGGCGTCGTCACCAGATTTAGCAAAAGAGAAAGCAGAACTTGTGAATAAATTTTTGGAGGTAACAAGTAGCAATAGTAACAATAGTAGTAATACTAATGAATCATCAGATAAGTTGAACAAGTTTATAAAAGCTCTAGACAGCTTAAACAATGTTGCAACTAAGTACGCAAATAACGTTAGAATCAGGACTTTTTCACAGAAACTTCTCCAAAGTATTATATCTACTCTCTCTAACAAGATAGATATAAATCGGTTAAAAGCTAATGCAATGACGGAACTTGATAAGACTTATAACAAGATAAAAGCTGAAATTGAAAGTAAATTTAACGAACTAATGAAGCTAGGAGGAAATGATGAGAACAGTAAACTCATCATGGGAATACAGAAATTCTTCCCGCAATTTTCTAAGGATTTACCGCAACCAGTGGTAACTCAACAGCAAAAAGAAGAAATAATGAAGACTCTTGACGATACTATAAATGAGGTAAGGTCTAAAGTACTAGATTACTTCGACACATTAGAAAGGATTATAAAGATAGTTTCACAAATGGGTAAATAATGAGGTGAGTGTATTATGCAAAGCTTCTTTAATAATAATAACGAAGATGAGGAGAGAAAATTAGCAGAACTGTCAAACGTCATTTTTGACACAGTGATAAATGATTTAAAATCCAAGTCTCGTTATTTCAAAATTACAGCAGACCTTAAGGCTAGTTTAAGGGATACTGTGAATAAACTTGTGAGGATAGCGTCAGAACAAAACAAGCTTCTGTTACAATTCCCGGCAATCCTCGCTTATTTTGTTTCTAATTTTCTAAAAAACATTGATTTAGATAGAATTAACGACATAAACGAAAAATTAGACGATATCCAGCGTCTCATACAGCGTAAAAACCTGCAAGGTGTGTCATTTAACACCATCAAACAGATGTTACAACAGGAATTACAAGAGAAAAAACTCAGACGTAACAGACGTAACAAAGGAGAAAAACAACAACAGGAAGGACAGAAACAAAACAGAAATAAACAGGAAGAGGGAGGAGAAGAAGAAGGGCAGAAAAATCAAAGTGAGGAGAACCAAGGACAACAAGGACAGAAATTAGAAAGAGAAAGCCAAGAGGGTAACGGACAAGAAAACGGCGAGGGACAAGAAGGGGAAGAAGGCAATCAAAGAGAAGGGGAAACGCAAGAAGGTAAAGAACAAGAGAGTGAACAAGAGGAAGGAGAATCAGGAAGTGGAGAGGAAGGAGAAAACGAGGGTCAAACCAGCGAGCAAGAAGAGGGAGAGGAAGGCGAAAGTGAAGGGGAAAATGGTGAACAAGAGGAAGGAGAATCACAAGAAGGTGAGGGACAAGGAGAGGAAGGGCAAGAAAGCGAAGGAGGTCAGAGTGGAGAGGAAGAAGAAGGTGAAGGGGAACAACAAGGAAACGAAAACGAAGGAGAACAAGGGCAAGAATCAAGAGAAGAAGGACAGGAAAGTGGAGAGGAAGGAAGCGAAGGAGAGCAAGGTAATGCTCAAGAAGGGCAAGAATTAGAAGGGGAAACTGAAAATGAAGGGAACCAAAGTGGAGAGGAAGGTGAGGAATTAGGAGAAGAAGGGGAACAAAGCGAAAACGAAGGACAAAATAGTGAGGAACAAGAAGGACAAAGTGGTGAACAAGGAGAAGAGGAAGGAGAAGGGGAAACACAAGAAGGAGAAGGAGAGGAAGGTGGGGAAGAGAGTGAAGGTGGAGAGGAAGAAGGACAACAAAGCGGAAATGAAGGTGAAGGAGGTGGAGAGAGTCAAGGTAGCGAAGAAGGTGGAGAGGAAGGAGAGGGAGAAGAATTAGGAGAGGAAGGGCAAGAAAGCGAAGGAGGTCAGAGTGGAGAGGAAGAAGGAGAGGAAGGAGAACAGCAAAGTAGAAATGAAAGCGAAGGAGGTCAAAATGGCGAAGAAAGCCAAGAGGGTAACGGACAAGAAAACGGCGAGGGACAAAGCGAAAATGAAAGAGAAGAGAGTCAAAGCGGGCAAGAAGGAGAGGGTACAGAACAAGAATCAGAAGAAGGGGAAGAGGGTGAAAGTGAAGGAAACCAGGAGGAAGGAGAATCACAAGAAGGTGTAGAAGAAGGTGAAGGAGAAGAACAAGGAAACGAAAACAAAGGAGAACAGGGCAATGCCCAGAAAGGAGAGGAAGGGGAAAATGAAGGTCGGAATGGTGAAGAAGGAGAAGGAAACGAAAGTGAAGAGGAGAACCAAGGTACAGGTGAGGAAGGAGAATCAGGAAGTGGAGAGGAAGGAGAAGGTTTAGAGGAGGGAGAAGAAGGAGAAGAAAGCGAAGGAAGTCAAAGTGGAGAGGAAGGACAAGAAGGTGGAGAAGGAGGCAATGAAGGTGGTGAACAAGGTGGAGAAGGTTCAGAAGGTGAAGGACAGGAAAACGAAATCGAAGACATTTTCGAAGATCTTGAAAATAACATAGAGGAAGAATCAATGGTTTTAGATGTACTAGAAGAAAGCCTTCAAAAGTCGTTATCAGCGTTATCTATTGGTAAAGGCTCTGGAGGAGGGATATTGAAGGACGTCAATCCTAGAATTTTAGAATTACTGGAGAAGGCTAACAGGATCTTGGCTCTTGCTAACCAGGTTGATTTAGAGTACGCTAACAGAGGCGTTAAAGACCAAGGAGGTGTGATGAAGGGGATAACGACTGGAAATAATATTAAACACCTGTTTAAGAGCCAACTCTTACTGCCGGACGAGATTTTCCTCGAACGGTACACGAACAGAGCATTATTACAAAGAGCTGTAGAAAACGAAGGTGTTGGGGACTTCTATTTCATGATCGATAAAAGTGGTTCGATGGGGAGTGAAATGCCGAACGGGTATACGGCACTAGAAAACGTTTCTGCTGTTGCTTTGGCGTCCGCTTTGGAAGCTGAAAAGAACAATAAGAAGGTATTTGTTCAATACTTCGACGACTCGACAACTGAGCCTCTAGACGTTAATAACGTTTTCGAAATAGCTCAAGTCGAATCCGGAGGAGGAACAGACATGATGGTCGCACTAAGAAGCTTCATGGATTATTACAATAACTATCCAGGGTTAAAGGACGTAAGACAGATCTTCATACTATCCGATTTTGCGACACCTTACAATGCATTTACGCTTGAGGAGTTTAGGAACTTTACGAGAAATAACAACTTAGTAGTTACGTGCATACATGTATACGAGGATGATGAAGTACCTGATAATATACAACACATTATAGACGAAATCTGTGACGAGTATTACAAATTTAATAACTACGACGCAAGTGAACTGTTCTCAGCAGTATATTCGAAAGTTTAGCCCTTTTTTATATTTCAAATTCTGTCTAACTGGTTGGGTATAACCTTCTCTATTCATCACTACAATGATGAGTCTGTTAGCTCTTTTTAATCCTTGTGACCTAAAATAAAATCATGAAATACTATTTAGTTAATACGAGAGTATACATACCTGAACCAGTAGCGGAGCATTTCGTAAAGTGTTTTTCGTTAAAACTGCCGAACAAATACTATGAAGTTAGTGACACAATAACGTACAAAGATGAGGAGACCAAAGTAATTGTGAACGTACCAGCTGACATGGTTAGAAATGTTACAGACTCGTTGTTGGCGTCTACATTAGATTTCTACCTGGCTCTCGCCGTTTGCACAGACAACAACATTACACTGTACCGTATGATTAGGAAGGCTAGAGAAAAAGTAAAGGAAATGTTAAAAATAGATGATATAAACCTCGACCCCGAATTCCCAATTTGCCTAAAGGTAGGTGGTAAGTAATGCCGGCTGATCTAACACCGTCAGATATAATTTCACTAATATCGGAAGCTTTAGGGGAAAAGGATGAGGAAGGTGAGCCAGAGACCTTACTGAAACTATTGCTACGCGACGACTTGCCTAAACAAACACGCCTGATCATCCTCAACTGTATCGTCAAAAACTGCGGGTTGCAGAAAGGTCTGTCCATCCTAGACCCGTTTGTCCCGTTAGACGAGATACAATCGCTGGAGACGCTAAAGATCAGCGGGACGCAAATACTTGTATGCATAAATTACACAAAAGTTAGGGACTGCTACTTGATAATGTTAGCTAACAGACAGTTCCGTATAAGGAGAGTGACTAACCCTAACGACTTTTTGCAGAAGATGAAGCAACAGCAACAAGGAGGAGGAGCGAAGAAACAGCAAACTAAGGATCTCATACTCAGTAAACTCAGCGGTGAGGACTTATGATATGCGAAGTCGTTGCCAGTTCGTTCAAGCCTCGCGACGGTGATGTTATAAACGCCGACATAACAAACATACGTTTTGCGTACCCACCTGGTTGCATCTTCTCTTCTCAATACACTCAGTTCATCCACATTGATTATCCCTTGCCGAAGATAAGCAAGCTGAAGTTTAAGAGAGAGAACGGAGAGCAGGTGAAGGATGATAATTACGTTGTTATAGACATGGGAGAGGACTTCTTAGTTTTGCCGATAGAAGTGTGGAATAAGCTAAAGGAGCTTATCTCAACGTATTTAAGTGAAGGGACTTTACACGGAGGTATATTGTTGTACGGTGTCCCCGGCACCGGTAAATCATACATTGCAACGAAGCTACTTACCAGGATCTTGGGGTTGAAAGCAGTTGTTAAACAACCTACCGATTTCATGTCAAAGTACGTAGGTGAGCCTTATCAGTTACTGAACGATTTCATCAATAAACAGCTGTTTAGCGACAAACCGTCCATCATAGTCTTCGACGAGGGAGAGAGGTTTCTACTGAAAAGAGGTGGAGGTGGTGAAGCTGAAAAACTAGTGGAGGACAACATGAAGAATATACTACTGGAAAAGTTGCAGGAATTCGCTGATTCTGGATACCCTTCTATTCTTGCCCTCACTACCAACGCTTCGATAAACGACATGGACGACGCAATGCTTAGGAGGTTTCCGTGGAAAATTTATTTCCCGCCTTATTCGCACACCGTCTACGAGTATATAGCAAGGAGGATAACTACACAGAGGACTTTCAAAATTGAGGATAAGGAATACGACGTACAGAGACTGGCGTTTTACGCGTCTGCCATTGGTATTTCTGTAGCCGAGTTCAGGACTATTATCCAGACAGGGACTATCTCTTTCCTTAAAGCAAAAAGTAACTTCCCGAGGAGACTAGTACCATTCGAGTTACAAGATAAGGACAGTATTTTAGATATAACGAAATTACCCCAACTTCGACGTTTCGACATCAAGAATAAGAACGTAAAAATGTTATGCGAAGGAGCGTTATATACCATGACAGCGGTAGTAGCAAGCTACTTTCTTACAATTGAGAGCAGACCTGTTTACCTTATAGATATACAGGAGTCCACTTCGCTGAGGTACGGAAGCGACGATATCATAACGTTACTCAAACAAGAAAACAAACCGGTGGGTATAATTCATATACACGGCAATTTGAACATCAACAAACAGCTGTTAATAGAGCGTCTACTCGAGGAAGATAACGTTAGTTTTGTGGTGATAACTAGTTTTGATAGTTCATTATTACAAGTACAGACACTGAAGCTCCTACCTAGAGTCGATATATCACAATTTCCTTCAATTGACACAGATATTTTGAAAAAAATATTGTACACGGTAGACACGTTTTACGGACTGAAGCTGGACATACAAAAAGCTATGAACGAATTGTATAAGGAGATGGATTTTAGAAAAGCTATGGACGTGTTGGAGAAAATGATTGTTATGGCGATCTGAGCGATGATCCTCACCAATTCGAAGTTAGCTAATAGCTTTTTAAACAGCTGTTTGAGAGAGATATATGATGAGTGGAAATAATAACAACAAGAAGCTTCCCTCGTTTGAGGAGTATGCAGAAGCCATAACAAAAATACTAAACTTAATAAATACAATTAACCAACTTTCGCAGTACTACAATCTTAACCAGATCTCTACACAATATCTCAACGAACCATTTAACCCTATTTCGCCACAAAAAGTAGCAAATTATTTCGGAGTTCAGTACAGTAAAATCCCGAGTTTAGTTCAGCAAACTCAGTATAACCCCGTCGCCTTGGTCACTAAGGCAACTCAAATAGCACAACAAATTCAACCAGACGTGTTAAATTCCATCTCGTCCGTGTACAACTTAGAACCAGAATTAGTTAAATCGTTACAAGTGTATCTACAGCTTGCACAAGTTTTGCCCAAAATAGTGAGTAATCAAACCGTTCAAGTAACTACTAACACACAGTACACTGCATCACCCAACGTCCTGGAAAACTATTAAGAAAGAGGTTAATGTGGACAAAAAGTCTCACATGCAGTGAGGAGATTAATATGGGTAAAATCTTGTCAGAGCTTCTCTACATTTGAACTAATGTGTTTAGTATATAACAGCTCTCATCCTTATCAAGTTCTGAAATCGCTTTCTCCATCTCGACATATTTACTATGATAAGTTTCAAGCCAATTTAGATCCTCATCAGAAACATTAATGTCATGTCTTCTTATATCTACCCATTTTGAAGACAACTGTTTAACCCTCTCGATTATTTTTTCAACGTCATAGTTTTGCATTGCATAATAAATGGCTAAAAATAACTCAACATTAAATACATGCCTCTTATATTGTCTAGTTCTAATATTTCTCTTAAGAGTAAGATTTCCACATCTGATTAGTAAAAGATCGATTAAATACCTACTCATGTCTTCAGTACTATAAAGGAAACGGCGTAATTTGTGGTAATTAGAGCCATGTTCCTTTTTTATTTCTTGATATGATCTACTTAATCCCTCCTTATGTAATATTATTGTTTGTAAATCCTCACCTATACTATCCTCCTGTATACTTCTTCCTAAATTACTGCTCATCTCTCTTATCCATGTTCCGTTCTTCTTCTCACAAAAAAGAATTATTTCCTCGTTTTTCTCTACAGTTTTGCCATCAGTATATCCTACAAGCCCAGAAAGGACTGCTAGTAGGAGGTCAACATTAAGTCTCTTATTCGATCCAGTGGTAAATGAGGTGGTTCCTTCTAACTCATAAGTTACTGCTTCTGAAACTATTATCCTCGTCGCAAATACTCCTACTTTTGATAAAAGCTCGTTAATATCCTCGCACAGCATTATACTAACATTAGTTGGAGTTCTGAAAGACAGTAAAACTTTATGATTATCATTATTATCATTTCTTATCTTTATATCATCGTCTAAGTTAGTTAAATGAGACTTTAACACATTTCTGATGTCCTCAACTCTCTGTGTAGTAATGCCGTCAACGACATATCTGATATGCCTTTCCACAGTACGAGTATTTACCCTCATTTCTTAGATATTCTTTCATTAATATATCTTATAAAGCCCCCACCCCCAGAAAGGAGTGAGGGACAGTCAGTTAATATCCTAGAAAACTATTAAGTTTATCAAACATATGTTTTAATCATGAGAGTCAGAAGAAAGACCGTATTCATGATCCTACTATTTTTATTTTTCTTCATCTTACCGTTTTTCTTGTTACAAACAAAAGCCAGTCTTATCCAAGAAGAAGTACCTCTCTCTGTTAATGTGAACGCAAACATCTCGCAAGGACTAATTTACATTGCCCCGCTCCCGCAACAGACCCAGGTGTTCGGTCAAAATTACTACGTGTCGAACTCCTTGGGTTATTATGAATATTCGTATTTATTCTCAACAACACCACCGTTACTTGTATGGTACGAGCCGTCTCCTTCATCACAAACTTATTATTTTGTCTACGGTGGAAATACTCAAGCTACTGCCGTAACAACCGGTGTGTTTAGTTTTTACACCCAGTTCTATTATCTCAATACGTCTATCTTCAATGTGTCAGACGTTTCGTTACTCGGTGGGTCGTTGGTACTAAACGGGCAAAACAGCTTGGTAACTTTTACAACGACTGCAATACGTTATACATCTGCAGTTATACTTTACAACTTCCAGTCCTCAGCCGTCATAACTCCACCTCAACTGATATATTCCGGCTCAGTTCCTCCTGGTAGCATAGTCACGGTAAGCCTTTTCTCGTATTCCGACCCACAGACAATCCCCTCGTATACCGCGTTTCCTTTCGGGTCTACGACCTGGGTTATGACCTCTGATGACTACATACAAAGCTCACAATTCACGATTTCAGGCTCGCAGTTCACATATAACGCTCAAGTAGCGGGTATGCCGAACAAGGAAGTTGCCCAAGTCTCTTTACCACAATCATCCATATACGGATTGGTGTTCGGGTCATCGGTGTCTTTACAGTACCCTTCTACTCAATATTTAGCACCGCAGACTGTAGCCCCGTCTTCTATCACGTTTAACGGTACTTTTGCTGTAGCCCAGGATACGTTATACGGTTCTAATTCCGTACTGTTAGAAAATCCGGTGTACTTCTTTGACCCGACATTACTCAACGGTTCTAATATCATGGTGTATAACAACAGTAAATGGTATTCCTTACCGGTACAAGCCAACAACTTGAAATTAGACCTAAACCATATAGGTATGTATATTTTACCCTACAATTCCTCTTCCAATTACATATTCTTCGACGATATACCGGTAGGCAGTGTAGTTTCTGTTAAGTATGCAAACGGCTCCACATACACTGTTACGGCTAGCGGGAATACGGTAAACACGGTAGGAGGTGTGAATTTAGTTGATCTGAAAGTTTACGGAAGGAATGTGGTAGGGATAACGATCCAGCCGTCGTTAACGAACACACAGGTTAATTACAACATGCTTGTCGGTTTCACTGACTTTTTGCACAAAGCGGGTCTCATAGTGAATACTACAGGTGTGTATGTGTACAATTCTCAAACAGCTGTTACAAAGCTTGTAGGTAGCCCGCACTTCCCGGCTGATGTAGCCGTTGGTTATGCGGACATAGGCAACACGTTCTATCTCATTGGGTTCTATTATTATCCTGGGTCTTTTTACACGTTCATAACACCTATGCCAAACTCGGTCGCATCAACCGGTATAGTTCCTTATATTAATTATAATGGCACAGTACCATTGTCCTTACCAAGCATCGGTATAACACTGTCTTCCGGATTGTATTATGAGGTTAGTGGTATTGTGTCAATTGCAACAGGTTTGCCTTCGCCATTACAGTCTTCCGTGCTTAGTCTGACAACAGCTCCGGGAGAAGCAATAGTGAACAACAATAACGCAATCTACCAAACTAAGCTACAGAATTCGTCGTCATCCCTAACACTGGTAGGCTTCACCGGGTATAACCTTATTGTACAGTACGGAAGCATAGAGTCACAACTTATCATTTCGAGTAACTATTACCCGACAAACCTGCCAACGAATTTGCAAGTAGTTGTTACAGTATCGGAGTCCACTAGGACAGTAACAATTTCCACATCACCGTTACCGGTAAAACCGGTACAGGTCGCGTCAGTGAATATTACGAATGTAACTATTACAAAGTACAACGGTAGTAGCGGAGCTTCGTTTGTAAATAACATACACACAACGTCGAATAACCAACTAATAGGAATTATAACATACTATAGTTTTCTGGCTGTAGCTGTAGCGTCTTACCGTTATTCTTCCCAACTGTGGTCTTCAACACTGTTTCTTAGTTTCGCTACACTCTCCATCGGTCTGCTCTTTGGTAACTACATAGTGCTACCCTTCAGCATCGGTGCCGTGATACTAGGATTCATATTCAAAAGACTGAACATCTGACCGAACGACGGTCTGGCGACGGGAAGATAAAAAACTTATATTCATTTCAAACATATGTTTTAGTGAGTGAAAATGGGAGAAGTGTATTTGCTAAACCTGTATCCACAGACCCTAACGTTCAAAGTAGTTGACCCTACTACCGGAAACTCGCAATCATATACACTATCGCCGAACCAGTACGTCGACATTACATCTGTGATATCGCCACAATCCAGTGACGTCGAGATAGTAATACCCAGTTTCAACATGACTGTTGCCCAAGGACTGTTACAATCTTCCGTCCAGACAATATACTTTAATCAGTATGGTATAGGGGATCAACCTACCTCACCAGAGCAACTACTACAAGGTAGTTCGTCATCTTCTAGCTCTCAGAGTAATAGTTCTACTTCTACGTCTACTCCGACTAGTTCACAAAGTTCTTCTTCATCATCATCAACCTCACAGAACAATAGCTCTTCGCCAACCAGTACTCCTTCATCTACATCGCCTAGTCCATCTTATGGAGAAGTCTACTTACTAAACCTGTACCCAAGCACTCTTACTTTTCAAATACTTGATCCTACTACTGGGAACCTGTTAGCATCATACACGTTATCACCGAACCAGTACGTAGATATTACACCTGTAATACCACCTGGTTCCAGTGAGATCGAGATAGAAATACCTTTACTGTATATGAGTGTTGGGCAAATACTTTTACAATCTCCAGTCCAGACAATATACTTCAATGAAGCCGGTGAAGGGGATCAACCTATCTCACCGGAGCAAGTACTACAAACAATTTCCTCACAGAGCAACAGTTCTTCCTCATCAAGTAGCTCACAAAATAATTCTTCTCCACCATCTTCATCAAGTAATACCCAAACATCTACATCGACTAGTTCTAATTCATCACCTAGTTCATCATCATCTACCTCACAGAACAATAACTCTTCGTCAACCAGTACTCAAACACCTACACAAACTAGTTCTACTCCTTCATCTGCAACAACTAGTACCCAAACATCTGTATCAACTTCATCTCCTACCACATCCCAGCCTTCGAGTTCTACCACATCTCCAACATCCCTATCTCCTCCTACAGTATCTCAAGCACAGGTATTAGCTCAGATAAAAGCAGGTGACATAAGCTCGCTTCAATCAGAAATATCAGAAATACCTCCGGATATGATCCCATTAGTTAGCACTGTGACCGAATTATATCAAATGTACGGTGCGTCGAACGGGACTCCGTTATCTACTGTAGTTGAACGTTTACTTAGCGACATCAGGGATGCATACTATAAAATAAGTAACCATAAGGAAGAAGAAATAAACACACAACATATATCACAGCTATTGCAAATATATAATACTCTTGTCAGCAACGGCTTAGCACCTCAAAGCCAAAGTGCGTCTAAGTTAAGTAAGTTAGTGCGAACTTCTGCGATTATACCGGCTCTACCAGCTGTTTTAGGTCAATCCTATCCGGGTACGGTATACAACAACGGGTCATATGCCAATTTCGTCTAATCAAGTACTGAAGGTAATTTTTTCCTTTTCGAATAATTCCCTTATCCTCCTTGCTTCTTCTTCATTCCTTAGCCCACCGGAATAAAGTAATGGCACGGCTATAGGTTCTTTTGTTAACCCAAACACGTTAGCAAACTGTGTTATTATTTCTTTCAGTATAGAAATCTTTAACATGTTAATTTCCTGCTCAATACCATACGCGGTAGGTCGAAGTTCTAACTGAAGGATATCGTCAACGTTTGAATTGATAATATCGTTAACCTTTACTAACAGTTCTCTGGTGTTCTTTACGTCTCCGAGGTCAAAGCCCAGCTTAATGTAATTCTGAAGAACGGTCTCCGCTACCCGTTTCAGCTCGTTAAAAATTATGTTGTTCTCAGCAACGTCTAATTCATTGACCTGTTGTTCGAGAAATGTAGTAAGGTCGGCAAACGCATACAAAATAGAATTCGCGTCAGAAGATGAAAGAATAGAACTTAGTTTTTCGGAAAGTTTCATATAATGAACTTGGAAAATAAGAGTTTAAAAAAGAAAGGTCGACTTACATATTAGTCATTTGGTTTGCATTCATACCT
>OGCG01001313.1_pt1 | contig 12476 bp, 12 predicted proteins | sample 1570061 | NCBI WGS metagenome assembly OGCG01 (sample SAMN06268698, study PRJEB24515) | hot springs metagenome | isolation source: Joseph's Coat, Yellowstone National Park, Washington, USA | place: USA:Joseph's Coat, Yellowstone National Park, Washington, USA
TGCAAAGTTTATCCCGAGTTTATCATGTAAGGCTTTAGAGCAGAGTTTATATAATTTCCTTACTAATTTCCTGTTGGACCTCATTTGTTATTCCCTAAACCGTTAAAACTGATGAGGCCCCTAATAAATTTCCTCATAAGAGTGAAGCATTATACTTGCGGGAGTACTGTTATAATAGAAAAGAATTTTTAGAAGATGCTATTAAATCTGTTATTAATCAAACTTTACCCCGTAAATACTATGAAATTATTGTTGTTAAAAATTTTTTTGATAAAAAGATTGATGATATAATATCCAAAAATAACATCAAATCAATTTTTTGCGACTCTCCTAATCAGGGGGGTATTTAGCAGCCGCCCTTAAGGAGGCAAACGGGAACATCCTGTCATTCCTGAACGACGATAACATGTTTTCCGATGAGAAACTGGAGGCCGTCAGGTCGACCTTTCAGCGCAGTGAAGTCGTATTCCACACAAACCGCCGTGTGTTTGTGGATGCGGGAGGGAGACGGAACGGGGAGGAAGCCGTCCATCCCGCATTGGAAATAAAAGGAAGCGACGAAGGCGCGTTGAGTAAACTGATGCGCCTGAATATGGGCGTTAACTCCAGCAACATGTCGATCAGGAGGTCGGCTTTGGACGCCATTGGCGTCGAGCAGTTCAGGAGGATGAAGCTGGCCGTGGACAGGCTGTACTTCGTGGCGTCCCTGCTCCAAGGGGGCATCCTGGTCTACGATCCTCGTCCTCTTACGGCCTTCAGGTGCACAGCAACCAGAGCTTCATCGTCACGGGCTCGCTGGACGCTTATGCTAAAAAAAGGTGCGATTCGGCGAAGAAGTTTGTGAGCGATTACGGGGAGCCCATGAAGTTGGTGGAAGGCACGCCCTACGAAGAGGTCGTCAAACCGCTGCTCGTGGGGTCGAAGGCCGTTAGCGCCGTATTTTGCCCGTCCGAGAGGAACACTCTACGCGCGAGCTCATTCTATCTGCTCAGGCGCCAAGACGCGTATTTGGGTTATTACCAGGAATTCTTCCTGCTACTAGGCCTCATGGCTGCATGTGTGTTCCCGCCCTTAAGGGGCCTGGCCATAAGGACCATGTATGAGTTGAAGGGAGCAAAACGCTGATAGAAGGTTATGCTGAACGATTAACCCCAATTATTAATGGTGTGGGCGTCACGCGCCAGCACTGCGGCTAGCGCGAAGTTCGTTTGCTTTATAGTGCTCGCGTACAAATGAAGAAGTTGGCTGCATCTGCTCTCTTCAGCGTCAAATATGTAAAGAGTGTTACGGATAGCTCGTCAAGGTAAGGCGTCCGTTGGCCATTTGACCGAGTGCGCAAGGTATATTGGGTGGCACCTCGTCGGGGGTCGCTTAATGATGGGCACGTGAGCCTTTACGGTAAATTTTCAAGCGATAACCTCACCTAGTCAGAGGTTCGTGCCACGCCTGCAGCTAAAGCGACGCAGCAGTAAAACAACAAAGCTTTTAAAGTGCAAAACCATTTTCAATGTATGAAGGCATTAATAATCGACATAGGCCCTTCCATGACAGGCAATTGTAATTACGTCAAGCTCATGCTCAAGTACGGGAAGCTTAACTACGACACACTAAACGCCTCACTCTTCGGTTATCACAGTCTCTCCTACTACCCGAGCTCAGCTAGGCAGAACGGCTATCTCTCGATCTCGGCCGGCCCAGTCCAGGGTTTGTTCGGGTTCTACTTTGGGTCGATGTCCAAAAGAATAGCAACAGAGGCCGAGAAAATGGGCCGAGAAGCTGACATCGTATTCCTCTCGAAAGAGGGACTCATAAGGGCGGCCGCGCTCATCCGGAGGAAGCTTGCAAAGCCGGTTATCGCCACGATACACGATGCTTGGATATTCTGCTGGAAACGCTTCCACCCATATCGCTTTTTTATCGATTTAAACCTCCGCGGGGTGAACTACCTATCCGTCCTCCTTGACAGCAATAAGCACCTCGTAGGGGGCGTCATATAATGAAGACAGGGATTCTGGTGTGTGAGGCTTGTCGAAAAGTGAATACTTAAGCGCTTCAAGCGGAGGACCTACGGTAGGCCAGCTGAGCCCCGGCTCCTCAGCAAGGCCTGGGGCTGAGTATCCCCCTTATTCCTTATTGTTGCTGCCTCTGACGCGGTACCTCCCAGCCCCCACGAGGTTGGGATCGGAAGTGCTGTGGGCGCGGAATCTTGGGTTAAACGCTGCCAAGGTTATCGACTGCGTCGCGGTGGTCGGCGGGGTGGAGGATGGATGCCATTTTCCCGCCCTGTCACTGGGCCTGCGGTCGAACGACAGAACTCTCTGGAACGACGTGAAGTTCTATCTAGGGTTGGCGTTCGGCGGCCTTCTCTGGGGCCGTCGCGCGCGCGTGGTCCACCACGTGAACCCCTTCGGCTTCAGGGGCGGCATGAACCCATTTTTCCTGTTCCCGAAGCTCGGAAAGAAGCTAGTGATCGGGCCGTTGTTTACCCCCCAGAGCGCTGATGAGCCTGATGCCTTAGTGAAGCTGGGGTTCATGAAGAAGCAGCAAAGGTACCCGAGAGTGTTGCTTTTGCTGATCTCCTTTCTCAGCTCGCTCACCCTGCGCCGCTCCGACGCGGTGATCTACGCCAGCGAGCGTGCAAAAATGGCCTACGAGGCCCAGTATCCCTTCCTGAGGGGCAAGAAAGTCATGATTTTGAATTCCGGAGGCTACGACTCAACGGGTTATCCGTTCCGTTTGCGCTCGAGGGGGGATAGACTCGTCGTGGGGGTGGCCTCAAACTTGATAAGAAGGAAGAACGTGGACAAACTGCTCCTGGCACTGGGGAAACTGAAGGACGAGAGTCTAGAAGTGAGGCTGGGAGGTGATGGCCCGGAGAGGCCGATGCTGAAGCGGCTCTCTGACGAGCTCGGCATCTCTGGAAAGGTTCGTTTCGTGGGCCGGCTTCCCTCCAGCGCCATGCCCAGCTTCTACCTGGCCCTCGACGTATACGTCGCCCTCGATCAGGAGGCCCCAACCGAGGAGAAGGCTTCCCTCCAAGAGGCCGCCATGACCGGCTGCCCGTTTATATCGGGCGAGCCCATCTCCCGTGGCATGGCGAGAAGGGTGAAGGGCGGCTTTGAGGTTAACCCTCAGGACGTCGAGACCTTGGCCTCCGTGCTAAAGCGCCTCATGACCGAGAGCGGGCTCATCGAGGAGCTCAGCGCCGAGGCGCGCTCCTACGCGATCGAGAACTTCTCCGCCGACTCCGTGCAGGCAAGGCTTAAAAATTTCTACTCCTCATTGGACACGAGGATGAGATCATGAGGAAGGTATTCCTGCTGGCGTATGAGCAATTCCCCCACGCGGGGGTCGTGAGGCCCTTCGTGAACTGGCTCAGGGGGGCCCTGGGGAAGGGTTCTGACGACGAGCTACTGGGCTACTCACTGGGATGGCCCCTGGAGGCCGAGCTGATGCGGGAGTTTGGCGGACGCGTGCGCTCGGCTCGTGGCCGTTCCGGGCTGATCCAAGCCCTCAGAGGAGTCGGGAATGGGGCGCTGATCCTGGATGACAGCCTGGACAGGCTGCTCCTGGGCGCCGAGCTGGTGAGGCAGTTCCCCTTGAAGCTGGCCGTGTACGTCCAGGTTCTCTACGTGACTCATTCGATCTTTCCATCTACTGGCTGTCCGACCTGCCCGCCGAGGAGAGGCTGAGTTTATCGTGAGCGCCCACGCTCTGTTCTCGTTGCTGCGGTGCAGGTACGCCGAGCTCCTGCGCGGCGTCACCGCCATCTCGAACTCCAGGTTTACGGCAATCCTCCTGTACCTGCTCTACGGAATAGAGGCGGAGGGCGTCACCTACCAACCCGTCTACGAGGCTTTCTGCAGGCCCCCTTCGGAGTCGGGGGCGGCCCAGTCGGTAGATGACCCTGGAACCAGCGCGGGCGTGGCAGCTCCGGAGCCACTCGAGGCCGGGAACTACGTCATCCTCCACCTGTGGTCAAATGTGGGCAATACCTCCGCAATGCTGGTGGGGAGGCTGGCCCACGTCATCGTGGATGTTGGCCTCGACTTGGTCGCCTTCGGAAACCACGCCAACCTCCCAGGTAGGAGGCTGGAGTGCGTCACTCAAGTGAGCGGCGTTGGCGGCAAGGAGCTGGCGTCGAGGCGCGCCAAAGCACACCAAGGCGCTGGCGACTACCGGTTCTCCTCGAGGCGCGGCTACGAGGCGCTGGACCAACTGTTGGAGGCGGAGCTTGCTTGAAGCAGAAGTCGCGGCTCCTCCTGATGGACCTGGCCTTGGGCGTGACCATGCCGACAGTCCTGACTATCCTCGCCCTGTTGCCCCTCTTGAGGGGCGGCTTCATCTTCTACGGGGATGAGATGTGGCCCTTCTACGCCGGGCCGAGTGATGCCCTGCGGTTCATATCGTCATATTTCTACTCTTGGTACGGCGGGCCCAACACCACCGAAGCCTTCTTCTTCGGTGCCCTCATGGGTTTGCTTCTGCTGCTGGGCGGGGAATTCGCGAACCACGCCCTAACCTTCATCCTAGCATGGCTGCCAGGGCCCATAGCCTACTTCAGCATCCTGGCTACGCTCAGGCTCTTCTACACCAGGGACGACCTCCTGCCCAGGCTCTCGGCCCTGGTCGGCTCGATGTTTTACCTGGTGAACTGGCAGAACCAAGGCCTGATTACCCCAATGTACACCTGGTCGCTCTCCTACTCGGTCATGCCTGCCCTGATTTACCTGGCGGTCGCGGCGCTGAAGAAGCGCAGCCTCACCCTCTCAGTCGCGTTCGGCGCCGTAGCCTCACTAGGGGACGCCGTCCCAACGTGGATACCATTTATGGCAGTCTTCCTCCTTCTGCTGCTCATCTTCCACGTGATCTACGGGGAGGGAGGCGCGCCGACGGCGCGCCTCAGGTCGGCGCTGGCCCTCCTCTCGGTGATGATAGCCTCCGCCGTCGCCTTCAGCTCATACGTCATAGTACCCAGCGCCTACGGCTTCCTGAACCACGTAGGTGGCGCTTACACGGCATATGCTTCGACTAACTGGGGATTCGTGGAGTTTCAGAGCTTCTACAAGCTGATAGACGTCCTCATGTACGGGCAGCCCAAGTTCTACTACTTCGGCCTGAACCCTAGGAACTGGGGCGTCCTCAGCCCTTTCATAGTCGGCGCCGCCGCGGCGTCGCTCCTCTTCATCAACAGGGTGAGGAGGGTGGGCGGAAGGGGGTTGAGCGCGTTCCTATTCTCGATAGTCTCCTCCTTGTTGGTCGCGATGTTCTTGGAGAAGGGATCCAACCCGCCCTTCGGGGAGCTCTACCGTGTCCTTATCATGATACCAACCCCCGGCATAGTGGGCATGATAAGGGAGCCGACTTTCTGGGGGCAGCTGGTGAGCGTACTTCTTGCCTTTTCCATCTCCCTGACCGCGATGGTCGGGATTCATGCGCTACACGAGAGGAGGGTATCGGGCGTCATCCTAGTCGCGCTCGTCAGCCTCGCCTTGGCGGCCGGCACTTTCTCCGCGGGGGTCAACCTCGGGTACTACACCTATCAGAGGTTTGCCCCCATGTCACCGCCGAGCTACTACTCAGCCGCCACTAAGTTCGTGGATGGCGTTATAGCATCTAAGGGGGGGTACGTCATGGCCGTACCGGACGGGGGCGGCTACGTCTGGAAGCTTAACGGCACGCTTCCCCTTACGAGCTTTGAGCAAGACTGGTTCAAGGACTACTCCTCGGCCGCGGGCTATCTCACGGGTTACGTCGGAAACCCCCAGATCCACGACTTCGGGAAGATCTTGGCGCTTGGGGGAGTCAGGTTTTTTGTCCTCGACGGAAGCGGCTACTTCAACGGCGAGAACGCGACTTACCTCCTGCCCTGGTTGAACTCCCAGGAAGACATGAAGCTGGTCTGGCACGAGGGGTTCCTTTACGTATACGAGAACGAGGAGCCGCTCCCATCCGCCAGTGCCGGCCTGCCGTCCTACGGCTCCCCCCTTCCACTCGCGAGCTCCATATCTAGTTCGGCCGGGTTCGAGCCGCTATCCACCGTCTACGCGAACTCCTCCGGGCTCGCAGCCTTAGTAGAAGAGTTGGGGCTGATCTCGCCCGTGAAATCTATATCCCTGAACTCAGTGGGGCCGACTGGCTATCAGCTGATCGTCCCCGAGGGCATGAGCGCGCTCGTAGTCTACTCCTCTGCGCCCTCCTACTATACTTACAGCCCATCAACCGCAAGCGTGGTTAACGTGACCAAGACCCCGGGCGGCTACAACTATACTGTGCAATACTCGCTCCCGGGCTACGATGTCGCAAACGGTTTCAGGGGCGACTTTTGGGCGGGGTTCGGACCTCTGGTCGAGGTCTACCCCTATGGCCAGAATCCGGAGTGGGGGCCTGGCATAGCCCCCTTGAACCGCGTCTACGAGGATCTCGACGTCAGGCAGGTCCTGAAAAACGCCACCTCGGGGTACCTGTACTTCTCCCTGCCCAGCTTTAATCAGAACGTCTCCGTCTACGTTGCCTTTCACGGCGGCAGCTTTGCGCCCATATCTCCCCTTTTCTACCTGAACTCCTTAGTGAAAGGTGTAGCCAAGGTCGAACCCCTCCAGGCGCAATCGCGCGTCCCTGCCCCCTACCAGCTCCTCGGGCCCGGCAACTACACGCTGCAACCCTTCCTGGTCAGCTCTGGATGGCCGAGCTTGGTGAACGGAACCTTCGCGATGAACGAGACGTACTACGCGCCGACGATGGTAACGGTGGGCAGGCTGAACGTGCAGGGCCTAACCGAGCTCGTAGGAGAATCGAACATTGTCGCCGGCGTGCTCTACTCGAGCGGCGGGACGAAGTGGAATAGCCTGCCCCAGGGCGAGCAGCTCGAGTTCCCCGCAAACTACACTATTCGTTTCGACACGCCGATCCCCGGCAACTACACCGTGTCCCTGAGTATCGTTGGAGTCGCCATATTGAACGGCACGACGTACAGCCAAGGTAACTACTCCTTCAGCGCGCGGTTGCCCTCCAACTTCACTCTCCATATCTCCTCCAGTCATGGTGGATATTTCTTGCTGGAGGCAGAGCTCGTCAGGATACACACGAACGCCAGCGTAACCGACTTCGTCCAGCTCAGCCCCGTGGAGTACAAGGGAATGTACTCTTCGAATACATCTTCTTTGGTGTCCTTCGATCAGCCCTTCTCTTCAGGGTGGGAGTTGAGCTTTGACGGCAAGACGTATAAGCCAGTAGAGGTGGCCGGGGGAGCTATGACGGGTTTCCTGCTCCCGCCTGGCAATGGTGAGTTCACCATATATTATTCAGCGCAGCCCTACTTCGACTTGGGCTACGCGCTTACGGCCATCAGCTGGGCGCTATTTGCACTTTACTTTATAAGGCAGTACTTCCGCAAGTATAAGCTTCATAACAATCAGGAGCTTACAGCAAAAAATCATGGCAAACAGGCTTAACCCGTGATGCTTCCCTGCCAATTAGATCTTCATTTTTGTCTCAAATTTTGCCTATCAGCTATGGTTTAAGCTAAGGGACATCTCCCAAAAAGCCAGCCAATCCTTTATTCTAGAGGGCCTAGCCCGCCTGCTATTCCCTTTATCAAACATTCTATCGTCTTCCTGAAAATATAAGCGGTTATCTCTCTGTATTTTATCACCTCAACCCTTGCTATGATCCACAAGTTGTAGAAAATGAAAGCCGTCATGAAGTAAATAATTCTTAAGTTCCTGCTTGTCGTCTTCGCTTCAAACCCATCCTCAACCCTGTAAGACGTTTCTATTCCCCACCTGTACCTGTACTCTTCAGGTATAACATCGACCATCTCCCGAGGATCATCAAACTTCACGTTTCTCACAAAAGCCATGTACCTGTCAAGCTGATCATCTGCATCTTTTTTCTGGGCTATTACGAGGTAAACCTTTGACCCCATTTCATATTCCATTACAGATGGTGTGTTTCCTTCAGCATAGCTTTTTATAACTCTCTTTACCCTCTCATTTCTCACAGCAGGAATTATGAACCTTATGCCCATTTCGTTCAACAGCTTTATTATTTCAGTTGTGAAAAAGCCCCTGTCCATCATCAGCAGAGACGGCTCAGGAGAATTTTCAAGGAGCTTCTTTACAACTTCCTCCTTTGTATCAAGCCTTGTAACGGGCAACGAGCAAAGCGTTAGCCTTTCATCCTTTCCGACAACGCTTATGGTTGCAAAGGTGTGGAACATATCTGTTCCCTTATACTTGCTCCTTGTCACGTACGTGTCAATTTTGCCGTAGTATGTCTCTTCTGTGTAATCTATGGTCATCTTCATCTAATCCCTTATATGCTTCTTAACGATCTTTGCGTTTATTTTGTTCAATGAATTTATTACAGATCTAAGGTCAAGGGATTTGAGCCTCCTTAACATTACATCCGGAGAGGGGACATCCATGTCCTTTGCCAGGTCCTTTGAGTCTGATTCAGCAGAGGTGCTCTTCAGGGATATGTATATCAATGACTTTACAATGTCTTCAGGTAAGTACTTTAAGTTCTTCGCTACCTTTATGCCAAGGCTCTCTTTCAAGACTCCAAAGGAGAGCTTAAATAATTTCCTTACTACATTCCTGTTGGGTCTCATTGGTTTGTACATTTAGATCACTAATCTGTTCAAGCCAATGAGGCCTCTAATAAGTTTCTCTAAAAGAGTGAAATGTTATACTTGCGGGAGTACTGATCAGGGGGAGGTTTTTGATAAAGCGCAAAGGCCGATGCCTCAGGAGTGGAGGTTTGCTATCCCCCATCCGGTTAGGGGCCTATGCCCTCGCCCTTGAAGTCCTTCACCACGATCACCTTGTAGAGGTCGCGGGGGGCTGGCCCAGCGCCGACCTAACGGCCTCTGGCAGGTGAGCCTTGCGGTTCTGGGTCGTCATCGCCACCGTGATGAAAATGATGCGTGTAGCTGTTGACGGCAGTCCGATCCACTTCGAGTCCCCCACGAAGATACCCACGCTCTGGTCGGCAACGCTCGCGCCAGCGCGCTGGGCCGGGGCTCGTAACCATCGGCACTTCGTCGGCGCGGCCTACCGCAACAGCCTCCTCGCCCTGTCGGTGCGTGTGTCCTGAGCGGCAAATGGCGGCGGTAGAAGACGGGGAAGTTGAGGATGCCATCCCTTCTGGTGCCCCACTCCTTTCTATAAGCATTTAAGGGAGCTTCTCCCGGCTTTGTCTATTTCTCCTACTGTCGCAGGATGGCCAGCTTTCAAGGGCTTCAAGTTTTGGAACCTAGAAATTCTTCCGCTTTTTCCTCTGATGGATGAGAATATCCCTACAAGCCATACCAAATTAACAAACCACCTCCTATCCTTATATTTAGCCCAAGTGAAATACCTTTAGCAAGCAACTATTCTAAATAATTTAGCAGATCTCTAGCGACTTTTGCATTATCCATAACATCTAAAATTTTACCTTTCATAATCTTTAAATCGTGGCTAAGATCGTTACTAAACCAATAATTAAATTTTCTTTTAATTTCCTTTTTGTTGTTGATATTTGCAATCAGCACGGATTGGCCTGTCACTTCAATAAATGGTTGGATATATGTGATAACAGGAGTGCCGCTTAGTAAGCTCTCAATCGGTACCATTTCGAAATTACCATTATAAATGGGGGTTATAGTAACCAAATGCTTAGAATATTCCTTGCTTAGATCTTTTCTATCAAGTTTACCTAAGTATTTAATATTTTCATTAAATTTTTTGTTAAAAATTAATCCCACTTCTTCGTCACCAAAATAATCAAAGTCAAGTTTTGGGTTCGCTTCTCTTAATGTATCAATAGTTCTTTTTAAGCAGATTAAATCAACATCATCTTTCTCTCCAAAAAATATTAGCGCTCTATTCTCCTTTGAGTATTCATTAACATCGTAAAATTCGTATTCAACAGGCATGTAAAGTATACCTTCAGTAAAGATGTTATAAACGCGTTCAAGTAGAAGGTCGGTCCACAATGATTGTGCAACAGTTTTGTTATTACTAAGCGCTCGATAGTAAAATTTGGCCTTTCTTCTCAAGATATAAAATGGGATATAATCTATTAAATTTATATAATATGGAATACTGAAGTTTTCTTTCCACAGTTCTCTGTATCTTTCGAAGATAAATTTATGTCCGTAAAAATAATGTGCCCATATCAATAGATTTTTTATTCTAATGTTATTTTTAAAGAAATAATTCATAATCTCAAAATCATCGACAGTTAAAGAAAATTGTTCGTCAAGTAATAATATGTCGTTTAAATCTTTTATATTCACTTCTTTAACATTAAAATACGGAAACTTTGAATAGTTCTCAAACGTCTTAATCAATATTATTTCGCTATCAAAGCCAATCTTTTTTAAACCTAAATATAAATCGTTATAAACGTTGTATATAGTTGAAAACCTTGACCGTTGTACTGGAAGAACTAAATTTATCCTTTTGTATCCAAAATCATTTTTGTTATGTTCTGAACTCTTTTTGTTTGTATAATTATTTTGTTCCATTCTTAAGCTTCACCTTCTCTGGGTAGATGTCGCCAAGAATTATGGCTATATCCTTTATACCAAGATCTGTCAGATTCCAGCGCGTACTGGGACATGGGTTTATTAGCTATGGGGATGAGTTGCTTCGGCCCGGTATGCGTAATCGGTCTCAACCTCGTTACGGCGCCGCTATGGAGAATTATACCTTTCACATCCTTATTATTTTGTGGCAATATATATAAAAAATTATTCTCTCGATTTGCTGTGGGACAGAATTCCTGCGTGGCTACCTGTTAAGGTTGAATAGGTTGTGACACAGGCCTGTGCAGAACAGAGCGCTGTCAACCCTGTCATCACGTTTCTGGGCCGCATCCCATCATTTTCTCGTCGGCGGCAAATCCAGCCTCCTTGAGTACTTGTTGTCAATGCTGTATCCTTTTGCTCTCAGAATTTTGTTATATAGCTAGCATTGGCTATGTATATTTTGTAAAGCTTAATGATTTTATATTTAACTTGCTCAGGCAAAGGCTATACCTTTTTCTTAACGTGTAATGTGCCGTTTTGTATTCGCTGTAAAGCTGTTGTACCCTTCTGATTGATATCCCTTGCACGCTTGCAATTTCCCTGTAGTAAGTTTTCCTTCAAGCTTAGCATTAACGATGCATTAATCTGATCTTTGATAAACATGCTACGCCCAACCTATTCATTAGGTTTAGCCAAAATTTGCTTAATTTGTTTTTATCAGCTATATGTTTAAGACCATGAAATAATTTCCAGATAAGAAAGGAAAAACGCATTGCCGATAAATTAATAAGCAACTAACATGAATATATATATATAAATATATAAATCGGAAAGTTCGTTCCTTTATATACCTTTATATATAATCAATGGTAAAATTTGTTACATTTATTATAAAAATATAATAAAATAAAAATAAATAATACTATAATAGTGCCCCACACTCAAATAATGTCTTGTCCCTATTCAGCACGCTGTAGGATTTAAGGCGAATGTCCATACCGATAAACCAGATCTCGTTGAGGGCCTTTTCAGGAACTCGCAAACTCCATGTCTGAGTTTGCGCAGCTTCTCTTCCATGTTCTGCAGCGGAGAGTCACTGTCCAGGAAAACGTCCTAAGGCCCTTAAGCAGACGGAACCGTAGACGCGACGAAAAAAGCCGAAGGAGATGAGGAGCCTAGCGCGCTAGTCCATAATCTTCACGGCATCCCACGGGGCGAATATATCGGAAATGGAGGCGGGGTTCTCCTCCATTTCAGCTTGGAGTGTCTTTAATAACGCGCCGTACAGACCCTCCTCACTGGCCAACAAATAATCCATGGAATTTCAAAAGGGCGTGCTTAAAAACGATTTAGCAATGTAAAATTGGAAGAGCACCGTAACGTGGGGCCTTACACCAGAAATATGATATGACGTGCAGAGCGCGCTGTTATCATTTGCAACCTCTCCGCGGTATCACAGTCAAGGGGGAGCGTGGGGAACGAGACCCTTCCAAGCGTAAAGGTATCCTATCGACATATCGGGGTCCGAAGCGTACTGGTTATGTTGTTTCCTGGGTTTCGTGGTCTTGACCTCGAAGCCCGCGTTTTTGAGGGCCTCCAGGAGCCTCTCAGGGCCATAGTGATACTCAATCTGGATTTGATTGATCTCGCCGATCCTTTTGCTGCTTGCAATAGCGTCATACTCGCAACCCTCGCAATCCATCTTTATGACGTCGAACGGCCCGTACTCCTCCAGGACGCGATCTAAAGAGTATATTGGCACCTCGACGGCATCAGGCTCGTCGGAAGCCTTCAGGTCGCTGCTGGTTGTGGTCTCCCCCTTGGTGACCTTAACCGTCCCGTCGTGCCCCGATACCCCCGCGTTTATCACCTTCACGTTATTGAGGCCGTTGGCCTCGACGTTCTTCAACGCATAACTGTAGGGGAAGGGGTAGGGCTCGAACGCCACCACCTGCCT
>OGCG01001314.1_pt1 | contig 12465 bp, 14 predicted proteins | sample 1570061 | NCBI WGS metagenome assembly OGCG01 (sample SAMN06268698, study PRJEB24515) | hot springs metagenome | isolation source: Joseph's Coat, Yellowstone National Park, Washington, USA | place: USA:Joseph's Coat, Yellowstone National Park, Washington, USA
GGAATGGCCCGGGAAATAGGGATAAACCGTGTAGACAATGACCGGAAGGGGACTCCTCCTGATCTGTATATGATTCGTGTTCATTGCGGATCGGGCGGAAGACCCCCCTCGGATTTAGGTTCATCGATCGGCTTGAGGTAACGGAGCCCACCGAGCGGGCGTGAGGGTCCTCTGGCTGGCCCACCGCGACCCCGAGAACCCGAGGGCGGGCGGGGCGGAGAGGACCATCTACGAGGTGGGGAGGAGGCTCGCTGCGAGGGGCCACGAGGTGGTCTTGGTCACGGTGAGGTGGAGAGGGAGCCGGCCGAGGGCCATCTTGGATGAGATCGATGTCAGGAGGTACTCCGGGAACATGGAAGTGCACATAGCTCTCCCCTATTCCTTGCAGGGGAAGAATTCGATGCTGCAATCTGCGACCTGGGGCACGCGGTGCCTTGGCATTCCGTCCCGCTGCTCATGCGGGAGCGCTGCGCGGTCTTCTTCCGCCACCCCCACACCAGGACTCTGTGAGGCCAGGTGAACCCGGCCCTCGCGGCAACGCTCTCGGCGGTGGAGCGCGCCTACCCGGTGATCTACAGGAACGAGGCCTTCGTGACGGAGTCGAGGTCGTCGAGGGACGACCTGATCCACCTGGGCGCGGACTCCCGGAGGATCGCCCTCATACCGCCGGGAGTGGATCATGATCTCTTCAGGCCGGGGCCGAAGACCCCTTCCCGTCGATCGTGTACTTCGGGGGGATGAGGAGGTACAAGAGGCCGCGGAACGCGCTCCTGGCGTTCGCACTCGTGAGGCGCGAGATTCCTGATGCTAGGCTCTACGTGGTGGGGGAGGGGCCCGAGCTCCCGGGGCTCAGGGAGCTAACTAAGAGGCTGGGGATCGGGGGAGCGTGGAGTTTACGGGCAGGCTGGAGTACGGGGGCTCGCTGAGCTCGTCTCATCCGCGTGGCTTAACATCCACACGTCAGCGGCCGAGGGGTGGTGCTACTCGATAACGGAGGCTGCGGCCGCGGGGACTCCGACTGTGGCCTACGACGTCCCGGGCGTCTCGGACGCGGTGGAGGAGGGGAGGAACGGTATCAGGGTGAGAGACGGGGACGTGAGGGCCTTGGCCGAGGCGGCGCTGAGGATCCTGAGGGATCTCGATGAATGGTGGAGGTCCTCTTCGGAGGTCGCGGCCAGGTACTCGTGGGATAGGACAACTAGGATGTGGGAGAGGATCCTGCACCAGATTCATGGTGAAACTTGGTGTGAATAGAATGCCTCTGGCCTTGGAGACGCGATGTTGAGTGATTCCGCACGCTCTAGCCGAGTTTGTATCGCTACTCTCGGAGGACATGGTTTTGAGCCCCGCCAGCCTCGAGGAAAAGCGCCGCTAGTGCACCATGAGGTGCAGCTACATCGTAACGCGCTTAAATTCGCCTGCGCCAGTGCGCTCGTGGGCGAGCCGCTCATTTCGGTCATAATAACTGCCTACAACAGGAAGGAGTTCCTGCCGCAGGCGGTCTCCTCCGCGCTACGCCAGACACTCCCGAGGGAGTTTTACGAGGTTATCGTGGTTAAGAACTTCGAGGACGAGGAAATCGACAGCTGGCTGGAGGAATCGGGCGTCAGGTCGATCCTTTCGGAGGCCCCCGAGCAGGGCGAGCACCTCGCTGCCGCCCTCGAGGAGGCGAAGGGGGAAGTGCTCTCCTTCCTAGATGACGATGACATGTTTTCGGATAGGAAACTCGAGGCCGTCAGGTCGGCCTTCCAGCGCGAGGAAGTCGTATTCCACAGGAACCGCCGCGTGTTAATAGACGCAAAGGGGAGGCGGATCGGGGAGGAAGCCGCTCACCCCGCATTTCAGGCAAGGGGAAGCAACCCAGGTACGCTGGGTAAACTGATGGGTCTGGGTATGCACGTCAACAGCAGCTCAATGTCGATCAGGAGATCAGCCCTAGAATCGCTCGCCGTTGAGAAGTTCAGGAAAATAAGGCTGGCCGTGGATAGCCTATACTTTATAGCCTCCCTGCTCCAAGGTGGCGTTCTAACGTATGATCCACACCCCCTTACGCTCTACAGGGTCCACGGCATGCAGAGCTACATTGCCACGAGATCCCTGTACGCATATGTAAAGAAGAGGTGCGAGTCCGCTAAGGATTACGCCTCTGACTACGAGGAGCTCATGAAAATAGTGGGAAACACGCCGTATGAAGTGGTGGTCAAGCCGATCCTGATCAGGTCGAGGGTTGCCAGCGCGGTGTTTTGTCCGTCTGAGAACGGACCCACAATTCGCGAGTTGGCATACTTAGTTAAGCAAAGCAAAAAGGTGGGCATGGGCAATAAGGATTTCCTTTTGCTCCTTGGACTTGTGGCAGCCTGTATGTTGCCACCGTTGAGGAGTATAGCCAGGAGGACTGAGTATGAGCTCAATAAGGCGATCCGCCGAGGAGAAGCCCTATCCGGGAAGGCTACTGAAGGTTCTCCGACCTATCCCTGAGGGCCCAAGCCAGATCTGGTGGAAACAACGGGGAAGAATCTTCCCTTGCAGTCTTCCGCTCCATACGTCCTTATCCGGCACTCTCACGACTAATGCCCAAGGGCACCAACAGCGTGGGGCTGGTAGATTATCGAAGCGACATCGGGACGGCTGGCACCGGCCAAGCAACGGGTGCAGGATATCAATCAGTGAAGCCATCGGAGATGTGGGATGCATTTCACATAGGTATTACTCGCATTACAGCCGACTTGCGCCAGCGGGTCCGCGCGAGCCCATCGCAGTCGCCTAGCCAAGCATAGCACGTCGCACGCGGTCGCCACCTGAGGAGCTCGGTTTCGTTAGCAAGTGGCGCAACGCATGAAGTAGCAGGGGAAGATGTTCGATGGCAATTTCCGTAGGAGCGCAGGCCCGCACCCGGGCCTAACTCGAAGCGACGTCCGCTCGATCAAGCGCATTGGGCAGAGGATGACAAGAACGCAAAGAGCTTTCGTCCCTCTCCCATCCGAGAGGTGGCCATTTGCAGTGCATGCCTTCACCGTCGATCACCCTCAAGCGGAGCCGCAAAGCAACGGTAAGATCACCCCGCGGTGGACTCCGTCTAGGTTTTTCGCCCAGGGCCACTGATCAAATACGCGGTGGACTCCCCGTACGCCGGGTAGGGGCTGTAACTCCTGCCGCCCATCCAGATGTCTTTGTTCCAAGTGTAATCGTAAAGGTAGGGCTTGACGAGGATCTCATACCCACCCCCAGCGGAGGCGGGCGCCCCGCGCACCAGCAAAAGCGTGGAGCCGAGGCCCACCGAGTGCCCGGTGACGTTGAATTGTGAGGGTAAGGCGAGTTGGCCCAGCTCGTTCAGGCCCTTGCTCAAGTGGACCGCCGTAGTGTTGCCGTAGGCGGAAATGGAAATCCTAGACCCGTTTGAGGCGCTGTATGCGTAAACTGTGTAGCGCCCCGGGATGATCGGGACTATTGTCTGAGTGGAATTAGTCAGGTAGACGATTTCCAGAGCCCCCGAGGCCGCGATCACCTGGCGGGCGGCGTCCAAGGCCTGCCTCAGGGCGGCGGGCGACGCCAGCTCCACGAGGTTCACCGCGGAGGTCCCGCCGGTCGAGGTGAACGACACGTAGTTCTCCCCCTGGCGGACCGTGACGTTCAGCGGCTCCCAGACGAAACCCCCCAGGTACGAGCCGGACTCCTGATCGAGCCTGAGGGTCTGATTCCCGTTAACGGTTACGTAGAGCGGGTGGGGATTCTGCGAGACGTAATAACGTACGAGCATGACTTCGTCACCGGCCGACGGAGCGTAGAAGGTGACGGTCAGCGTCTTGTTGAGCGGCGATCCCGGTTCGCTCACAGTGTAAGCAAGGCCATAGTCCAGCTGGTAGGTGTACTGGTTGAGGTAACCGTAATAGTTGGTCCAGAAGCTCCAAGGGAAGCCAACCTGAGTCACGGCTCCCGGGTTCCAAGCCTGCCAGGGAGGCAGCGCGTTGTTGCAGTAGCGCGCTGGAATTACCGCTGTCCCGTTCAAAAACAAGACCGCGACGTCGTATGGTGTCGACATTTGGTTGAACAGGAAGACGCCCGGATAAGCGCCCACGTCGGGCACGGGTTCCCTGTCGATGTAGAAGGGAACGGGGCTCTGGTAGTTGTAACCCAGCGCGCTGAAGTAATCGAAAAGCGAGGAATAGGTCTGGAGCCCCCCGTCGACGTAGAGGGCCTGATCCGACGACCAGCTCCCATTGTAGAGCGCGTCCCGAAGCACCGAAACGTTGCCGTCGCGGTAGAACAGCGAGAACGCACCGCTGGAAAGCAGCGGTCCGGCATAATTCGAGTAAGACCCGTACAAGCCCAGGTATTCGATGCCCGCGTCGGCCAGGAAAGCGGCCATCTTCTGGTATTCCCCGTAACCCAGCAGGCCCCTGCGATTGTCCTGCCCGACGGCGAAGCTCAGATACCAGGTAGAGGAGGGACCATCGCTGCCCCATGGGTACCAGATAAGGGCTTTCGAGGGGATCGATGAGAACTCGAAGAAGTAAGGCAACGGCAGCCACATAGCAGCTCCTCCCGCCTGATGCTCGTATAAGTGCACCTCGGCGTCGAGCGGCGCCGGGTCGATCCGGTAGTAACCCGCGTGGGGGATGTTCGTGTATGGGGTCTCAACGAGGTAGTAGGAGGCCGAGCTCAGGGCGACAAGCGCTATCAGGGCTCCGCCGGCGGCGGCGCGCGCTACCCTCGTCCGCGCGCCGCCCTTCGTTTTGAGCCTCCCCAGAATGGAGGAAAACGTCAAGATAACCATGAGCGAATACGTGAAGCTGAGCAGAAATTGAGGGAAACGGTACTCGGTCACCGTTATCAGGAAATGCCCCACCGAGGGAGGAAGCCCCTTCGCAATCGTCACCGCCAGGGGCAGGTCCTTCACGCCGAGGAAATCGATGGAAAAGAGGGACACCGTCGCCAAGGACAGGGCCGCCAAGTAAACCGATAAGGCGCGCTCTTTCCCCCGCGTCGTAGCGAGGGAGAGGTAGGCGAGCAGCGGAACAAAGAACATCGGCAGTATGAGGGGACCGGCTTTTCCGAGGTTCGGCACGAGCGAGGGGTTGACGACCCCGAGCAGGGTGTTCATCAGGAATTGGCCGGAATTGAGAAACGCAGAGTTGGCCGTGATGCTGTTCAGATTCCAGTTTTGGGGGCTGACCTGGTCTAACTGCCCCGAAAAGAAGAGCAGGGATGCCCCAATCAGGATGATAGCCAAAAGAAGCGACGCCGAGAACCACAGCGCCCGCCTCAAATCGTTCCCCGCCAAAACCCAGATCAGGAATTCGGCGGAAAGCGGCACCATGAAAAGGATCGCCACGACCGGATAATCCATGAATGCGCCGATGTAGATGAATAGAATTATAGCATAGATGGATAAAAACCTCACTTTATTTCTTTCGCCGTACCCCCAGGCGGCCAGGGCCCCGAAGAGGGGGATCAGGGCGTGCGCCTCCGCAGTTCCCCCCCAGTTCGAAAAGGATTCGATACTGAACGTATAGATCAGGGCCCCCGAAAGCGAGCTCAGCCAGATGTTGAAGGCGCCGATGGAGGGGGACAGAGTAGCGAGGGCATTCTTCCCGAGGAAGTAGGATGACCAGAAGCCCAGGGCCACCATCAAGATCGGTGGGATGACCGCTAGGCTCGCAGGGCTAAGCCGAAGGGCGAGGACCGGCCCCCAGTAAAGGAGCTGAAGGAAGTGAAAGCCACTCGAGGCCTCTATCAAAAAGGCTAATGGGTACCCCTCGCCGTTGAAACCCAGGTAGTCCAGCAAACCCCTGTAGATCCAGATGGATAAGGCCAGTCCCAGCAGGAGCGCCACGATATCGCCCAGCCTATCCTTTGGGAAGGCGAAGCGGCCGCGGGTGCCCGTCGGGCCCGTGGCGTCGTGACCGGTGCCGAGCTCAGCATATAAATGATGGATTGGCGGCGGAGGCATGAACGCTGCGTGCCAGTATGATAGTTCCAATTTAATCTTTCTTTGCGATTCGGAATTCAGGCCGGGTGGTTGGGACGATCCTTGGAATGAGCTGGCCGCAAACGGCTGCCACCGTCCGCTTGCCATTGAGGGCGTGGGGTCGAAACCTCTATGTAAGAGCTAAAGGAGGACAGCCCATGCGCTACGCCCGGTAATTACTCGTGAAGTCGTAGAAAGCGGCAAGCCTCCTCATCGGCCCGGGCAGCGCGCAAGCGACCATAAACGCATAAACCCTCAAGATGCACTTGACCTCTCTACAATCTGGCGCGAAGCGCAATAGGGCGAGATAGTCCCCGGCATTCGGCAAGAGGTCCGGAGGGACCGTAGAGGAGAGGGCTGACCTGTAGAGGTAAAAGCCGAGCCTGGACCTAGCGAGGATGGATCTGATGAACGTCTCGTATCTCGTGCCCCTCACCATGTCTAGGAGTAGAAACTGATCCCGGAAAAACCCCAGCTCGCGCTCAGCCATCTTCCGAGCGTAGGCCGAGAAGGTCAAACTCCTCGAAACGGCCAGATTGGTCATGATTTGATTTGGATGAATCCTGTAGGCCGTCAGAACGGCCCTATCGAACAGCAAATCTCTGCCATATATAATGGCCGAGGCAAGGTTGTACGCGTCCACTGCGGGCGTCAGCCCCTTAAGCACATCAACTCTGTGAAGTAGCACGTCCCTCCGAATCGACATGTAGCTGTTCCCCCTGAGCGAGCAACTTTCTATCGCCTTGAGGTACTTCCACTTCTCGGCCTCGGGCAAGTAGCCTTCGCAAGATTTAGGATATTCCCTAATGCCGAGGCGATTTCCGGCGCCATCGATGAAAATCTCCCTATTACGATAGAAGTCCAGCGTGCTTTTCGCCTCGAAGAGCGAGTAAACACGCTGGAGCTTACCCGGCAGGAACTCGTCATCGTCCTCCAAGAAGGATATGACCTCACCCCTCGCAACTTGGAGGGCCTCGTAGACCTTGGCGCCCAAGCCGCGTTGATCCGAGTAGAGGTTGACGACCCCCCACTCTTCCAGCCTGCGGTCGATGACCTCGTCGCGGAAGTTCTTGACGACTATCACCTCATATAGATCGCGGGGAAAGTCCTGTGATAGGGCGGATTTCACGGCGCCAAGTATGTATTTCTTGCGGTTGTAAGCGGGGACTATGACTGAGATGTAGGGCCCGCGCACGTTAGGGGGTATCACAGACCACAAATAAGTTTTGGCGAAGCCAACTGGCACGATCAAAGGACAGAATTGGATAAACAATATGTCGCTGGAAGTTATCTCCTATTTATGGAGCGATCACCCATCTGCCCATCATCCAGGATAGATAGGATGAAGATGATAGTTTAATATAAGTAATGAATCATTCCTAATCCGTGGAATATTCGCAATTGACCGGGCCGGGGGCTCCCTCCAGATTAAGGCCCGCCGATCGCCCCAAGATTTTGCTGTATTGGCCCGATGGCGTGTTCGATGATGTGCATTGGAAGAAGGATTTCCATATTCTGTTGAGCTTTGCCGGGCTGGGGTACGATCCGGTTCTGGTTGTGGCCAGGTATGTGGCGCGGAGCCGGCCTCGGGGCGTGGCGATCTACGAGATGGGAGGACATGACCACTGCAGCATATCTTCGAAGCTCTCGAGTAACCTATGCCATTTATATTATTTATTCCTGCACTCTATAAAGTTATTCAAGATATTACGCTTGGAGAGGCCCAGCATATATTATCAGGTTCATGCCACTCCGCCTCCACTGATGGTAAGTCTTCTGAATCGGGTGAGCGGTCGCAGGATGAGGCTCGTCCTGAAGCTGGACGCCGACCCGGACGAACTTCGCAGGTGGGCCGACGAGCCTTTCTGGCGCCCATCCCACATTATTAGATACGCCCTGCTGATCGCAGCTTACCTCCCCTACGACGTCATCATAGCTGAGACGCCGTGCAGCTACGACGCGCTGCTGAGGATGCGCTTTCCATTCCCGGGCAAGTTCAGGCTGCTGCCCAACGGCCACGACCCGTCCCATCGGCTCTCTGAAGGGCGCGCGGAGAGGCAGAAGGTCGTGTTGAGCGTCGCGAGGATCTCCAAGCAGAAGGGCCTGGACGTGCTGATCAGGGCATTCGCCGAGGCGCACAGGGACTTCGCTGACTGGAGGCTCAGGATAGTCGGGCCGGTCGACGACGAGAATCTCCACGGAGACCTCAGGAGGCTGGCCGCCTCGCTGGGCGTGGCCTCCCACATTGATTTCGTGGGGCCCGTTGAGGAAGAGGATCTGAATGAGGAGTACTCGAGGGCATCGATCTTCGCGCTCCTGAGCAACTGGGAGAGCTTCGCGATAGCCAGGGTCGAGGCCATGGCCCACGGACTCCCGGTCGTGACGACGGAGGCGGGTTGCGGATCTTGGTTCTCCAGATGCGGGGCGTTGGTCGTCCCGATCGGGGACTGGAAGGCCGCCGGGGAGGCATTGAGGAACTGATGGGCGATCCCGGCCTGAGGAGCGAAGCCTCGTCTAGGAGGTGCGCTTCCGCGCTGAGCTGGGACGAGGTGGCCAGGGTCCTGGAGGGGATCCTCGAGGGCAGATCCCTTGGCGGAAGGATCGGAACCCCGCGTGAATCGTCCGGTCAGGGGCGGTGAGCCGTGGCGATCGTCGGTATAATGAGGTCCATGGACGTCCTCTCTCAAGTTATCCGGTTCCTTGAGGCCGTGTACCCCTTCCTCTCATGGAAGCGAAGAGCTCGTGATGGTCGACGGCACTTGGAGGATCGTGGGGGGCTTCCATCGGATTTAGGTTCATCGATCAGCTTAAGGTGACGGAGCCCGCACGAAATACTTAAAATTTAAATAACAGTAGACACCGCACTATGCTACTCCATGAGTAGCTTTAGTTATGCCGTTTCGGGAAAGACCGTTCTAATCACTGGTGGTACTGGTAGCTTTGGCAAAGCAATGACCAGGGCGCTCCTAGATACTGATGTGAACGAAATAAGAATAATGAGCAGACATGAAGATTTACAATTTCAGATGAGAAGAGAGTTTACTGATAACAGAATAAAGTTCTTCATTGGCGATGTAAGAGAATATGAGCGTTGTTTAGAAATTACTAAGAGAGTCGATATTATATTCCATGCAGCCGCCTTGAAGCAAATTACGGAAATAGAGAGACATCCTATAGAAGCAGTTAAAACAAATATACTAGGTGCATGGAATATAAAAAGAGCAGCTATAGAAAATAATGTAGAGAGTGTAGTTGCAATATCTACAGATAAAGCTGTAAAGCCAATAAATGCCTATGGTATGACAAAGGCATTAGATGAAAGAATCTTTCTCAACAGTGAAGTAAGCTCTGATACGAAATTCTCAGTGGTAAGATACGGGAATGTCGTCGGAAGTCGGGGAAGCGTGATTCCATATTGGTATGAATTGGCAAAGAATGGTAAAGATCTTCCCTTAACAGACGATAGAATGACAAGATTTTGGATAACATTAAAAGATGCAATTGAGCTCATATTTTTTTCTTTGAAATATCCTGGAAGAATTGTGGTAAGAAATGCCAAAGCCTTTTCCTTAAAAGACCTCGCAGAAATTTATACGGAGACGTTCAAAGTTAATACTAAGATAATTGGTATAAGGCTAGGGGAAAAATTGCACGAATCTTTATTGAGCGATTATGAAATGAGAAAAGCTGTACTGAATGGAAACTTCTACATAGTTAATATCTATGGAAATGACTTGAGAAAAGACGCTAGCGATTTCGACAGCAACAATGCAGAAAAATTAAAGCGTGATGAAATGAATATATTATTGAAAAACGAGGGTTTCTTATAAACTAACATGAGGTGTAAAGAATGAGCAAGATTCTTATAACGGGCGGAACGGGTAAGTTGGGAAGGGAACTTGTCAAAATTTTCCCCGATTCCCTGCATCCTTCTCGTAGCGAGCTCGATATAACAGACGAGACAGCTGTGGATAATTTTATTAAGAAAAACCTTCCCGACATAATTATACATACCGCAGCTATGACGAGCGTCAGGCGTTGCGAGGAGGGGAAAGAATCTGCATGGAGAGTTAACGTCGTAGGTACAGAAAATCTAGCCAAAGCTTGTTTAGCGCATCGGCCCGATTGCTATTTTGTGTACATATCGACTGCATGTGTGTTTCACGGAGATAGAGGTAATTATGTTGAAACTGACCTGCCTTATCCCAAAAATTTCTACGCACTAACCAAGTTAATCGGTGAGTGTATAATCGAGCATTCAGGATTGAAAAGATGGCTGGTCGTAAGAACGAATTTCGTCGCGAGGGAGAAATGGCCATATCCCAAGGCTTTCATAGATAGATATGGAACATATTTATTTTCTGATGAAGTGGCTTCCGCGATCAAATCTGTGATAAGCACTAATATGACCGGGATAGTTCATATATATGGTGATAAGAAGATTTCAATGTATGAGCTGGCCAAGATTACCACGCCTGAAGTCGAACCTATGACGCTTGCTGAATACAATGGCCCTCCACTAACAATAGATATGAGTTTACGTTCTATTAGAATAAAACCTTTTAATACATACTCCAAGGAAGGAGTTATGCCATGAATATTCTGTTTGTTAAATGCTAACAATATGGAATTGCCTTCTGGAATTCAGTGAAATATTCGCTCTGTTGCGCTGTTTAATAAATCTAATATAGAATTACCGTCCTTGTATTGAAAAGCAGGTGTATGCTAAAGCTGTTCACGGATAACCGCTATCGGATAATATTCTTGGGATTGCGCAATACAGTACTATACTTCGCCAAGTTTCAAAGGCCAAAGCTGGTCGCCCCCCAGTAGGGATTTCCAGGATTCGCCGCACCTCATTACGCAATATTTCAGCAAGTCGACGCACCTAGCTATGGAGCGCAGGAACCTCCCGGCGTTCATCTCGTAGGTCCACCTCCCCTTCTTGTAAGTGAAGCCCAGCCTCCTGAGCACTCTCCCCCAGGCCCCCTGTAGTTGTACTTCACATGGAACTCCCTCTCTATGACGTACATCACGAGCTTCAGCGACCACAGGTCATAGTTCAGCCCGCACTTCCTAGACACCCCCTCTCCAGCATCTCCACCAGCCTCCCCTTCTATTCATCGCTCAGCTTCCCCACCATCTTTCCTCGGCTTGGCCCTCAGGGCCTCTTCCCCTCCCTCCTCCACCTTCCTCAGCTACCCTGTACACCGTGTAGATGGCCACGTCGTACTTCCCCGCGACCTCATCGATACCCTCGCCTCTTCCCCGCATCCTCGCGGATGACGTCCATGTTCCAGTAGTGCTACTGGCCCCCTTGCCGATGCTGATCAGGTCCAGCCCGCTCAGGTAATCGAGGGTCGCGCGCCGCTAGGACGCCCGCCTATCCCCTCGGATCACAACGGTCCTCAATTCCTATATCAGAAGCTCGGCAGCCTTCATAGCGACCCGGGAGACGAGGCTCACGAACCTCATCGCCCCACCGCCCCGGCCCTCGAGGATGCGCAGGAGGACCTGCTGCCTCCTGAGCACGGAGATCTCCCACGCCCTCCTCTGCCGGGCGTCCATGTCCACAAGCGCATCATATGCCACCAGCGTCTTCAGATGACTCTCCAAGTTGAACATGGACTTGTAGCGATCTCCGCCGGCATTAAACACAGTATTTCTACCGTGAATTCTATAGTAATATCTCACATCATCAACGAATAGTGGACGACAAATGTTGAATGCTAGCATGGCTATCAACCAATCTTCATGAATATTGTCGAAGTATGTCTGGGACAGGTGTGCCAGCCTGTCGGCGATCTCCGCGGCACATCCACGCTCGATGAGGGTTCCGCCGCAATTCACCCAGTTTCCTCCGATCAACCGCGCGACGTTATACGGATCCTTCCTCGGCACCTCCACGGGTCTACTGCCCAGAGGCCTGCCCTCCTCATCTATGAGCTCGCTCTCGCTAAAGAGGAACGTTGCCCCGCTCCTCAATGATGTGTCTATAATCCTTTCCAAATATATTTCGTCAAGCATGTCGTCGCTGTCGAGGAATAATATGTAATCCGCTGGACTTCCAAGCGCGTACCCGAGGCCGATCTGTAGCGCCCTGAAGGTGCCAGGGCGTATGTGCTCGACGATGGTCACTGTTCTATTGGGGACTTTAACTTCTCTATACGCTCTGAGGATCTGTGCAGTCCCGTCGGTGGTTCTCCTATCGTAAGGCACGATTATATCTATGGGGCCTGCGTAGGACTGCGCGAGCACCGAGTCCAGCGCCTTCCCGATGTACCGCTCCGAGTTGTACGCGCGCACGATCACAGAGACCCTCGGGAGTCCGCTTTCCCGCTGCACGCGCGATTCGCGCGGGCCCCGCAATTTATCTTTGCAGGGCATGATATATCGCCGCCCGCGCCTGGAACGTTTATCAGTGGTCGGCGCATGGTATCAGCGTGGCGAGGGTCCTGGTGACCGGGGGAGCCGGATTCATAGGCTCCCACCTGGTG
>OGCG01001315.1_pt1 | contig 12441 bp, 8 predicted proteins | sample 1570061 | NCBI WGS metagenome assembly OGCG01 (sample SAMN06268698, study PRJEB24515) | hot springs metagenome | isolation source: Joseph's Coat, Yellowstone National Park, Washington, USA | place: USA:Joseph's Coat, Yellowstone National Park, Washington, USA
GGACCACCTGGGCTGATGAAAATCTTTAAGTTACGTTAAAGTCCCATAACTGCTGTACCTTGTAGATCTTTCCCGCATTTAGTAGTTTCCTAAACACCACTTCGGAACCGTGAATGTCGGAGGTGAAGAATATCCTAGTTGTATCTCTCTTCTGAACAACTTCAGGCGATCTTCTCTTAAATAGACCCATGGTATCACTAATAAAGATTAACAAATTCATTAATACCTTTTTGATTTCGCTAATTTATGGCGGGCTACACCTATTAAAAATGTTCACTGTGAAGTCAAGGAATTATAATGGTAGATCGTGAGATTTGGTGTCAGTGACCTCAACTGAGTAAAAATTTTTCATGTATAAGGGGATCCTAGATATATTGTTTCTAGAGAAGCAAGGAATGATAAATATCTGATTTCGATATTTTAAGCTAAGTCATAGAGCGTCTGTTTAAAGGATCGTGAATTACGTCTCTAGCATTTCCGCATGGAAGTTCTAAACAAAGGATGTTTTACAGTTAACTCCGCAAATCACGGGTTCAACGCATTGCAGTCTCGTCAAAAAAGCTGGACGCTCACTGAACGAGACTCCACAGCACTACACTTACACTGTTCATGGCCATGCCCAGGGCGGCGAACTCTGGGGGGAGATAGATCCCAGTGAAAGGATAGAGGACCCCAGCAGCTATTGGGACGAGTATGGCGTTGTAGGTCAGGGCCCAGGCAACGTTCTCTTTTACCTTCCTCAACGTCCTTCTGGACTGCTTGATGAGAACCAGGAGGGACTGTAGGTTAGGAACTATTACGTCACCGGCGTACTTGGCTATGTCCGTCCCCGTGGACACGGCCACCCCGACATCAGCTTCCCTCATGGCCTGGGCGTCGTTCACACCGTCTCCAACGAACATGACTCCCTCCCCCTTCAGCTCCCTCACCAGCTCAACCTTCTGATCCGGGGAAAGCCCCTTGTACACCTTCACTCCCAACTCCTCACCCACCCTGTCAGCAAGGGAGCTCGAGTCCCCTGTGGCTATGACTACCTTATATCCCATCTCCTTGAGCCTCTCGACCAACTCCCTGGCCTCGTCCTTGATCTCGTCCTCCAGCCAAACCTCTCCAGCCACCTTCCAGTCCACGCATATGGCCAGATCTCCCTTGAAGTCACCTTCACAGTTCTTCTTCACCAACTCCCTGTTTCCCACCAGTACTTCCCTCCCGTCAACCTTTCCGTAAACTCCTCCCTCAAGCTCCGTGAAGTGCTTAACCTGAAGGTCGGAGTTGCCGAACCTGAGGAGGGCCTTGGCCACAGGGTGATTGCTGAACCTCTCGAGGGCCAGTGCCATCCTCATGGCTCCAGGCTCCCTCTCCTCCACCTTCAGTACCCTCATCTCTCCCTTGGTTATGGTACCGGTCTTATCGAAGATCACTGTCTTCACTAGCTTGAGCCTCTCCAGACTCTCTCCGTTCCTGACCACTATCCCCCTCCTCACGAGCCTCCTTATACCCACCATTATCGCCATGGGTGTGGCTAGACCGAAACCGCAGGGACACGCTGAGGCTAGCACGGCGATGGAGATAGCCAGGGAGAAGGCAAGGGAGTAGTGAAGGATCCCGTACCAGACCAGGAAGGTAAACAGTGATATCACGACGATGCTTGGAACAAACAGGGACGATATCCTGTCGACCAGTGACTGGATGGGTAACCTCACGGTCTCAGCCTCCTTAACTGCCTCCACCACCTGCGAGAGGTAAGTCCTCTCACCGCTCCTGGTCACGTGGACCTTGAGGAATCCTGACACCAGGGTCGAGCCACCTATCACCGGCTCTCCCACACTCTTCCTCACTGGCATCACTTCCCCGGTGTAGATGGACTCTTCCACATAACCCTCACCCTCCTTCACCACGCCGTCTGCCGGGATGACCTCACCCGACCTCACTACAGCTACGTCACCGGGCTTGAGTTCCCTGGAGTCTACAGTCCTTCCGTCCTCGGTTTGGGCCATCACCGATTGGAGCCTCACCACGTCGTTACTCGTCCTCTCCTTAATGTATGCCTCCATGGTCTTGCCGGCAAGGATGAACGTGACCAAGGCTGAAGAAGCGTCAAAGAAGTATCCCTCGTGGAGGTAGAGGAGAGAGAGGAGACTGTAGAACCATCCCACAAGGGAGGAAAGTGAGACCAAGACGTCCATGTTGGTCGTGTGATTCCTCAGTGCCCTCACAGTTCCCAAATGAAACCTGAGTCCTGAGTAGAAGATCACCGGTGCTGACACTACAGCTTGAAGGAACGGGACTGGAAGTAGCGTGAACGGTGTGAGGACTGAGCCAACCAGGAGCTTGACCAAGAGGTCATGGAAGTCTCTCCTCCCTCTGACCTCCTGTTTAGATAACTCAACCCTGTACCCCCTCTCCCTCAACCTCTCCAGAACGGTCTGTGGAGAGGTGGAAAGGGGGTTTATCTCGACCAAGAGCGTACCGGAACTGGGGTTGACCTTGGCGTAAATCACCCCTTCCAATCCCTCAAGGAACTCCGTGAGTGCCCCCGCCTCCTCCTCGCTCAAGTGAACCTTGGCGGTGAACTTCTGCGTCACGACGTCGTAACCTGCCCTCCTCACGGCCTGCACTACATCCTTGAGTCTACCTCCCTCCAGAGTAACACGTGCACTTCCAGAGGCCAAGTTCACCTTGGCGTCCTTGACTCCGCTCACCGAGGAGATGGCCTTTGTCACCGTGACCTCGCAGGTGGCACAGTGCATGCCCACCACCTTCAGCTCCTGGTCCATCCTCAGCTTCTGTGCAACGTTTCTCTCACGATCCATAAGGATCTTCTGTGGAAACTGCATTAAATACCCATTGTTTACAAAGTAAAACATGGAGTAAGACACGTGTCTGGAAAATCTTTTTTGTGAAATACAACAACTACTCCTATGTCAAATGTAAATGAACTTACGGCCTTAGAATACAAGGTGTTACGGATGTTGAGAGAAGATTCCAGGAGGAGCGCGAGCTAGCAGAGGGACTTGGAGTTAGCAGGGCCACGGTCGCCAAGGTCATAAGGTCACTGAGGGAGAAGGGAGTTAGGTTCACCGTGGACTACCATGAGGAGGGCCAGGTGGTCATCTTCGCCCTGGTAGACGCATGTGAGGGAGAGTGTTATAAGCTCCTGGATGGTAGGTACATGATGGTCTTAAGGGGAACGCTAAAGGACGTGGAGGAGAACTTGTCCGGGACGAGAGTGTCACAGTATTTTCTTGCAGTTGAGAGATCTGGTGTACCAAAGGTAAGGAGGGCCGAAATCACATGCGACTACTGCGGAGGAGAGATCAGGGGAGAGCCCATGACAGTTAGGATGGGAAGGAAGGTATATTACGCCTGCTGTAAGACGTGTAAGTCCCACCTGGAGAAAACCGCACGCGGATCCTAGTGACGTGAGTAAGGGCGTAAGATTAGTGCAGAGCGAGTGGAGGACCATGTTCAACGCTTTTAGATGGAGTCAACTTCTGGACGGTGGTTCAGGAGGAGCGTAGAACATGGAGGTGAGGAGAAGGAGAGTCGGCTCCTTGAATTAACCGGGGAGTTAATTCAAGTACCCTTTTAATCTACATCATCTTGTTTAAGGCATGCGGTTTCTTTCCTGGAACGTAAATGGACTGAGGTCCGCACTGGGAAAGGGTATACTGGGCATCATTAAGGACTACGACGTGGTCATGTTCCAGGAGGTCAAGTCAGACGTGGTTCCGCTAGACTTTCAGTTCCTCCCCTATCACGTTTACCTCTTCCCGGCGAGGAAGAGAGGTTACAGCGGGACTATGACACTCTCCAGACAAGCTCCTCTCTCGTTCAGGTACGGTATAGGCAGGGAGGAGTTCGACTCAGAGGGCAGAGTGATCACATTGGAGTTCCCAGACTTCTACGTAGTGAACGCTTACTTTCCCAACTCCGGGGAAGGCTTAAGGAGACTACAGTTCAAGCTCTCCTTCGATGAGGCCTTCCAAGAGTTCGTGGGCTCCCTGAGGAAACCTCTAGTAGTGTGCGGCGACTTCAACGTGGCTCACGAGGAGATAGATATCGCGAGACCTGAGGAGAACGAGGATCACGCCGGTTTCACGCGGGAGGAGAGGGAGTGGTTCCATAAGTTCCTCCTCTCAGGTTTCGTGGACACCTTCAGGATGTTCGTGAAGGAGGGAGGACACTACTCATGGTGGAGCTATAGGACTAAGGCCAGGGAGAGGAACGTGGGGTGGAGGATTGACTATTGTCTAGTCTCCGCGGAGCTGGCCGGTAGGGTGAGGAGGGCGAACATCCTGGAGGACGTGATAGGTTCCGACCATGCTCCGATAACCTTGCAGCTGGAGTAGTTAAGCCTCGTCATGGATAGAGTAGTAGTTATTTGACTTTCCCTTAACTGACGTTCTGTTATCAAGGGAAATCTAATAACTACTAATAGAGTTTTTCCACCGCGATGAAATGTTTTTTATCTTTTCCTTGTTATCTCTCTACATGCAGATAGCGATAGCGGCCCACGGCTCAGAGACTGGGGAGGAGGTGGAGGACAAGTCCAAAAGATTCCTGAGGGTCCTCTCCAGGTGCCACAGGCACTCCCTCCTCGTGGGAGGATATTGGGGTCTCATGAGGACTGTAGTCGACGAGGCCCTAAGGCTGGGGATCAACGTCGTTGCAATACTCCCCGAGGAGATGGAACACGTGATCCTACCCCCTCAGGTCGTGAGGATAAACACCGGTTGTGAGCCAAGGTGCAGGTCGGTTATGTTGGTCAGGTCTGGAGACATCCTGGTCTCACTGGGCGGAGAGGCAGGCACCATGACGGAGATCCTCATGGCCTACGCCATGGGTAAGACCATTTATTCGTTGGTGGGTACGGGTCTCTCCACGGACCTGTTGCTCAAGGCGTTTCCCACTCACCTAGATCAGAGAAGGACTGGGGAGGTATTTCACTTCCAAGACCCAGAGGAGATGGGGAGAGAGATATGTAAGAAGTATTATGGTATCTAAACTTCCGAGTAGCGACCTCACCGGTTTAATCAAGGATCACGGGGATCCCGCGAAGGTTGAGGTCCGTTACTACCTCAACCGGTAACGGGGCTACTTCTCCGCTTTTCTAACCTCAACTATGTTTTGGGATTGGGCAACGCTTCCAGCAATGGGGTCAACTATCTCGTCAGATATCAAGAGGTTCACGTCGAACCCGTGTCCGTAGGCGAACTTCAAACCCTTAGAGTGCCTACCGAAACCGAAGTAAGCGAACACGGTGTCTTCCCTGATCTCATCTGTGACCTTTACCCTACACCTAACGCTCTCTCCTGTGGTCAACGATCTAACCTCCACAAGATCTCCGTCCCTTATTCCCAACTTCTCAGCCCTCCTCCTGTTCATCTGTAAGGGATTGTCGGGTGCCAGTTTGATCAGCGTGGGTATGTCGAAGGTGATGCTGTCCTGTGTGTGGTACAACGTGTGCCCAGTGACTAGGTAGAACTGGTTCTCCCCCTGCGGGGCTAGCCTACCTGGAACGTATGTGGGGATCGGGTAATATCCCAACTCCCTCAGTCTCCTGGAGTATATTTCCACCTTCCCTGACTCAGTCCCCAACGGTTTAACGTAAGGGACCTGGTCGTATACCTCCCCCTGAAGCCTCACTGCCCCCTTCGTCCTCAACTCAGTCTCATTTACCTTCAACTGGGTCAGGACTCTCCTCTCCAGGTCCTCATAACTCTCCTGCGATAGCCCCAGTCTCCTCTCCAATTCCAGGAGGATCCAGTGCAACGGTCTCGTATCATGGATTGGCTTCACTGCAGCTTGATGAGCGTCGACCCAGGGCTCCAGCGACCAACCGACGACTCCCGGCAATTCGTCTCTTTCCAGAAAGGTGGACTCTGCCAGCACAACGTGGGCGTATTGGGTCACGTCTGAGGGGAAAATGTCAACCGTGACCAGGAACTCCACCCTTGAGAGGGCCTCCCTAACCATGGAAGAATTGGTGTCCCTACCGTCGAGGTTAGTGCCCACGACCATGAGTGCCCTGATCGGATGAGGCTTCCCCGTGAGTATAGCCCTATATACTTCCTGGAAGGAGGCGTAGGTCAAAGGGAACCTGTACCTGTCGATCCTGTCTCTCCTCAGCTCACCGTCGTAGAGCTTGACCTTCGGCCTCTTGGCGAACACCAATCCTCCCCTCCTATCCAGGTTTCCCAACATGGCGTTGATGATGAACGCTGTCATCCAGGTGTAAGTGGAGTCCATGGCGTAAGAGGTGTGCCACCCGTCGTCTATGACCGAGGAGGGCCTGTTCTCCCATAGGTTCTCGGCTAGGTACTTCACGTCATCGTAGCTCGCTCCAGTGATCTCCTGGAGCGAGGGATACACCTTCTCTCCCTCCCTCCTGAAGAGCCAGAAGGCAGTGGCGACCTCCTCCCCACTCATCTCTCCCTTGTAGAGGAGATCCTCGTGGTATTCTCCCGTACTCGTCATGTCCCTCGTCCTCACCAGTAGGGAAGCGTTTGAGTACCTCCTGAGGAAGTCCTCATCGTACATGTGGTGCTCTATCATGTAGTACGCTAGGGATAGGAGGAGAGCCGTGTCGGTACCAGGCCTGATGGCTATCCACCTCTCGGCGTAACGCTGAGCTAAGGCCGACCTCCTGGGGTCCACGACAGTTACTCTCATTCCCTTGCTCCTACCTAGATCTATCCTCCTCACTATCTCAGGTACTATTCCCTCTAGGGGATTCCTACTTAGGAAGACTACGAACTTTGAGTTGGGATAGTCAGGGTCCAGGCTTCTCGGACCCTCGGCACCCAACACCAACTGTGAAGCTACAGTCCTAGGCCCGTGACACACTGCCTCATGTCCTATCAGGTTGGGTGTACCGTACAAGTAGGCGAACCTCTCCAGCAACTCCTTACCATAATCGTGGAAGGTTATGGCCAAGTAACGAGGGTCCTCCTCCCTCACCTTCCTCAAGGCCTTGACCGTCTCCCCGAGGGCAGTCTCCCAGTCGGTCTGCTCAAGTACACCCCCTCTCCTCACCATAGGTCCCTTGAGCCTGTCCGGATGGTTCAGAATGTAAGGGGCAGCTGCCCCCCTACCGCATATCCCAGCCTGAGGGTGGTTCCTGTTAGCTGACACCTTAACGGCGTCTCCCTCCTGGTTCACGAGGATGCCACACTGGTTCTTGCACATAAGGCACCTCTGATACGCCATAATTTATGATCAAGGGTCGAGGTTAAAAGGTAAGATATTCCGTGAACTCCAGGATGGAACTTCAATGTTCACTGGCAGTTATTAGGGTCTCCCTTGAGCGTGAGACGGCGTTTTAGGTAAAGTCTCATATCTGCTCATCTACGACGAAATTGCTCAGCGAGATCTACTTTGATCCGATCGTGGCGGAGCCCTCAGGTTGACCTAGACCATCAAGGCCAGCTTTCACTGGACTGGACTTCTTCTCTCCAGACCTAAACGTAAAACGACTAAGCGTGATGGGTTACGGGAACCGATTCCCACACTCGTACTGAACCTCGGTAAAAACAGCAGTTATGTGACAGCAGTTATTAGATTCTGCCTTGACTTCAAGGCGACACCTAACGAGAAATCCCATAACTGCTGTATGTGACTTTCGCTTAACTAATGCCCATCATCAAGGGAAATCTAATACCTGCTATCAAAGAGTCTAGAACGTGGTTTCTCTAGAACCTAGATCAGACCTCCGTATCAAGCCGTTCACTTAAAATACTTGACGTAACTTAATGTACACTGTCACGGAAAAGAAAAGGGACTTATATTACACCTCTTACTTCCTCCTATACGACGCTACCCCCACAACTATCCCCACAAGCCCAAGCACCACCCCCAGTAAAGCCACGTATAGATCCTCATTGATCGAGGTAGACAGCTCCTGACCCTTGGTCTGTACCGTGGTGTTGAGTTGGGTTAACCCGATGGCCACGCTCTTCAACTGGTTCTGGAACAACACGTTCACCGATGCCGTGAAGTTGAGACCGTCGGACTGTGCCACCTCGACCTCCACTTGATGATCCCCGTCCGGGTACGCATTGGTGTTTATGGTCACTTGATGAGTGCCGTTTCCCATGAAGGACGTCACTAACCTTCCGTCCAGCAACACCTTGACCGTAGTGATACCGCTACCTAAGACCGTGACTGGGAAGGTGAGGTTCCCAGTCAAGTTCTCTCCGGACGTGAGCCCTATGTCTATGATGGGAGGCGAGGGGTTCACCCTGGAGTAATAGGACTGTATCAGGTGTACCACGGAACTCTGCAGTGAGATAGAGTTCACCCTGGAGTTCACCAGTGTAACACTTCCGTTCTCCACCACCAGGTCGTTGGCGTAGACGTCCACGAGGGTGACGTTCGATCCCTGGAGGATCAGCGTACCGCTAACGTTGGAGGAGGTTATAGTGACTTGGCTGTACCTTATCACGTTCTCGCCCAGGAAGAGGTCGTTGAACATAGTCCCGTTAACGTACAACGTGTCGTTCTCGAAGGCTGAGTCGTAAGTTTGAACTGGGTTAAAGGAAGGGTCGTTCCTCACCAAGGTGAACGGCTCCACGTAGAACCTGGAGGAGGAGGACACGCTGTTGTTGGTGGCACTACCGTATGCACCCACTCCACTCACTAGGACCTGGAAAGGCAGGGCGACGTAGGAGTTCCCCAGGTAGGTAAGGTTACCTGTGGAGAGTGAGGAGGGAAGGGTGATGTTCCCCACCCACAACCCAAGCGTGATGTTGTACCAGAGGGGTATCTCGGTGACGACTGAGATGGCTTGATACTCATTGGAGAGTAACGTTGGGTAAACGGTGGCTGAGAACATACCGTACTTCACTTGTTTCCCTCCAGATGTTATGTTGGAGTACACGTAGAGGGTCGAGCCCTCCAGGGCGTAGGTAGTGGAGAACCTGAGGGGTGTGGACGCCCTGTCACCAACATATATCTGGCCGTAGTAGAACCCAGGTATAGTTTCGTTGAGGATGTAGGAATCATAGTCGGCGAAGAGCAGTACAGTGTACAGTCCAGGGGTGGCGTTGGCTGGTACAGGGAGGTATCCTACGTACTGGGGACCTAGGGGGGTAAAGGTCAATAAGACCTCCGTCCTGGAGACGACCTCCTTGGAGGGAGAGAGGAGCTCAGCGGTGACGTTCGATCCAGTGACCAGGTTCATGGAGGTCGGAGGCATGAGGTTACTGGGTGAGGTCAGACTCCCCTGAATTATCACGTCCTGTCCAGGGTAAACTGTACCCGGTTCAGCGACCACCTGGGGCAGAATGAACAGGGAGTTGAGTCCTATCCCGTTGAAGAACGCGTCGTACCCGAAGGCTCCCTCCACCTCCAGGAGCACCGGTCCTGAAGGGACGTCTTGGGGAATGGTGCCTACCCACGCGTTGGCTTGGGGGGAGTAGACCAAGGTTGTTTGGTTCACCAACGTGTAGGAGTCGTTCGTTATATTGTACGACAGTACCTTCACCGTTACCTCAGTCGTGTTTGGGGCTAGAGTACCTAGAGGGGACGTCAGGTTCACGACGAGGGGAACTCCCGCTCCCGTCCACTCCACAGTGTACGGGGGTGGAGAGATGAACTGGGCGAAGTAACCTGAGAACACCTCCAGGAAGCCGTACCCCATGCTACCGTTGGCCTCACCGTAAACGTTTACGAAGATCACACCGGACGCATTCTGGGGGATAGTGAGTCTGGCGTACCAGGTCCCCTGGTTGTAGGTCATCGGAACCTCCGTCAAGTTCCCGTTAATCCCCTCTAGTAACAAGTAGAATTTCCCCTCGCTCACGGTGGAGTTGCCCTGAGTCACCTTAGCCTTCACCGTGAGGCTCTGACCAGGCACAACTACGCTCACGTTGGAATCGTTCACGATTACGGAGAGGGCCATCCCAGTGGAGTTGAGCAGGTAGGGCAGTTCACCGACGTTCAGTTGGCCCAACCCGGTGACCAAGTTGTACCCCTCCCCTGCAGTCCACGGTATGTTGTAGCCGAAGGTGATGGGGGTGAAGGCTCTCCCGTAATCCGAGGAGTAAAGCCTGTATAGATCAGGGTTGAGGTTCCCCAACCTGGTGTGACTGGCCTGCATGACCAAGGTCAGCAGACCCGCCGTCAGGGGCGAGGCCTCACTCGTCCCACCACTGATGGCAGTGACGTTTCCAGGACAGACGATGTATATCCCAGGGTACACGTCGGCGTTGGCTGAGATGTCTGGGGTCTCCCTGCCGTTGGGGAAACCGCTGGGGGAGGAGATGGACCACTGGTAATAGGGCTTTGGCTCCACTTGGCTCACCCCTCCAGTGCTCCCCCCATAGTTAACATCTGGGGGTACGAAACCGTAGTTGGACCAAGCGGTCACGTTGTAGGACAGGGAGGGGAAAGTCAGGTATGTAGTTGTACCTCCCAAGGAGGTGACGAAGGGTGAGGTGGACGGGTAACCGATGCTCCCCAGGGGCCCGGCACTGTACCCGCTACCCCCTCCGTCGCCACTGGACGCCAGGAAGGTGATCCCCTCCGCCGACCCCATGGCGTAGTACTGATCCGAGAGGACGACGCACTGGTAGAACAGGGGGCCAGAGAAGGTGGGAAGGAACTCCTCGGGTATGCTGAAACTCTGGGAGAGTACGTCAACATTATCCTGAGACACGATGTAGGCCAGGATCGAGCTCAGGGGGAGGTTGAGGTTCGCTATATAGAGCGTGATGTTTGCCCCAGGAGCCATGGAGTGGGCGGCCTCTACGTCAAGGCTTATCTCACCTGCCCAGCCTGAGGTTATCCCCAGGTTAGGGTCGTAGGGCCCCACTGGGACCACGGTGAAGTTGGGGGGAGCCGGTAGGTGATAAAGTTGATCGAACTTGGCCAACTGTTGAGCTATGTAGGGATCCCCAGCGAAGTCCAGTATACCCACGGTGTAATTGCTCCCGTCTATGCCCCTCTCCAGTAGCACGGACGCGTTGTAGACCACCCTCAGGTCAACGACCGGGTAGGCTTCAATGGGGAAGGTCTGGTTAGCAGGTTGAGACAGGGAGTCCCTTAACAGGTTGACGTCCCTCTGGGTGAACAGGGTGGAGGGATGTGAGAAGAAGATGGAGGTTAGGTTGTTGGACACTACGATAACTCCACCCAGTTTGGGAACTCCAACACCCTGGTAGTACTCTGACGTACCGTTGCTCACTAGGTAGTAGTGTAGCCCCAAGGCGTTCTCCATCTGAGTCACTGTTCCCTGGACCACTATGACCGAGTCCGCCCCGGTCAGCAGGACCTTGAGACCTTCGTGCTTTAGGTAACTCAGCACGGACTGGAATTGGGCCGTGGGATAGAAGAGGGACTTCACCTGTTCCTTGGTCAGGAACTTGTGGTATAGAGGTGAGGATGGGTTTGAGGTCTGTTCAGCGTAGTAGTAGAGCAAGTTCAGGTTCCTGAGAGGGATGTAGACAGTAGCTACTACCACGCTGTCTCCTGGAAGGGACCCTACCTCGTGGAAGCCCCTCATCACGAAGGGTTCCGTTTGGTACTGTGTCGGTAGCGGACTGGAGAAGGCCAGGGGAGAAGTTAAGGAGAGTAGAAAAATGAGGACGAGAAGGAGCGAGACCGAATCCCTTTGCATAGGAAACGTTGTCGATTGTTGTTAAAATACCTTACTATGTATACATAGTATTCACATGTTTCCTTGAACCTCCCTGAACCTGCGGAAGGTCTCAAGGACTTCACTCCAGTTCTTTACGCCCTTGACTAACCTCTCCCCTCCCTCGAAGACTATCAGTAAGTCGGCTTCCGAGCTCCCGTCCACCCCTCTTATCACCCTTATCTCCCTGACCTGCCTGAGGGGCACCCTCCATCTACCTATCACGATCCACTCGGGGGTTATCTTGGAGTTCAACCAAAAGAACGACGTTAGGATAAGTAATAGGACGGCTAGGAGGGAGCTCGTCCCTAACAAGAGTAGGGGTTCGTCGTTGGTTAGAATCCCGACTAGGTTAATCACGTAGAATAGACCTGTGAGAGCCCCTAAGTAAATAGTTACCCTGTCTCCGTGCCTGGTAGCTATCCTCAGGGAGAGGGGGGCCTTCATACTGATTGATCTTTGGGACTCTGAAATAAACTTATCTCCTTGACAGCAGTTATGGGATTTTTCGTTAGGTAGCGCCCCGTAATCAAGGTAAAATCTGATAACTGCTGCATTAGATTTCCCTTGAAAAAGGGGCGGTAATTAAGGGAAAGTCACGAAACTGCTGTTAGAGAGAAGTGGTACCCTTAAGTTAAAGACCTTACCCGACCCTAGAAGGGGCAAGGTTGTCGTTCGTTTCATCAATCCTCAGCCCTTGGGCTTCACCTGTGTCGCAGTTGACCCGTTCATTCCGTTTGTCCCTACACTTTCATTTCAATCATTTTATGTTCAATCATGATTCAGTGTAGGGACTTAGCCCT
>OGCG01001319.1_pt1 | contig 12399 bp, 14 predicted proteins | sample 1570061 | NCBI WGS metagenome assembly OGCG01 (sample SAMN06268698, study PRJEB24515) | hot springs metagenome | isolation source: Joseph's Coat, Yellowstone National Park, Washington, USA | place: USA:Joseph's Coat, Yellowstone National Park, Washington, USA
AATATTTGGAGTATTAGCTGTTCCTTATTACATTTCTCCTATAACGTATTTTAATGGAGGAGTTCCTCAAGCTACTGGATTATTAGTGCTTGGAAGCATACTTGTCGCAATGCTACTCTCCGGTCTTTATTTATTAGAAAGAAGGCAAATAGAATTTGGATCTTTTTTAATTATATTTGCAGTTATGATATTAGCTATACTTATATGGGAACAGTATGGAATAAGTTCCGTGAACAATATAATTCACAATATATAAAAATACTATCACTCTGATAGTAAAATTTAAAATATACGTATAAAGTTTATTGAGTATGGAGCCAATAAAGGTTAAGTTGACTAGTGGGAGAGAAGTAGAAATAAATGACGATGCTATAAGGTTACTAAATAAATATGTTAGGACTCAAATAACTTTAGAGCAATTAGCTAGAGATCTTGGATTAGCTGGATGGGAAGAAGCATATGAACTTATAAAAAGTGTGCCATCATGGGTAATGTGGACTCCTATTTCTATTTACAAGAGACTTGCTTAAACTTTCTTAAAGCATTCAGTTTTTACTTCATAAATTAAGCCGCTCTTTTTCATGTCTGAGACTATTTTTTCAGTACTTTGTTTTTCTATTCCTTCTCTTTCTGCTTCTTTTGAAATTTCTTTTATCTTAGCGCACTCTTCATTTTGTGCAAGCGTATCTATTATTTCTAGTATTTTAACCATCTTTTCTCTTGCACTCTTTGGTTTACCTAGCATTATAGTATCTATATCTATACTACCAGACTCTACATCTAGACCTACTTTTTCCAAGAATATCCTCATTATATTTATTGCCCTTTCTGCGTCATCTCTAGTAGCAACTTCTCTCAGTCCCATTCTTGCATATGCCTCTGTTAATCTTATTAAGGCTTCAAGCTGTCGTGGAGTTATTAGTATTGGAGAATCTGGCGTATCAGAACTTTTTTTCCTCATTTCCACATAGAAATCTGCCAATAGTTTTTTTGCTTCGTCACTTAGTTGAGGATTAACGTATTTTCTAGAAAATGCTATATATTTTTTCAATAAATCTACATCTATGGAATTTTTAACAGATTTTCCTCCATGCATATCTAGAATGTGATTTGCTAATAACTGATCTTCTGAGCCAGGCTTATCTACTAAAATAAATATTAAATCAAATCTGGAGAGAATAGTAGGAGGTAAATCTATATTTTCTGCTATTCCTCTCTCTTGAATATACCTTCCAAATTTTGGATTACCTGCTGCTATAATAGTTGCTCTAGCATTTAGCTTCGCTACTATACCTGCTTTAGCTATAGATACAGTTTGTTGTTCCATTGCCTCATGTATTGCTACTCTATCTTCATCTTTCATCTTATCTATTTCGTCTATTACGGCTATCCCACCATCTGCTAGTACTAACGCTCCAGCCTCTAAATAATAATCTCCAGTATTTTTTTCTCTAACTACGGCTGCTGTTAAACCTGCTGCAGTAGCACCTTTACCTGTAGTGTAAACAGATCTAGGTGCTACTCTAGCAGCAAATTGTAGTAATTGCGATTTTGCTGTACCTGGATCACCTATTATTAGAACATGAATGTCTCCTCTTATTCTAGTACCGTCCTGCATTGTCCTTTGAACTCCTCCAAAAAGTGCTAATCCTATGGCTTCTTTTATTTCCCAATGATCATAAATTGAAGGTGCTATTGATGACATAATTCTTTCCTTTATCCAAGGATCTTTAGCTAGCTCTTGGATCTTCTTCTTGTCCTCATCGGTTATTTCTACCTCATCTAGAACTTTTTCTGAAACTTCTATACTTATTACTTTCATATAAACATCGAAAACTGTTCTACTGCCTCTTTTTACTATAGAATCTTGCTTTATCATTAATATTCCAGTTAGTTTTACTCTATCTCCTGGTCTGGCCGAATCTACTAGATCATCTTCAAGGATTGCTTCAATTTGTCTTGGTAATTGGCCTGGTGGGACTTCTTCAGGTCTTTCTTGAAGTATAACTTTTTGCCAATCTATAAGTTTTGTTTTTTCTGGAACTATTTCGAATTGGCCTATTTTTCCGCATCTAGGACATACGGAAGGAGTAGTTATTATATCGTTCATTTCTCCTTCTTCAGGCCATATAAATTCTTGGTTACAATCTGGATGAACATGCTTAAATGTTACTCTATATGCTCTTTCTTTAACTGGAGTTTGTTTTGTTAATATTCCTTCTACACTTATGATTTTATTAACATCACTGCTTCGTATTTTCCTTAACTCTATTACTCTTGGTAGATTTATTATTCTGACATGAACTTTTTCTACTTCTAAAGGATACGAGTTATCTAACTCCTCAATTATTTTTATCATTCTATCTTCAAGTAAAGTTAGTGACTGTAAAGGATTCAATATAATTTCATTAGCAATTTTTTCATTAAATGAAAATAAATCATTAAAATCTACTATTATACTTTTCTTTCTATATGCTATGATTTCATTAATTTGATTCATGTACTTAAAATTCCCAGGGATATCCTGGAAATTCTTCAAGAATTCTTCAAAAACATCTCCTATATCAACTTGAGTTTCCAATAATATCACCATAATACTTTCTTAAGATTTCACTTATAGTTGAATACACTAAAAATTCTTCTTTTGTCATTTTACTTATAAGTGTTTGTTCATTTATATTAAGCAACGCTAATTGTATTATTTTTCTCAATCTAATAGAAGATAATTCCTTTATTATCGCGTATACTTTTCTTAAACGTTCTAGATCTTCTATATTACTTGAATTTTTTAGATCATTTATTAGAAATTTTATAATGATATAGAAATTATTATAAAGCTGGATAATTGATGCAGGCGTATTTATATTTTGTTTCTCTTGGAATAGTATTCTTCCCATTTCATCGATATTAGGTCTATTAACCTTTGTTTTTCCAGACTTTTCTAACTCTTTAGCTAACCAGAAAGGTATTTCATCTTCACTTCCTTTATATAAGGAAATTTCATTAAAGCCTAAATCTATAGTTCCAGTGTCATCAAGTACTATTACCTTCTCTTTTTCTACCATAAATAATCGATTTATCGCCCTTAGTTTAGTATTAAACATAAGTTATTTTTTATGGTAAAGGTTTTAGAACTATTTTGGCTTTATTCAGTATTAGAACTTATATGGAACCTAAAGTTCTAGTTACTACTGCGTCTAATAAAGGCAATAAATGTGTCGTAGAAATATTAAATAGAATATTTATAAAAGATTCTAATGCAATAGCAAAAGAAATTACACAAAATGTGATAATAGTAGAAACGTCGTTATCTCCTATAGAAACGTATGGACTAATTATTTCTGCTCCTCCAGCATGTGCAAAAAAGATATTTCCAATAAATATGATATTACCTTTAGATACCAAACTTATTATTTGCAAAGTATCAGAATGTCTCACAAAACTCCATATATCGAAATTTTTTGTTAATTGTTATGTAAGATCAGGGAATTTCGATTGTAAAATGTTAGAAATAGGAATAGCATTAAAATTAAAAGGACTTCTTAGTGTTGACTATAAAACTCCTGACAAGGTAGTAAATCTAAATATAATTAAAGATACAGTTTATGTTTCTATATTAAATAAGGATCAAGAAAAAGTTTCGGTTAAGTCCCTCGGTTAGAATATATAGTAATACTTCGTTATATAACGTATAGGTGAAAGTTATGGCGACCCCTGAAGATATAATTAATTCAGAATTAGAATCACCTTCAGTATTTAGGAATAAAGGAATTCTTTTTCCAGATTACATACCTAAAAGACTCTTACATAGAGAAGATAAAATACGAGAGTTAACTATAGCGTTTAAAGACATAATAAATGATCCAGGAAATTCTTCGATAAGAGTTGTCATTTGGGGAAGAACAGGTACTGGCAAGACAGCAACAACTAAATCTTTTGGACAAGGATTTAAAGGAATAACGAATAATAGAGGCATAAAAACCGAGTATATACATATTAATTGTCATAGACAAAGAACTCTTTACCTTTTAACGCTAGAAATTGCAAATATCTTAAAACTTCCTATACCAGTACGAGGATTATCCTCACAAGAAGTATTCAAGGTTATTCATGACTATTTAGATAAGAGAAATATGTATATAATAGTAACTCTAGACGAATTTGACTATCTAGTAAATACGTCTCCCCAAGAAGACGTCTATTTTCTTGTAAGACTTTATGATGAGATCTCTGCTGCCGTTAAAAGAATAAGCTATATTTTCGTAGTTAGAGATCTTTCCACTATTAATTCTCTAGACAAAAGTATTAAGGACCATATTCTAAGAAATATTATAGAATTCAAGCCTTATTCATCAACAGAATTATATGATATATTGCAAGATAGAGTTAGAGAAGCATTTAATGAAAATGCTGTCTTAGATGATGCAGTAAAGTTTGTGGCAGATATGAATGGATTTGACAAAGGAGGAAGTGGGAATGCCAGATTATCTATAGAGACATTGCAACTAGCAGGTGAAATAGCTGATAGAGAAAAATCCTTACTTGTAACATTAGATCATGTAAAACTAGCAAATTCTAAATTAAATCAAGAGGCTAGCGTAATATTTGATGAGATAGGCGATTTGGAATTACACTCTTTATTACTTATAAAATCGGTTAGTAATTTGAGCAAGCGATTTAGAGATGAAGCTTTTTCTATGGGAAAAGTTGAAGAAGAATATCAACAGATTTGTAAAGACATTGGAGAAGAGCCTAGAAGGCATACGCAAGTATACGAGTATGTTAGAAGGCTTAAGTTAATGGGCATATTCAATACTCAGCAAAGTGGACGTGGAACTAGAGGAAGAACTACATTGATTTCTTTGTCAGTTCCACTGTCTCAAGAATTTGACGATTATATAACTAAGCAAATAAGGGGGAAGCTAAATACAAAATACACTTAAACTTCAGAGAATTAAGATTTTGCTTACATTAATGCAATATGGTGATTTGAGCCTTACTAGGCTTTCTAGGCTCTCAAAAGTTAGATTTTCTGTTTTAAAAAGAGAGATTTTAATTCTAAAAAACAAGGGATATATAGAAATTATAGATAGTGGTAGAGTTAAAATAGCTAGGTTAAACTATTCTAACCAAAAAGTTATAATTCTTAAAAATCTGCTTGAAGAACTTGAGGATATATGACAGCAAAAATGGTTGATATATCTCCTAAAGATATAGTATTGCGAGAAGCAATAGCAGAAGGATTCATAAAATTAAAGAAAGAAACAATAGAAAGAATAAAAAAGGGAGAAATTGAAAAAGGTGATGTCATTACTGTAGCTAAAGTAGCAGGCATTATGGCAGCTAAAAAGAATTATGAATTGCTTCCAATGTGTCATCCTATACCTTTAGAATATTCTGGATTAGAAATATTTTTAGAAGAAGAAGGAGTGAGAGTAAGATCTACAATCAAGGCTCATTATAGAACAGGAGTAGAAATGGAAGCATTAACTTCGGTTGCAGTGGCTTTACTTACAATATGGGATATGGTAAAACAATACGAAAAAGACGAAAATGGGCAATACCCTACTACGATAATAAAGAATATTAAGGTTGTAAACAAAATTAAGTCTTCTTCTTAGAACTGCTGTATCTTCTATATGTCTTCTTTTGAGAATATTTTTGTGTATACTTAGTTTGTGTTTCTTCACTACTAGTTTCTCCACTTATTGTAGATAAATATTCTTGTTCTTTAGGAGTTAATTCAAGATTTTTCGAAACTTCCTTTATTTTTGAGTATTGTATGAAATATGGAAACACATCGTTTAGAATCTTATCGCTAGATGTGTGTATTTTTTTACCTATTTTTTCAAGTATTGAATTCTTGAGATCCCTATTTTCTTTAGACTTATATAACATCTGTATAACTTGAGGGAATTGATATTTTTTCCATTTAGGCTTCCATCCTTGTTTGAATTTTTCCGTTTCGGCCATAGCTACGCCTGGTCCCATTAAATCAAAAGTGTAACTAAGTAAATCCCAACCAGACGTTTTAGCCCTATTTAAGAATATTGATGCTCTAGATAACGCGTCATAAGCCCTCCAAATATCTTCCAAATTATCATATTGTATTGGTATATTTTCAGAGAACCATTTTATAAGTAAATCATAATCAACTTGTGAATTTGAAACGGCGTTCTTAGCTTGCCACACATATTTAGCCCAAAACACGTTTCTTACAGTCTCAAATGAGTCTAGTTCTCTTTCTTTTCTTTTTGCTATCTCGCTAACAGTAGTTTCTGTAACCTTTTTATATCCTTCAGCCACTGATTGTAGTAAATTTATGGCATATCTAGCATCTCCTTCACTAATGTCTATTATGTCGCCTAATGCCTCATCTTCGCATTGTATTTTTTCCGAGTTACAGATCTTAGACAGAATTCTTTTTAATGCATATTTTCCTAGTTTTTTAACTTCTATCATTTTAGTAGCGTTTCTAAGATCTCTAAGGCTTGGATCCCATGGATTATTAGCCGCCATAATTATTGGATACTTAGATTTTTGTATTAGTTCTAATATGGCAGGAATTGCGCCAGAATCTTGCTTAACATTTATTCCATCAACTTCATCTAGAAAAATTAGTTTTCCTCGTATGCCAAAAAGACTGCCACTTAAAGCCGCTTTTTCTGCAATATTTTTTATTGCAGTTATATTTCTATTATCACTAGCATTCATTTCCATTAATTCTAATTTATAGTCATTTGCTACCGCTATAGCTATAGTAGTCTTCCCAGAGCCAGGAGGACCATAAAGCAGTATAGCTCTATTTTCTGCCTTACCTTTGAGCCATGATTCTATCCATTCTTTTACCGAATTTTTAACGTCGTCTTGATTTTCTACATCGTTTAAACTCTTTGGTCTATATTTTATTATCCATGGTAAATTACTCATTATTACTACCTAGATATTTATTACCATAAATAGCTATTTTTGCTAAAAGTCCAGAAAGTTGAATTTCGTCATCTGCACCTTCTATTATTCTAAACTCTATTTCGCCTATATAATCCATTAATAATACTCTTAATTCTTCTGGTATTTGAAGTTCATTAGAAGTTAATTCCCTATGCAGCTGCTTTACTATATCTTCACCTGATAGTCCATAAGTTACTAATAACGATCTAAGTTTTTCTCTAGCATCCATGAATTTACCTTTTAGAGCAAAATTTAACATATCTCTCACTTCTTTAGGCTGTGCAAATCCTAATACCTTGTAAACTGATTCTACAGTAACTTTACCATAAGCCGACGCAGCTTGCAAAATATTTATTGATTTTCTCATATCTCCCATAGTCACATCGTATATAGTTTCTAAGGCTTTAGTATCAAAGTCCACTTTCTCCTGTTTTGATATATATTCTAACCTGCCTACTATGTCATCCTTCTTTAATGGATAGAATCTAAACAGTGCAGTTCTAGATTGTATAGGATCTATTATCTTACTAAGATAATTGCAGGCCAGGATAAATCTGGTAGTTTCTGTATAAAGTTCCATAGTTCTTCTAAGAGCTTGTTGAGCATCAGCAGTCATATTATCTGCTTCATCAAGAAGAATTACTTTAAATGGTACATTTCCTGGAACCATTGTCCTAGCAAATTCTTTCACCTTATTTCTTATTATGTCGATGCCTCTTTCATCGCTGGCGTTAAGTTCTAAGAAATATTGTAGATAGTTATCTCCATATAAATCATGTACCAGGGCAAGTGCTGCAGTAGTTTTACCAGTACCTGGTGGACCAGCAAAAAGTAAATGTGGCATATTTTTCTCCTGAGCGAATCTTTTTAATCTGCTTACTATGTCCTCTTGGTCTACTATATCATTAAGAGTTTTAGGTCTATATTTTTCTGCCCAGAGTACCTCTTCGACTATTTCTGACATATAAAAAGAATGTGATTTATAGGAATAAAAAATACAACTCTTCTTATTTTCTCTTATATTTTCCCATTAAATTGCCAGCAGATATTATATGATTCTCCATTAGAGATTTAAGATTGTCTGCAGTAATATTTTTCCTTAAAGGTAATTCCGAATCTAACGCATAGACATTAAAATAATATCTATGAGGACCATGAGATTTAGGAGGGCAAGGTCCATTATATCCTATTTTACCAAAATCATTAACACCTTGAATACCAATTTCACTCTCCATTTCCTTTTTCACATTTTCCGGCAATGAATTTCTTTTTATATTATATATAACCCAGTGAATAAATGTTCCCCCTGGTGCATCTGGATCTTCAACTATAATAGCGTAAGTTTTAGCGTTATCTATTTTTTCCCACTCCAATGGGGGAGATATATCTATTCCATCACAAGTATATTTTATTGGAATTTCTTCTCCGTTTGTGAAGGCAGATCTTATTTCCATGTAAGGATTTTATAATTAAAAATAATTAAGCTTTCTTATTTGGATAGATCTCTTTCTCTATATGGCCTTGTGCATTTATTTTAGTTACTATAGCTCCTGTTCCAGTGAATGAATCTCTTTTTATTGCTGATAATATTGCTCTACCAGCAAGATCCATAGCTTCGTCTTCAGATAAGTTTTCATTGTAGTCATCTTCTAAGACTCCCATTGCTACTGGAGATCCAGATCCGGTAGCTACATACTTTTCTTCTGTCATATCTCCGAAATAATCCAGGTTATATAATCTTGGTGCATCATCATACCCTCCTATCAATATCTGGACAACATAAGGTAGATATTTGGTTTGAGATAACACATTAGCCAGATAAGTAGACAAGGACTTAATACTTGTTGGTCTATTACCTGAGATATAATTAAAATGATATAAATTTTTTAGATAGTTATATATGAACTGTAAATCAGCTACGCTACCTGCAGTAGTTACTCCTATTTTATCTGTAATGTATAATATTTTTCTAACCATTTTATTAGCAACAAATGATCCAGCACTGGCTCTTCTATCTGCAGCTAGAACTACAGCAGTTTTTGTTACTAGACCGACGGTAGTAGTTCCTTTTAGTATTTTAATTTTGCTTTCACTTTCCATACTTACCACTATATATTCTCCATATTTAGTATTTGAAACTTGCTTAACGTAAGATCTTTACTGGATTAAGTTTTTTTCTTACCCAGTTAAATAAACTTCTAATGAAGATACTTGTTAATGGTTTACTTACATTTGATTCTGGTAAAACTACATTTGCTTCATATATATTAAGCGAATTAAAAAATACTGGATTGAATTTTTTTCCTCTTAAACCTATAGCTGGTCATAATGGATGGTATAGCTATGAGACGTTATTGAAAAGTAAATCTATTAATGCTCTTGCAGGTAACGATGCGTTGAAGTATTATAATATAACTGGAATTGATGTTAGACTTATAAATCCATTTGCTGTACTATTATTTCCAGTAGATCTTGAGAAATTAGACTATAAAATATCATTTTATGAACAACTGATGGAAAATGGATATCCAGTTATGATAAGATATACTGATGTTAACGGCAATGATTATTATTACGCTGTAGACCCCGGACTAGTTATAGACTCCTTAAGTGATATTTTGGAAGATCTATATAATACGTTTAAACCAATTATTGTTTCGAATAGGTGTATTAGGAACAAAGTTAATGAATCAAGCTATATTGTGGATAATAATGTGAAAGAATTTTTAAAAAAAGATAATATTATAATAGAATCATATAATGATGCTTTAGCTCCTACGTATTCATCATTAGGCGTTGATGTAATGTTTGCGGTAGCCCCAGGTAAGGTATTTATGATAGATGGCGATAGATTAAGGAAGATACTTAGCTTATTTACATTACCACCTTGGATAATTAGGACAAAAGAGATATTCGAATATACTAAACCAGATAAGACTTTTGTTATCAATATCAAAAATTCAAAAAATGATATAATAGTAAACGAGCTTTTGCGTTATGTAGATTTATAGTTTTCTCCTATATGTCTTAGTATAGATATCATTATTCCTAGACCTTTTTGTACTTCAGGATCTCTTAAAGATGATAATAGTCCACCTAGGCCTACTGGTTTTACTTTTTCGACTTTTATTGCTTCTCCTACTTTATTAATTAGATCTGTATAATATTTGAAATTTTCCAAGTTCATAGCACTTAAGCCTTTCATTATATTATCCCAATTTGTTAATAGGTTCATAGTAAAATCATTAACAAGTCCAGATATTATTTTACCTAAAGTTTCTTCATCTTTTAACAATCCTTTTATAGGATCTATAATTCCGGTATTTTGTAGATCTTTTAGCACTTCCAGTATACTTTTTATTGAGGAAATTGTTTCAGTAGAAGTTACGGTATCTATGAGATCTACTATATTATTCCACCTTCCTATAAGTTCTAAAGTTTTGTCGTTAACTATAGCTCCCATTATCTTACTCATATATTCTTCATCATTAAGAATACCAAGAACTGGGTCTATAATGCCAGTTTTTCTCAATTGAGTTAACATATTGAGAGCAAATTGTAGATTTTCTTTTGTATTCTCGTCTGTTAGTATATCCATAAATGACATTAAATTATTCCAATTTCCTATCAATTCCATAGTTTTGTCGTTAACTATAGCTCCCATTATCTTACCTAGATATTCATCATCTTCCAATAGACCGTTTACTACATCTATTATTCCTAATTTATCTAATTTTTCTAATAAACTAAGTAAATGATTTACTGTTATCAGTTTATCTCCAGATAAAATATTGTCTAAAACATTTACTTCAATTTCGGAAGCCATTTTCGTCACCAGCTAGCTAGGAATTTTTCTAATGCCATATCTCCTTTTGTCCACATAAAGTATTTTGTAAACAATTCTTTTTTAAGATGGTTAACAGCTGCAGGTTCAGCGACAGTTATGGATCCACCATACCATGTATCGTCTTTCACACTAACTGCAAAACCTTCATATGGATTATCGGCTACGCATACTATTGTAGGATAATATGAATCTATTTTTGTATGAACTCCTAATCTATTAGCTAAGTGTTGCGCTGCTATTCTTCCAGTCATTACGGCCAAATATCCTAGTTTAGGTACTGTCATTGAATTTGAGTCTCCTACTGCATATACGTTATCGTATTTTAATGATACCATATTTAGATCTGTTGGTATGAATCCTCCATCATCAACTAGATCTGGAGTAGAATTCTTTAGTGCAGGATTTCCAGTGTATGGCGGTAAAACTATAGTAAGATCAGAATCCAGTTTATTACCTTTCTCATCAACTATTTCATGTTCTCTTATTTCTTTAATTCTGAAATTGTGAACTAATTTCACTCCAAGTTGTTGATATATACTAGCTACAGCTTTTCTAGACTGTGGGGAAAGATCAGATAAATACTCTCCGGGAGAGAATACTGTGACTTTTACTTTATCAAGTAAACCTTTCTTCTTAAAATATCCATGAAGCATTAAAGACATTTCAAATACTGGCCCTTCGCATGCGGAATCTGCATTAGGTACGAAGTTTTCTGGAACTTTTGGTTTAGGATTATGGCCTTGATAAAAAGGACCAGATCCTATAGTTATATTTCCTCCTTTGAACTCATTTAGTTTTTCTCTCAGTTTAGACGCAAATTCTGGTTCACATACACTATATCCATACTCGTTCCATCCCTTCATAAGCTCTGTAGCTAGATGTGCTCCTATACCTACAATTACGTAATCGTAATCCTCCTCTTCTGTAGATCCATCAGATTTGGTATATATTACCTTGCTATTTTTTGCATCTATTTTTTGTACTTTGCCCTCTTGAAACTTTATTCCTTTATTTGGTAACGCTTCTGAAAGATCTATTTTTAATTCATCTACGTCTCTTACTCCAATAGCAACATGTGGAAGGGCTGGTCTAAAGTATGAGAATCTACTTTGATTAATTACTTTAATATCTGCACTACTACCTACTAATCTTTTTAATGTGTAAGCTGCTGTTAAAGCACCAAATCTACCTCCTAAAACTAGTACTTTGGGCATATTAGGTCTGATTATATTTGATCATATACTTAAAAAATCTTTTTTTGAAATAGTTTATATTTATCTTACAATATATTGACTATTTTAATTTAAAATTCTTTTTACTAAAATCTTGTTCAAAAACTTTATAGCTTTTAAAGTAAATGTATATTTATGCAAAATCTGGAAAAGTTTGTTCAAGTTAACGGAGCAAAAATTCATTATATTGAAGCAGGAAATGGAAAGGCTGTTGTATTGCATCATGGTGCAAGGTTTAATGCTCATACATGGGAAGAAACAGGAACAATATCTGCTATAGCTGAGGTAGGCTATAGAGCAATTTCAATTGATTTTCCTGGTTTTGGAAAGTCTGAAAGTGGCAATTTTGGAAATTTATCAGATTTTATT
>OGCG01001320.1_pt1 | contig 12394 bp, 14 predicted proteins | sample 1570061 | NCBI WGS metagenome assembly OGCG01 (sample SAMN06268698, study PRJEB24515) | hot springs metagenome | isolation source: Joseph's Coat, Yellowstone National Park, Washington, USA | place: USA:Joseph's Coat, Yellowstone National Park, Washington, USA
TACCTTTGGCAAGCCTCGGCTTTGAAGCAGGAAGCCACGTCCGTTAGGGCGCGGTAGTTCACTTTCATATTTTTTACAAGTATCTTTCCGTTGACTACGACATTTACGTAAAATGGATCTTCGTGAATTAAGTAATTAAATGTTTCTGTAGTTAGGATGTGAAGATCTAATGGTTTTAAAGGTAAAATAGATTCAAATACGTTAAACAACTCGTCTAACTTATCTACAACTATTAAAACGTCAATATCCCTTTCAAGACTACCGTAGATAGCTACCAGTCTAATCATATTCTCTTATAGGATTGTATGATTAAAAATACTCCTAACTTGTGAGTAGAATTAAAGACGGACTGAGTGCTTTGTTAGTACTTTCAAAAGTTTATAGCCTTAATCTAAGGATATACCACTAAATCATAGTCCAAGAACTTTTCCAAAATACTAACGAATCGATGAGGGGAATGATGAGCCCTCTGGGAGATAACTCTCGCCCTTCCAGAACGTAAAGGCATTAGTGCTGAATATACTTTTGTTCAGGACTCATGCAACTTCTATCTCTCCCGTTAGCTATGTGCTGCTTAACTGCAATAATTCTCTCTTTAATACGTTATTCCCATTCTTGTAAGCTTTAACTAAATCTCGTATAATTCAATTTGATAATACTACCTATAAATTTTTCAAAAAGACTAGTGATTTACCACCATTAAAATAAAAAAACTCTGATGTAATACTTATTATTATGGAAAACAAGAAGGGTAAACTCATTGAATATCTACGAAATCATGGCGGTAGCATAGCTAAATCAAAAGTAAAATGGGCCTCTGATGTATTAGATGACCTAGAAAATGAAGGTAAGATAAAAATTACAAAAAAGGGAAATGGTTATACTATAGAACTATTAGATAATGAAGCTAGAACGGAAGAATCGTCATTAAATAAAGAAGTGAAAAAAGAAACTAAAGAAAATGGAGATATTATAACAATATTAAACGAAATAAATAAAAAATTAGATATAATTCTTCAGAAATTGGGATTTTCAAACATAGATTTTGATAAGATATTTGAGGAAGTTAAGAATCCTATGGGTATTGCAGTTTTGAAAGACATAAGGGAGAGAATGGGTTTATCAAAGGAAGAATTTTACTCTAAATATTCTTCTTACATTGAATCGCACTATCAAATGTTTAGAGGTGGAGATGAAGGAATAGTCAAGAACGGAACAATTTTTGGAATAATAAAAAGGTGACTTTTATGTCTTGTAATTTTCCCTCAGATACCGTAACTACTTGGTCTAGCAACAATAGAGAAATATTTGGATCTAAATATAAAAAATATTATACTGATATAAAAAATAGGCTTTTGGACAATGGAAAAGTTTTCATCTTCGGAGATCCAGGAATGGGTAAAACTACCATTCTTCTTAACTTAAGTAAAGATCTAAGTTCTTCTGGATATCTTCCAATTTATATGGATTTATCTTCAGACACACCCTTCGTTGATGAATTTTGGTCTTTTGCCAAAAATTCAAGAATTATAAATAATTTATCTAATGAGATTTTTAATAGAAGAAAGGAAATTGGATACGGAAAGTTAACTTGGCTAAAAAAGGATTTCTATACATGGATTAAATCTCAATGCAAGAAAAGAGTTGATAATCCTTTCGTTAGGATATATTCATTAAATTTTCCCGATTGTAAGACATATGAGGGTTTGGACGGATTAATAACATTTCTTGATGATATGAAGAAAATAGGATTAAAATCTGTTCTCCTACTGGATGAAGCCAGAGCAGAACATTATTATCCTTATATTCATAAAATAATAAATTCTGGTTCATCTTTTTTGGCTGTTGCCTCACCTTCAGGAGTTCTTTCCTCAATTAAAGATGAAGCAACAATAAGAAGAATAAGGGAAAATTCTATCATATTAGAACAACTCACACTTGACGACGCTAAAGAAATTCTCTCTCAGATGTGTAAAGATATAGGAGAAAATATTGCTCAAGAAGTTTACGATCATGGTATGACAATAGCTCAACTTATAATTCAAGCTAAAACTCTATATCAAGAATTAGAATATGAATGCAAACATGATTTGGAATGCGTTAAAAATAACGCTAAAAATTTAGGAGAAATAAAAGATATTCAAGAAAAATCTAAAGAATTAGAAGATATCATTAGGGAATGTATAAGGAAATCCAAGGAAAATTTGGAAGTTGATAAAATTTATGATACAGCAAAAAGAGTAAAAGGCTTAGGAAAATTCAGAAATATTGATATTGTACTAATATCTCACGGTAAGGTATTTCTTGGAGATGTGAAACTGACTAATGGAGAAATTTTGAAAAATTCATCTATAGAAAATATAGTGGACGTAGTGTCTACAAAAGAGCAGGAATTAGAAGGATTAAAATATCCAGTTGGAGGAGTTTTTATAATTTCTAATGGTGAAGCAAGAGATTTTCCCGGTAAAACCATTACTATTCCGAGTAGGATAGTTAAAAATGCTCTAAGGAAAAAACAGTGTACTGAGGATTTAAGGAAAATGCTAGAAGAAGAACTTAGAATAATATTAAAATCCTGAATATAGTATGTAATTAAGAGATTCCATATAAAAATAATGACATCCCAATAAATTCTGAAATATATAGGGCTTCTATAAATCCGCCTGAAACTAAAGTTCCTCCGAACCCTAATATAACTATACCTAAAATTACTGAAGACATCTTTATTTTATTACCTTTAAAAAGTAACGCTTTTGCAGCAAAAAATAGAATCACACCTGAACCCACAATTGTTCCCATAGACGAGGTTCCCATGACTACTGGAGGAAAATTCATAGGAAGGTAATTTTCAAGAACGTTAAATCTTTGAAGAAGGATAGAGCCAATTATAGCTATTGTAACGAAAAATGAGTACCAATAATAAACCTTAATCCAATTCTTTGGTGCTTGTTGTATTGAACCTAATGAAAGAATTACTACTAACTCAGCTACTGAAAAAACATAAATTGCACTTAATAAATATCCCCCTATTCCGAAAGCAAAGAATTCTTGGCAAATTGCAGCTACAACAAACAAAATGAATCCTAAAAACCAGAAGAGCCACATTATATTCTTTGATTTAAAATAATGTCTTCCTGCAAAAAATGTTAGTAAAATACTTAATACAAGAGTTATTGATGCCCAAATTAATGCTTCTTCCTCAATGCTCATAGATGAAAATTAATGAATTTAAATAAAAAATTTTTCTTTAATTCTCTATTGCTAGATTCTAAGTTAATATTAGGAAACAAAATTTATTTAATTAAATATTTACCATGGAGTATTACTTCTCTCCTTTAGACAATTAACAACATTCTCTACATTTACGTCTATACCAAATTTTTTCAAAAAATCTTGATATTTAGTTAACAATTCTTTGATTCTTTCAATAGCCTTATCTGATACACCAGGCCAATCCAATTTTTCAGGCTTAATAGCTAAAATGTAAGCTTCTTTAGGTACATTACCTGATTTTTTTGAGAGTGAAATAACTTGAACTGGGGAAAGTCTATGAGGATCTGAGATTTCTACAAAGTTATCCTTTTCTATATCTACTTTGAATAAGTTAAATTCCTCTTCCATTATAACCGCGTCAATAAAAAACACTATATCTCCTTTTTCTATGAAAGTTAAAGCTTGGAAACCATTAGCTTCTGCATCAAAAGCGTTCATACATTCTGCAGTCAAAGATCCTATAGCATCGTCTCCGTAAAGCCTATTTCCCATGCCTATAACTTTGACAGCCATTCTACTTTTTCCTCTACTTTCTTATTTAGTTCTTTGACTTTTTCTTCTGAGTATTCTCCCTTGTAGTATATTGCGTAAACTTTCTTGTATCCTCCGAAAATTAAAACGCCGTAAGCTATGTCTTCAACGTAATATCTTCCATCTAGGCCGGGTCTTATAAGCTCCATCATTTCCCAAGGATCGTTAGTCTCTAAAGTGAATTCCTTTTCTGATATACCTTCTGGCGCATAACGACTGCTTCCTACTAGGAGAACTTTATCTGCAGACAATCGTTTAACTTGATCTGCAGCGTCTACTGGGTCTGTTTCAAGGTCTATAACGTTCTTCTTATTTTTCCATAAGTTAAAAACTTCTTCGACTACTTGACCATCTGGAGTAGAGAAAAAAGGAATAAAGCCTATTACGATATTCATCATTTCACCATACTTTTTCTTATCTTATTTACTAAGTCAACAACGTCTTTTGCGTCATATTTTTTCAATAATTCGTCTAAGTTAATATCTTCTTTAGTAGTTTTTATTTCATATAATGGGCTTAGCAATTCTTGTTTTAATGGTTTCTGGATTTCGTTTTTTATTGTATCCTTAAGAGCCAATAGTTCTTGAATTATATCTAATATTGAACTCATATTTATCACCTCTAACATATTCTTGGTACTATGTCACCAGAAGGCATTTCAAGAATTTTAGCTCCTCCTACCTCTGTCCTTATAATTACTAAACCTTTATTATCCTTATTTTTAGGCTCAATAACCTTACCTATGATGCTAGGCTCGAAGCCCAATTTTTTTAACTCTTCAACAATATTTTCTGCTTTATCTGAAGATACTGAAAGTACTGCAACGCCCTCGTTAGCTAGAACTAAAGGATCTAATCCCGTTACTTCTGTTATAGATTTAACCTCATCAGGAATTGGTATATCTTTCTCATCTATACTTATCATTTTGCCAGATAATTGAACCCATTCGTTCAAAGTAGCTGCTAATCCTCCTCTAGTAGGATCTCTAGCGGCGTGAATATCTCCTTGAAATTTATCAAATATTTCCAGAAGTTTCATTAATGGCTTAACGTCGCTTTTAAGCTGAGTTTCAATACCATATTGTAATGCAGCTATTACTGAACCATGAACTCCTATAGGCCCAGTAACTATTATGGAATCCCCCTCACTTACTCTGTCTATTATAGGATTTTTACTTACTCCAATTCCTACAGTATTTATAGCAATTCCTTTCATAGAATCTGAGGGAATAACTTTGAAATCTCCACCTATTAATGAAATGTTAAACTCTTTCAGTATGGATATCATATCAGTAGTTATTTTATCTAAATCGTCTAAAGGAAAACCTTCTGCTACTATTATAGAATCTAATATTGCTATAGGTTTTCCTCCCATCATTATAACGTCGTTTATAGTCCCAGAAACTGCTAGTTTTCCTATGCTTCCTCCAGGAAAGAAATAAGGATCTATTGTATGGGAATCAGTGGAAACTATAATTTTATCTCCAGAACTAATTACTGCACCGTCATCTGGGTAATCCAAACCTAAACCGTTGTTAGTTTTTTTCAAATCTTCAGGTAATTTTGAAAATATGTATTTTTGTAAAATGTTCTGTGTATCTTTACCGCCATTACCATGAGATATTAAAATTCTGTCCATTAACTCTCACTTCCAACGTCTTTTAGAATACCCGAAACAGAATCCATGAAAGATTTTACTGCCTCATCCGGATTATCTCCTTCTATTTCTGCAGTTTCTTTAATTTGTTCTGCTATAAATTTTATATTTTCTATGACCTCTTCTTTACTTAACTTAGCTATTATCACACCAGCGTGAACCATTACGTAATCTCCTTTGTTTAGATTGTCTACTCCTATAGCAACCTTCTTTAATGTATTTCCTCCTAAATCTACAGTTGCCATAACGTCAGAATCTATTGAAATAACTTTAGCTGGAACTGCCCAACACATGCTATTTCACCTCTTTTAATGCATCCAAAACTTTCTGGGAAGATCCAAATCTTGCCCATACAGCGCATGCTCCTTCCATTGATACCATACAAGGTCCCCAAGGTCTAGCAGGAGTACATGCCTTCATAAATAATGGACATTCGTCTGGATACGCAGTGCCTAATGTGACTTCATTACATTTGCATCCAGGAGGAAGATCGTAATCCCATGGTTTTTCTTTCAATCCTAATTGAAGTCTAGCATTGTACTCTGAATATTTCTCATTCAAATCCAATCCACTCTTAGGAATCGCACCTATTCCTCTCCATATTGCGTCAACAACGTCAAATACTTCCCTAATTTCTTCTTGAGCATAAAGATTTCCTTCTGGTTTCACAACTCTTTTATATTCTAGGTTAGTATATTTTATGTCACCAGTATAAAGATCTTTTAGAATTGTTAAAATTCCAGTTAATACATCTATTGGTTCAAATCCTGTTACTACTGCAGGTATCTTATATTCTTTTGGAAAGAAATCCCAACCTATTGCTCCTATAATTGTCGAAACGTGACCAGGACCTATAACTCCAGAGACAGGACTTCTCTTGCTTGCCTTATGTATTTTTACTGCATATTCAGCTGCAGGAGCTGTTAATTTTGTAGCAGAGTAAAACATTACGTTCTTAGGTATTTTTTCTTTAGCAAATAGAACTGCGTAGCTAGGAATAGTAGTTTCAAAACCTACTCCAAAGAATACTGACGGTTTATTGTCTTTTTTAGCATCTTCTATAGCATCAACAAAACTATATGCAATTCTAACGTCTGCACCAGCAGCTTTAGCCATAGCTAGGCTACCTATTTGATCTTTCTTATAATGATTTACTGTAGGTAATTTAAATACGTCGCCAAAAGTGTAAACTCTATAGCCATCCATTGCTAATTTTATTACATTTTCAATATCACTTGATGGAGTAACACAGACTGGACAACCTGGACCAGGAATTAATTCTACCTCTCTTGGCATCAAAGATCTTAATCCGTAATGTGTAGTAGTCCATTCGTGAGAGCCGCAGAAATTCATAACCTTTATTTTTTCTAATCCGGTTTTTTCTGTAACTTTGGGAGCTAATTTAGTGATTTCTTCAGATAATTTTGTAGCTAAAGGAGAATTCTCTCTGAAAATTAATTCAATCTGTTTAGGTAGATCCATAACTTTCACCTTTAATTTCTCCTTCTACTTTAAAAAGATTTTTTATATATTTATCCAAAAAATCTATAGTTTCGTCCATTTTAGGTCTAAGCATTGGTACTATCTTAGCTATAGTCTCGTAATCTCCCCTGTTATATATAGTAATTAGGTATCTCGATAGATCATCATTAACTTTGGATATAGAAATCTGTTCATAATCCTTTGAATTTAATAGGTTTCTCGATATTGTAAAACCTCTCAAGTCCCAACCTTCAAAAGAAGTCCTAGGTAAAGTTAGAACTCTTTCATAGCTTATAGACAATTCTGCATAATCTATACTACTGGAACCGCTCTCTTTTAAAGCTCTCATCATTTCTCCTGAAGCTAATTGAAAATTACCTAAATCGTCTGACACTACAGTAAACGTTCTTGGTTGATAAAATATTTCTCCCAGATTCTTCTTAGCAAAGGCTCCGCTTTCATCTAAAGGAATATATATGTATCCAGTAGATCCACTCAACTTTATTTGAGCTACTGAATAACCTAAACCTGCCAATCTACCCGCAAAAGCATACAAATCAGGATCGGAAAAAGATCTAACTGTAAATACTCCAGTAAAACCCGAAGCCGAGATTTCACTCACTTACTATCACCTCTTCTCCTTCAATTTTAACATTATACTTCTTAAGATCTCTTTTTGCAGGTCCATCAAGTACTTTCCCAGTTTTAACATCAAATACTGAACCGTGCCATGGGCAAACAATTCTTCCATCCTCAGTCAGAAATCCATCTTCTAATGATAATCCATTATGAGTGCAGAATGCTTCTAGTGCATAAATTTCTTCATCAAAATTTATTAAAAGAACGGGTTTCCTTTCCCAAGGTCTTTCCGCAGGAAAATAAAACTCTACCATGGAGTTTTTAGGGATTTCTTTAGATTTCACCTTAAGGCATGTCATGTATTACACACTGGTGTTATTAAATGATCTATACTCCTATTTGTTTTTCCTTTAATTTCGAAATGAGCTGCACAGACTAAACACGGATCAAAACTCCTTATAGCTCTAAGGAAATCATATCCTACCCATTGATCTGGTGGTACTTCTTCCATAACTTTAGTATTTATAACTGACATCTCGAAGGCGCCTATAGCTTGTCCGTTTATGCACCAAGGTCCATTACATCTATTATCTCTTGGACTTACATTTGCTGTAGTAGGAGCTTGATATTGGTAATTAGCTATGCTATAATTACTATTAACTAACCAATGTCTACTTGTTCCTCTAGGAACTTCATATTGTCCAACACCTACGGAGAATGATGGTTGCTTCCAAGGCCTAGAGGTCTTTGGACTAGTTTGATTTTTCATAAATGTTTCTAATCCATATTGTAAGTTATCCCATGCAGTAAATATTGCAGCTGCTATATCCACAGCTCTTCCTACTATTCTACTTAATGTAGTAGAATGATTCGGAGGTTCCCATTCTACTGTCCATTCTGCAGAAGAACCTGACGGTAACCACGCAGGAATTTCACTTATTGTAGGTAAAGTTATCGTTATTTTACCGTTTTTGACTATAGGACTATTTGGATGATAATGAGCAACAGCGTGAAGTCTTGCCCACGGACCCGTTTCGTATGGCCATATAGTTCCGTCATTCCAGCTTAATCTAGGTTCTGCATCCCAACTGTATTTATCCATAAAGTTCATGGCTTGAGGATTAGGTATTGTAGTCTTATTCCATGGATGATACATATATAGAGGTGTTCCATCACTTTCTGTTAATCCCCACGCTAATTTATTCCCTATAGGATCAGTCTCAGTAAAAGGCGAAGTTATATGAGCCCAATTATGATAGTAAGAAGAATTGACAAATTCAAGTTGGCCTACATTAAGATCTATGAAACTTTTACTTAATAATTCACCATTTCTCACAATAGTAGCTCTAAATACTGTCTGAGGTCCTTCGGAAGCTTGTTGGGCTAAAGTATCATAATTCTTATAAATATCCTCATATGTATCGCCTAGGTTACTATACAGTTCTGGACTCTCATAGCCATAGCTTGATATATAGGTAGGAGCACTATATGTTAATCCTTGATATTGATAATTACAGTTATTTATAAGGAAATTAGCTAAGTCCATCCATGCTGCTATTACTACTTTAGCCATTGCAGTTAGAGTTGTTAGTCTATACATGTACTGTGTAAATAATGATTCGCCTACAGATAGATCTGTACCTATTCCTCCAGGTATTAGCATTGGTGGATGAGAATGCCTACCATATATTAGAACTCCCGCTTCTCTAGCTAGTATTTGAGCCTTTACTGCATGAACCCATAGCCATCCTGCAAAAGGATTTAATGCTGTCATTATGTCTGCTATAGTAGAAAATCCATGTATGTCGCTATATTCTGCTTGAGTTTGCTGAGCTGTTTGCCAACATGATGGATAATACGTTTGCATAACTTGAGCTGAAAAATCTGGACCTTCCAAGACGTTAAGTATTATTAAATGGTCATAAATCATGTCTGTCATAGCATATGCTAAATTTCTCAAAGTTTGCCCTAGAGGATACGGTACTGCTCCTAAAGCCATATCGTTAGCTCTTACTGAAGCGTTAGCGTGGGCAGCACCACAGACTCCACATGATCTAGAGACTATGTGAACAGCGTCTGGTGGTTGCCTACCTCTGAGGAATACTTCAAAGCCTCTAAACATAGTTACATATGTATATCCTTGATTGTTTATTACTTGCCTTGTATTTGTATCTACAGTTGCGGTCATACCTAAATGTCCCGCAACTCTAGTTACAGGATCTACGGTTAATTTTATTGAAGACATATATTTTCACCTTTTATATTATTAACTAAGACAAAATAAAAAACATAATTAACTTTCATTTTTTATTCACCTTTATTCTATCAGCTAATATATCTACTATATGATTAACTTTCGAACTAGCATGATAGTAATCTATTGAGAAACCTATACTTTCTATGCAGACTGGACATCCAGTAAGAACTTCTTTAGCCTTTATCTTATTGATTTCATCCACTTTAATCTTACCAGCTTTTATTAGTGGTTCTAATGTGCTATCTAGGAACTTCTTATCGTCATCACTTACAGGAATACCTAATGTTTTTGCCATATTTTCAACCATAGAAGGAACTCCGCATCCACCACCTCCTCTACTACAGCAAAAACTATTTACGCCATGACTAGGTAACTCCTTGAATTTTTTAGATAAAGCTTTCATGAGAACTCTAGGTGCTTCAAAAACTCCTCCCCTTCTGCCTAACTGACATGGATCGTGCCACGTTATAGTCTCATCTAATGGTTCTATCTCAAACTCCTTATTTTCGTACCATTTTGCCAAAAGTTCTGTTACATGAACAACTTCGTATTTAGGTTTCACCTTAAATGTTTCGTGCATAGTATACCTCAAGGAAGGATATTCAAAACCTCCTGCAGTTAACATAACATATTTTGGAGAAATATCAGTAAAGTACGAATAAACTCTTTGCATAACTTCTGCAGCTCCTTCCTTATCTCCTATTACTAATCCAATTGGAGGTCTTATTCCAAGCGGTTTTGACATAAATGTCCAGTCTTTATTAAGCATATCGAGAATTTTTGCCACTTTTACTAAAACATCAGGATAAGCTAATGCTTCATAAATGCTGGTATAAAATAACACTTCGCTTCCTTTCTTATCTAAAGGTACTTCTTTCCCTATAGCGTCTTTAATTTTTGAAATTAAAGAATTCCATGAATTCTTAAAGAAATCTATTTCCCAGAATTTTCCAGAAATCTCTAAATCTGCTATATCCCTATAAATTTTAGGTACCATTCCGGCTTTAAACGCAACCTGCTTAAGTAGATCTATCATAGCTCCGCTATCAATTGCCATTGGGCAGACAAACATACATGCTCCACAATTAGTACAATGCCACACGTAATCTACCATAGTTTCTGCTTCTTCTAGAGAAAGATACTTTTTACTTCCACCTATGAATCTGCCTATAGTCTTTCCCCATACACTAAATCTATACCTATAAAGTTCTCTAGATACTTCTGCTTTATTTACTGGAGAATAATGTAATGATGTTGGAGTAAATGGACAAGCTGCTTCGCAGGCCTTACAATTAACACATGATTGGAAATAATAAAGCATAGTAGAGTCTAGCTGACCATAAAATACTTCGTCTATTGCCTTATTTAATGCTTCCATATCTACTTTAGTTTCTGCTATTGCCATTATTTTTCACCTCTTCTATATGTCATAAAATACCATTCCCTAACTTTACCAAGATAGAATTCAAACATATGAAAACCTCTAGTGAAGGGTAATGTGGCTATTAAAACCTCTGCGACTATTATATGGGCTCCTAGTAAATCATCGTAATATACTACACTATTAGGTATGTGGGAAGTAGCTAAGAATCCTAATATTATATCAATATAAAGTAGTAAGAAGAACCACCAATCCCCAGATCTTAACGTTAATCCTTCAGCTAAAGCATGAAACTTATGACCCAAATATATTCCTAAAAGTATCATTAGGAGATATGTTATATATTGACCGTTCAGAATTATAGTTAAAGGTCCCCATATATCATGAACGAAAGGATATGATGTGGAAGTATAAGGCGAAGTAGCTAATGTAAAGGCTAATGCACCATCTGCAGAACTTTCAGGAATAGCTAAAGGAAATAGTATTTTATAAGGAGGAATATAATAAGCCCAAAATACCATATGCTGAGCTAGAAGAAATATTATAACAATTAATGATAAGTGCATAAGAAGACCTGTAGCAGTAGTTACTGGTTTTCTTTTCATTCCCACTTTACTGGAGTTAGCAAAAGTATCAACTAATTTCTTAACTTTTTCTGTTGAAGACGTTTCTCTCATAACAGAAGTAGCGTAAGGTATAAACGGTTTCTTATAAACTGCGAAGTATCTAAATACTCTATATGATGCACCAAAAAAGAAAAATACTATCGTAGGAATGAACAAATCTAATGCTAAAGGATATAATGAATTGCCTACCAAATAATCCCCAAAAGGTAACTGCATGCTATTTCGACCTCAACCCTCCTTTTTGTACCATTTTCTTTTCAGCTAATCCTGCCGCAGCACCGATCGCTATACCTGCACCTATTAATCCTGCAGTTGTTAGAGTAGAAGACGGGGTTGGAACTTGTAAAGGCTTATAGAACGGTTCGTATAGATCAGAAAAACCAGGCATAGTACATCCAATACATACTGCGCCAGTTCTTGTCGGCCCTCCTATACCTCCAACCCAACCGTATTTATTCCACGGACAATTAGATACTGGACCTTTACATCCAACCTCAAATAAGCATGCAGCGTTAGGCTGACCTGGCTGAGTCCTAAATTCTCCTGCAGCATACCATGCAGCTCTGGGACATTGTTCATGAACTGTATATTGGAAAAAGTACATCGGTC
>OGCG01001321.1_pt1 | contig 12366 bp, 15 predicted proteins | sample 1570061 | NCBI WGS metagenome assembly OGCG01 (sample SAMN06268698, study PRJEB24515) | hot springs metagenome | isolation source: Joseph's Coat, Yellowstone National Park, Washington, USA | place: USA:Joseph's Coat, Yellowstone National Park, Washington, USA
TAATTCTATAATTGCATCAATTAAAGAATTAAAATAATCAGCAGTTAATGGAAGACCTTTTCTAGCATGAATAAGCGATTTGAATATGTATGGCTGAAAATTTTCATAGAAATCATAAAAGTCAAGAATTGCATAAGTTATATTTTGTGGATATGGAAATTGAGACAAATATTTTATGTATTTATAAACACTATAAGCTAAATATAAATCTTGTACAATTTCATTCCAAAGTTTTGATGAAATTAGAGAATATTTTTTTGGAGGTTTTAATAACTTTGAAATTTGATAGACTGGTATACATGGATAATGTTTACAAAATAATGACGAAATAATCGTATATAAAATATTATTCGAATTTAAGAAATCTATGACTTGTTGATCTGCAAAAAATATAATTTCTGCTGTTAAATAAGCCCCAAATGAACCACATGTAATTGGCGTTACAAATTCTACAGTTGTATTATTTACATATACAAATGCTTGACAAGTTGTTATCATTAATTGATTATTTAATTCATTAAGCGAAATTGCCATAACATAATTTGAATTATTACATGTAGTTTTTAATGTTTCATTTTGTAAGTTTATACCTGAACAAAATCCAGTTTCTTCTTGACCATCATAATTACTAGTTACAGTTCCACTTATAACTGGAGAAATTGTTATATTTTGAAAAATCATAGTCAAATTTGGAACAATATCACAGCTTCCAACATTAGAGAAATCAATTCCTTGTGGATAAATTATCATTAGCATATAATATCCTTGATAATTTGATAAATCAATATTGAAATTTTGTCCAACTTTTGCAAATCCGAATTCATCTTGATTTATACAAAAATTATGATCATAACCAAAATTAAATGGATATTTTGAGAATAAAAATATAACCAAAGAATTTACAGATAATGAAAATTGAAAAGATGCAAAATTTACTGGATTACTTGTAAACATAGTTAATGCTAGAATTTGTGAATTTAATTGTACACAATAATTTTGTGACATTCTTAAATCATTGTATATTTATTTCCGAATAAATACTTTAAATTTATTTCCATATCTAATATATTGTTAATTTCAAAATTAAAAACAGAATTAGGATAAAACAAGCTAAAGAACTTCATATTTGGCATTATGAGACTAGAATTATTGTTTTTTGTGGTTGAGAATTTGAAGGCATGACATTGTTAGGAGGATAAGTTCTTATTCTTGCCCAATACCATACAGTAACCGATGTACCAGGTTCAAAAAAATCGCCTATTGTATAATAATTATTACCGGTATTTGTAATTGAAGTATTTGAAATAGAAATAAAAGAATAATTTACTCCAAATGCTTCATTTCCTGTTGTTAACCAATATCCAGAAATTATTGAATCAGAAGTTGGAAATTTGAGGCCTGTAGTAATTACGGTTTCAATAGCTTCATAAGTTCCATAAGTAATAGATCCGCCATTAGAATTTCCTATACGCCATGATTGATATTGATAACCGTTAGAATTACAAGAATTACCAATTTGTATACCTATACCACTATCACCATTCCAATAGGAAGATGCTGTAAATGAATGTAAATATGCGTCAAAAATTGTAGTTTGAGCAGGAAAGCTCTGTAATGTGATTATACCGCCATAATAAGAAGAATTAGTTGCTATAAATGTTAAACCATTATTTACTGTTATGGTTACACCTGATGAACAAAATGTCCATTTATTTGTATTAAGTGAAGTTCCAGCAAAATTATCATAAAAAATAAATACATTTTCTCCATTATCATATTGAGCATATGTAGAAGTAAGCTGTGGTGCCATTCCAGTATATGGATATTGAATTGAATTTCTAACAAACATATAAATTGTTAATGAACCATTAGCAGGTATTGAAATTGGCAATTTTAACCAAATATAAACAGATGATAGATTAAAATTATAACTTTCAATCCATGCATATAATGGTGTTTGGCATAAAGGATCTAAGCAAAATTGTAAATTCAAAAGTTGTGATGGATTTGATAATATAGATGATAAATTCAGAATTAGTAATTGTTGGAACGGTGAAGGAGTCGGATCTGATTGATTATTTGTTATCGTAATTGTATAAGTAGATATTGGAATTCCAGTAAATTCAATTTCTGTAGCTAATAATGTTGGAGTTTGTGCAATTAACTGAATTTCTGATGGAGATGAAGCAGTTATCTTAAGACATTGTTTCGGCATCAAGAAGACGGAGTTATTTATTTGAACTGCAGAATTTCCCAAATTCTGAATTATAATTTCTCTCCAAGTTTTGAGATAGGATGAGTCAAGATAATTTTCTATCAGTTCTTCAATGGTTGCTGTTCCGGAAAATGTAAATTGTGTTCCGGCAATTTGATTCGGAGCTACAATTTTTGAAATTAGTTTTGGAATTAATAGTTGTAATTGTTTACTAACTTGTGATAATTGAACTTGAAGTTTTTCAATTGGAAAAACTGGAAATTGATAATTAGGCAATTTGCTTATTGGATAAAATTGTATAAATTCAAATGGAATTGAATATGGAAAATTTACAGTCGGTCTATTAGCCATGCTTTGAAATGGTTGTTGTTCTCCTCCACCAAATGTGTAAGCTTGTGGTTGAGACAAATTGTGAAGAACGTTATATCCTGCGACTTTCAAAGCTGAAACATATAGATATTTAGCGATTACATCATTTAGATTTTGAAAATTGTAATTTTTGTAATATTGCAAAAGTTTAGCTGAGCCGTATTGATTGATAAAGAGAAGATTTTTTACAAAGTTATTCCAGTCTTGCAGAGTTAGGAATTCAAGAGGAAGTTTATATCTTACTTTGTAAGGTAAACTCATGAATTTAAAATTTAAAATTGACAAAAATAAAAACACAATTCTTATAATTCATATTATGAATATGATGAGTTTTTGATGTTCTTGAATTTTTTTAACATTTTGTGAAAAAAGCAATATTCATTATATTATGAATATGAATTGTTGTCATTGTTTGAAGTTCATAATATATTCTATAATTTTTCTGATGTCAAGATGTGTTTCTTTCTCAATTTGTAATTTATAATTCTCATTTTGTAAAATCTGAAGTATTTTATCTTTGTTTTCGTTAAGGAAGTTATAAAGTTCTTGATGATTTTTATACCAATCATCTTTACCGTTCTTTAAGTCATTATCTATTTCGCCGAGAAGAAATGCTAGCTTTTTAGTGTCAATTTCTCTAGATATTGGTTTGAACAATTTTCCTAAAATTGCATAGTACGGCTTATATTTGAAAAGACATAGATTAAAGTTTCTTCCTTCATTACAAGTTGTAAACATTGGATTATAAATTTTAGCTACAATGCCTTCTAATCTTTTCTTAGTCACAATGTCAATCAAATCGTCAACATGTAAATAAATTTCTGGATACCATTCATAAAGTTCACTATCAACTTCAAGCGGACTTAAATATCTATTACTTTCTTTATCAAATACATCATAAATTATAAACTCTGGAGTTTCATTTTTATGAATTTGAAGAGCTGAAGTTTTTTTATGTACAAGTTCACCGTGAATTATGTATTGTGGATTTTGTTTTATATAATTAATAATTTGCTCAATATTTGGTACTTTCATAAAAAGGTCTTGAAAACCTTTGTCATGAGATATATTTTTTCTAGTATTAATCTTTAGACCATCTTCATATTTCAAACAGATATGTGTACCATCATATTTAATTTCATAGTATACATTTCCTTTTAGATTTTCTAAATCTTTATAACTTATATTTTCTGCTTCATAATGACATAAATTCATACTCATAAATAAAAAATAAAAAATATGACAAATTTATTTAATATGCAGAACGTAATGAAGCTAAATTCGGAATTTTTTAATTCGAAATTAAGGCTGAATTAGCGAAAGTTTGTAGTTAAATATATGAAATTAAATTATTTTAAATTCAGTAATTTGAGCGTAATTGCCAATTTAACAATATTAACTGAATTTCTTCATCAGTTAAACCGTATTTCTTGAGCTGTAGAAGGTATTGTTGAGCTGTATTTAAATCGATTTTATGTCTCTCAAATAATAAATTAATTGTTGTAATGATTTCGTCTACATATCTTCTAACTCTTCTATTTCTGGCATATTCAAGATACACATTTTGTAAATCTGTTGGAATCTGAAATTCTGAAAATATTTTTTGTAAAAGTTGGTTCGGATTACTAATATATTCACTAATCTGTAAAGCTTTAGATGGAGTCAAATAAACTTCTGATAGTCCTAATATCAATTTTCTAATTTGAGCTGACAATTTTATAACTCCTAAGAATACATCATTAATTCCATATTGTTTCAATAAATTCTCAAATTGTGAATTTTGAATTCCATAAACCAAAGCTTGAATATATTCAGATTTGAGTGAATGTACAAATTCCCCAACTAATTCTTGTTGATAAATATCTAAATATAAGTTCACAAATTCTGAAGGTATAAATGATAATTCAATCAATTTTTGTATTGGATAATTATATTTAAATGCTTTCTCTATTTCTGCTATTTTTGGAATATATCTTTTCCAAATTTCTAAGCCAAAACTTGAGGCATATTGTTCAAGAAGTATTTTTATCTGGTTATCTGGAATTCCTAACTTTTTCAATTCAGATTCTGCATTTCCCAAATGTATCGGAATTTTCCCAACTTTATAAAGTTGACCTTCAATAATGTTTCTGATGATTTCATGAATGTCATAAAGGGTCGGTGTGTAAATTTGTACAAACAAATTCGCTATTTCTTTTTGCATTCCTAACTTCTCCAATTCTTTAATTGCATCTGTTGGCTTAATTTCTAAATCTTTTAACAATGATTTTATATATTCAAGTCCAATTTCAAGTTGATAAATTTGGACTTCCGGCTTAATTTCATAATCTACAATTTCTTTCGGTAATTTTTTAATATCTTCAATTATGCCATATCTAGCCAAAGTTCTGTAATAATCTATAATTTTCGGGAATACATATTCAAAATAAAACTTTTTAGTATAAAGTTCAATTGCTGTCTTATCTTTCAAAATTTTTGCAAGCTCTGTCTCAAGTTGTTTTTCATCATAATATAAATTTTTAGCTAAAGTTTCTATATAAGATAAATGTAATTTAATAATTGGAATATTATATTCATTTTGTATTATCTCATTTATCAAATTTTCATTAATTTTTAATTTAAATAATTCAGATTGAGCAATGTTTGGCTCAATTAAGAAATTCCTTAATTGTTCTCTTAAAATTGAAATAAATGAAGATATAACAACTTCTTGATTTGCATAACTTGTAATTATATCTATAAGACCTTTAATCATGCCGAGCTTATGAAATTGTTTTATAGCTTCATCTGAAGAAAGATATCCTTTTTTAACTAGACTTTCAATTTGGTCAAACTGATATCTTAATTGTGAATATTCTAATTCGAAATTCAGAATTTCTAAAGCAATTTGTTCATTAAAGTTATTATCTTTTAAGATTTTCTTTACTTTTTTCTCATCAAAAACTCCAAGTCTGACAATTTGTTGAAGTTGTCTTAGCAAGAGTTGATTAGAATATACAAGTTGAGATTGAGCAATCATTATGTCGAAGACTTCTTGAACTTCCTTTGGATAATTCAATTCTTTAAATAATTTTTGAATTGTTGAATCTAGATATTTTAAGTCAACATATGGTCTTCCAAAATCAGTTAAAGCTCTACTCAAAAGACTTCTTAGGAATTGTCTTACAATTCTTTGAACTGCATAATTATATTCAAGAGTAAAAATTTTTAAAAATAAATCTTTCCCAGCTAAATTTATATTATTTATAATTTCTTCATAAGCTTTATCTGGACTTACTACAAATTGTCTAATTCCTTGCTCAACAGCTCTCTGTAACAATCTAGCTGTTTGATTTTGATACATTAATTTTGCAATTTTTGGAGTTATTAAATTGTTGTATGCATATTGAGAAATTGCATCAAAATTCAAAATTCCATATTGAGATGCTAAAATTACATCACGAATTGAAACAGGTCTAAATAATGGATTTCTAGGTACAAAATCATCAACTGGAGGTTCTAGAAAAGCATTAGTAAACCATGCTGGATAACCTGTAAGCAATACTGTTTCTCTGAGATGATCTTGAATTTCTCTAAAAGATCTTACAGCTACCCATTTTGCAATTTCTGTAAATGGCGGGTCGGCAAACGGGAAATCTCCTAAACCAATTTCGTTAAATATTTCTCTAATTGAAATCTTAAAGTCAGAGATAAATGGTTCTTTAATAAATTCTTTGAGTGTTGATTGAGCTTCTTGTCTTATTTCGTTAAGAAAATCTACAGCAGTTTCAGCAAAAGCTTTTACAATTTCTCCAAATTTAATTGGGACTTTTCCACCGAGTCCTAGAGGCGAAAGGTCAAGTTCAATTTCTGGCAAAATTTCAGCTAATTTGTCAGTAATTGCTGGCAAAAATTTACCAATTGTAATTGGTGCAATAAATGGTGTTAAAAATTGAGAAATTTGAGAAATTGCAGAACCTACATGTCTTAAACCTTGTCCAAATCCTCCTAGAAAATCGCTAACTGCAGAGCTAAGAATTGTAGCAAAAGCATCAGCTACGTCTGTAAAGAATTCGTAAACAGCATTTAGAAATCCAGACGCTACATTTGCTAGACCTGATAAGAATCCTTGGACTTGTTGAGCAAACCATGAAATAAATCCAGATATTGCAGAACTTGCGGTTTGAACAAAATTCTGCAAAATTTGTAAGAAATAATTTCCAATAGTTTGCATAAAAGTTGGAATATCGCTAATTGCTTGACCCAAGAAACTTACAAAATTTTGGATATCTTGAGCTACAGTATTAAAAAAGTTTATAAAATCTGAACTTATCCAATTTATAAAATTTTCGAGAGCCGATAGTTCATCTGAAAAAAATGTACCGACTGCATTTAATGCATTTTCAATACCAGCAAATGGATTAGGAAAACTCATATTGATAATATATATGTCTTGTTAAATTTTAAATTTCCTCATAAAAATAAAAATTACTTTACATTAAAAAATACAAGAATAAAAGTTCTTTATATCTTTATTTTGAAAATATTTATTTGAATTCTAAATTCATCTTTCAAAATTTACGTTGACAATATGTTAATTGTTAATTTAAAAAATTCAAAATTTGCCTCACTTTCAATTCTACGTTTGTCATTTTATCTCGTCATAGACAAAACAAATTGTAATGATGACTTTATAAATCATCTTTTAAACTTTTACCAAAATATTTTTAAACCCTTATTTCTCGTAAATTTTAATTTTATAAACATGAATTTACGTAAAATATCGACGTAAAAAGATTTTTAAAGAAAAAAGTTTAACGACAAAAGAGATAGCCCAAATGTGTTATCTCTTTAACTTAAAATTTTTCCAAAATGCCTCACTGAGTGTTTAATTCTGAATTTGTAGATTGAAAATGTTTTTATAACTTTTAAATTCACAATTCCAAACTTGCACTAGTTCGGCCTTAATTCTGAATTAAAGAATTCCAGATTTGGCCTCACTGTCAAGAAACTTAACTTCAAGTAAAAAAATTTTGTATTTATTTTTTTCTCAAACTTTAAATTTCAAAAACTTGAGACAAATGTATTTTGTTAATTACTCATATGATTAATAATATGAATATGTCTCTTAAGTTCACATTTTGTTTTTAATTTAAACTCTGAAATTTTCAAATTTGTAATTTTGAATTTATATTTTAAAAAATCGGAAATGTATAAAATCAGATATTTAAGAAAGAATTAAAGAAATTAATATATGAGAAAAATACAATTAAGGGAAAGTACAATTAGAATAATTGCAATGAGTATAATATATTCTATAATTGAAGTTTATTTTAGTCCACAGAATGAAGATGACCTTATTTCTCTATATCATTTCCTAGTTCTTCTAGTCGGTGTTATCACGAGGTTCGACAGAAAGTTTAGAATTTGGGTAACAAACATTTTATTATATTCCGTACTTGAAGATGCATTTTATTGGATTTTCAAACAACAACTTCCATATTCATGGAGTAAAGAATATATAGTAATTGATCATGCCCCTCTGTACTACATTCCTTTCTCCATTTTAGCAATCATGTTGTATATAAAAGAAAAAAATTGAATTACTTAAATTGATTCTCTTGTAATATCAAACATTTTCATTAAAAAATTTGTGAAAGATTCTAAAATATCTCTGTCATCTATGATGTTGATTAAGACATATGAAATAAAGATTTGAAATGAAATTATGTCTATTTCTCCATTTGGATATTTCTCTAGAACTTTAGATATTTCGCTATCTAAATATTCAACTTGTTTTTCTATCTCTTTTATCCTTTCATTACTTAACTTTAGCTCTTGTTGAACAAGATTTAGATACATCTTTAGACCTTCATTTTGTTTGTTCACTTTTCTCTTCCTCAATTTTTACTTGCATTCTTCTCATTTCTTTTAAAACTTTCACGACCTCAAGAGCTTTTTGGAAAACTTCAGATTTTCTAACATTCTCATCATCGCAAGTAGCTAAAGCTAAAGTCAAATCATCAAGAGCAAGATATAATTTAGCTGTTATTTCTGTAGGTAAATTGGATTTTACTTTTTTCTCTGACATCTTGAGACAATTTATAAATTATGACATTTTTATATTTTTTATAATGAACAATTACTAAAGGTTGACAATTACAGAAACTGAACATTTCACAAAATTTAAATAATTTTTCAATTTGAAAATTTCTTACTACGACTTGATCATTGGAGGTCGATTTGACCTCAATCGGAAAAATTACACCGTCTTTTGTAGCTATAATATCTGGAATTGATTGTTTGCCAGTTCCAGAAACTGGTATACGAATAGCTTTATAACCATGTTTTTCTAGAATCTCTACGGTCTTGTATTCATAATATTTACCTGACTTTCTAAAATTCATCAATTAAAGTTTAGAAATTATGACATTTTTAAGTTTATATATGTCATAAAAAAATTTTTATATTGATAAGAAATGGATAAAGGTTTGGAATATGTAATAAAAGTTTTTAAAAAACATCTAAATCTAAACGATGATGTTATAGAAAGAATAAAACAAGATGTCAGTTATTTAGAATATGCAATTACAGACATAATAATAAATTATCCAAATAAAAAAATAGATATACTTTCGCTAATTATATATTTTAGCTATTTGTTTGGAAATATTATAGAAGATGATGAATTAATGGCGTTATTCATTACATCTTTACTGGGAATTTATAATGGCAAAAAATTAGCAGAATATAAATCATAATTTTTTATTTTTTTATACATAGTCTATATTTCCCGTCTTTATAAACAAAAATATAGTTTGCATTTTCTAGATATCGTTTAAAGTCTTTTTCATTCAGAGTAAGACGTTTTATATATTCATCTCTAATCTCTCTCCACGTTTTATCGCTTACATTTATTGCATATTCATTAACAATTTCACAATCTGTCAAAACTGATATAATGTCATCATACAAATCTTTATTTCCTTCCTTTAAACATTCTAAATTCTCAACTTCTTTATCTATAATTACTACAAATGTCATTTTAACCACTTAACGAAAATTGGATGTCCAGTTCTGTTAGTCTTTCCGACCTCAGTAAAGCCGGCAAGTTTATATAAAGCATTAGAATGGTCTGGAAATCCAAGTGTCCAAAGTACTTCAAACCCATCATTTCTCAATTTTTTAGCTAAGTCAATTAGAAAGTTTACGGCATAATCACCAGGTGCAGTTTTTGTAACTCTTCTAATAAAATAACTTCTGTCAAATGGAATTTTGTATTGTTGAGCTATATAACGGAAAGGTGTATTATCATGGAGCCATGCAACTGCTACTATAAAATCTTGTTCGCCATCATTAGCAATGTACATAAAATATCGCGAATTCTTTCCAGCACCGCCACCCATTGGCATTCCTTGAGAATGATAGAAATTTATCAACATTCTTACAAATTTTATTAACTCTTTATTCTCAGCTTCCTCAATTCTAAACTTAAGTTCCATATATTTACAACTCAAATTATGACAAATATATATCTTACGAATTGAATATTTCAACATCAAATTGTAAAGCTAATATACATAATATGATAAATTAGAATTATGTTTTATATTGAAATTTTACGAATATTTCAATTATGGCAAGAAGAAAGGGATACAGATCAATTGCATCTATGAAATATAAACTTTATAACAAAGTCATAAATAGGAAAACTTTCCCAGCATTTTCTGTAATGTTTGATGCTGGAATTGAATCAATCTTACCGACTCCGTTAGAGAACATTCAAGTTCCTCCAGGCATAAATACTAATTATGGAATTGCATATGCCTCAATTATTTCAGCTTTATTATCAGCGTTAAATAATCTAGCAATTTCAAAGTTTAATCCAAATGTGAATGTACAAAGTTTTCTAGAATTAGGACAAATTTCAATTTTTGGACAAATTATAGGAATTGATTTCATAAATCAATTCGGAAAACTTTACGATTATTATGTAGACCTTTGCAAAGTATTGTATCAGCCTGCAGTCTTTGATGAAACATATTTTGACCTCTCAGTTTATCAACCAGTAGAAGCAATTGAGAATAGAAATAATGCATGTAAAAAATTAGAAAAATATTTCGAAAGTTTGACAACAGCAAATGTTTCTATAGATTTACAAAATCTAGGAATTGGAAATACTCAAATTCCAAATATTGACAACATTTCATTTTCTAATTTACAAAATACCGGAATTTCAGATTTGTTAAATGTCCTTAATTTAAACTTTAATAATCTTCCAGATTTAGCTAAATTTATAGTCTCATTTATTCCAAATTTGAATTTCATCATTAATAGTGGATTTGCTTTAGACGTAGGATGGTTAGATAGATGTGTTTTAATTCCTGAAATTGAGGAATCCCCAAACTATAAAGTACAATTGCAAAATGGAATGATTTTACAAAATTTTGCAAACGTTTTTGGTATGATCTTAGATTACACTCCGCTAGATTTAGCGATTTTAATTCCAGAATTCAATCCGAATAACGTGACTTTAGATGACTTGATAGCCATTTTATCAGCTGATAAAACTGTAATCTCAATCTTTGGAACTCTGTTCAAACTTCATCTTTACGATCCAAGTCCAGGAGGAATAAATATAACTTATAGTTCTGAAATCGAGAATTATGCAATTTTATATGAACAATTTTTACAAGTTCAACAGATAGTAAATAGAAAGTATTCAAATATTTGGTATGCTAAGATGATTGCTTCAGCAATTATAGAAATTGCTAGATACCCATATCAACAAAATTATAGTTATAATTCTGGAAAAAGAACATTATCATATGAAGAATTCTTGAGTTATTGGAGGACAAAGTGGAGGTTTTACGGAATTTCAGATGCTGATTTAGAATTTGCTAGACAATTAGGCGAGAAATTACAAGGTCAAACAAAAATTGAAAATTCGATAAAATTAGCTCAAAAATCAGCTAAAATTAAAGGATATAAGCCAATTTTCTATTATAAAAACTTTAAAAATATAGCTGAAAGATAGAAAGATGATAAATATGATAGTTAAAAAGAAAAAAGGATGGAATTTTGACCCAAATACATGGGATGGGAAATTTTATATTCCTTACAAAATTGATAAAGAGAAAATTTTAGAAATTTTAACTAACTGAATAGATGAGATGAGAGTTATGAAAATTATAAAAGATGAAGAATATTATTTTCTTGAAATTGAGAATAAAGAAGAATTAAAGAAATTAAAAGAAGATATACTTAGAAAAATTGAAGAAAAACAAAAAAGAAAATTAACTTAAAGTTGTTTATTTGAAGATTGTAGATCTTCTTCAATTGTTTTTAAAAAAAGTCTTAACAATTTATCTTGATTATGTTTGAAAATTAAATATTCGTCATAGTCAAATTCAAAAGCTATATATGCTGTTAATTCATCAAGCCCTTTTTCTTTAAATTTCTGTGCTATCCAGTGAGCTTTTTGAACAATTTTTTCCTCAACTTCTTTTTCACTCATCTCAATATATATTTTCGAGATATGACAAATATAAAATTTTTTCTATTTCTTTTTTTCTAGCTATGATTTACGTATTTAACAACATGCAAATATGCTAAATATGTCAAATATTGCAAATTTGCTTTGTATTTATTTATTTTCAAGTTGTGAAATTAACAAATATGCAGTCAAATGATCCATTTCAAAATATTTTCGGGCCCGTGAGAATAGCAATTGACAAAATTCGTGAGCTAGAACTTCACGGTCAAATGTACGGTCTATCTCAATATTTGCCGAATTCAATTAT
>OGCG01001325.1_pt1 | contig 12336 bp, 7 predicted proteins | sample 1570061 | NCBI WGS metagenome assembly OGCG01 (sample SAMN06268698, study PRJEB24515) | hot springs metagenome | isolation source: Joseph's Coat, Yellowstone National Park, Washington, USA | place: USA:Joseph's Coat, Yellowstone National Park, Washington, USA
TGCGGGATTGACAATGTCCCAGCGATCGGCGCTCTCGATGTGCCGCTCGCCTGGTCCATGACAGCGCTCACAGCCGATGGCCTGCAAATGGATCGAGGGGACCGGCATCTCATCGGTCGCCTTTCCCAGTGGAATCGACGTCTCGCCAGTCAGCGGCACAAAACGATTCGGTTGTTGGGGATGCTCCTGGACGCGATTGACGTGACAAAACAAACAGGTAGCTCCCACGAGGCGGCCTGTAAAAACCGTCGGTCCGAATCCCGGCGACAGATCCCAACGCTGTTGGTGGCTGAACCAACTGATCGGTGTCTGGAATAGGTAACCGTCTCGCTCGAACAAATACGAATAACCTTTGGCGCCGGAGCCGATTATCCACTGGACTTCCAAAGACAGTTCAGCTACAGGTTTGCCGGAATCCTCGAGGACGGCTTGGCGATGCCAGAGGCGTTTGCCTTGGCGAACAACCTCGAAACGCCGGCCCAGAATGTGGAAAGGGTTGCTGGCATCCGGTGTGTAGCGCAGTTGTTCGAGCAGGGACTCAACCGGCGCAAGAGAGCGTCCCATAGGATGGTGGGCATAGCTTTGGAGGATATCGTCATGGCAGCCGGCGCACTGGACGTCGCCGACGTAGTGAACATCGGGAGAGATATTGCGATAGGGGCCGTCGTAGGTCAGGCGTGGATCGGCCAGTGCTGGGGGCAAAGAAGCAATCGGAGGAGCCGGGCGAGTAAACGATCGGAGGAAGGCGATCAGTCCCAAGCCTAGCACCATTAGGGCAGCCGTGAGCAGGGTGTGTCTGCGCAGGTTTTTCCGTTTCGTGGCTGAAAATTGGGCCGGCATGACTTATTCCCTGTTTCCGTAAGCTCCCCGCCCATTGGGGGGACAGCGGCGCAAGCTACCCTTGTATCCGGCGGAGCATCTCTTGAGCGATGGGACGAGCGGCAAAATCCAAGCCAGCGCCCGCTTCGGCCGCCGTTTCGCTTCCCCACACATCCAGGGCGGCGCGGAAATGCTGCCGAGCCGCTTCGATTGCTCCGGCTTCCAGGGCCAAAAGTCCGCGAAGCACCTGCTGATCGGCTTGCTGACGCAGCAACACCGCTGCCGCTCCCACAGGCGCCAATCGCTCGGCAAATTGCAGATGGAGCGCTGTTGCCCGTCCCGCGATGCCTTCGGCCTCAGCCGGGCGGGTCAGCACGGCCCAGGCTACCCGGAAGGCCATGGCCGAACGCACCGGCACAACCAACTTCGTCGGCGGCAAGCCGATGTGACGCAACCGTTGGCTGCGTTTATCCAACTCAGCGTCCGCTTCCGCATAATTGCCGCAGCTGGCTGCTGCGCGGGCCTTTAGCCAATGATACTCAGTAATCTTGAATTCGAGATCCGGCTCCAAGGCATCGAACACTTCATAGCCTTGGCCGGCTTGCATCATGAGATCCAATTGGTACTCTACGCCCTTTCGGCCGAAGATGAACGGAGACGATTCCTGCATCATTTCCAGCGCCTTGCGCGACAACCCATAACTCGCCGCTTTCTGCGCCCGGTCCAAGACTTTCGAGGCGCTCGTCAGGCCCGTCAAGTTGGCTTGATACGTCCTCTCCGAATCGTTAACCAGCTTTTCCATCTCCTGGACACGTTCCCGTAAAGCGGCGGTGAAATCGGCGTGTTTGTCAGCCCGCTCAGCAATTTGCAAACGGGCGCGTAGATGATCGAGGCAGCGATCCATTTGGCCCTCCTCATAATAAAGCTGGGCCAGCAAGGCATGGGCGCGATCGAGGTTCGGCTGGAGCAGGACTGCTTGCTCCAGGGCCGTCAACATCTGAGTTTGGCGAAGGGCAGCGAGGTCGGGGAGCATGGCCTGCCAACTCGCTTCGTAGGTCTGCCGATCGAGTCGAAAGTAGGCTTCTCCCAAAAGCAAAAAGGCGCGAGCATCCTCGGGATGGACGGCCAAGGCGCGCCGAGCGGCGCGTACGGCCAACAGCAGCGGTTCGGGTGCGGCCGGAGGAAATGGAGGGGAGAAGTGAAGCCGCGCCGCCAATTCCAGCCTCGATCCGCAGCCGATCAGACTCGTCGCTTGGGCCAGCAGCCATTGTATTTTGAGCTTCTCTACCTGCAAATCGAACGAGAGCAGGTGCAAGGCCGCTTCTTCTCGCTCCCTCTGATCAGCAAGATGCCGGTCCCACCGGAAAGCATCAAACCAGCGCGGCGGTTGCGGACGAGGGGTTGGGGAGAGGGGCGGATCCCAAACAGAATGGTAAGCGGCGTGGCGATAATCGAAAGCATCCGCGGAAGGCGTCGGTCCCTGATGGCGGCGGAATAGGGTGGCGCCTCCTTCTATGGCCAGCAACTCCCACTCCGACGTCGCCCAGAACAAATGCCGATATGCCCGCGCCAGGCGCTCCCAATCCGAATCGTACAACAAGATGCGCGCAATGCCATAGGCGTCCAATAAGGAAGCCAGTTCCTGAGTGTTTTCCTGGCTGTTTTCTTGGAGGAGACAGCGGCGCATACGCACGTAATCCTTGGCGACGTGATCAAAGAGCGGCCAGCGGGAATCGATAAAAACCTTTTCTTCGGGGCAGAACCAAGCCAAGTAGTGCGCCACCTCCGGGCTGAAGTTCAAGGCGAAGCGATCAGGTGGGAAGCGGCCGTTGGCGTGCCAGCGTTTCACCTGCGCCGTCATCCGCACCAGCGAGTCGTCTGGCTCAACCGTCCCGGCGCGGGGCTGATATGGAGCGGGTTGCAACCACCCCGGCCAAGCCAGCACCAGCAGGACGAGGCCGGCCAGAACTGCCAGCTTTTCCGCTCGGTCCGCCGCGCCAGCAAGGGCAGCCCGTGCTGCGGCGGGCTGGTATGCCTTGCGAACCCATTCCTGCACATTAAGGGCCAACAGAGGAGCGGCCGCCACGACGAAGAAGGGAATGGTGCGCGCCTGGTAGATACTCAGCGCGGCCAGGGCCAACCAGACCAACAGACGCCCCGGATGCGAGGTCCGTATCGCCAACACGAAAGAAGCCGCGCTGGCTACCAGAAGGAAATAGTACGCCCAGGCCCCTGGGCTGCGAAAAAGCGGCGATCCGGCAAAATACGCTCCGAAAGGAGAAAAAATCAACGTCCGGCCGAGTGGATCATGTCGCAAGGCTTGTTCCGCAGCTGTCAGTCCCAATGACACCGGCCAAGTGAAGATGCGGTAATGGTAGGGCGTCGCAAGACATGCAGCCCATCCAGCGCAGAAGAGGAGAAACAAACGGTGAACAGGGTCGCCGGAACGCCCCCGGAATCGTCGAGACAACAATTCGCCCAGCATATACAGGCCGACCAGAACGGGACCGAGGACGAACCAACCATCGAGGTTGGCCCACAGGGTGAATAACGGTACGAGCAACCAACGTCCGGCCCGCGCCCTCTCAGCCGAGACGCCTTCCAGCCAATGAGGGCGCTCTAACAAAAACAGGGTCAACACGATGCCCACGAGCGACAACAAGCTCGGATGTAGTGGCAGCAGCCAGGGAGCAAGCCCCAGGAGCGCCGCGAAGCCGGCCAGAATATGTACTTCCCTTCCCGTGTCGCGCTGCCGAAAACACAACAAGAGCACTGCCAACAACGCCGCCAAAGCCGCCTTGGCGACAACCAAAGCTTTACCATCGCTTAGTCTGTATATCTGAAAAAGGATAAAATCGCTGAGCCAGGAGTGGTTAACCCAAAAGACGCCCTGAGTGGTAAAAGAAAAAGGCTCGATCCCGTCGAGCAGCCGTCCTGCGCTCACCTCGCGACCCGATGCCAGATGCAACCACAGATCGCTGTTGCGGGCCGGTGTGAATGCGAGAACGAAGGCCAAGCCGCCGATCAATATCACAGAAACACGTCTCAAGGCCATGCAACGACACCTTTTGCTCCTCTCTCGCAGTGCGAGCAAAGGACGCCCTTGCGGGCGCTGCAAGCGGAGGAGGAGGGGAATGGTCTCCGTTTAAGTATAAGCGGATTTAGCTGGGCAACAAGTTCCCGAAGCTAAGGGCCAGCGGAGAAAACTCCCTTCCCCCTTTGGGGGGGGAGAAAAATCCGCTTGCGCTGATTGCCCGATTGGCCAGTCCGATTGCCCGATCGGCCAAGAAAACGGCCGTTACTCCGTTATCTTCGTTCTCCAGGCGTTTAATGACTTTTTCCCATTCTCCATATTAATTAATGATTTAATGATTTAATTAATGATTTAATGATTTTTTTTAATTAATGATTTAATGATTTTTTCCCACTTTCTTGTTGACGGAGTGCGAGAGGACCGCTACGTTAAGATTTGAGGTGGAAAGGCTCGCTGATTTTCTGCTTCAAAGGATGGGTTCTTTCGGTTCGGTTGCGAGCATGGGAGACTGCGAAGCTGCTGCCCTCGGCATAGAAAATATGCGTTCGCCGATTTTGTCTCTCTTTTCTCAATGGAGGTGGTTATGCCGACTCTGCGTTTGTTTCGTCGTTGGCGAGGATTCACGCTCATCGAGTTGCTTGTGGTCATCGCCATCATTGCTATCCTTATCGGTTTGCTCTTGCCGGCGGTGCAAAAAGTGCGTGCTGCCGCTGCACGCACGCAATCCACGAACAACCTCAAACAAATCACTCTAGCCCTGATAAACATGAACGACACCTATGGCGTCCTGCCGGACATTGACGGTCTCTACCCTGCGGCCCCCCCTGGGGCGATCATTGATTACACGTTCGGCAAGCCGATGATCGGCACGCCCTATTACTTTATGCTGCCGTTCGTTGAACAACAGAACGTCTACAATTTCATGCAAACCCGTCACTACGATTCCTGGTGGTGCGGCTGGGAAATCAAGATCTACGCTAGCCCGGCGGACCCCTCCGCCCCGGCGAATAATGAGCCAGATGCTTTACGGCCGCGTTTCGGCACCAGCTATGCGCCGAATGAGTACGTGTTAAGGCAACAGGCTGTTACGTGGTGGCCGAGCCGAGGGTGGGCGCCGGTTGCCAAACTTCCGGCCAGCATCCAGGACGGCACTTCCAATACCATCGCCTTCACCGAGAAGCGGATGATTTGTCCCGCAAGCGGCGGGGCGGTGTTCTACTGGGGCGAAACGGGAGGGCCGTGTTATCGCATGGGATATAAATCTCCCACCGATCCTTTCGGTTCGGGTTCCATGCCCGCTGTCTATAGTTATTCCACCCACGTGCTGCCCGGCCTGCCATTGTTGTTGCCGCAGATCAACCCGCCCGTGAATGCCTGCAATCCCTGCCAGGCCAATTCCAGCACCGACGGTGGCATTTTGGTTTCCACCTTCGATGGCTCTGTACACATCGCCTCGCAGGGCATTTCTCAATACACTTGGCAAAACCTCCTTCTGCCCAATGATGGTTTAACCCTGGGACCCGATTGGACCCCGTGACGAATGAGCCAAGTGGGAAGCATCCGCAACGGTTGCCTGAGTAAGCAGCCGAGCCGAAAGCGTAAACGACGATTGCCTTGTCGCCGCTTACGTTTCCGGCTCGTTCTTGTTCTTTTTTTGCTCTTTTCCGGGACCGCGTGCCAATCAAACGGCGATCGGGCGCATCCTCCTGAAGAAGCCGCTGCGACGTCCGTTGAGCCGCCCTTGTTCGAAGATATTACGCGCTCCTCAGGAGTGGATTTCACCTACCGCAACGGCGAAGAGGCGGAGCACGCGTCCATCCTCGAATCGCTGGGCGGCGGGGCGGCCCTGCTCGATTACGACGGCGATGGGTTGCTCGACATCTTTCTCCCCGGCGGTGGTCTGTTCACCGGGGCAGACAAAAAGACCATCGTCGGTTTGCCAGGCAAGCTCTACAAGAACCTTGGCAATAACCAATTCCGCGATGTCACGGCCGAAGTAGGGCTGGATAAATTGGCCGGCGGCGCACCGTGGTTCTACAGCCACGGAGCGGCGGTGGCCGACTACGACCGCGACGGCTGGCCAGACTTGCTCGTCACTGGCTGGAGGCACGTGGCCCTGTTTCACAACGTTCCCGCGAGCAATCCCACCTACTCTTCCTCCAACTTAAAGGCGGGGAGGATGAGGACCGCCGCGGGCCGCCGCTTCGAGGACGTGACGGCGGCCGCCGGACTTGATAAAGACATCACCTGGGCGACCAGCGCCGCTTTCGGCGACCTGGACGGCGACGGTTGGCCTGACCTATATATTTGCCAATATGTCAATTGGTCTTTCGCCAACCATCCGATCTGCGGCGATGAGATCCATCAAGACGTGTGTCCACCCAAGAGCTTCGACGGCTTGCCGCACAAACTGTATCGTAACAACGGTGACGGACGCTTCGTCGATGTCAGCGCCTCGGCCGGCCTGGTTGCCGCCGGTCGCAATTCCAGCAAGGGGCTGGGCGTACTTTTGGTCGATCTGGACGGCGACGGCAAAGCAGACATTTACGTGGCCAACGACGCCGTGAAAAAATTCCTTTACCTGAATCATTCGAGACCCGGTCGCATCCGCTTGCAGGAAGTCGGCTTTGCCAGTGGGGCTGCCCTGGACGATAAGGGCAACGCCAACGGCAGCATGGGCGTAGATGCCGGCGATTACGACGGCAGCGGCAGGCCGTCGCTATGGGTGACCAACTATGAGAACGAATTACACGGCCTCTATCGCAATGAAATACGCCCCGGCCAAGTCGCTTTCCATTTTTACACGCAGCTGAGCGGACTCGCCGCCATGAGTCAAAAGTATGTCGCCTGGGGAACGTCGTTTGTCGATGTCGATCTGGATGGCTGGGAAGACCTGTTCATCGCCAACGGCCACGTGATGCGTTACCATCGGGCCAACGGCATGGAGCGCAAGCAGCCGCCACTCTTGTACGGCAACCGCGGCGGCAAATTTCAGGACATCAGTGGTCGCTTGGGCAGTTACGGACGAAAAACGTACATGGGCCGCGGCGTGGCCTTCGGCGACCTCGACAACGACGGCCGCATCGATTTAGTCATCAGCCACACGAATGAACCGGCGGCAGTGCTGCACGGCATCGGCGGCGCAGGATGCCATTGGCTGGGTGTGCAACTCCTTGGCAAAGATCATGCCGATATCGTAGGAGCCAAGGTACAGCTCCAGGTCGGCGAACGGACTTTGACACGCTTTGCCAAGGGAGGCGGTTCGTACCTGTCCTCCAACGATCGCCGGCTTCTTTTCGGCCTGGGCAGCGAAACGAAACCAGGACGATTGACCGTAACCTGGCCCAACGGCGTTCAGCAACACATCGATGGCTTGGCCGTCGATCGTTACCATCGCATTTTCCAGGTACAATAGTACCCGAAGGCGGCAAGGAGCGACGGATTAGCGTCGATTTAATCTCTGTCTAATCCGCGCAGATCCGCCGCTTCCATCTACGTCATAATAAAGATTTGGGAATTCGGTGAGGCCGGGATGCGTTGGCGCATTCGTTCGCAATTGTTGCTACCGTTGTTGTTATTGCTTATGGGCGTGTTGGGATTGAGTGTGTGGATGGCTTTCGCTGCCGCCAAGCAAGCCCGCCGGCAGATCGAAACGCGCGTCCGCGACGTAGCTCAGCTCGTCAGCGAAGGCAAGTTCCCATTGGCGCAGAAGCATGTTCTCCTCTGGGTCAAACAACTCTCTGGCGCCGATTATCTGTTGGTGCAACAAAACGGCAGACGCATCAGCACGCTGGCAATCGAGCCAGCGTGCTTGCCGCCAGCGGAACAGGTAAGCGAGGATTGGCGCACTCTACGGCTGGGACCGCCGCTCCACGCTGGCGCCGATGCCTACCTGTGCAGCGGTATCCGTCTACACCGCGGCGAAAATTCCGGCGATTTATTATATATTTTTTATCCAGAAAATTTATGGAAAGACGCCTTATGGGAGGCGATTTGGCCGTTTCTCCTCCTGGGCGGATCGATAGGGGCGGCGTCGGTGGCTCTGGCCCTCGGTTTGGGGCAGGGTTTGCGACGGCGGTTGGGCGAATTGGAACGGCAGACGCGGCGGATTGCCGGCGGCGATTTCCGGGCGGCGCCGCTGCCGTCACGCCACGACGAGATCCGCGACCTGGCTCAATCCATCAATGAAATGGCCGAGCGCTTGGCCCAGTTTCAGGAGACGACGCAGCGAAACGAACGGCTGCGGTTGCTTGGCCAGGTCGGCGGCGCACTGGCGCATCAACTCCGCAACAGACTCACCGGCGTGCGCCTGGCCGTGCAACTATTCCTCCGCGAGTGCCCCAAACAAACCGATACCCAGGCGTTGACCGTAGCGCTGCGGCAACTGACGCTGTTGGAGACGAACTTGAAGCGTTTCCTCGATCTGGGCCGTGAGGGCGAGGGGCGGCGCGAACCCTGTTCGCTGCCTGCTTTGGTTGACGAAGCCGTCGAATTGCTGCGGCCGCAATGCCGCCACACCGGCATCGAGCTGCATTGGCAACCACCGGTCTCCTCCACAGGCGGCGCCGGCGTCCCGCTGGTCCTCGGTGATGGAGAACAACTGGGACAGCTCATCTTTAATGTGCTGGGCAACGCTGTCGAGGCGGCAGGGCCAGGCGGCAGGGTGCAAGTTACGTTGCGTAGCGAAACACGGTTGGCTCCGTGGCCGCCGATCGTCGTCTTGGAGGTGCGCGACTCCGGGCCAGGGCCAAAAAAGGATATCGAGAATCGCTTATTTGAGCCGTTCGTCACCGGCAAGTCTGAGGGCGTGGGTCTGGGTTTGGCCGTAGCCCGCCATATCGCGGAAGCGCATGGCGGCGGCATCCGTTGGGACCGCCAGGACGGCTGGACTTGTTTCCGCATTGAATTACCGCAAACTTTCGTTTAGCCGCAGTTTCCCAAAGCCACACATGGCCATGGGCGAGCTTTGGGAAACCGCGGCTAAACGGGGAAATTGTTTTTGGAAAACTATGAAACACATCTTCATTGTTGACGACGAAGAAGCCGTGTGTTGGTCGCTTCAGCGTGCCTTGGGTCGGGAGGGGCATTCCGTTTCGGCAGTCGCTTCCGCCGAACAAGCCTTCTCTTTGTTGGAGCAACAGCGGCCCGATGTTGTGGTGCTCGACGTCCGTCTGCCGGGCATGGACGGCCTGACGGCGCTGGCGCGCTTCCGCCAACTCGTGCCCGAGGCGCCGGTCATCATCGTGACAGCGTTCGGCGATTTGCCGACGGCGGTGCGCGCCGTTGAGGGCGGGGCCTTCGATTCCCTGGCCAAGCCTTTCGATTTGCAGCAGGCCATCGAGTGCATCCATCGCGCCTTGCTCCGCCGACCGGCGCCCGAGGCGGTGCTCCCATCCAACGACAACGCCGGACCCGAAGAGATCGTCGGTCGGAGTGTGGCGATGCAAAATGTCTTCAAGCGCATCGCCCTAGTGGCGCCGCGCGACGCTTGTGTGCTCATTACCGGCGAAAGCGGCACCGGCAAAGAACTTGTCGCCCGCGCCATCCACCGTTACAGCGCGCGCCGCGATCGGCCTTTCCTGCCGGTCCATGTCGCCGCCCTCAATCCCAACCTGGTCGAGAGCGAGTTGTTCGGCCACACACGCGGTGCGTTCACGGGGGCGACGCAGGCACGGCCTGGTTTGTTGGCATTGGCCGACGGCGGCACCGTTTTCCTCGATGAACTGGCGGACATTCCGCTGCCGGTGCAAATCAAGCTACTGCGTGTTCTGGAACATAATGAGGTGCTGCCGGTCGGTGGCACGCAGCCACAACCTCTCGACATCCGTATCCTGGCGGCTACGCATCAAGACCTGACGCGCTGCGTTGCCGAAGGGCGTTTCCGCCATGATCTGTTTTTCCGCCTCAACGTTTTTCCGATCGCCCTGCCGCCCTTGCGGGAACGTCCCGAGGACATTGAACCATTGGCCGAACATTTCCTGCGTCGCTTCGCGCCGCGCGCTTTGCCGCTGCCGCCTCAGACGGTACGTTTTCTGCAAGCGCTGCCGTGGTTCGGCAACGTGCGCGAGCTGCGCAACGCCCTGGAACATGCCACCATCGTGGCACGCGGCGGGACGCTTTTACCAGAGCATTTTCCGAATTTCATTATCAATTTATCGCACACTTCGCCAACCGAGCAACTGGCGGCCATGGTGCGCAAATGGCTGGCTGAGCGCGTACAGATGAGCAGCCCGACGCCGCCGAGCGATCTCTATGCGGAGTTGCTGCGCTGCATTGAACCGGCCTTGCTCGATGAGGTGATGAAGCGTGTGCAGGGCAATCGCTGGGCCGCCGCTCAGTGGCTGGGACTCAACCGCGCCACCGTGCGCAAAAAGCTGACCCTGTACAACTTGCATCAAGCGCCAACACCGGAGAACGCCGCAGGGGGAGAAAGCGAAAGCTTAGGAGACAAACACGATTGCGATGGACAATTCAGGTAGGTAAATCGGTAAATCGGAACAGACATTGCGACTGCCCTCGCAGACAGATAGAATCAAAAACTTTGAAGGAATGTGATCCTGCAGGAAGTAGGGAGGCTGCTCAGATTGGTCGCCGATATGGATGACTCCCATGACGGAAGGGCCTCTCTCCTGGCGCGAGCGTTTGCGGACCCTCGATTTCGGCTCTGCGCTGGCCTTTCTCTGTTTCAGTGTGGCACTGTTGTTTGCCTCGTTTTATGAGCTAGAGGTTTTCATCAAGCCCACGGCGGCCTTGGGATTGTTGGCGGGCCTGCTGGGCGGCGCCGTGCCGGCACTGTGGCGAAGGACGAACGTTCTTCTTCCCTTGTTTCTGTCTCTCCTGTGCCTTCTCGTGCTGCTTTTCGCCGGGAATTGGCCGAGCTTTTCTTCCCCTTCCCTTCCGCTTATGAGAATTCCTCGGGACCGAAAGGGGATGGTCGTACACCAACCCCTCGGCGAGGACGATTGGGTAGACGCTTCCGCCAATGCTGTGAAACGCGGCGACGTGCGTGTGGAAATCGTGTCGGTCGGGATTGGCCCGGTGGAGTTGAAACGACAGTCCTCGGCCCTGTCCTCGGCAGAACGCTATCTGATGATCCGTTTGCGCGTTAGTTATGAAGGGATCGTCTTTCAGCAGATCCCCTACGAGCCGTGGGCCGACCGCGCGGATTCCCCGTCGAAGCACCCGCCTATTCTGAGCGATGACCAGGGTCACACCTATGCCCAGAAAACGTTTGTTTCCGATTGGAAAGTAATCGGCCGAGCGGAAGTTGACGCTCTCAATCCGGGGCATCAGGTCAAAGAAGTGCTGGTCTATCCCGTTCCGGCACGCAACGTGGAATATTTGCGGCTGACGCTGCCGGCTTCCGCTTTCGGCCTGCCCGGCGTGTTCCGTTTTCAGATCCCCCGAAACATGATCGGCGGCTTGTAAAAAGGCGTCGGTCCCTGAGGACGAAGCTTATCATGGCAAAACGACGGACGGCAACAGTGCGACGGAGCAGCGGATTTACGCTCATCGAGTTATTGGTGGTCATCGCCATCCTTTCGATATTGACAGCGCTCCTGCTGCCGGCGGTACAAAAAGTGCGCGAGGCCGCCAATCGCACTAGTTGCAGCAACAATCTCTACCAGATCGGTCTAGCCTTTCAGATGTACCACGATACCTACGCCAAACTGCCACCCAATCGGCTCAGCGACCTCCATGCCACTTGGGCTGTGCTAATCCTCCCCTACCTCGAGCAGAACAACTTGTATGCTCAGTGGGATCTGTCCCAAACTTATTACGACCAGTCCGACGTGGCTCGGTTGACGCAGGTGCCGATCTATTTTTGTCCGTCGCGGCGCACGGCGCAAAGTCCGCCCGGACACAGCATCTCCGGAGATCAGAACGACGACATTGCTCCGGGGATTTTGGGGCCGTTCGTTCCAGGAGCACTGGGCGATTACGCCACCTGCACCGGCACAGACAACTGCGACGGCTGCGACTGCGACGGTCACGTCTATAATGGCGCCTTTCGCGCCGCCAAGAACCAATATGGTCAAGCACTCGGCTACATCACTTTCTCAGACATCACCGACGGTCTCAGCAATACGATTTTCGCCGGTGATAAGCACGTCCAGCTCTATCACTTTGGCTGCGGCGTGCTCGATTGTTCCCTGTATAACGGCGACTACTGGATGTGCTCCAGCCGCTCCGTCGGGCCGAATTATCCTCTCGCCCAGAAGCCGACTGATGCCGTCATCGGTTTCGGCGGCTATCACACCGGCGTCTGTCAGTTCCTCCTGGGCGATGGCAGCGTCCACGCCGTCGCCACCAGTACAGACCTCAACGTCCTCGCCCTGTTGGCCAACATTTCCGACGGGCAAGCTATTCCAGAATTTTGAGTTGTCTACACTTCAGAGACAACGTTTACGCCAAGCGCAGCAAGCGCGACATTTGCGACCGACATTGTTCAAAAACAAAGTGATTGGCAATTTTTGTGAATG
>OGCG01001327.1_pt1 | contig 12307 bp, 20 predicted proteins | sample 1570061 | NCBI WGS metagenome assembly OGCG01 (sample SAMN06268698, study PRJEB24515) | hot springs metagenome | isolation source: Joseph's Coat, Yellowstone National Park, Washington, USA | place: USA:Joseph's Coat, Yellowstone National Park, Washington, USA
AATTTCATTTTTTCTTATATGACTTGCCATAGGCTCATTCCAAATAGGGCAAGAATGCCCATTAGTATTAATATAACAGCAATTAATTTAATAATTGCTTTTCCAGCAAATAAAATTATAATTCCAAGCACTATCAAGCCGATTGGTGACAAGTGCCAGAGTGTGCTACTTATTTGTGACATCGCCTGCTGTGTTAGCCAGCTTGTTATTGAACTTGTTATATCAAACAGCATTTACTTCACCCTTGCCACCAAACTTACTTTGATAAACTGCAACTATTATTAAAGCATAAACCACAACTACCAAAGTAGCTAAACCAAAGTTTGCTCCAAGTTCTGAAGCACCAATAAACGAATTATTTACACTGTGTGCTATCCTGCTTGCTATTGTGCTCTGCATTAGCCAATTAACAGAATCTGCTAAAACAGCAAAAAGCATTGCTGTGCCAATTAAAGTATAAGGATCTGGTGTAGTGCTGTAAGCGTAAATGTGAAGCAAACCAAAGATAACCGATGCAAGCAGTATTGAAACAGCATGTTTCTGAAATGGTGTATTATCAATTTTTGAACTTATATCCTTGCTTATAAGCAGAACAAAGGCAAAGATAAAGAAGATTAACGAAACATAAGCCAAGTTAATAACGATAGTGATGATGCCCATAAGCAGTAAGACAATTGGTAGTTTGAGTTTTGTGAATGTGGGTACTAATGCAGAAGCACGAAAACTTTCTTCTGCCTCAACTGCAAGTATGCCAAGCACTACTAATAAAACCAAATTGCCAGCATTACCTTGAGAAACACCAACAGAGAAAGGCAGAGGTGCACGGAAGAAAGACAGAAAACCACTACTAGTGCCAAGAATTAAAGACGAAATGAGCACAAAACCGACAGCACCACCAACCAAAATATCAGTAATAACTTTCTTTTGTGTTGTATCGCTACCGAATATAACTTCTGCAAATGTCTTGTTTTTAGATAGATAACCTACGATAAGTAAAACAAGTGTTATTATGAATATTGGCAGGTAGATGTTGCCCCAGCTCTTAATACTCTCGCTCTGAATAAAGTTGAAGAGGAAGAATATTGCTAGTAGGATGAAGAATGATACTATGTAAGTTAAGTCTCGCTTGTTAGGCAGAGAACTTACAAAGACATCCTTCGTCGGAAAGTTCAAAACACATCACCTATGCTTAACTTTGTGTCTATGTCCTGCTATGATAACATATCTTGGGTGGTGCTTTACTTTTATGTGATACATATGCAGGAACGCTAGGTATTTTATATAGTTTTCCCAACTTTTAAATCTTCTTGGCACATTATCACCCATTTAATATAAATTTGTTTTTTTTATATTTACCAATTTGATTTATATATTTTATAATCTTCAAGTACATAACGCCACAAACCACTGCCAGTCCTTTTAAATATAAGGGTGATTGTTATTTTGTTATCATCGTCGAAGAAATTAGCAACATACTTTCCATTCATTGAGTCCTCTGGTAAATTAATCTCATATGAATCAATTACTATTGGTTTATCTATTTTTAAGTTCTCCTTTCTATTTGCTTCTCGCCTTAGCTTTTCGAAGACTTCGCTTCCTACACGTGAACTAGCAAGGTGTCTAATATAATCGTTAAATTCTTTTTCTTCGGTTTCAAAATCTTCCATTTTATAACCCACCTAGCATAAACTCATTTTCTTATTCAATCAGTAACAAAGATGTTATGTATAAGTGCATTACTAAGATCTACCACATTATAATTTGAATACCATAAGTATGTACCATCTAAGATTGCGTTTTTTAGATTTGCCCCACTAAGATTTACTTTAATAAGGTTTGCATTTTTGAAGTTTGCAAAACTTAGGTCTGATCCACTAAAATCTACATTAGTAATGAGTGTAGAACTAAAATTTGCATTTTTAAGATTTGCACCAGTGAATTTTACTTCAGCAATCTTTGAGCCTATAAAATCTACATTTTCAAGATTCACCACACTAAGATCTTCGTTTCTAAGAATTACATCTTCAAAGTTTCTTATGCCTTTTGCATATTTACTTAACAATTCTTCTTTAGTTATCCTTTTTATCCACCTTGGATCCTCATCTGACATATTTTCACCATTTATTATAACCTTCTTATTATTGCCTTAGCAATAAACACCCATAGTGTAAAAAGAAATATATAAGCAACTAGTAATGGTATGTTCGCAACGGAAGCAATTCCAGTCCAGAAGTTTTGCTGTCCTGCTAGATAAAGCTGATATACCCAAGCAAGAAAGCCAAGCACCACACCATATTGTAAGACTGGAACTTTTATGTGTGTTCTGTGTGTTAATGGCAATGAAAGTCTTGCTAGCAAAACAACTGCAAAGGATATTACAATAATATAAATGTTAAAGACATTGGCAATAAAGAATCCAAAGCTGAAGAATAAAACAACTACTATTAAGATAAGTAGTGCTATCTTGAATAAAGGATTTGAAGCAATAAAAGTGCTAACTCCGAGAGCATCTGCTATCTCTCTGCTTGCTCTTGCGTTCCTTGCCATTCTTTCAAACTGTGTTTCTTTCATCTTATCACGATATTCTATACCTAACATGTGGTGTAGGTGAAACCTTAACACCACCCTTGCCTCTTCTCATAAGAGCATATACTCCTATGATAATCAATATAACTGCAAGCACATACCAACCAATACCAATGTTGTTTTGGTTATTTGGTTGTGGTGGTACCCAGCAAGATTGTGTAGTTGCGTTAAATATTGATGGTGGCGAGCAGAGTAAGTGGCATGATGTGCCATTCCAATAATAACCAGATTGACAAGTCTTAACTTCTGACTGGCAGTTTGTGTTGTTAACATAAACAGTTCCAGTTGGACAGTTTGGCTTCACTACTGCAGAAAAGCCGTATGTGCTATGTATATTTGTATTTTCTGCTGAATAGACTGTTGCTGTTAATGGAACATTTAGATTAGCGAGGTTAGGGTTGTAAAGACTTATTATCACAGATTCTGTTGCTGTTCCATCTGCTGGTATACTAAAATCTGGAGACTGCCCTACTATTGTTCCATTTGGTGCGGTCACAACAATATAAGCTGATGCTTGAACTGAAGCATTATTTTTAACTAAGAATGTAGCAGAAATTGAACTACCAGATTGAATTACAAGCGGGTTAGGACTTTCACTCACTATCGTTGGATAAGCAACAGGAACAAAGATGCCAAGAGATTGTGCGGAGACTAAAAATTGAATGTCTGGATAAAGAACAGGATTGCTTGTTACGTCAACATAATAGTAAAATGGTGCTCCGTTGTATACGTTATTGACCATTGCAGTATAACGACCAATAATAGTGCCTCCATAATAAGGATTTGTTGGTTGAAGCTGTTCTGATAATAAGTTATTTACCTGCTGGTTCTGGTAGTTTATTCCATTTTGAAATGCAGAGAAGCTATAAAGGTTATTGAAAGGAACATTATCTATTTCTATGCCTGCTGGTTGTAGCCATGCTGGGTTGAAGTTATTAAGTTGCTGTATAGTTGTTAATGAAACAGGGTTAATTACTTCTTGTGTTCCATTCTCAAAGCCAATCAGTAAAGGTGATGTTGTACCGATATAAGTATTTAATGAGCCAACTTCGTAACCGACGATTTGAGCAAGTGCTATGTTACCATATGACTGTTCTGGTTGTGTATTAGTAAGGTAAAATGTTTTAGACATTGTTCCGTTGCTATAGATTATTGAAACATTTTCAGCAATTTCTGGGCTACCAGCAGAGAAAACACCAGCAACTTTAACAGAGGTAACACCATAACATGATAATATGTAGCCCTGCATAGTTGTGCCGTAGTAAGATCCACTGTAAGCTTGTGCAAAAGTATAACCACCATAATTAGAGCATTCAGAGGAGTAAGCATTAAATATATTTTCTTCATCTGTAGCAGAGTTTAAGCCACTCAAAGCAAAAGTATAAGAATTTGAATTAGCTGTCTGATTAACTTGAGCATATAAAGTCCCAAGCCCAGCACCTTGACTAAACCAAGAGAAAGGAAAATCTATAGGCATAATTTTAAGCATATATATATCAGTTCCACTATAAGTATAAGGTATTGCAAGCTTTTGATAATTAAGCTTTGCGTTAATTGAAATCTGCTGGTTATTCTTAACTTGATAAGATGAGTTAATTGCTGAAGCAATCTGCTGAGAAGATGAACTAAAGAGGTATTGTCCTTGTCCATTGAGTATGAAATTTACTAGCCAAAATGTTCCTGATAAGTTGCCATAGTTTGAACCAACACTAACTTGCGAAAGAGAGGTAACAGCACCACCAACTTGCGGGGCACAATAAACATTTGATAATGAAGTGCATTGATTATAATTGTAAAAAGATAAGAAGTGACCACTGCTAAATATCAATAAACCTAACAACAGAATTACAACTATAACAATTGCCGATTGTAAGTTTTTTCTCATTTTATCACATTTTATTTTTAGGAGGAAAAACTCCAAAACCTCCCGAATACTTCACTCATATGGCATTAGCCATATATCAGTATTCCACCAGAGCTTGTTGTGACTGATGGGACTGGTGTTACCAAAGGTGCACCAGTGCTTGGGTTTGCAAATAATCCCGTTAGTAGGTTGCCATTCTGGTTGAAGTTTGCCTCACTCACAAGGTAGACATCTATTGGAGATGCAACCAAAGTGTTGCTTGGCAATGTTGCTGTCTTTATGATTGGATTTATTATTGTGCTGTTGTAGTTGCCAATTGCTGGCATCTGGTATGCTACTGTTGCAAAGCCTGCAGGAACTGATACTACACTGCTTGGAACTGAAATTGTTGGTGCATTGAGCTGTATGCTTGATATCTGTGATGCGTTGTATGCAAATACTATTGCATAGTCAGGGTGTCCAAAGTATCCACTGCCAGCACTTATCTTCATCTGGAGCTGTGTTTCTGTGTAGCCGTTCGGTACGTTGAAGAACTTTGCTTGTCCTACGTAGCCTGCAATTGTGCCGTTGTTGTAGCCAATGCTTGGCAAGCTTATGGGTGTGAGCTTGACTGCTAGTTGCTGTGATGTTTGTGTTATCGTTGTCTGCACTTCCTTTAGATAATAGTTGCTGTTGTCACCAACGAATATATTGTAGCTCTGTCCGCAGTTTACTCCACTTATTGAAGTTCCTGCTGATGCTGATGTAGTTCCACTTGCGAATGCAAGAGGTGAACTACCAGTGTAGATAGAGTAAGATGTTGCTACCTGTGTTGGTGATGGTGGTACTGTTGCTGTGTTCATATAGTATGTCTCAAGTGAGAGTGTTGGTGCTACTGAAGATCCAGCACATGCGAGCGAGGTTGTCGTTGTTGATGCTGGCGTACCACTTGTGCTTGGCACTCCAACTGATGCTGGGTGGAAGTATGTTGCTCCAACGTATAGTGCTCCGAGTAGTAGCAAGCCTACTACCAAGACAAGTCCTACATCGTTTCTTTTTGCCATTTATTCACCTTTCGTTAAAATGCTAGCCTCTTTTGAGGGTTGCCCCGCATAATAAGGAACACGATTACTAACCACACCAGAGTTTTTGTGTGCTCCCGTCTTACCGTCCATTTCGGACATCCAACCGCAGAGCGATGTAGCGTTCATCGTTTCACTTTATTATGCTTCGGCTAGTTTCCACGATTGTCCTCTCGTCGTGGGCGAGTAGTCTCTTTGCTTCATCCTGTCGTCAGCGTGGCTATATCCTGCCACCTCAACACACATGTGTGTTGAATCGTGTTGAGCATACAAATTATTCATCAAGTCCTACCAACCTGTTCAATAGTATCTCTCTTAAAGTCTGTCACAAATCCTCCATCTGGAGCAACCAACAAAGCTTCGTATTTTACCATGTTATCAACCCCCATATTTACAAATATGTTCCACGACCCCAAAGAGGTTCACCCTCTTCGAGCTTTGCATTCTTAGTAGCTATCTTCTTAATAGCCCTACCAACAGTCCATCCTTTTATAAATTTAAGAGATTTTGGTGTTGCAACATCAACTATTTTAGATCTACTTATGCGTTTAGCTGTAAGTCTTCCCTCTAGACTTGTGGTTATTGGCACTCCAGTATATGCATCTCTAAATAGACCACGTTTAGTTATATTTTTGCTTAGATCTTCAGGTACTTTTACAATAAAGATATAAGGATAATAATACCACCTAGTGCCTATATTCGCTAAATCTTCTTTTACCTTCCTTATTGAATCTTCTTTAAAATCTGGCAAAAATTCTCCGTCAGGAGAAACCAACAATGCTACGTATTTTACCATATTATTCACCAAGTCCTTCTTTCTTCTAATATATCTTTTAATGTTGTCTCTGCCATTTTCATTGCAACTTTAGCAGTAGGAACACCACGATTAGTTGGATATCCAGAATCAGACTTAAATATAGTGCCGTCAACGTCTTTAATATCTTCTGTAGACCTATATTGCCAACCCTCTTCATCTTTATCTATCAATTTAAGAGGAAAAACTTCTAAGTCAAATCTTCCTTCTTTTCCCCTATACTTTGCTCTCCAAACAGTGGCTTTATTTACTGCAAACTTAGTCTGTCCGTAGTCTATGCTTTTATACCATTTTAATTTTTTCATTTTTATCCCAATTATATTCTAACATCCCTAGAAAACTTCGGCAATTTTAATAATGTAATGTCTTTATCTCGGTAAATAATATCTTTAGATGATAAAGCATGAATACCATAAACTTCTTGCAATGTTCTCCTTTCAAGTTCGTCTGAAGTAAGTAGCACGTATAAGAACCCTCTATAAGATGTCATTTTTATCATATATTCTCACCATATCACACCATATTATAATAGATAAGCATTTTTATTGCTGATGGTTTTAGGAACTCTTTGACACGATTGTCAGAGAGTAGATAAGCTAAAGCAAAATGATATAGGGGCGAAGGAGGATCAGACGATGCAACAACCTTATTAAATAATTTTTTTATCCTTATGTCAGAGAGCTCTCCTACCATCAGCACACCTTGTTATAGTTATACATAAACAGAAAAATATTTAAATCTTTCGTTATGTTAAATTTGTTAAATTTGTTTAATTAATTATACACTATACGGAAGGTTTTTAAACTTTTCGTTTTGCCTTTCTCGGATTATCGCGTGGCTTGTTCTGCGTTTCCTTGCAGTTCATCTATAAGCTTGCTTGCTTGTGCCTTTGTAAGCTGTGTTATATCACTTTTTCCGACGTCATTAAGGAACTCTTCTATGACTTCTTTGGCTTCGTCGCTTTTTGCTATCGCATATATCATGCGGATCTGCTTTTCTGTTGCAAGTGGCGACGTGTCTACCAGCTCTGGCGTCTGTGATTGCGGTTGCGTTGGCGTCGTTGATGTGGTTGCGTTGTCGACTGCGGTTATTACGAAACCATTGTGCCCGAGCTTAAAGTGCTTTACTGTTAGCGTTAGGGTCTTGCCAACTAGGTCTGCGTAGTCCTTCATGCCAAACTGCTTTGCGAGTAGCTGTTCGTTTGTTATGCTGAGCCTAAAGAACTTTTTCTTTCCGTCTTCTCTCTGCACAATATAGTATGAAGCCCACCTGTCGGAGTATGTGCGTCTGCCTGCGTATTCCAGCACTTTTACTTTCAGTGTTGCTCCAACGTTCAATTCGTCTGCGTCGAGATAATCTTTCTCTCCGAATATATGGATATCTTCCATCTCTATCACCATTCCAATTCCATTATTTACAAAAATATTAAAAGCAAAAACATCGCAAACAAAATATATAGAGGTATAAGAGCAAGTAGCATGGTAGTAATATCGAGCTTGCAACACTTAGACTTTATCTCTAATTTATTAAGTTCTTTTTCAATTTCCTTGTATTTATTCTTCATGCACCCACTTTTTATTTATTACCACCCCATTTTCCCTTAATCACAAAATCAGAACCACCCAACCTTATTATTGCACCTACCAGATTCGCATTAGAGAGATTTGCATTTTCTAAATTTGCTTTTCTTAAATCTGCATTTCTCAAGTCAGCATTTCTCAAATCTGCTCCCATTAAGTCGGCATTAGTTAAGTCTGCGTCTTTTAAGTTTGCTCCAGAAAGATCTGCACCAATAAAAGACGAAAGCTCAAGGTCTGAGCCTTCTAAATTCGCTTTTGAAAGATCCGCACCAGTAAAATCTGCAAAGCCAAGACTTTCGTTTTTTAAATCTAGCCCCTCTAAGTTAGTGTGGCTAAAATTTCTCTCTCCTTTATTATATCTTTCCAACAATTCTTTTTTAGTTAGTTTATCTTTAACCATCTTTCGCACCCAGCAAAATATCAAATTGCTCCTTGCTTTCAATGAAGTCTGAGATTCCTGTTAGATTGTTTCCTTGCAAGCCAGCACGCCAGACTGCGTTGAAGAACTTTTCTTTTTCCTTTGGCGTTGATTTGCGTTTGTGGTGCTTTGCCTGGATAAAGTATATGTTGTTGCCCTTTACTACAATCAAATCAATCTTTAGATTTGGAATCGTTGATTTGCTTTTTGAGCTTGCTCCTCGCATTACTAGCGTTGCTCCTTTCTGCAAAGCAATCTTCATTAACTCTCGCTCAAAGTTAGCTCCCTTCCGTGCTTTGTTCATCAACTACACCTTGATCCTGACTGCCTTCTATTTTGTCGAGAAGTTTGTTTATTATCTTTTCGTACGTGTCTCCAAAATCACCATGCTTGCGTAGGCGTTCTAACGTTGCTGTGCTCACTCGCATAGTCGTCATTTTGTGCTGTTCGTCTGCCATTTTTACCACCAGATATATTGAGTATATGTAATATATAAGGTATAAAAAGATATAAAAAGTTTTCGGTTATCACAAATTCTATAGAAAGATTTAAATATTTGAACCGCATAGTAAATATTAGCTCCAAGATATCTAACCTATACCAATATCTTTCCCACCACACTCTTACAGTTGCCAATTTAGGATGCGAGCAGGATCGCCCTCGCATCCTTTTCTTGTTTTTGGAACGCCAGACTGCTACAAAACTATGCCAACATGCCACACGTAGCACGCTTAGAGGAGTAAGGTATGCCAGTCAAGGCATATAAATATATCCCCGACGTTGATGTGTACTGTACAGTGGCAGTGTGCGAAGCGTGTGGTGGCGTTGCTGTTTTCCATATTTTTGGAAAGTCTATTAAATATATTTTGTATATTAATTTTCCATAGTTATGGAATTTTCTAATTAAATTATTGTTAAAATTTAAGAAAAAAACTGTGAAGAGTATTATTAAATAGAAATAGGTGAGTAATTATAATTATAGAAATAAAGTATAGTAATTTTAAGGATAATTCAAATAGACGATAATTTTCCATATTTATGGAAAATGAGTTCATTTTGACAAAAATTTAAGTTTAAATATTTGATTCATTCTAAAATATTTTTAGCCATTCCATAATTATGGAATTTTTTGCTTATAATTTAAACTTAAAGGATAAAAATTAGACTGTGAACGAAAACACCTACGACACCTACGATGCCACACCCTGCCACGCCCTAGCCACACCCAAAGGCAGGAGAATTTATACAACTATATAAATTGGCTCAGAAAATTGGAATTAGTTGAATTTTTAGATGTGGGTGAAGGCGAAGGACAAAGATCGTTAAATTCTTTCTTTTTCTTAATTAACCAAAGTATGTATTCATCAATTAAACCTTTGCAAATTAAGTTGATTACGATTGGTATATTCGTTCTACCTATTCTATTCACCCTTCCAATTCTTTGTTCATATTCGGAATAAGTCCAAGGCAAGTCATAATTAATAATATAATCAACAAACTGCATATTAACTCCAAACTTAAAGACATCGGTGCTTACTAGCACATTTGTTTTGCTATTTTTGAACTCATTCAATATCTTTACTGGGTCTCCAATAGAGCCTGTGATAATGAAAGAATCAATTCCTTTCTGCTTTAAAATTTCATGAATTCTCTCAGCTACTTTTTCGTAGACTGTAAAGGCAACAATTTTGTGCTCATTGGATATATCACTAATAATATTTAGTAACTCATTCATTTTAGGATTCTCTTTATCAACAGTAATTAATCCATCACTCATTTTTTCTGTGCTTAAAGCTAAAAATTCTACGCCATCCGCATTTAAACGCTTGGCAGTAAAATAAGGTAAAACTGTGTTATAGTCAATTTCACCCTCGACGAGAGCCTCATCAATATCTTCATCAAAAGAATTAGTATCTTCGTCGGCATTAAGACTTTTAATTACTAATTTAATCTTGTAGTCGAGAATATCATCATTATATAACTGGTTTTCTGTCGGAGTAATATTTATATTCTGCTCTATATAATCAAATTTACTATTTAGTTCACTGAATACCTTTTCGTCGCTCTTTTTATAACCAAAAATTATATCACTAACTTTGTTTTTTAACTCATCAAATAACTCCATGTTAAATCCTGATATAACATCTCTATTTAAATAAGCAACATATGTATAAACTGCATATCTATCTAGAAATTCACGATATTTACCAAACTTATATTTTGCTAAATCAAGAACATTGAGTAAAGAATAAATCTCAAATGGCGAATTTTTAATAGGTGTAGCGGTAAGCAACCACTTATAACGTGCAGTTAAAGCAGTTGATGCTTTTGTTTGCAATGCTCTCATACTTTTAATATAATTTGCTTCATCAAAAACAACCGCAAGATAAGACTTAGCAGAAAAATTATTAATTGACAATCTCAACCTGGTATAGCTAATTATTTTAACCCTTGTTTCATCAAAGCCATCTTCACCATATACTTTAACGGAGACGGATGGAAGGTGTTGCAAAAACTCTAACTTCCACTGGTTGAGTATCTGCTTGGGGGCTATTATTAATATATCTCTTTTGTCTGCTGTATTGGTAAGTAAATAAGATATTGCATATATTGTCATTATTGTTTTACCTAGACCTGTATCATATGAGAGAATAAACCTATTGTTGTTAAGTAGTTTTAGTATGCCTTCTTTCTGAAATTCATAAATATTACCGACGAAACCTGTATTGTTATTAAAAATCTCATCATTTATCTCTTCTTGCGGTTGAATATCTGATTTAGGTAAATACCAGAAAAACTTATTATTAACAAATTTGCAGACAGCACCATGTTGTTTTAGTCTTACTATAGTTTTTCTCGTAGTTATTTCATCGAGTCCAAGCGAGTGTTGCTCAAAAAAGAATATATCGCCTGCCAGCATTTTTTCACCTATCTTTTAGTATACAAAAGTTCTTTATAAATCTGATTGGAAGATCCTTTTAAAATTAGATAAAAAGGCATATTTAAATCTTGTGGGTACAGCATTTATTTTAATTTCTTTGGTCTGCGTTGTCAGGCTCTACCTTCATGTTGTCTTGCGTTGCATCTTGGCTTGTGTCGTTCTGTGCCTCTGTGTTTTCTGCCTCTGCGTTTTCTTCCTCTGGGTTGTTTTGGCTATCAAATTCTGCGTTGAGTTGATCATACACTGTAAAGTATTTTGCTCTCTCCTTGAGCCAGTAATAGAAAGTCGTTGGACTCATGTGTAGATCCTTTGCCTCTGCTTTAAGCTGAAACGGCAAGCTTATGGCGACACGTCTTTTATACGGGCTTACTTTTCTTCTTGTCATTTTTTCACCTCTAGGTGCTCTGCACCAATATATATTATATACCGAAAACTATTTAAAGTTATCGTTTAAGATTAAAGGATTAGTAGTTTTAAGGTATTATAATATAACCAAGTAATATTTTAAAATAATAATTGTGAAAATCTATATAAGATTTAAGGTTAAAAAGCAAAGGTTTAAATACTTTTTGTTATATATACTTAATATACTAGGTGTGGATATGGCGAACCTTCCACCAAGTATTCTGGAAGAACAAAAGATACTTATCAAGCAAACAATTGATGCAACGCATCACTTCCTTTACACAGCTGGCACGCTCTACGAATACATGCCAAACGGCATATACAGAAAAGCAGAAGATCAGCAAGTAGCAAGCTACTTAACAAGCATGGCACTCAGAAACGTCGGCATGGAGCTGTTTTCAAACCATGACGTCGAAGAATTCACAAACTATATAAAAAGAAAGTCCTTCATGCGTTGGGAGGAAATTCAAGCAAAGCAGGATAGAAATCTAATTCCATTCTTAAATACTATATTTAATATAAAGGAATTTAAACCTATAGAGATTGTTACGCCAGAAATCTTGCGAGAGCACTACTTTTTCTATCAAATACCACACAACCTAAACAAAGAAATGTTCAACACAAGCATCAACGCAAAC
>OGCG01001329.1_pt1 | contig 12295 bp, 12 predicted proteins | sample 1570061 | NCBI WGS metagenome assembly OGCG01 (sample SAMN06268698, study PRJEB24515) | hot springs metagenome | isolation source: Joseph's Coat, Yellowstone National Park, Washington, USA | place: USA:Joseph's Coat, Yellowstone National Park, Washington, USA
GAGGAGAAGCACTCCTCCTCAAAGGAGGGAGGATAAAAGTTCGTTATTTCAGGAAAAGACTGCTTATACCTGTCATGCCAGTGGCGGTGTGCCACTTTGATCACACCGCCCTCTATTAATCTCTGAATCTTTTTAATTGTTTTTGTATTAAGAAGTGGTACAGGGAGAAACATCTGTCTTATGTTTTCTTCTTCATCCGTAAATTCAACCATAAGCAAATCAAAGTAATATCTTTCATTTTCTGAATTAAAATATTCATCATATGGTAGTTGCCACTGTATTTCGTCACTGATCAAATATGTAATACTTTGAAAATCTCTATTTTTTAATATTTCCTTCAGAATTTCCCTAAACATTTTATTTTTCCATTCCAGATACGGTATTACAACCATTTTTTTCCACCTCTTAATATTTGTGGAAAGGAGGACAGGCAGTCAGCACTTGGAACCCCCCGTTTCCGGTAGGGTGGCTGGCCTGTCCCAGAACCCTCTCCATCTGTTTTCGCCAGGGAAATCTCTAGGAGATCGGGCTAGGCCCTGGGCACCGTCAAACGCCCTAGCCGACTTCCATCCCCGCTCCGTTCAGGACCAGGACCCCGGCGGGGTAAGGATTCCTGGCCCTTCCCTTTATAATGAATTACTGAAATCACTAACCTGCCCCTGGGAACAGGGGACAGGCAGATGACTGTGATTTTGCCGTGACATTTCGCCACCCCTTCCTTAAAGGATGCCCCCAGGGGACCACGAGGAGGTAGCCACAGCGAGCCCCCGGATTTTAGGTAGACCGCGGGGGGATTCGAACCCCCCATATCCCCCTCCTAACAGGCTACGCCTGCTAGTCCCGCCAACGAGATCAGGATCTCACAGGAATATAGGTAACCCAGAGGAATTGAGCCACCTACAGAGCCTGTTGCCCCCCTCCTTCATTGGCAAGGCAAGGGGTTTCCAGGTGGGAGGGGAGACATCCTTCCTCTTCCTCCCCTCCCGCGGTCACTTAAAAAAAGGAAAAAATTTGGCCTGACCCCTTGTTTATTAAAAAATCAAAAAAGGAACCAGTGCCACCTCCCAAAAGTTTAGCAGGGGTTCGGGGGAGGCACTTCCCCCCTGCCTCATACCCATCCCCCTCTCAGTCTTCATGGAAGGCGGAGGATATAGGTAATTGTCAACCCAATGTCCAAGATTTCTTGAACATCGGTAATTACCTTACCCTCCTCCAGCCTTCCATGAAGGCTGAAAGCCAGGATTTGATCCCTGGGGTCCAGAACAATCTGAACCCTATTTACAGGGATCTGAATTCCTAGTAAAAGTGAGAGGGCATCCGCTGTAGCCTTATGGCCAATTGCGGATGTAAATTCTCCCACTTCCGCCAGGAATTTCCTGGCCTCTTCCAGGGTTATAACCGACGCCAAAATTGAGGCGTTGGTTGTTCCCCTGGGGAGAGGGAGAATGGGGGAGTTTGTTAGGTATAACATAGTAATCCCCATCCCTATCCCTCCAATTCTTCCAGAACCAGGTCGGAGGGCCCCTGATCCTGCCTGCATTTTTTCTTCCGTCTCTATGGGTAATGCAGAAAACCCCATAGGGATTAAAAGGGAAAGGAAGGAGAAAAAACCCGAACTCCCTCTCCCTTTTTCAGAGTGATAGGGTCCTCCCTTTTTTTAAAAAAAACACTTAAAAATAAATAGGAACAACACCCCTAAAAACAAGACAACAGGTTTATCGAATGCCTGTTGCCTACAGGTTTTTAAGGGTATTGCTCCCTAATGGGAGGACCCTGAATTAATAATGGATAGTATATGTAATGCAATGGTATTATATAAAGTTTTCTAAAAAGTGAATGAAAAAGCCCAAATCATAATAAAAATTATTGTTATGCATTGGACAGTGATTATAGTAATACACTGTTCAATTTATCTGGGTTAGTGAATAATAATAATCAGGGAATTTTGCCTTTTTTTTGGTTCATTTATAATGTTTTTTATTACAATGCATTGGACAGTGATTATAATACATTGGACAGTGATTATAGTAATACACTGTTCAATTTATCTGAATTAATTTATTACAATTTACTTATTTTTTAGATGAGAATTTAATATTTGCAAATATAATAAATTTTAGTATATAGTAAAAACATAAAATAATAAAAAATTAAAAAATATTTTTATCTTTTCTTATTTGTAATTACTGTTGATTACTATTTTGGTTATCCGTCTGGTTGTCTTGTTCTGTTTGATTTGGCTGAGATGTATTCTTTTCTCCCGTTAAGTCACCCAATTCCTCCATTACTGGATATATCCTCGCCTTCTTTTCCTCGTCAGTGGCTATGACTATCTTCTTTTTCTCTACAAGGGATTTTGAAACCTTGTCAAAATCTTCTTCAGTAAAACTATATTTTGCCTTGAGCAGTTTCTTGAATTCCTTGACCCTTGGAGAACCCTCCTTATACAGCTCTTCAAGGAAGTATTTCTCCTTTTGCGCTATGTCAACATTGGATAAATCCACAGGACTGAAGGAAGAGGCATATTGCTTTGCCTTCACCCGACGCAGTAATACCACCATGAAAATAATAAGAATAACTAGTATTGGAAGGATGATTATAACCCATAGATACTGCATATAGGCAGGGGGAGGAAGTGCATACTGGACTGAATAACTTGTGACTACGCCATTACTGTCCTTTATCTGAATATATATTGTTCCCTGATCCGCACTAACGGGTATGGATATTGAACTTGAGAATGGCTTCCACTGTGCACCAGCAAAATTCGGATTTGTGGAGACCCTATAGAACGCTGGGGTACTGCCCCCAACCTGCTTAATGCTTATGGATATTACTACCTCATTGCCATTGTAAGATACAACGGATGCCTTGAATGGAACACCAATAAGATCTAAATATACTGTGTAATTTTTAACAGCAAATATGCCAGTCACTAATATTACCTTCACTGATATGTTATAATATCCATTTTTGGGAGGAAGTGGGAATGTGGTATTTTTAAACGGTGGCAAGTATTCCTTTGTGCCATTTGGAAAGTTGCCCATAACTACTATTTTCAAAATTGGCACAGGGTAAGTTATATTATTGAAATAGAAATTGATATTCGGCTGGACAAATGAGAGGGCGGGCAAGATATTGCCTATTATTGGTTGCTCTGTATTATATACAATGGGTATGGAAGTGCTTGAGGATAAACCAATACTATCATAGCTAATGAGGGCAAGATAGTAATTCCCTTCCTTGGGCGCAACCAAGCTGAACTTATAAGTATATATATACTCCTTAATGCCATTGACATTTACTGTACTGACATTTGAATACTGTGAAACAGAGCCGTTGCTTATGTATGTTATACTGCCATTAATATTATTGTAAAATGCATAATTGATTTTATTCATTGGGTCAAATGAGGTTGTATTAACAATAAATGACAGCTTTGAGGTGTTCATGTAAAATATCCCGTTGTATTTGTTCACGCCAGATACCTTTATTATTGTAGAATTTGGCGGATAAAGGTTGAGGGTATATGTATATGTCAAAGACTGGTCATAATAGTCCTTTATGGTGAGGGCTATATTATAACTGCCAAAGGTCATGTTTGAATTCATTGATGAAACGTTAAATACCAAGTTATTAATATTCCACGAATACTTATATGGTGCTGTACCACCACTGAAGGAACATGTGAAATTGATCAATGCCCTGTCCTGGCCCTGCCACAATACCTTATAATTTACCTTTAAATTGGAAAGTACAGAGTTAACCTTTATGGTAAGTGTATTGGAATGAATAAAGATATAATTTTCACTTGAATCTATTGTAGAATACACATAAAACGTCCCCGTACCAGTATAATTTGCCTGAACAGGAATGGAAACCTGCATAAAGGAAGAATATAAGACGAATGAATAATTGTAAAACTTATTGCCTATCTTAAACACGGAATATGCTGTGACTGGGAAGCTACCGAGCAACGAACTAATATTGAGATATATGTAATTATTAATATCCACTGAGGATTTTGGTGTAGAAATGGAGACCATATACGGTACAGAACTCACGTTTACGCCCCAGAACTGGCCGGGGATTGATACATTCTTTCCTGAATAGTTATAAGGGATTTCAGCATAAAAGACATGGACTCCAAGGGAAGATGGAATATATGTATAATTTTCCCCACAGCCCACCACTACATCATCGAGCACCCACATCGGAGTGCCACTTGTACTATATGCAGATATTGAAATTGACATGTTCATATTCATAGGTATATTAGACTGAGGTGTAGCTGAATACTTTATTGTTGGCAATGGGGATGAGGTCACATATACTGTTGCAATTGCAGAGGATGAAGTATAGCCGACAGAATCATTTTCAACAAAATATACAGTATAATTGCCCTGGGACTTGAAAGTATAATTGAAAATGTTAGAATAGTTTGTATATTTTGTGCCGTTCACGTACCAAATAAAATGATACGGGGGTGTGCCACCGTTCACATAGCCATAGAACTCAACAGGCTCGTTAATCTGCACTAAAATGGTATTCCCAGGGGCAAGGTAGGGCTTTGGCATCGGGTTTACCTTTAAATATACTTTACTTGAATTTAGTGAAACATTTGCACTGTCCTTAACAGATACCCATACAGTCAAATTCCCCGCTATTGTTGGAATATACGTGAAATTACAGACCCTGGAACTTGAACTGATGGTTGTTATATTGACTAAATATGTGCTGAAATATACATACCAGAAATAAACAAAGGGAGAAGATCCACCGGATATGTTAACTGAGAAGTAAGAATAATAATTCACATCAGTTGTATAAGGGGAGGGCTGTTTTACAACGGACATGGCACTGTTGACATGAATAGTGACGCTATTAGTCGTCCCAGTATTCCCCTGGCTATCAGTGACTTTGACATAAAAAGTATAATTCCCTGTGCTGGCGGGCTGAAACTTATAGGAAGATGATGAAATGCCTAAAGTATTGTTGTTAATATACCACTGGTAAGAATATGGGGGAACACCACCAGATACATTTACAGTAAACACCTGGCTCTGGCCAATGTCCATTAATGTGCTTGAGTAGTTCAATTTAACACTTAAGCTAGTACCTGAGGAAATCGGTATTGCAGATATTAGCAGGAATAGTACTAACAAAACGCTATAGATACCATGCAAAATCTTCATCTTTTGTTCTGGTTTCATCAGTCTTTATATTTTGTGGGGTATTATAAACATTTTTATTAGGTACAGGGTTTGCTGGAGGGGTCTGAATATTTCCCTGAACATGCCCCCTAATGCCAGTGACTTTCGGCAGTTTTACATTATCTGTTTTTTTCTGGGCCTTGGCATGCCACTTCTCAATTACAACCCTGGCCACTGAATAAATGAGCAGTAAAAATGCTATGAAATATAAGAATGAAAAATTGCCACGCCAATTAATGAACATATAAAAAATGCCCCATACTGCAATGAAAAACATCAATAAACTAAGCACTGATAAGCCGTTTATTTCAAAACCTATCCTGGGTATCCTGAGCTGGAAAAGATAATAAACAGATAATATCATAAATATGTAAAGCAATAAATATAGAAACATGATTGTTAATACTGGCATACCTATAGATGAATAGGCATTGCCGGGGGATTGAAAAACACTGACAATAGTATTCCATAGAGACAGGAATTTATAAAGGAAATAATTAATAAAGAGATAATAAGCACTCAATAATGCAAAGGCAATACCAAGGGCCATCCTTATTTTATTTTCAGTTTTCTCTTTCATTTTTTACACCCCCTAAACAAGCTCAAAAATATAAAAGGCTACAAAAAACACTGCATAAATGATGAACACCTCTGATAGATAGTCCTTAGCACCATTATAGCCAACTATGCAAACACCCTCTTTTGCATCCTCAAAGGTTCTCAAATAGAACAATGAAACAAACAAATCAACCAGGAATACTGCGGTATAAGCCATTGCACCAATGTCCAAAACACTGATCCCATAATGATAATAAGAGTATTCAACAACAGCACCTATGAAAGGCACGAAAACAAAAATGAAAAAGAGGGCATAATAAAATGGGCCAATAAAACGTACCCCAGAAAAGAAAACTGTTTTTACATGTAAACTCCTCCTTCTCGTCTGATACATCGCCATTGCAAAATAATAAACCAAGAAGAACAGGAGCATTACTATTGCAGGATAGAAATGATGGTAAAGAGTAGCAAGGGTTATGGCTGAGGATACAATGAATATTGAGAAAAATATGCCCTTGACCTCAAAATTCCTCGAGAACCTAAAACTTACAAAACTTAATAAGATCAACGAGGCTAGAAACATCAAAATAAGGACATGGTTTGCTAAAATAAAATGGTAATAAAACAACAGCTGAGACCATAAAACATTCATTCCATCAGCCTCCTTAAAAATTCAGAGAGGGGAATGCCATCTGACCATTTTATGGATACGTTTCCACTCTTTGTTTCTGAGACCACGGGGACCCAGGACCAGCCCCGCAACCTTCTGGCTATGAAGATGCGCCAGGGCTCAGTACCGGCATTCTTCAGCCTGACCGCATAAAAGAGCGGAAGGGAAGACCTTTCAATAAGTCTCAAGAGCTCACTGTACTGCCTCTGGTTCCTGCCGTTTGAATCCGTGAAATTAATGACATCACTTGAACTGCTCTTTATTTCTATGGGTAGGACTGTGTTCATGCGGACTGCCAGGAGATCCATTGCCTTAGACCCAGCTGAGCGGACCACCAGAAACGGCTTCCTGACCTGATAACTGAGGGCTGATGCGGACCTGGGGCCCAGGCTGTATGAACGGATATATTTTCCCACCATCTCCTTGTTCCCTTCTAGAAGTCGCTTCAGCTCACGTTCATACTGCGTCCCTGACATCAGGTATCAGACTCCAGAAGTGCCTTTACCAGTTCTATATACAGCGGGATCTTCTCGTCTGTGGCTTCGACAAACTTTGCCAGGAATTCTGGGGTCCCTGCCTCTGGGATCTTTAAGTAGCTGTTTGCCATTGCTGGATAAATGACAAAGACTGGGGGGACTGATGAATTGTAGAGCTTATAAATATACCACCTTACAAAATAGTCTCTCATGTCATTTATCTGCTTCCTTGAAAAGAATGGAACCCCGTCTGGTATGGAAAAGTCCCCTGTGATTTCTGTATCTATATATTTAAGCTTGAATTTCTCTATATTAAAGAATTTATTCCTTAATATATCTCTATATCTCACCGAGATACCTCCCAACACCTTTTTTCTCCATTTTCTTTTTTCTTCATTTTCCAACTCCCTCTCTTTTTTATTCCTTATCCCAAAATAGTTTATTAAAGAAGGGGGTATTAAAAGTTTCGTTTCATGACATTATCCACTTTTTTACTTCCCCATTGCTGTAAATTACCATTTCCCTATGAATTTTCGGCTTGACCTTTTCATCAAAGTTGTTAAAGAGGTCTTCAGACTCAAGGAAATAAGCTTTCCTATCAGCCAATATCATCACCCCCTTCTTCCCCCATAATGTATATCTTATTACATCCTTAACCTTCCTTGATTGAATGTAATCTTTACCAACCTCCAAATGGTAGAACTTCTTACCTATCTTCTTGTATATCCTCTTGTCCTCCTTCCTGGGCTTTAAGCCCCCGCCTATTCCCCAGACCTCTACACTGGGATCATCAAAATCTATCTTCCTCAACTCATAAATATGCTTGTGTGCATTTGTAGTAATCTTGATCAGGCGGGCATCCCGGGCCCTGACTGCTATCAGGCTGAAATACCTGGACAGGTCCTTGTTTTTAATATAATCAGGACACTCATCCCCCAACTCCTCCACTAAATACCCTTCCTCAATCAGCGGTAGAATGTACCTATAATATTTCTGAAAATCGGACATTATAAAATTAAAAAAACCTAGGGTATTATTAACTTTTTTATAAAAGGAGGCTAATTTATCAAAGAAAACTATTTTAAATATGAAAAGGCACTCCCAGGAAGGGAATGGGGAGATTGGGCTAAGGGTGAAATTTGGGAGTGCCATCATCAGCGTGAACAATTGCTTTATTTTCATGGCGTATTATTAATTTTTCTATCATTAGAGAAATGTTTATAATACATTTCTTAAATTATCACTTATCATGGCAAAATACTTAAAAAAAGAAGACTTCATCAAATTGGGCTATTCCCCTGAATTCTTGGACGAATATTTCTCTGTCCAGTTAGAAAGGGAATTAAATGCAGTTATTAAAGAAAAAGAATACTTAAGGAAATACTATTATGAACATAAAAAAAAGGATGATACAAAAGCAAAAACTGAAAAATTTTTTGGAGAAAAAAAACCAAAGGAATACATCATAATTAGAAAAAAAATGGAATATACAGAGAAAGATTTGTCCACTGAATTAAAAAAGAACATAAAGAGATATGATAATGAAAAATGGTACAGGGGCTATTAAAAATGAAATATTTGAATGAAAAAATTAGTTTTTGGATGAAACTGACAAAAAGGCCTAAATTAATTGATGCAGAACAAGACCTGTGGATATTCTATTGCTCATATTGTCATAGATGGTGCAAAGGAACAAGGCACGGCTATACTTCAGATTTCTCTTCACAGATGTATTTTGAATGCGATGGACATAAAATAGAAGCCCCTGGGTGGTAAAATGTTTAACAGGGAGATTGAGAAAATTATAGAAGATACATGTGAAGAGAGGTGCGAAGAGAATTGCGGTGATGATGAAAAATGTATGGAAGACTGTATAGACAAGTGTTCATGTGAGATAGAAAATTACTTTGACGACAACGAAATAACATTTTTCAGCGATAAGGCGAATGAAATTGAAACTCTAATAAATAAGCTATGGAAAATGAATGAAGAGTTGAATAAAGTAGGATTAAGAAAAAGCCAGCCAGCAATAGACATTGAATATTACTTTACAAAAACATATAATGCATTATATAATCTCGAAGAAAGTTTTGAAGACTATGTCAATCATTTAGTAGAGCTAAAGAAGAGAGGTGAGTTATGATAAAGATAAATGAATGTAAGAGGTTGATATGATGGAAGATCAGCAATACATTGAAAAAGGACTTGAACATGAAAAATACAATGAATTCTGGCATAGACTAACAAAATGGATTATAGCAGTCTTTGCTATTTCAATTGCATTTTTAACCATAATAATTTTATGGAGGGTATTTTTATGAAAACTCTTGAAGAATTTTTTGGGGAAGAAAAACAAAAGGAATATATTGTAATTAGAACAAAAAAAGAATACACAGAAGAGGATCTCCCATATGAGATCAGAAAGAACATAAAAAAATGGCTTGAAAAAGTTAAAAAAATGAACCTAACAAGAGATCAGGAAAAACTTATTGAATTGATTGAAGAGGGAGCAAATTTGAAAGTACAAAAAGGAAAGAAAAAAGAAAATATTCAGGTTGTAGAACCATATTCACCTTATCTAGTTTTGCAACTTTATAAGAGTTTGAAGGGGAGATAAAGAAAAAAATATTTGGTGAAGAGTCCTACAAACATATATCAGGTAAACTGAGAGAAGCAAAGGACCGTCATTATGATGAATGGAAAAATCATCCTACCCTAAACCAAGACCATGAACAAAGTTGGCGAGCTTTTAAGGGAAAAAATTTAGAAAAACTATTTCAATACATTATCACAGGGCTAGTTGATGAACTGGGTTTAAAAGTTGTTAATGGTAATATGCTGGAAAGAAGCACAGATTTATCCGAAGAATTGAGCAAGGTAAAAAGTAATTTAGAAATTGACTACGGAAAAAATAATAATACCCGAATCATAATAATAACAGGTGGAAAAATGAAAAAGATAAAAGAGGAAAAATCAAAACAAGCAAATAAAAAGATAGAGGGCTATTGGGAATGTGGAGTATGCAAAAAGACCTTCCCCGCAGACCCAGAAAAATCACCTGAGGAAATTATTCCTGCATGGATAAAAGTTGAGGTGGGCAATGAAGAACACAGGATACCAATCTGTGAAAACTGTTTAAGGCATATTTTGTATGAATGAATTGAATATTAAATGATACCAAATTCAAATCATCAATAGAAACCTTTAATATACCCTTCTTAAATATTTTAGATAGGCGGAGGTTAAAAAATGAATGAAGAAATAAGCCAATTTATACCAAGAAACTGGAAGGAAATATTAATGGACTATGTAAAATCAATAAAAAGTAAAAAAAATGAATATGACAAAAGGGCATATTTTAAATCCCAAATAATGGAAAAAGTATTCAATATTAATCCAAAATACATTGAATTTGAAAGTGGAAGAAACGATCTATATTATAAGGGAATTATTTTTGAAACCAAAAATAAACTAAACTATAATACAAGGATAGACGGGTTAAATGAACTAAAAAATTACATCCAAGAAAGAAATAAAAACATTAATGTTGTAATTAAAGCTATTTTAACAGACTTCCTCCTGTTTGAAATTTATGATCCTAAAGATATACTAGATAACAAACCAGAAAATACTAAACCTATCAAATCATTTAGGGTTGATGTTGGTAGTATAGAGGGGAAATTAGATAATAACATAATTTATGACATCTTTGACAAACTATATGATATATTCTTACTCAATAAAAAATTACCCCCCAACCCTATATATCTTATTCCTGAAATAAACGAAATGATGAACAAAGCATTAATTTTAATTAGAGATGTAGATCCACACATTAAATACAAAGCATGGAAAAAATATGTATCTATAGTATTGGGGAATGAAGAAGAAACATCGCAAGATATGTATTATAAGCATGCAATTTTATACTATGTTTCTGTGATTTTGGTCGCAAAAGCACTTAATTATAATGACAATTTAGAGAATATATTAGAAGGAACTCCTTTCTATGCTAATAATATTTTGAATTTCATTGAACCTGACAATTTCTTTGACTTCTTACCCAAAAACCATAAAGTACTTAAATTGATAGAAAATACATTAAACCAATTTGATTTAACAAAAAATATAAGCAAAGACATATTCAGAATGCTATACGAAGACCTTATCTCCCCATCTGAAAGGCATAGTCTTGGAGAATTCTATACACCAGAATGGTTAGCAAAAATATTAGTCAATAATGTTATTACAGAAAAAAATAAAGTTGTCTTAGACCCTGCCTGTGGTTCAGGTACTTTTCTACGTGAAGTTATTTTAAAAAAGCATGAATTGGGAGAATCTTTGAATGAAATTAATTCTGAAGTAATAGGTTTTGATATTAACCCAATTGCTGTGGCAATAGCAAAAGCAACATATTTATTAACAATCTCTGAGATAGATAAAAAATTCAAACCAAATATAATTCATGTATTTTTAGCCGATTCATTAATGCCTTTAAAAGATGTTAAAAAAGGAAAAGTTCTAGAAAATGCTATTACTATAAATTTTGATGAAATTCTTCCTGGTGAAGGGTATTATTCATTTTATTATGAACCTAATTGGTCAATTAAAGAAATGACAGAATATTTAATTGAAATTTCTCAAACTCATGAAGATAAAATTCATTTAAATGATGGCTTAATAAATAGAATTGAAAAACTAGCTAAACAAAATAAAAATCATATTTGGTATTATATTTTAAGAAATATTTATACTCCTTATTATTTTACTAATAAAATTGACATAGTATTAGGCAATCCACCTTGGCTCACATTTAAAGATATAAAAAATTTGGATAGACAAAATTTTTTAAATACATTGTATAAAAGTTATGAATTAAGTAGTGGTTCAGAATATAAAACACAAATAGATATGGCTGAATTTTTCATAGTAAAATCTCAAGAATATTTAAAAAATAAAGAAAACGGAATAATTGCATTTGTATTGACAAGAGCAATTTTAAATGGTGGGCAATATGATTCATTAAGAAGAGGGAAATCTAAATTTAATTTATTTATTGATAAAATATGGGATCTTGATGAAAATGCTAATCCATTTAGGAAACCTGCCTGTATGGTTAAATTTTTTAATGAAAAATCCTTAAAAAACATACCCGGGTTTATAATTAAATCTGACACAAATTTGAAAAAAATTATAGACGTTGATAAAGATAAAACCAGTTTAATACCAACTAATTTTTATTTGAATATTACAGAGGATTATTCAGGTATTTCTCAAAATAATTTTCAATTAAAAAACATCAGAAACAATTATAAAAATATTTTTAGACAAGGAGCTACAATACTTCCTAGACCATATTTTTTTATTGAAATTATGGA
>OGCG01001330.1_pt1 | contig 12295 bp, 9 predicted proteins | sample 1570061 | NCBI WGS metagenome assembly OGCG01 (sample SAMN06268698, study PRJEB24515) | hot springs metagenome | isolation source: Joseph's Coat, Yellowstone National Park, Washington, USA | place: USA:Joseph's Coat, Yellowstone National Park, Washington, USA
CCTCCTTCCATCCTTTGTGGGACCCCAGCCCTATCGCCAGGCATACGACCGCGGCGTGAAGCTTGTCGGAGCAACTGCCCACTACGTCACCACCGAACTGGACCAGGGGCCTATCATCGCTCAAGACGTTGCCCATATAAGCCACCGTGACTCCCTGGACGAAATCATCCGCAAGGGCAAAGACATCGAACGCCTCACCCTGGCCTGGGCAGTCCGCCACCACCTCGAGGCAAAGATCATCGTCTACGACAACCGCACTGTGGTGTTTCCTTGAAGATGCCCTGGTCGCCGGCCCAAGCCCGGCACCACAAGCCATTGGTGGAGTCCAAGGCCACCAAGGGTGGCGGCACCAATGCCTGGCGGAGTAATTTCTGGAGCTGGCTTTGGGGTTTATAGGACCAAGCGGAGCAGTCTGGCTGTTCTTTTGCACCCCGATCCGCGCGTCTGAGATCTGACCATCCGGGCCTCAAATAAAGCATCTCGGAGGTGCTCCAAGAAAAGAGGCGCCGGATCTCGGAACCGTCATCTTCAGCCCGAGGACCGCCAATCCTCGGCCAACCAGGCTCGCCAAGCATCAAAGCCCTGGGAGCAAGCCGGCATGGCGAGATCTTTTCCAATGTCTCCCAGCCCAAGCACAGCAGCAAGCTGGGCTGTCGGGTTTCTGGCCGTGGCAGCCAGCTTCGATGGACGCGGCCCCCCACCGCTCTGGAGGGGCTTATCTGCTGGCGGGCCAGAAAACGGCAGATAAGAAACCTATGAGGCTCTAAATGACTCTTTCTTAACTTCTAGACTGCTCTCATGCACTCCATCTTTAGAGCCTATTCAAAGCCATACACATGAGGTCTTTTCGGCATACATCCCGCCAGCAGAGACTCGCCTTTGTGTTAGGACTACGTGGTGCAGTGGAGATATCAAGAATACCAACCATGGCTCTGGAGCAGTTGTCATCGAAGCCATGCATGGAGTGTGTCGGGGCAATCGATCCAGTATAGGACAAGCCTGTGGCAGTCTTGATCGCTCCTTAGCTCATGACCGCTCGGCTAGCCAGAAGCGAGATCCTTGGTTCGGCTCTCATGTCCCTGACCAACCAAGAATTCATCTTATTCGCAAAGCACCTCCTTTAGACAGAAATCACAACAAAGCCGCCAGCTAAGAGTGATCAAAATAACCTCGCCAAGGCCTCCTCATAGCTGAGTAGCCTCTCGATCTGCAGCCCGCCTTTTTTGAAGAAATTCCGATGGCCAGTGAGCACGGACTTCATTGTTGTCGAGGAGCGCTATTGGAACCAGCTGCGCCAAGAGACTAGACTAGGGCATCCGGGCACAGCGAGACAAATCATTTGCTTCTCATATTGCTTCATATTGCTTGCGATAAGGCAAGAGGAGCATCCCCCAATCCTTCACCAGCAAGAACCACAGGTATAGCACCACGGCCAACTGCCTTCTAGATCATGCTGGCAGACACAGGCCCATTCGCCATCAAGGACCCCCGCCAAAGAGTGAATCTCAGCTTCGAAGCCACCACCCTTCGAGGAGTGCCTGAGCAAGGCGCAGCGCAGCTGGCAGCGCATCTTCCACCGCTGGGCTAAGCTCCGCCCCGAGCTCGAAGCACTCACCCTCCACAGTCACCGCCACCACCCATCTCGGGGCAGTTCCGAGAGCCAAGGACATCTTGAGCACCCCCCCGAGCCCGATCCCGTGAGTGCTGGAGGTAGCCGCACCAAAGCGAAGCAGGACCGCGCTCTGGGCGTCTAGCACCGTCGCCTGGACTGTCCCAGGCGGACGGCCACTGAGGGAGGCGTCCAGCACCAAGGCCAGATCCACTTTGTCCCAGACGCCGAGCAGGTCAAGCGGTTCGCCAAATGGACCTGCAACAAGCGCCCCCCATCCCGCCTCAGCCAGACGCTCTGCCAGAATGGGACCTACGGCATCGTCTCCTCTGAACCAGTTCCCGATCCCTGCTACGACGATCCCGCCGACTGGGGGGCCCTCGCGCTTGGAGGTGTCCGAGAGCGCCTCGGGCCCTAGCCGAGGAGTCGGAGGCCGGCTCACTCCTCTACCACCTCCAGGTCCAAGAAGTGGGCCGCGCACGAAATGCAGGGGTCGTGGTTTCGCACCGCCTGTTCGCAGGTCCACTGGAGTGCATCCAGGTCGCCCTGAAGCTCACCTCGCAGGTAGCTCGAGACCACCCTGCGCAGGTCGTCTTCTATGGAGATCTGGTTCTGTGCGGTGGGAGGCACGATCCGGGCATCTTCTATGCGCCCAGCGTCGTTCAAGCGGTAGCGGTGCAAGAGCAGCCCCCTAGGCGCCTCGGTCGCCCCCCAGCCGGTGCCGGCTCGCCCTGGCGCCTCGAGGTAGGGGGGGTCCGGCTCCTCGTAGTGCCGACAGATCTCAAGGGCCTGGAGGCAAGCCTCAGCTATCTCAGCCACCCGAACCAAGATGCTTCTGAAGGGGTTTTTGCACTCAGCTCCAAGACCCGCCTCCGAAGCAGCCGAGCGCACCTCTGGGGAGACCAAGTCGTAGTTGAGTGCCCAACGGGCAAGGGGGCCAGTCAGATAGCTATCTCGGCCCCCGAGGCGGGCGTGAAGGGCAGTCGAGCGCTCCACATGCTCTTCGACCACCAAGGAGTCGAACTCCGCTGGGGTCAAATCGAGCCCCCCGGAGGAGACGATGCGGGGCACAGAGGGCACATAGCCCACCGGGTAGCGGCCCTGGCCCCGCAAGGCTACAAACAGATAGTCCCCCACCACGTCCGGGAAGTCGAAGCCGGCCGCCCATCCGAGCGTCCACAGCGCATCCTTGAGCGCCTGCTCCAGCACCGCCTCGAGTCCGCGCACCGCTGCCTTGGGCGGCGCTCCATAAAAGCCGCCCACACGCACATTCACCGGGTGCACCGCCCTGCCTCCCACGACCTCCATGACGGCATTGCCGGCCTTCTTCAGCGAGAGCCCCCTGGCCAGGGCCTCGGGGTTGTGCTCAGCCAGCGCCACTGCATCCTGGTAGCCGAGGAAGTCGGGAGCATGGAGCAAATGGACGTGGAGCGCGTGACTTTGTATCCACTCCCCGCAGTAGAGGAGGCGACGGAGCTCCGCTATCTGGCCAGTCACCTCAAGGCCGTAGGCGTCTTCGACTGCGCGACACGCGCTCATCTGGTAGGCGACGGGGCAGATTCCACATATGCGCGCGGTGATGTCAGATGCCTCCTCGGCCCGCCTCCCCCTCAAGAAGGCCTCGAAGAAACGAGGCGGCTCATAGATGTTCAAGGCCAGGTCGACCACCGATCCGTCCCGGACCGCCACCCGCAGGCCGCCCTCGCCTTCGACTCGGGCAAGGGCCCTCACCGCCACGTCAAAGTCCCTAGAGGGATGTCCGTGCGTCATCGGCCTCCCGTTCGCTCCTTTCGCTCTGCTCTCGAAATGCCTTGGCCCCGGCATTGAAGGTCCGGAACATGTCCGATATCACTGACGAGTGGATCCCCTGGCTTGAGAACCGCCTGGCCAACGAGGCGGTGTTGGCGCCCTCCTGGGGCCCGAAGCAGCCGTAGCAGCCTCGCTGCACGCCCGGGCAGAGCGCTCCGCATCCCGCCTGGGTGACCGGGCCCAAGCAGGCAACTCCCTTGGAGACCATGAGGCAAGTGATCCCTCTGGCCTTGCACTCCTGGCAGACGCTGTAGCTAGGGATGTCGGGGCGTCGCCCTTCCACCAGCGCCGCTATCACCTCTAGCAGCTGCGCCTTGTTGACGGGGCATCCCCTCAATTCGTAATCCACACTGACGTGCTCGGAAGCAGGGCTCGAGCGGTCCAGGGTGGCTATGTATTCCGGGTGCGCGTAGACCGCATTGACGAAGCTCTCGATCTTCGCGAAGTTGCGCAGCGCCTGTATGCCTCCGGCACTGGCGCATGCCCCAATGGTGACAAGCACTCCGGAGGCCCTCCTCACCTCCTCGATACGACGAAGGTCCTCGGGCGTGCTGATGGAGCCCTCCACTAGCGAGATGTCATAAGGACCCTCCACGGTGGCCCTGGTCATCTCGAGGAAGTAGGAGATCCTCACCCGCCCCACCAGATCCACCAGCTCATCCTCGCAATCGAGGAGGGAGAGCTGGCAGCCGTCACAGGAGGAGAATTTCCACACTGCAAGGCTCGGTCTTGCGCTCATATTTCCCTCACCGAAAGCAGCTCGGCAACTCTATCGTCATAGGGAAGCACGGGTCCGTCACGGCAGAGGAGGTAGGGACCGAACTGGCAGTGCCCGCAGAGCCCACTCCCACAGCTCATGCTTCTCTCCAGCGAGACCAGCACTTGGTCCGGCGCCACGCCCAGCTCGACCAGTCGCCTGGCGCAGAGCCGAATCATGATCTCCGGCCCGCACACGAGCGCTGCCACGCGCTGTGCTCTAATAGGCACGTGGTCCAAGAGATCGAGCACTGTGCCCACCGAGCCCTTCCAGGCGCTATCAGCGCTGTCGACAGTCACTCTCACGTCCGCCCCTCGAGCCCTCCATCGAGGTAGTTGGGAGGCATAGAGGATCTGGTCCGGGCTGCGCGCCCCGACGAGGATCGTGAGGTGAACCACGTCGTCCCTGCCAAGCAGCACCTCTATGGCGCCGCGCAAGGGGGCGAGGCCTATGCCCCCCGCCAGGACCATGACGTGGCGACCGGAGAAGTCGACCGGCCCGGAGTCGTTCTCTACCCCCCAAGAGGTACCGAAGGGACCCCTCAGGGTGACCAGCGAACCGGGCCTGCTAGCCGCCAGGGCAGCTGTCACATTGCCCACCACGCGAATCGTGTGGCTCAGGTATCCCTTCTCGTCTGGAGATGAGCTGATCGAGATGGGGACTTCGCCTATCCCGACCACCCCGACCATGTTGAACTGTCCGCAGCTAAAGCGAGGGGGGGGACTGTAGAGGGGGGCGAGGTCGAGCGTCACGGTGTCTTTGGTCTCCTGGCGGCGTCTTTCCACCCTGAACAGGCTTGGCATCAGCGGATCCGCCTGCCAGCCAAGGGCCGCCTGGGCCCGGCGGCTGGCCAGGACCTCCTCACCGGCGCGCAACGACATCTCCGTAGATGTCGAGCAGACGCAACCTGGTGGCCTGGAGGCGAGCGAGCATGACCTCTGCCACGGCGCGGGCCAGTTCATAGCCGAAAGCCTTGTCCTCATCGGCCAAGCGCAACAGCCTGACCGCATCGGTAACCACTGCCCTGACGGGCTCCAGGGCTCTGGCGTCGGTCGCCCACTTGTTTGGACCAACCAGCCAGGAGAGCCCGAGGATCGATCCCGGACCGATCGTCTCTATCGGAAGGGACTTGCCGGCCTGGGCGCGCAACTCCAGGACCACCTGCCCCTTGCGCAGCCAATAGACAACCTTTGCTTGCCTGCCCTCCTCGAGCAGATATCTTTCTGCTGGGAACTCCTCCAGCCTGGAGACCTCGGCCAAGGCTTCCAACAACTCTGGAGATGCTCCTCTAAAGAGGGGGTGCGCTTCTATCTCTTCCAGCAGAGATTGGCTCATCTTGTTCCTCTTCTACCTTGGGCTATGGCGACGGGCTGGCCGCCAGCGTGCTCTTGATCTTGGTCCCTTATGGCCGCGACCTCTTCTCGCAAGTCGATGCCGACCGGGCACCAGGTGATGCAACGACCACAACCCACGCACCCCGACGTGCCAAACTGGTCATACCAGGTCGAGAGTTTGTGCGTGAGCCACTGGCGATAGCGCGATCGACGCGAGTTGCGCACGGCACCGCCGTGAATCCAGGAGTGCTCGGCATCGAAGCAGGAGTCCCAACGCCTCTCCCGCACAGCTGGGCCCGAGACCCCAGTCTGATCGACAAAAGCGCTGCAGAAGCAGGTCGGACAGACTGAGGTGCAGTTGGCGCAGGCCAAGCAGCGTTCTGCAACCTCTTCCCAGCGAGGATGCTCGAGGTTCCGGGCCAAGAGGTCACGCACCCCAGTGGGATCGAATCTGGCCTGAAGTCGACTGCGGGTCCTAGCCAAGAGCTCCTCCCGCCTCTCTTCCAGCTCGACGGAGACCTGATCGGTGCCCGCCTTGGCGAGGATCTCCGCACCCGCCGGGGACCCCGACCTCAACAAATAGACATAGCCATCCCCTTCCGGGAGCTCTGTTACGGCCAGGTCGAAGCCGCTGGAAGCCTCAGGTCCGGTCCCCATCGCGCCACAAAAGCAGTTGGCGGCGGGCTTTAGGCATTCGGCAACGACGAGGAAGGTCGAGCGACGCCGAGCAACATATCGCCAGTCGGGAAAGCGTCCCTTCGCGAGAGGCCCGTCCATCACCGCAAGGCCAGCCAGATCGCAAGGCCTGACCCCAAAGATGGCCACCAGGCCGACTCCTCCCCGACCGTGCGGGGCAAGCCAGTTGACGCGCTGGCCAACCTCCTGGCCGGCCGATTCCGCTATGACCTCACGTGGGGGATGGAGGAAAGATTTGGGCCCCGAGGCGCCCACCGCCCATCCAAATAACTCGGAGTCCCCTCCGTGGGAAAGGGCGTATGACCCTGGGGCCTGGCGGTCATGCCAACCCGCCGGCAGCTCGGAGAAGCTAGAGAGTTCGTCATAGACGATGGCCCCGTCCCGAACAGTCGGCCCAATCATGCGATAGCCGCTTTCGACCAAGGCCTCGAAGAGCCTCTCGAGCCCGCCCTTGTCGACCATGCCGCTCGGTGTACCACCGGGGTCGCCTGAAGTCAGCTCCAGATCTATTGCCATCTCCTTCCCTCAAAGGCCAAAGATTCCCATAGGCCGCCGCGCTGCGCCCTGAGGAGCTGCCGAGCCGCCTCCGAGGACGGCCGACCCGAGGAAGATGGGGCCTCGCCCTTGAAGCTTGGTGGCCCACTCCGGAAGGCTGTCGGTCCAGCTTGCGCAGCTAAACGGAAATCCGTACCCTCACTATCCCACCAACTCGCAGCTAGTCCGCTGGCTGAGCAGCTTCAATGGCCCAAGCATGCCAGACTGCCACGGGGGCCCATAGGGCCCAAAGTCACTAGCAGCCCCTAGCGAAGCGAACTTCGCTCCATCTAGCCTCGGCGCATGACCGAAGCTGTGGTCGTGGGCTCGGGGCCCAATGGATTGTCGGCCGCAATCTGCCTGGCCCGGGCCGGTCTCGAGGTCTCGGTCCTAGAAGCTGCCCAAACTGCCGGCGGAGCCTCGAGCAGCGCCGAGGTCACCTTGCCCGGTTTCATCCACGACCTGTGCGCGGCCGTACATCCCCTCGCTGCGGCGTCGCCGTTCCTGTCTTCGCTAGATATCTCTGGTGTCCTGGCCTGGAGCGATCCGTCCTTTGCCCACCCCCTGGAGGGGGAAAGCGCTGCTGCTCTGTGGGAATCCCCCGAACAGACTGCGGATAGCCTCGGTGCCGACGGGGCCAGATACCTCCGCCTCATGAGAGGGCTCTGGGCCGACCCCGAAGGAGTCATCTCGGACCTCCTCGAAGCCGTGCCGATCCCTCGACGCACCTGGCGGAGCGCCCTCATGGCGCTTGGCGGACTGCTCCCTGCCAACATCCTCGGCGCCTATTTCAGGCAAGAGAAGGCCCGAGCCCTCTTGGCTGGAGCTGCCGCGCACTCGATGCGGCCGCTCAGCTCGTCTCCCACCGGGGCATACGGTCTGCTCTTTCTGGGGCTTGGCCACTGGCCAGGGTGGCCAGTGGCAAAAGGCGGAAGCTCCAGCCTGGTCAAAATCCTCCTCGGCGAGCTAGGCCGTCTAGGCGGCAAGGTGGTGACTGGGCATCGAGTGGACTCTTTGCAAGAGCTCTCGGCAGCGAGACTGGTGCTATTGGACACAAGCTTCCCAGAGTTCCTGAGGCTGGCTCGGGGCCGCCTCCCGTCCAGCTACGTCTCTCGGGCAAGAAGATTTCGCTACGGCCCCGCCTACTGCAAAGTGGACTGGGCTCTTGACGGAGCGGTCCCCTGGCTCGCCCCCGAATGCCGCAAGGCCCTGAGCCTGCACGTTGGAGGGAGCTTCGCCGAGATAGCGGCAGCCGAAGAGGAGGTGTGGCGCGGCCGCCATCCCGACCGCCCGTTTGTCCTGGTCTGCCAACCAGGCGTCGTGGATCCCTCCCGTGCACCGGCCGGCAAGGCGACCCTGTGGGCCTACTGCCATGTTCCACCCGGTTCCGACGTGGATATGGCCCCGAGGATCGAGGCCCAGATCGAGCGGTTCGCTCCTGGGTTCCGCGACCTGGTGCTGGCCCGGCGCACGACAACAGCGGCAGAGGCCGCAGCCCAAAATGCCAACCATCCGCAGGGCTCCATTGGTGGAGGGGATGGCTCTTTATGGGGGCTCGCTTTCCGACCCCGCACGAGGCTCAGCCCCTACCGGACTCCTATCCCCGGCGTCTATCTATGCTCCTCGTCTACGCCTCCGGGGCCGGGGGTGCACGGCATGTGCGGCCTTCACGCAGCCCAGTTGGCCTTAGCGGACCTGAGGCGGGGCTTGTAAGTAATTGGACAGCCGGCTCACTCCTCCGGCTTCCAGCCGAGCTCCAAGAGGATCTCGGAAGCGGCCTCCCGGTCGTCCAGATAGACCTTGCGGTCTCCCATCTCCTGGTAGCGCTCATGGCCCCTTCCCACCATCACGACCGCGTCGCCGGGCCGAGCTTGCTCGATGGCGAGGGCAATCGCCTGGCGCCGATCCGGCTCCACCATCACCCGGGAGGAGTCCACCTCGGCGGCTCCGAGCAAGAGCTGAGCGATTATCGAACCAGGATCCTCTCGGCCCGGGCTGTCGGTGGTGAGCACCACCCGGTCTGCATGCAAGGCCGCCACGCGGCCGATGGCCGGCCTCTTGAAGCGGTCCCGACCGCCTCTTGCTCCCACCACCAGAAAGATGCGACCTCTGCGGCCGATGATCCCCCTCACGGTCCGAAGCAGCTCCTCCAGAGCATCTGGTGTGTGCGCGTAGTCCACTACGACTAGAAAGGGCTGGCCTGCCCGGATCAGCTCGAAACGCCCCGGAGGGGTGGTTGCTCTTCTTAGTCCCGCCACTGCGGCTTCCCGATCGACCCCCCCAAGACGGCACGCCAGGTATGCGGCCGCGGCGTTCTTTGCGTTCACGCCCCCTGGGATGGGGATGCGGATCTCCACATCGCCGTCCATCCCAGAAAGCGAGACCTCAATGCCTGCGAGTCCTCGGGAGCGCGCCATCACTCTAACATCCGCCTCGCGGGACGTGCCGTAGGTGATGACCTCCTGTTTGACCTGGCTGGCAAGACGCCTCCCCCACTCGTCATCAATGCAAACCACGGCCCGCCGACACCTGGAGTCCTCGAATAGACGCGCCTTGGAGGCGAAGTAGTGCTCCATGGTCCCGTGGTAGTCGAGATGCTCCGGAGACAGGTTCGTAAAGACCGCAACGTCAAAGCAGATGCCCTCAACCCGATAGCGGTCGAGGGAGTGCGAGGAGACCTCCATCGCGACCGCGACCGTGCCCTGATCCAGCATCGCGCGCATGGCCGCTTGTAGATCAGGGGCCTCCGGAGTGGTGAGGCGGCTCTCCAGGAAGTGGCCGTCCCAGCGGATTCCGGTGGTCCCAATCTGGCCGCAGCGCCGCCCGGCTGCTTCGAAGATGGAGCGGATCAACTCGCAAGTGGTGGTCTTGCCATTGGTTCCGGTCACCCCGACCGTGATGAGCCGGGAGGCGGGTTGGCCATAAAACGCGGCCGAGATGGGTCCCATCGCCGCCCTCACGGAGGCCACCTCCAGCCGAGCGACCCCGCCAGGAATTGGGCGTTCTACGACGATGCCCGCGGCCCCCTTTTGAATGGCCTCTCCGACAAATAAATGGCCATCGTGATCGGACCCGCGCACAGCAAAGAAGAGGGCGCCTGGCTGCACGCAGCGGCTGTCGTAGGCGAGGGATCTCACCTCGGCGTCCCTATAGAGCCGAGCATCCGCCACTGCCCGAGCAAGCTGGGAGAGAGCCACTCCGACCCCGCCAATGGCGGGGTCGGAGTCGAGTTCAGCTGATGTAGAGCTCGCCATTCGGGCCTTCTTTTATCGGGATCGGGGTAAGCCCCCTAGGGGCTGGGCCCGCGATGACAGCTCCTGTCTGAGCGTTGAACTCGGAGCCGTGGCATGGGCAGACGAAGAGCTGCTGGGACGGATCGTACTGAACGATGCAGCCCGCATGCGGACAGACGGCGTCGAAAGCCAAAAACCGCCCCTCGGTAGGTTGGATCACCAAAGAGGGGTCTCCGGTCTGAGGATCGGTGAAGCCAGCCGCGCCTCCCACCGGGACGTCCTTGGCAGGACCGATCGGGGTACCCGGAAGCGCCCCAGAGCCACCCGACGAAGACGAGCCGGTCCCCGAGCGCGACTGAGGGGCTGTGGTGGACGCCGAAGGGCCACCGCCAAGGGCCAGCCGGCTCGGGCCCCGAGACCCCCCCGCCATACGTCCCACTACCGCTGCCATTCCGGCCCCGAAGGCCGCCACGAGGCCTGCAGCGACTGCTGCCGCAGAGCGCGCCACGAAGCTGCGCCGCTCCAGATCGGCCTCGGCTCTCCGGCCGCCGCTTGTGGATTGGCCGTCGGAGGCCAGGTACGGACAGGGCGCCGGCTCACAAGGGGCCTGGTGCATGGCCCTGCACGCGCCGCCCTCGTATGCACCGCAGATCTCTCTAAGCCTGAAGAAGGGCAACGCCACCACTTCGTCCGGCGGGGCTCCCCCTATCGAGCGGGTCTTGTGGACGATGAGAGCGTCCAGAGAGCACACCCCACCAGAGCCCGCTAGCACAAGCGGCATCCACGCGAAGAAAAAGACGATGTCGGCACCCGTGTAGTAGGGGTTCGAGTGGAAGCTCACGGTCAAGAAGAACATGAACGAAAGCACCATTCCGCCAGCGGCCGCCACCCTCGCCCACAGCCCGAGCAAGGTACCTATCCCGACTGCCAACTCTCCCAAGGCGATGATCACTCCCAAAGGCACGGCGAAGTGCTCCAAGGGGACGATCAGCGCCTTGATGGGGCTAAGCCTCGCTGCTCCGGCAAGCTGTGCCTGGATCGAGGCCGGATTGGCCGAATTGAAAAAGCCCGGGTTGGCGAGCTTTTGCAATCCGGCGAAGCAGAAGGTGAAACCCAAAAATGCGCGGAGCGGCATCAGCGCCCAACCAGCGAGTCTGAGCGCCCGCGGCCCCGGCCTCAGCCAACCCCAGGTCGGATAGAGATCCCTTTGGCGGACGGTCCCGGGCCTCCCCCTCGGCGCTTGCGGGGCCGTGCGACCGCCAGGAGAGCTCCGAGCAGCAGACGCCTGGGTTATAGGAACCCTCCGCGGTCCCAAGTTGCGGCGATCCTCCGGCATCAGTCAGTAGTTCCTTTCAGGACTCGCACCAAGGTCTAGAAGTCTCCTCTCCTTCTTGCATCAAGCTTCGTGGTGCCGGCCCGCCGAGTGGCGCCAAAGCGAACCGCCGCTATCTTCCCAACTATCCCGGGCTGCGACGATTCTTCGACATTTGACAAGTTCAATTTTGGCCGGCACGACATCTTCTGTGATGGCAGGCTGTCACTGGCTAGCTTCGCCTAGCGACCGAGCGATCCGAGCCAAGGCCCGACTCGCGCGCTCAACATTGCGGCTAGGGGCGCGGATGCTGCGATCGAGGCCAACACCAGCCACCGCCTCATCCTGGAGCGAGCCATGCGCCGCCGGGGAATCCTGCCGAGCCACTCTTGGGCTCCAAGCCTCCAAGTCTCTCGGAGATGACCGAGCACGTGCAGGGTCATCAGGCAAAACCACACCAAAAAGCTCGCCACATGAAGGTGGAAGAAAAGCCCCCGCTCGGCTGGCCCAACCAGCATCAGCGCTACTCCGCTTCCGATCAGAGCCACGGTGCTAGCCACCACCAATGGCCCTATCGCGCGAAGAATCGCGGGGGGCGGCCCCCTCCGCTTATAAGAAGGCGACCCCAAGTAGTAATGGACAAAGCGCCAGAAGGTGCTTGCTATCTTCACCACGACTGGGCCCACGAGGAGCGTCCCGATGAATACGTGCAGCCCCAGATGCGAGCGGATGCCGAACAAACTGGCCCCCTCGCCAGCAAGCATGATCAAAAGCACCACGGCCACCACGGCAGTGAGCCGCTCGTTCTCCCTCGGATTGTGCCGGTCGTCTGCAACTGGCATGGGGTCGCTTTGTCTTCGGCCCTCTTCGAGCGCGCCAGTCGGCATGCCTAGAGCACTAGGGGATCCAGCTGAAGGCGAAGTTAAGGTAGGGGTGCCAACTGTTGAGCGGAATGGATGATTTTGCCTCAGCCGAGCGTAAGTGTCGCACCCTCTAGTCATGATGGAGTGC
>OGCG01001331.1_pt1 | contig 12293 bp, 14 predicted proteins | sample 1570061 | NCBI WGS metagenome assembly OGCG01 (sample SAMN06268698, study PRJEB24515) | hot springs metagenome | isolation source: Joseph's Coat, Yellowstone National Park, Washington, USA | place: USA:Joseph's Coat, Yellowstone National Park, Washington, USA
ATATTGATTTTGATAAAGAATATTTAAATGATTTACCATGGAAATTTGAAGCTGGAACACCAAATATTGCAGATGGAGTTGCATTTGGAGAAGCAATCAAATATTTAAACAAATTAGGAATGGAAAATATTGAAAAATATGAACAAGAATTAACAAAATATTTCTTAGAAAGATTTGAAGAATTTTCAAACAAATATAAGGATTTAATTTTAATGGGATTAAAAGATTATAAAGATAGAGAAGCAATATTTTCATTAGCATTTAAAACAAATCCTCATATAATTGGAAAAATGTTAGATTCTTATAATATTACTGTTAGAACTGGATATCATTGCTGTTATATATTATTTAGACATTTGGATTTATATAAGTATAAAGGATCTGTTAGAGCTTCATTATATATTTATAATACAAAAGAAGAAATTGATTTCTTCTTTGAAAAATTAGAAGAAATTGTTAAAAAGTTTCAATAATTATTTATTAAAATAGTCTTTTTTAATCAATTTAAGGTTATATAAATTGGTCTTTTAGTAGCTGGTATGTATGATAAAATATTATAGCAATTACTATGTAAAAACATTTATAGTAATTATGATCTGTAATTTAATGAAAATTTTATGATGTTTAATCTCCATTCATTATTTATATTTTTAATTTGAGATACTAAAAATATCTAGAATATATTTTATGTAATTACTATATTGTAGTAGATATTGAATATATATTTAAAAAATTTTCTAATAGATAATTAAATTATGGGTCTAGACAATCTTATTAAAAGAAAACTTGTAGATTCAACTTTTGGTCCATTTAATGGAGATAAGGAGTATGAAGATAAATATTACATCAAATGCAATCAATCCTTCTATAATGAAAAATTAGAAAATATTTATAAAATATTAAGTTATGCTTTACCAGGAGCTCAACCATCATTTGAAAAATTAGTAAGTAAGATGAAAAACTTAGACTATTCATTAATAAATAAAGATATTAGAAGTGAGTATGATCCCTTAATATGTGAAATTACAGAACGATTTTATGATGGTATACTACAAGGTATTCTATTAGGATGTACAAATGTGCGATATTATACTAAACAACCAAATTGGCAGAAAAGGGTCAATAATTTAAAAACAACTATGGAATATCTGGCATCTGGAGATACTCTCGAAAGATTTCTTGAGGCTTATCTAAGAAGAGTATATAAAAAATTTTATGATGCTACTGGATTTAAGTTTTCTGAGCTATTGGGTATTAAGAATTTTCTATTTCCACGTAATATTGATGATATACGTTCTCTTGCTCATAAGTTTCTTATTATGTTTTTATTTCCACGTGACTTTAATGACATACCCTATCTTACTCGTAGGCCTCTTATAGAACTGTCTATGCAAGAATCTCATAATGTTGCTGATATTGTAGAAAATCTAGTAAAATATCCTGAACAGTATAAAAAATATTTTGATGAATATATAGGGTATAAATCATAAGAATAAAAGAAAATAACAAAATTTTTTAATTTTTTATTTGATAAATAAATAAAAAACAACAAAAATTATCTTTATTAGAATTTTATTTTATGCCTGTGCCAATTGGTTTGAATTGCTTGCCAATTAGCTTCCAGCCGACCTTGGGGATTTACTAGTATATGTGATTTAGTAGCTCCTTCTAATATATTATAACACTCTCTAAGACTGTGTTCCACCATTTCGAGCTCTGGGAAATCATTTGGTCTAAAACCATATAACTTATGCAAGGATTTCTTATGTTTATCTATCTCTTTTAAAATTTTTTCTGTTAGCTTCATGCATTCTTTAATCTTATTTAGATGCCGCAAAACAGCTGTTGGATCTTTTAATTCTTCTAAAAGCTTTTTAATATCTTTATCTATCTTTTCTACTTCTTCTTTTAATTTTTTATTTTCAGTACTTCTTCCTCCAAATAGTGATACCATAAACTTTATAAGCATCTTGGCAATTATAAATTTTACAAGTTTAGGCAAGCCTACTTCACTTATAAAATATATCAAAAACTCTAAATATTATTACGAGCCTTCTATTGATGACGGATAATCTTGGTTATGCGACATGGATACTGGAGTGGGTAAGCACATATTTTGACATATTTTTTGATATAAGTTTTAATAAGGTTAAGCATGGTTACTTACAAATCAAAAAATGGAATCTCTATAGTACTTGATTATATATAGGATGCCTATATTTAACCATATAATAGCTTATCAAGATTATCTCTATAATGTTTAATTACTTTTACGGCTATTTCTTTATCCAAATATATAATATTATCTATTATCCTATATATATTTTTCTCTAATGACGATTTATATGCAGCTACAATAATATTTGCATAACAAAATCCTAAATCATAAGGAACAGTTCTTTTCATATATTCATTTTTTTCTAGTATATCTATTTTTTCAATATAGTTTCTACATGCAAGTATATTAGGATATGGGGTTATATATCCTTTTTTATCCTTGTATAAATTATTTACTAAATAATAATAATACATTACAACTTCAAAAGCAGAAGCTCTCAATTCAGGATTATCAAAACTATTTAAAATAATAAGAAGATAGTCTCTATCTTTAATATTAGGATCTTCTTCCAATCTATTTAAGATACTATAATCAATAGAATGCCAAATCTCATGAAACATTGTCAAAATAATAAAGGCTTCTACTATAGATTTTCTTATATTTTTATCATTTATATAAAATGGATATAAGAATATTGAGTTATATGATATATTTAAATATTTTAAATCTTTTATTTCTTTATAACCTAGAGATTTTAATTCATTATTTATCTTTCTTTTAATGGATTTTTTTGAAATAGTAATCTTATTTTCAGATTTCGAATATTCACCAAAAAATTTAGGATTGTCTTTCGATATTTCTAATTCTGGTATTTTATAATCTATTTTATACTCTCTTTTTATATATTCTATTATACCAAGTTTGTCTAGAATTTCAAAAGCCTTTTTATACTCACTTTCTATAATTTCATTTAAATTTAAAGAAAACACATTTTTTACATTATAGAGCAAATAATTTACATATTCTTTAATTTTATCTAACAGATAATTCATTACTGTATAATAGTAGCATGAAATCTATAAACTTTATCATTCATAATTAACAAGATAAAATAAATAAATAATAATATTAAAAAAATTAATAAGAACAAAGTTCTAATTTAGCCTAAATATTATTTATATAATAACATTAGAATTTTAGTTAGTGTATTAATCATTTTGGTTGCATCTACTTCATCATCTTTAGAGAAATATTTGAGTTTTTCTATTATATCTTTTATATTTAATTTTGGTGATTGTTTATCCTTATTTAATAGATTTTCATAAATATATATAAGATCATTTACAAAACATGATCCTAAAGCATAAAGATATGGACATTTTCCCTGCATAAATTTTTCACATATTTTCATATTTTGTTCTATAATTTCATATACTTCGGGATATTTGTATAATTCATTTTTATAGAAATATACTAAAAATTCAAAAGCAGAAGCTTTCCATTCATCATTACTACCTATTGAATAAAGTACAGCATGCCCAATTTCATGAGTTACTATTGAATCTGTAACAGCTTTTGCTATAACTTTTTCTATATCGTCATTTTTATATACTGGCCATGGTATTCCATTATGAGTTATCGTAAATAGATTACCAATAAAAATTTTATTTGGATTGTTAACTTCCCTATTTATAATTCCTTTTAGTCCATTTTTTATAATATGAATTTCATTAGCTTGTCCGTCGTACTCTCCAACCTGAATTATATTATCTCTTCCATATTTTTGTTGATATTCGTCATATGATTCTAGAGTTATCAATGATAATTTTCCTCCGATCTGTATATTATTTGTTTTGAGATACTCTATAGTCTCTTCAAAGCTATTTTTTATAAAAAGATCTAAACTGTATATATTTTCCGACATTATTTAAGTAGTGATAATAAAAAATTATAAATTTTCATTATTTTATGTCTAAATTTCATCGATGTAATAAAATTATAATTTTAATTAATGTAGTAAAATTTTAGTTGTATCCAATGTCCTTATATCAACTGAGCATTTACCTCTTCATTCTTTGCAATTTCATATTGTTTTATATCAGATGTTACTAACTCAAGGTTCTTTGATTTAGCTAATGCAATGAATAAGGAGTCATAAATAGTTATTTTATTCCTATTAGCGATTTTAAATGCTTCAATTAAGTATTCGTCTTGGTTTACAATTATTATGGCTTCACCTTTTAATAAGTCATAAAGTATTTTAATTGCAATGTCTTCTTTCATTTCACCTATAAGAATCTTTTTCCATAAAGCATTAGCAACTTCTTTGATTGATAAATCTAGGGTTATAACTCCTTCTTCTATTATCTGAGCTACTTTTTCCCAACCTTCCTCTTTAGAGAAAAATTTTACTAAGGAAGACGAATCAATGACTCTCACGGTCTTCTCTTATTGATTTTATAGAGAAACCTTCTTCACTAGGTTTAATATCTTTTAATTCTTCAACCCATTTATTTACATATTCTTTAGCTTTGACCTTTATATAAAGTTCTTCTAAAAATTTTCTTAGTTCTTGACTAATATCTATTCCATGCTTTTCTAATTCTTCTTTTATTTCTTCTTTTATCCTAACGCTAATGACTGTAGACATAATTGTTTATTAGTTGTAAACATTTATAAATTTTCCATAGAAGATTGATGTAAACTACTTGAAAAACTTTAATTTTCCTTATTTTAATGAGCATGATTTTTAAAACATAATCCTATAGAATATTTCAATTCAACATTGTAATTAACAGGATTTCTATATCTTTCAGATATATAGTATCTCTAAGAACATTTAATTCATTTCTATAATAAATAATATATTCGATTTCATGACTTAATATAAGTTAAAATTTAAAATAAATAATTATTAATTTTAGTATTATGGAATGTTACGAAGTATTTTTAAGTAAAGTAACAAGAAACATAGATTATAATATTTATAAGAATCTAGATATAGAAAAAATGAAAAAAATTGTTTACGAAAATATAGATTGTCTAATAAAATTAAAAGGTGAAAAAGCTATTGAAGAAATGATTAATAATGATAAGTTGATTGAATATTTTCAATGGTTAGTTAAGGAAAAATCTATTTTATATATTCCAAAAGAATTCCTAACTTATATTTATTTAATTAAAGAAAGATTAGGTGGAAAAGTTTTAGAAGATCTGATAAGTATGTTAATAAAATATGAAGAAATATTTCAAACATCTACAACATTTATAATAGAAACTATTGGAAAAAACATAGAAAATTTGGACGTTGAAAGAATAAATGTTTTATTAGAAATATTAGAATATTTAATAAATGAGAAATATAAACTAAAAATTACTATGTATACAGCTTTATCCGAGAGTTTAAATCTAATTGTTGATAAAGATATAGATATTAAAATAGCAAAAAGCTTTATGATAAAAGTTATTGGAAGTTTTAGAGGAAATCCATATCATATAATAAAGTTAAAAGATAAGATTCCAAAGGAAAAATTCGCAAAATTATTAAATATATTTTCTTCTAATGGTTTATATTATAAGGTACAAAATGAAGAAGATTTAATATCCTTTTTAAACCAAGTTGCTAGAGATCCTTTAATTATAGATCTTATAGGTAATGTAAACTTTGAAAAAATAAAGGCAAAAGATTTCTTATTTATTTTAACAAAATACTTTGAAAATATATATTTTAATGATAAAATAGATCAAGAAATAAAATTAGAAATATTTAATCAACTAATAAATAAAGGAGGAAGAACCTTTAGATATATAATAATTTATACAAATAACAAAAAGTATAATTTTATAGATTATGATAGATTATATAATGTTATAAATTTAATGGGAAAAGATTTATTCACAAAATACCCAAATATATTAAAATATTATCCTCAATTTGTTTCTTTTAGATTATATAGATTAATAAATTCTGAAAAGGATCTAGAATATTTAGAAAAAGAATTAAATAAAAGAGATCCTTATGAACTTATAACTGATTCTAAAATATTGGAAGAAATATATAAAGGCATAATAAGTAAAGCAAGTTTAACTTTGGATTATCTGATAAAACTTTTGGACCATATAGTTAAAAAATATGGAAAGAAAAGAAAATTAATTACAAAAATATTAGATGCTATTGAAGAAATAAATAAATTTGATAAATCAAGTTATCTATCGCTGATTCTTGCATACAGATTATTCCACATTAAAGATAATATAGGAAAAATTGGAGCTTGGTGTAATTATTTTTCACATGAAAGTATATATTATAAGTGGATTCTTATTAATGTTACGAAAAAAATAGAAAAGATGAGTAAATAGACAATTTATGTAAATATTTTATTATATTTTTAGCTTTTATTATATAGCTATATTATATCCTAATGTGAGATTGTTATATCGTAATTAAAATTAATTTAAATTTCTTATATCTCTAACGAATATATTTTTATATTTTGGACATATTTGTTTTGGATATTATTTATTTATTCTTCTAGAAATATATAAAATCATAATATATAATTTAAAATCTTTTTAATTTGTATTCATAATATTTAATTAAAGTGTTATAATATCTTAATTCATTAGATAGCATTATTATGACAGTTTACTATTAAGGATTTTTATGAAAATTTTCGTTTTTGAGTTTATTTTTTTAATTCTCCTTCAATATATGATTTTAAGACATCCTCTATGCTCTTATTAATATCTTCTGATATTCTTCTTATATCATCATTTTTATCTTTTTGTTCAAATATAAAATGTCCTATCAAATAAGCGAGGAGTCGATCTTCTCTTGGAATTTTAGAAATTCCAGTTTTTTCTTCTAGTTGTTTAATTTGATAAAATTTTTCTTCTAAGAAATTTCTCCTATTTATAATTGGCTTTATTAAGTTAGAATCTTGCAATATATATATTGCTGCTAGTTCTGCTGTAGTTTCAAGGTTCAAAATCCAATTTTCTATTTTCTTATTATCATATTCTTTATAAAGAGGATTATAAGGTTTTATATACTTCTCAACTACATAATCTATCATAGATTCAATCTTTGGGCGAATATAATAATTGTCTTTATCTGTTGAATGAACATATTCATGTATAATTGTTGCAAGTAAAGGGTCAAATTTGGAAAATAAGCCATCTTTTATTACTATTATTCTTGTTCTTGATGGGCTCTGAAAAGTATATCCTGTAGCAATATTTTGTGTATATAGGTCTATAAAGTTTTCTGAAGATTTTGAGTTCATATTTAGTATTTCATCTAGGTAATTTTTTTCTTGTGGTATACCATCAAAAGATATACTTTTTAATATATCTTTAATATCTGAGGGTAGTTCAGAATAATGTTTATTAATACAGTATTCTAATCTAGCTTGTTGGTCTTGTATTTTATATCCATCAGTTAAAGCACATTTTATAATTTTTCTTAGTAGAGAGCGATCTATCATATATACTGTCGGATTTTTCTCTTTCTTTTTCTCAGCAAGTTCTAAGAATCCATCTAAAAGAGATCCCTTTCTTATACTACCATTATATTTTCTTACTTCATCATTTACCAATTCTGACCATTTATATTCTTCATATAAGTTACTCATATTTACTATATCATAGTAGTAAAATTTTAAAAATTTTTAAAAATATTTTTAGAGAATTAAAATTATAAAAACTACACTATAATCATTACACATTATTTATTTCTACTAATTTTAATGTAAAGGCCATTAATGATAGATAGCTTCTTAAATAAATTTTCTAGTAATTGAAAGAAGAAATAAATAATTCGAATAATAAAAAATGAAGATTTTAAAACTTATAAAATAAGAAATTTATATGGATTTCCTTAAAAATAATTCAATAGATTTCTTTAAAGAGGGAGAAAGAAATTTAAATGAAGGAAAATATAATTTATCTATGTTTCATTTAGAACAAGCATTACAATTAAGTTTAAAATATAAATTATATGAACTAACTGGAACATATGATAAAACACATGATATTATTATTTTATTAAATAAAATTATTGAATTAACTAAAGATAATAAATTAAAAGAAATAATGGATATAGAATATATCACTTTAGAATTAATAAAACAAGCATACATTTCTTCAAGATATTTACCATTTAATTATGATAAAAAATCTGCAGAAAAGGCTTATCAGGTAGTTAAAAATATATTAAATGTACTTGGAATACTTTAAAAACAAGTGGGAAGAAAGAATTAAAATATTAAAAAATGCAAGAGAATACGTTAAAAGAATTAAAGAAATTTGTGTTAATAAAATAAATAAGAATTGTAGAGTAATATTATTCGGTTCGATTGTTAAAGGGAGTTATAGGATTGATAGTGATATAGATGTATTAATAATATTGCCAAGAATTAAGGACAACCTTGAAAGGGCAGAAATTGCTGCAAAAATATATAATGAACTTGGTATGGAAGATCCTATAGAATTATATATAATATCAGAAGAAGAATATAATAATTGGTATTCTAAATTTATTGATAAGTATGAAGAATATTAAGTTTTTAATTAAAAGAAATAAAGAGGTTCTTATTAACTTTTACTGTATCTAGACTTCATAATTTCATAATTAAAAAATATGTTCTTAGATAATAAATTTAATAGAAATTGATTTCTCTGAATAATTTTATAAATTACAATAATGTTAATATCGAAATGAAATATATATTTCCAGATTATGAAAATAGTATATATAATTTACATTATGAAATATTGGATTATTTTGGAATAAAAGATAGGGAAAAGGGAAAAATAAAGTTAGAAAATAAGAAAAATAAACTATTATTTATTCTTGTAGATAGTTTAGGAATAAATTTATTAAATAAATTAAATTTAAAGTTAAAATATCATGAAATGACTTCTGTATTACCATCCTCAACTCCAACAGCATTACCTTCATTCTTTTTTGGTTTAAGACCATCTGAACATATGATATTCATTAGAACAAAAACCACAAAATTATCTGGTACATTATTATGGTTTCCATATTATTATGTATATCCCACAAGATCTGCCCCAATAGTTGATATAACATTTGTTTATAATTTTGACACGATATTTACAAAATTAAAGAAAAAAGAATTAAAATCTTTATCTATAATACACAATTCTCTAGAAAATACTGCTTTAACAAAGATTTTATATAAAGATAGCGATATAAAATATTATTTAAATTGGTTTGATGCAGTAGAATTAATTTTAGAAAATAAAAACTATGATTTCATTATATGGTACTTAATGGATATAGACAATCTGTCCCATCAATATAGTACAGATCATCCATCGATATTATTAGCTCTAAAATATCTCTTTGAACTAATAGAATATATAAAAGAAAAAGATGTTTTTGATATAATAATATCTGCAGATCATGGACAAACAAAGGTTAATAAAATGAGATTATTAGAAGAATTACAAAATAATCCAAATGTAGAAAGAATTTATGGGGATAGAAGGGCTATAATGATTGATGGAGAGTTAGAAGATATTAATAAAATATTTCCAGAAGATGATTATTTTGTTTTTTACAAAGAAGAAGCATTTAAGTTATTGGGAGGTAAGGGAAATAAAAAAATAATGCCGGATTATTTAATTGTACCTAAAAAGGGAGAAGAAATGAGAATGAGATTGGGATTTGATGATAAACCAGAAAGCGAATTTAAGAGTGCACATGGTGGGCTAACTGAAGATGAACAGAAAATACCACTGATAACTTTCTAAAAATTTGGTTAAAATAATAAATTTTTAATGGTAAATCTTTCCCTATATAAAATCAATATTTATTTTTCTCTATTCGATTAATATTTGTATACTTTTTTATATAATCTAAACCTTCAAGCAGTAATTTTGGCAAATATTCTTCTTTGAATTTTATATAAGATTGTTCATATGTATTTAATAATTCTGAAATTTTTAATAATCCATCATAGTAACTATCTAATTCTCTTTTTATATTCAATATATCCTTTAAGTTTTTAGCATATTTGGGATCCTTCCCAATATTTTCTAGATTATTTTTTATATATTCTAAATTTTTTACTGTACAGGAAATTTGTCTTTCAACATCTTTAATTTTTTCTATATAGTTTCTATCCAGCCAATTTTGTATTATATTATATACATAGTTCAATGATGGTTTGTACTTTTTAATATATTCTATCGAATTTCTTATTTCTGTATGCTCTTTATCATTATTATTGGAAAAAACTTTTATTTTATCTAATTTATCTAGTATATCATCAATATTTGGGGAAGATTCAACTATCTTTTTTATATATTCTAATTTTTTCTCAAAGTATTTTTTAAATTCTTCATCATATTTACCATAAATATGGATGTAAGCATCAAATAGTAATTTATCGATTTCATTTGTTCCTAAATTTAAAATTTCATTTAATATTGTAGATATATCTTCTTTATTATATCCAAGTGTTATCAAATCAATCAATCCTCCGACAAAAAGATGTATATTTTCTATTCTGTTTATATAATCTTTATATTGATTTATAATTTCTTCTAAAGTTTCAAACTCTTTAGCATTAATTTTTCCTATTCGTAACTTAAAATTTAATAATTCGCGTATCTCTTCTAACTCAGTAGTCATTATGGAAATCTATATAAAAAGGATTTTTAAACTTTAATAGAACATTTATTCTCATTGAAACATTAAAATCTTGAATGATAGATTATCATATGCATTTAGCATTTCAAATATCGTCTTTTTAATTGAATCTTTTATTTACAATAATGATTTTAATACTTCGCCTATACTTTATTAATATTCTCTAATATTCTTTCATATAATTATTTTTATCTTTTTGTTCATATATATAATGTGCTACCAAATAGGAAAAGTATCGATTTTGTTTAATAATATATTGCATTCTTTAGGATAATTTTATAGAAATCTTTTTATAGTTATCAAAAGATAAATATAGCTATGCAGTATAGACTGGAAAAAGGATCGGATTCAGTTCATGCTCTTAATTACTATTATGATCAAGTGGTTAATTATTATAAGAGAGTATCTAATAATATGAGTATAATCAATTTCTTCAAGGGAAACATTCAAAATGCAATCAAGATCTTTGATAAATATACCATATTTTCTTTTTCTACATCTCTAGAGAGTAATATAATCTTATATCTTGAAAGTGAGAAAGAAAAGGCATTAAGGAAAATCCGAGATATAATAAAAAGTGGTTGAGGCAATAAAGGCAATAAACCTTACTAAAGCTTTTGGTAAGTTTATAGCAGTCGACCATATAAATTTTGAAGTTAAAGAAGGAGAAATATTTGGTTTCCTAGGACCTAATGGGGCAGGAAAATCAACTACTATAAAAATGCTAACTACAGTACTGAAACCTACAGAAGGAACTGCTATAGTTAATGGATATGATATAATTAAAGATCCAGCAAAAGTAAGGAGCTCTATTGGAGTAGTACCTCAAGAATTCACTGCTGATGAAGACTTGACAGGTTGGGAGAATGTGATGATGATGGCCGGGCTTTATGGTATAAGAAAGGATGTAGCTAAAGAGAGAGCTAAGGAATTACTCGATATGGTTGAATTAACCCAGGCAATGAACAGAAAAGTACAAACATATAGCGGAGGAATGAGGCGAAGGTTGGAAATAGCGATGTCTTTGATTAGTAGACCCAAAGTTCTGTTCTTGGATGAACCTACCATAGGTCTAGATGCTCAGACTAGAAGTGCAATTTGGAACTACATTATGAAGCTTAAGAAGGAGTATGGCATGACCATTTTTGTTACCACCCACTACTTAGAGGAAGCTGACCTTTACGCTGATAGAATAGCTATTATTGACCATGGTAAGATACTTGCTATAGGATCGCCTAAAGAGCTAAAGGAAAGTATAGGTGGTGATGTAGTTACGCTAAGTACTACGAGTGATGAGGAAGCTATGAAATTATTACAAAATCTTGATGGTATATTAGATATAAAGAAAGTTGATGGGGTGTTGAGGATAAAGGTGAAGAGTGGAGAAGAGATGGCCCCACAAATTCTTGAAAGATTAATAAAGAATGGAGTTAAAGTATCAAGAATGTCAATAACAGAGCCCACAATGGATGAGGTCTATATGGAGTACACGGGTAGAAAAATGAGAGATGAAGAGGGTGATTCAAGGGAGGCATTTGCAATGAGAAGAAC
>OGCG01001332.1_pt1 | contig 12281 bp, 15 predicted proteins | sample 1570061 | NCBI WGS metagenome assembly OGCG01 (sample SAMN06268698, study PRJEB24515) | hot springs metagenome | isolation source: Joseph's Coat, Yellowstone National Park, Washington, USA | place: USA:Joseph's Coat, Yellowstone National Park, Washington, USA
GTGCTTAAGACAAAGAAGGGCATTATACACGCTCCATGGTGTGGCAGCCCAGAGTGTGAAGAAAAGATAAAAGAAGAAACAGGCGCAAAAACATCGAACATTCCTTTTGACCAATCAGATCTGCATGGCAAATGCATTTATTGCGGCAAAGAAGCCAAGTACATGGTAAACTTTGCAAAGAGCTATTGATCAGACGACTCTCTTTTCATCACCGATCAGAAATACCTCGTCTCATCACACATTCTTTTTGGCAGAATAAAGATAAAAAGATTAGTCCCGGCCGGATTCGAACCGACGTAGCAGGGTCCAAAGCCCTGCGTCCTTGGCCGCTAGACGACGGGACTATAGCATAGATAATTATATAAATGAACAACAAATATAAAAATAAATCATAGCTAGCAAGTGGTTCTATGACGGAAAAGCTTTATTGGAATGATGCATACGCAAAAGAGTTTAGTGCAAAAATTACAAAAATAAATGGCAATGAGGTAGTGCTAGATAAAACCTTGTTCTATCCGACGGGTGGTGGCCAGCCGAATGATACTGGAAAGATTATATACAATGGAAGTGAATATATGGTAGTTGATGTTAAGTCAAACGATGATGAGATAATACATGTATTAGATAGAAACCTAGATGCGCATGTAGGAGATACCATAAATGGTGTTATAGACTGGGATAGAAGGTACAAGCTCATGCGCCTTCATTCAGCTATACACCTGATTGACGGTATTTTAGAAAATAAATACAAATCAAGCATGATCACAGGTGGACAGATATATGAGGATAGAGCAAGAATAGACATTGATATGCAAGAGCTAAATAAAGAAAAAGCAGAGGAGCTTATAAGCGAGGCAAACAAGGTTGCAAAAGAAGGGCACGAAATTCAGGCAAGATTTATACCAAGAGATGAAGCGCTTAAAATTGAGGGATTAGCTAGAACAGAAACGGGCAGAGAGCTCATAAAAAAGCTTGATGTTGTAAGAGTCGTAGAGATAAAGGGCTTGGATATGCAGTCAGATGGTGGAACACATGTTAAAAATACCAATGAGATAGGTACAATAAAGCTAAGCAAGTTTGAAAATAAGGGAAAGCACAGCAAAAGAATAGAGATAATTCTTGAGGATTAGATTTAAAGTTTGCCTTCTAATTGAAATTTGTAATGCATCTTCATCATGCATCTGTTCTGAACAAAAAGCAATCCATGCTCAATAGCATATTTTCCTGCTTCTTCATTAAATATTCCCTCTTGAAGCCATAGCACCTTTGCTTTTATTTCTACAGCCTGCTTTGCTATGTCTAATGCCTCTCTTGCAGGTCTAAATACATCGACAATATCTACTGGCTCTTTAATATCGATAAGCGATTTGTACGCCTTCTCGCCAAGTATTGTATCGGCAAAAGGGTTTACAGGAATTATCCTATAACCAACGCTTTGCAAATAAGCCGGCACATCATGACTTGGCTTGCCCTCTTCTCTTGAACAGCCAACAACAGCTATCACATGATAGCTTTTAAGTATATTTAGCATTAATGCTTCTTTCTCTTCTTCATCGTTCATTCTTCCACTTCTTAGGACAAAGCTTTCCGAATAGATTGCAGAATATTCTTGCAAGAGGATCATTTATTTTACTTGAATAGTATTTGTATACAGGCCAAACAACCACTATACTTATTATTATTCCAGCAATGACATCGCTTAGATAATGTAAGCCAAGGTATACTCTGCCAAATAAAACAACGATGAGCCAGGCGAGATAAAGATATCTTAGATATTTATATGGTAATGTAAAGAAGGTAAGGCCCGTAAGAACGGTTGCGTGATTGCTAGGAAATGAGAAACTAGATTCACAACCCATATTGTTTATCCAGGAAAGAGCAGGAACATTACATGGCCTGGGTTCCTTTACTATATATTTTATTACTTCGCCAATTATATAAAGCACAAAAAATAAGATTACAAATGAGAAAACATTCTTGTCCTTTCTAAGATACATGTAAATGACAACAAGCGGAATAACGATTAGAAAACTTTCGGCAAAGTAGTGCATTGCAATGTTTAGCGCTGGGCTAGCTATTTCTTTGGCTAGTTGGAAAGCCCATATGTTCATGCTGTTTATTAAGCCCATGAGTGGAATTAGCGCTTTTATTTATTTAAGCTTTATTATCTCATAATCTAGCATGGAAATCGCTTTAGATACCAGCTCAATACTTTTTGGCTTTGAAAAGAAGATAGATGCATTCGATATTGCAAAGGAGCATGGCTACATCCCCATTATCTCGAAAGGTGTTATTAAAGAGCTTGAAAAACTTGCCAGCTCAAAGTCGAAAAAGAGCATTTATGCCAAGCTAGCGCTTAATGCTATAAAGGCAAAAAAGGTGAAGATTGTTGATTCAAGTGAGTATGTTGATTCGTGGCTTGCAAAAAACAAGGTTGTGTGCACAAATGACCTTAAGCTTAGGAGGAAGCTAAAAGAAAAAGGAATAAAGGCTTTTGCGCTTGCTGTTGGTGGTAGGCTTGTGTGACAAGCATATAATATTTATTTATTTCCTTTCTAATAGATTATGTTCTAATGCTCAGTGGTGAGTATTTGTATTACAAATATACCATAAAAGATACAATAAGTATACCTCCATCTTATTTTGGAGAGGATTTAAACAAGGTTGCAACAGATTTGCTAAGGCAAAAATATGAGAGGACATTAGATAAAGATATGGGTATAGTGCTTGCTGTATATAATGTAAGAGACATTAGCGATGGCTATCTCCTACCTGGCGACCCTTCAACACACCATAATCTTACATTTGATGCACTGACCTTTAAGCTTGAGGTAGAAGAGGTGGTTGTTGGTGAGGTAAGCGAACTTGTTGAGTTTGGCTGCTTTGTAAGGGTAGGTCCGCTTGAAGGTCTTGTTCATTTATCGCAGATAACAAGCGATTTCATAAGCTTCGATAGAAAAAGTGGTGTCTTGAGCTCAAAAAATACAGGTAAGGTACTTAAGAAAGGGGATGTTGTATATGCAAAGGTTTCTACAATAAGCTGGAAGTCAAATATAAAAGATACCAAGATAGCGCTTACTATGAGGCCAGAAGGCTTGGGCAAAGAGGAGTGGCTTCTAGAGGAAGGAAAGCCTATGAAAGAGAAAAAAGAGAAAACGGTTAAGAAGAAATAATTAGTGGTTTTTATGGTTGAGAAAGCTTGCAAAAACTGCAGACTAATAATAGCTCAGGGCGAGGTGTGCCCATTGTGTGGCTCTACAGAACTTACAACAAAATGGAGCGGCTACGTTGTGATTCTAGATGTAGAAAACTCAGAGATAGCCAAAAAGCTAAATATTAAGGTAAATGGGAAGTATGCGCTAAACATAAACGAATAGCTTTAGCTTAATTTTTATTTATCTTTTTCACTGCAGTATCTTCTGGTCCTTTTCTTCTTTTGCTTCTCTCTCATACTCCTCTTCTATTACTACCTTGTTTATACTGCTGATGTAATCTAATACACTTCTTACAAAAAGAGTCTTATTTACAAAGTAGTCGCTATCTTTTTTCACATCATTTCCAATTACTACCTTTGCCACACCATTGCTAAGTTCGACAGACTTTGGCTCAATGTTGTATGACCTTGCAAGCGCTTCTACCTTTTCTTTGTCGCCTTCTATAAGCCTGTCTACCTTAACCTCATATAGAAGCCTTTCCCCGGCAAGTGGGTGGTTTAAGTCTACAAGCACCCTCCCTGAATTTACACTCTTTACCGTTGCAAGGTAGCCATCGATTTCAAGCTGCATACCAGGATATGGATTAATATCCCTGCTCCTAAAATCTGAAAGTGACATTACCCTTACTAAATCAGGATTTCTTTCCCCAAAAGCCTCTTCTGGGCTAAGCTCAACCTTCTTTACCTCATTAACTTTCATTTCCTTTATCGCTTTTTCTAAGCCACTTATTACATTCCCTTTGCCTATAACAACAAGCTGCGGCCCATACTTAGTATTCTTATTATATATACCACCTTCCTCTGCTTTCTTCTTATCAGTAGTAAATGCTATGCTATTGTCTGCTACACGCCACGCGGTATACTCTATTTCCACAAAATCTCCGTCTTTGAAAGCCATAAAATCACTCGATACCATTAGATTGATAAGTTATTTAAATTATAAATAACTAAAAAACTTGTGATTTTCATGGAGAGAAAGGAGCTTACAAAATTATTACTCGCACTTTTCACAGTTATAATATTTATAACATCCTACTTTACATTCAGTAATTATAATCCTGTGAAGAATACAGTAACCACAACAATACCACAAACCATTCCCGCATTTGGAAATGCGAATGCAACAATTATAGGCTACGGAAACACAGCTTCTATTTCTATAAAATGCAATCTAAGCGAGATCAATAATGAGCTTCCATCAATTCTTACAAATCTAGAAGGAAACAGCAGCATAAATAACTTTTACACACCTTCCTCTAACTTGACGCTTGTTTATCTTGGTAATATGAACCCTAAAGGGCTTCTGCAATACCTTAAAAGATCGTTTAGCAATTACTCAAGTTGCATAGAAGTGAGTGCTGATACAAAGCTACTCTTGCCTAAAACTATAAACTTTAAAGTAAACACACAGCTTTATCCCATACCTATACCAAATTCAAGCAGAAAGGTAACAATAAATATGCTTGTAAGCAATAAAACGTATATAAGCCTTAGAATACTTGCACTTCTTACGATGAATGGAAGTATATATAATATGAGCATTGCACCAACATGATACCATGGATGCGAAAGAAATTATAAGAAAGCTTGCAATAAAGAACGCTATGGATTATGGCAAAGCGGATTATAAGGCAGTACTTAGCAAGGCAATTGCAAAAGTTCCAGGAGCAAAAGAAAATATACAAGAGCTTTCAAAGCTTGTTAATGAAATTGTCTCAGAGATAAATGCCTTACCAAAGGAAAAGATAGAAGAAGAATATAGCAAGTATAGCGAAGAATTTGAACAAGAAGAGAAAAAGAAGATAGAAGAATCAAAGCCAAAGCTAGTTCTGCCTGGTGCAACTCCAGGCAACTTTGCAACACGATTTCCGCCTGAGCCAAGTGGCTATATGCACATCGGACATGCTAAGGTTGCATTTCTAGAACGCGAGTTTGCAAATATATACAATGGCAAGCTCTTCCTTTATTTTGATGATACAAACCCAGAAAAAGAAAAGCAGGAGTATGTTGATGCATTTAAAAAGGATTTGGAGTGGCTTGGTATAAAATTTGATGATGAATATTATGCAAGCGACAATCTAGAAAAGATCTATGAATTTGCAAGAAAGCTTATTAAAAAAGGAAAAGCTTATGTTTGCACATGCGATCCTGAAACAATAAGGAGAAATAGATTTAATGGCGTAGAGTGCGTGCATAGAAAACAGAGCATAGAAGAGAACCTTGCACTCTTTGAAGATATGCTAAAAGGTAAATTTGAGGAGGGAGGGGCTGTCTTAAGATTCCTTGGTGACATGCAAAGCAAGAATACAACAATGAGAGACCCAACGCTTATAAGAATAAAGAAAACACCGCATTACAGACAAGGCAGCAAGTATATACTTTGGCCCACATACGATTTTAACACCCCAATAATGGATTCGATACATGGAGTAACGGATGTTATAAGAAGCAAGGAATATGAGCTAAGAACAGAGCTTGATCTTGCAATATTGGATGCGCTCGAATTAAGAAAACCTAGAATACATCATGAAGCCAGATTGGTTATAAAAGATGTTCCAACACAAAAGCGTGTTATAAACAAGCTAATAAAAGATAGAATTGTGAGTGGTTTTGACGATCCAAGGCTTGTAACAATTGCAGCTCTAAGAAGACGTGGTATAACACCAGAAGCGATAAAGAAGTTTGTGCTTAGGTTTGGAATGTCTAGAGTAGAAAGCACAATGGATATAAACATGCTTTTGGATGAAAATAGAAAGATTATAGACAAAACAGCAAAGAGGCTTTTTGGTGTTATAGATCCTGTGGAGCTTGAAGTAAGGGGAATAGGAAAAGTGCATGTAAAGCTTAGATTACACCCAAATGTTGATATGGGTTATAGAGAATATGATGTTGGCAATATTCTATACATTGGAAAAAGTGATGCACTCAACTTGAAGAAAGGCGAACAAATAAGGTTAAAAGACTTATATAATGTAGAGATAGAAGAAGTTGGAGATAGAATAATAGGCAAATACATAGGTAACGATGCTATAGATGCACAGAAGATACAGTGGGTTGATAAGGCTAATTGTGTTAGTGCATATTTCATAACGCCAAAGCCTTTGCTAGTAAATAATGAGATAAACAAAGATAGCTTAGTAGTTGAGAAAGGCTTATCTGAAAAGTATATAGAAATGATTAAAAAAGATGAAGTAATACAATTTGAAAGAATAGGCTTCTTTAAGCTAGATAATGAAGAGAAAAAAGAGCTTATAAGACTATAACCAGGCGAGTGAAATCATGGAGTTTAAGATGAATGAGGATTTACTTGATATGCCAAAAGAAGCTTATAGAAATATAGCCTCGCAGGCTGTAGAGAATATTATAGATAAGAACAGGGCAGAGAAACTTAAAGAAAGTACACCTAACAGAGAACTTCTTGAAAACCATTTAGAGACTATGAGAAACATATTAAATAGCTACGAGTACGAATTAATTAATATACAGAAGATTCTAAGCAATACAAAAAGAATGAAGATATGGGAGGTGCAGAAATACCTTAATATAGTTGAGGCGCTCGCATTCGGATACAAGAAAATTTTGGGAAGCGAAATAGCAATACCGCTTGTTACTGGCATAGTAACAAAATCAAATGATTTATACACACTTGATAAATACTATAATATGCTTGTGGGTGAGATTGCAAAGAAGATACATATTGCTAGCTCAAAAGCAAAGATTGAAGAGAGAAAGATTGAAGAGCTTATGCTAGAGCTGAAATATAAACAAGCAAGCATACTTAGAATATTCAAACGTGGGGAAATAGAAAGAATTAAAAGAAGGATTCAAAGCAAAAGGAGAAAGATCGACAAATATAGTGCAATCGCTGAAAACTATAAGAAGCTGTTAGATGATACTAAGGCATTTGCAGAAAGAGCAACAAAATAATAAAAGGTGGCACAACGAAACTTCTAGAAGGAATCTACAAAGTGGATGGTGTCCTGGCAAATTCTTATATAGTATTGTATGGCGATCCAACTCTAATAGATTCTGGCATGCCGAATAATGGTAGAAGGATTATTGAATACGCGAATAACCTGCATGCACAACTCAAATATATTTTGCTTACGCATGCTCATATAGACCATGCTGGAAGCGTGAGCTATCTAAAAGAAAAAACAAATGCAAAGATTGCAATACATGAGGCTGATGCACCATATCTAAACGGATCAAAAAAGTTTACAATGCCAAAGGGCTTCAAAGGTTTTTTGTATAGGGTGCTTTATCCATTCATTTCGCCAAAGCCTCTTGAACCAGATATAAAACTTAAGGATGGTGATTTAATCAATGGCTTTGAAGTTATCAATATTAAAGGTCATACAGAAGGAAGCTGCGCTTTTTATCACAGAGCAACGAAATCGCTATTTATAGGAGATTCTATTAGCATGGAGACAGGCAAGCCATCACTGCCTCCAGATAGATATAATTATAATACAGAACTGCTTAAAGAGTCTCTGAAAAAGATCCTCGATTTGGATTTTGAAAATTTTTTCCCAGGACATGGTGATCCAATAGTTGGAGGGGCGGGAAGAATTGTAAAAGAATTTGTGCATTCTTTTTAAAAATTTACTTAATATTTTACTAAAAGGGTATAAAAAATGGATTTGGTTGCAAAAGAGCTTTTTTTCACGGAAGGTGTTGGGAGAGATACAACACCATTAGGTGCATTCGAGCAAGCATTAAGAGATGCAAGAATACAGCAATTCAACCTCGTCAGGGTATCAAGTATAATACCGCCCCACTGCAAGATAGTAAGCAGAGAGAAGGGCTTAAAGGAGCTACACAGCGGTGCAGTCACGTTTGTAGTACTTAGCAGACTGGAATCAAATGAACCAAATAGGTTGATTGCAGCAAGCGTTGGTGCAGCAATACCAAAGGATAGGAGCATGTATGGTTACTTAAGTGAATATGAGGCATTCGGAGAGAGCGATGAAGTGGCAGGAACAAAGGCGGAGGAGCTTGCCGCAAATATGCTCGCATCAGCTCTTGGCATAAATTTCAAGGCTGAGGAGAAGTGGGAAAGGAAGAAAGAGATAATTAAGATGAGCAACAAAATAGTCAAAACTACAAATATAACTCAGTCTGCGATTGTTGGAAAGGATGGCAAGTGGACATGTGTAATTGCTGCCGCAGTGTTAATATTAAAGTGAAAAATATACAACGCAATGCACCATCCTAATAAAGTTCTGGCACCCTTCACGAATAATTTGCGCTTTCTGCCATGCGTTTTCTACTTTTATTAGATTCGGGGAGCCCGAGATTTGAACTCGGGTCGCCAGGTCCCGAACCTGGAAGCCTACCAAGCTAGCAGAGCTCCCCTATAACACGATTGCACCATTCTTATCTATAAGAACATCGTCTTCTACTCTTACACCACCAAATCCAACAAGGTAGATGCCGGGTTCAACAGCAAGGGTCATCCCTTTCTTTATTTTTCTATAAGGTGTATTTCCAAAAACAGATGCATCGTGCACCTCTAACCCTATACCATGGCCAAGAGCGTGTATAAACTTTCCTTTGTATACACCACCCTTATATGAATCAATATATTTCCTAATCTTCTTTTCAACAGCATAAGCATCGACGCCTGGCTTCAGCATGTGTATAGCCATAAGTTGAACCCTTTTTACAAACTTGATCATTTCCTCTGCGCGCTTATTAGCTTTCCCATATACAAAGGTTCTTGTTATATCTGCACAATAGTTGTTATATTTTGCACCCGTATCGATGAGCACCAGATCACCGTTATTTAGCTTTGTTTGATCTGGCATGTGATGTGGGAGTGCTGTGTTTTTGCCAAATGCTACTATTGTATCAAAAGAATTTCCACTAGCACCCAAAGATTTCATTACAAAATCGACTTGCGCTGCAACCTCTAGCTCTGTCATGCCTGCCTTAATAGATTTCTGAACTTCCATTATTGCAAACTTTGTTATCGATACGGCTTTTCTTATGTTTGCTATTTCTTCTGCGCTTTTAACAAGTCTTGCTTTAATAAGGTTTTCGCCAACATCGATTATTTTACTTGGCTTGAATTTTTTTATTTTATTATAATCATTGAATGAAAGAAAGTTACCATTAACTCCTATAGATTTGCCTTTTATTACTGAAATAGCCTTTTTAAAATCTTTCTTACTTCCCAAAGCATTAATAACCTCTACTCCTTCTTTAGCTTGAGATAAAGCGGTTTCATATTCAAGTTCTGATGTAAGCACGCTCACCTTCTTTCTTGATGCGATAAGGAAGTTGTCTTCAAATGTGCCACTAGTGAATCCTGTTAAGTACTTAAAGTTAGGGTCTTGCTCGTCGCTGTTCTTAATTAGCAAAAGATTTATCTTTGCTCCAGAAAATATTTTCCTAAGCTTTGCTTCTATTTCCATTCAAAAACCTCTCTATCTTATTGATTACAAACCTTTTATTTATAAGTATTTTAGAAAAATCTGTTTCTTTCTTTAGATCTTTTATGCTAACCCACTTATATGCAGAATTCTCGATATTTAACTTAACCTTCCTTGACTTTGAATAAAATATGAAACACCTGTTTTTCCATATCCACTTTTTAGCACCATCATATAGCTTAACTTTGCACTCATATAACTTTCTTAGCATCTGCTTCTCTATCCCTACTTCTTCCCTTATCTCACGATAAGCTGTTTCTATATATTTTTCTCCTTTTTTTCTTCCGCCTGTTATAAAGAACCATATCCCCGGATTTGTCAAAAAAGGTATATTTCTTCTCTTTAGAAGTAGCACTCTCCTATTGTTTATGATTATAGCAACAATTCCATCCCTTTTTACGCGCTTAAGCTTGCTTTCATCTATTTTCATACAAACCATGCAACTAAATAAATTTAATAATTAAATTATAAATTGATAGCATGCAGGGGGCTGAAGAACTAAACATAATAAGGAGCCCAATAGTCTACCTTAATATGCGTGATCCCAAATTCCTCAAATATTATTATAAGATGAAGACTGTTGAGCTTATAAAAGGTGATGAGCTTAGTGGATCGTCACCGCCAGATATCTTTATAGGAAGCTATGGATATCCAAATGTTTTTATATCGCCTATGGTTCCTCCTTTGCATGGCTCTACAGAGGTTCTCTCTACGCCAGAGATGTGGCGGGGAATTGATATACCAAAAATTGTTGAATATAGAACTCTTCTTGTGCGAGGCATGTATAGATCAAATGTGCATAATGTTGAAAAGGGAAAAGTAGAGGAGCTTATAAGGGATTTCGCCCTTGCTGAGAAAAATGTAGATGCAAATATAGAGTTTACAAGAAAGCCAGAACTAAGAGTAGTCTTCGATGAGAATTCGCAACCTTTTGGCCCCACCGCACCACTAAAAAATATAGAAACAGGCAACATAAGCTCCGATAAAAGGTTAGAAAAAGCTTATTCTGATACAGACATGAATGCCACAACAGCTATGCTAGAGCTTTATGAAAAAGGTGTTCCTGTTTCGAAAATACAAAAGGCTCTTTCAGCAGGTCTGCTAGGGTTAGGCAAAAATAGGAAGTTCGTACCTACAAGGTGGAGTATAACAGCAGTCGATGATACAATTTCAAAAAATAAGATAAACAATGCAAAAGAGTATGAAAGCATTGATTCGATACTAGTATATGAGAATGTTGCACTTGACAATAGATGGATAATTCTCATGGTCCCTGGAAGCTGGAGCTATGAGCTTATCGAAGCGTGGTATCCAAATACAACTTGGAATATGAGTAGCAACGAAATAGCAATATATTCTTCTTACGAATATTTCGAAGGTAGAAGAACTTACGCTGAGATAGGCGGCTGCTACTATGCGGCTAGGCTTGCTGTTTCAGAGCTTTTTGAAAGAATAAAGAAACAAGCTATAACTATTATTCTTAGAGAAACGCACTCTGGCTATACCCTCCCAGTAGGTGTTTGGAATGTAAGAGAGCATGTAAGAGAAGCACTTGAAAAGGAGCCGAAAAGATTTGATACACTTACTGATGCATTCTCTTATATACATACAAAACTTGATATACCAATTGCAGACTGGATAAAAAATAGTAGAATATTAAAAGATATATTAAACCAGCGTAGGCTCTTTGGCAGGTAATGCTTCTGCTTTTATTATCATACTCTTTGTATCCTTCTTATGCTCTGCTGGTATTAGAAGCTTGTATCTCTTACCAATTATAAGATTATCAAATGTAACTTCGCTGTTTACCACAACAGCAGATGAGAGCTTTTCGCCAAGATAATAGAGCTCAACCAACTTATCGTTGTATTCGCTCCCGAGATTTAGCTTCACATTTGTATAAAAGCGCCTTGTAAAATGATCTTTAATCCTGTACTCTGGCAGATTAAATTCGTTGACTTTGACAAATACAGGGCCTTCAAGGAGCCTTTCTTTACCATTTGCATACACATAGCTCATTGCACAAATACCTCTTTCAAGATATCTTAACCTATTTGAAGCCTCTTCACCAAAGCCCAAATCAGATAAAGCAAGCTTTACAATATCTGAACTCTGCCTGAAATAGAATTTATTCTGGCAAAGTCTTCTTATTGCTGGGCTTATATCAGTAATATTATGCGTTATCAAAATTAAGCCTATACCCTTCTTTCTAAAGTCCTGGATCCTTTCTCTAAGATCTAGCGTTGGGGCGGAAAGCTCATCACCAAACGCAAGTTGTGCTTCCTCTAGCACTAGGAGAAGCCTTAGCTTATCGTCACCATCTTCTGGAAATGTATCAGCTATATTGTAAACTTGATTTAGTATAAGTGCATAGAAGAAGGCTTTCATATTATTGCTTACTTCTGACAAATCAAATACAACACCGCTTTTGAAAAGTTTATTAAAATCTATGCCGTTTCTTTGGGCAAATTCTGGTCTTGAAAGCATAAGCCTTAAATTTTCAAGCGCAGCCATTGTATTCTCACCATGCTTAGTATACTTAACCCCAACATTTGTCCTTTTTCCATGCTGCTCGATGATTGCTTCTTCTATTGCTTCATATACATCTTGTGGGTCTGGATCTTTTGCCA
>OGCG01001333.1_pt1 | contig 12271 bp, 12 predicted proteins | sample 1570061 | NCBI WGS metagenome assembly OGCG01 (sample SAMN06268698, study PRJEB24515) | hot springs metagenome | isolation source: Joseph's Coat, Yellowstone National Park, Washington, USA | place: USA:Joseph's Coat, Yellowstone National Park, Washington, USA
GATTCTGCCTTTTATCTTCTGTCCAGTTCTTCCATCATATACAACTTCAGATCCATCCTTTAAATATCCATATTTAAGTATCTCATTCTGTAACTCATCTATTGGCTTGCTGTAGAAAGGCGTAGCATCTACTACGTGCCCAGATAATGCGGCATATTTTCCTGCTAATGCTTCCATAATCTGGCCTAACGTCATTCTAGATGGTAAAGAATGAGGATTCAAAATTATATCAGGAACTACTCCTTTTACTGTATATGGCATGTCTGGTTGCGATATTAACATTCCTATAACTCCTTTTTGCCCATGTCTAGTTGCAAACTTATCTCCTAATTCTGGTATTCTTGGATCTCTAACTCTAACTTTTACAAGTCTATTTCCATCTGCAGTTTCGGTAACTAATACTAAATCAACTATTCCTTTTTCTCCATGTCTAGCTATTATTGACGTATCCCTCTTAGCTTGCTCTGGTGAAAGTTCTTTAAATTCTTGCAAAAATCTAGGTGGACTTACTTTACCTATTAGTACATCTCCGCCTTTAACCTCAACTTCAGGAGGCACTATTCCATTATCGTCTAACAGCTCATAATACTCTTTCCCCTTATAGCCCTTTAATCCTTCTTCTGGCTTTTCAATTTTATCCTCTTGGCCACCAGGATATTTAATTTCTTCCGCTGAATACAATCTAAAGAAGGTTGATCTGAACATTCCTCTTTCTACTGAAGATTTATTCATTATTATTGCATCTTCCATATTATATCCAGTAAATGACATTACTGCTAATATAGCATTACTTCCTGCTGGTCTATCATTATATCCAACAGCTTCAAGAGCTCTAGTGTGAACTATAGGTTTTTGAGGATAATGAAGTAAATGTGCTCTACTATCTGTCCTAAGCTGATAGTTAGCAGCATATAGACCTAGAGCTTGTTTAGCCATGGCTGATTGGTATGTATTCCTAGGAGACTGGTTATGTTCTGGATATGGGACTATAGACGCTGTAATTCCTAATATTGCAGGAGACCATATTTCTAAGTGAGTATGTTCTGAAGTTAATTTACCTGGATCTAATGCAATATATGAATTTTCCTCTTCTTCAGCGTCTAAGAATTCTATTTTCCCTTGGTCAACGAGTTCATTAAATGACATCTCGCCTCTTTTTAATTTTTCAACGTCTTCTTTGGTAACTAATGGAGTTCCGTCTTTTACTACTATTAGTGGTCTTCTAACTCTTCCACTATCACAGTTTATGTAAACTTCGTTGTAATATTCAGTAGAAAGGAATGCTGAATTTACTTCATTGCTTATTTCGCCATTTCTTCTCTTTTCCCTTATTTTCTTTGCTAACTCATCACCATCTGGATAGTACCCAACAAGTTTACCGTTTAAAATTACCTTACTCCATTGAGAATACGTAGAAGCATCTTCCTCACCTTCTTCTATTCTATTTATGACTTCATCAACTGGAACTACTCCTAAGTCGTAAAGAACCTTCTCTACTACTCTGTCATTTATTCCTACAGATATTTGTGCCATTAAGGCCAAGTTCTTTACTAATCCGCTATTTGGACCTTCTGGAGTCTCAAATGGGCACATCCTTCCCCACTGAGTTCCATGAAGATCCCTAGCTTCAAAATTAGGTTGACCTCTTGCTAAGGAAGATATGACTCTTCTAAGATGACTTAACATAGATAGCCAGTTTGTTCTATCTAAAAGTTGGCTTACTCCTGTCCTACCTCCTACCCAATTTCCTGTTGCCAATGCATGTCTTATTCTTTCAGATATAATATCTGGTCTTACTAGTGCGTTTAAGGCTAGCCTTCTTCCTCTTACTTTAGATTTTTCCAATTGATATACTAAATCTTTTACAAATGCCTTAAATGCTACTCTATATAAACTTGCAAATAAATCTCCAGCTAATTTAAGACGTTTATTAGCGTAATGATCTTTGTCGTCAGCTTCTCTTCTCCCTAAGTAAAGTTCGAGAATCTTAGATACTGCAAAACCTATATAATAGGCTTTCTTAATTCTGTCTGAAGGAGAAGTCCCTATATGAGGTAAAAAGTATTTATCTAATACTTGTTCAGCTTTTTGTATTCTACTTTCTCTTTTTTGGCCTATAGCAACTCTATTTCCAATGAAGTCTAGCGCATCGTCTCTTGTAGTTATAGAACTAGCTTGCTCTATGGAAGGCAAAAGTTCGTTTTGTATCTCAGGATCTAAAGAAACTGCATATACTATGTCTCTATCTGTTAAAATTCCTAATGCTCTCATTAGTATAACAAAAGGTATTCTACCAGGTACTGCAGGGAATGATATATGTATAGTGGAATCTCTTAATCTTTCAAGAGTTATAGGAACTCTGTATCCAGACGTGCTAGATATTATCTTTGCAGTATGTGTAACATTAGACCCTGCCTTTCCAACATCTACTAAAACTCTGTTCGTAGCTAGATCTTCTTGTGTTACAATAACTCTCTCACTGCCATTTATTATAAAATATCCTCCAGGATCCTTAGGATCTTCGCCTATTTCTATTAATTTTTCTGCAGGCAAATCTGACGTAGGATCGGCTATAGACTTAAGCATTATAGGCAAATCGCCAACGTAAACTTCTATTGGTTCTCCTTCTATATTGTTCTCAACAGGAATCATTGTTAAATATATTGGAGCAGCATATGTTAGATTCCTTAGTCTAGCTTCCATTGGAGTTATTTCTCTATCTCCTCTATCAGCTTCTCTAACTCTAGGTTTTCCTACTCTAATCTTACCTAATTTTATTTTAAGTCCTGGTATTTCCGTATCTATTTCTCCTTGTTCGTCGATAATTTCTTGCAATCTATTTTTAATGAAGTCATTAAACGAATCTAAATGTTGCCTTACTAATCCTCTAGACTTAAAGTATGCCTCTACTATTTCCCACCTATCATCAATGCTGAGCATTTTTCTCACCCACTTATAACATATCTATAAACTACTGATTCTCCTATTGTCTGACTTTTTCTTGTAATTTTAATTATATCGCCAGGCTTTGCTCCAATTGCATGCACAACTGGATCAGAAGCTCTTATCCAAGGCAATTGCTCTGGACCTATACCAAGTTGCTTGAGCATTTTATAAGCCTCCTCTATGGGAAGAATCTCATGTTTTGGAACCAACTGATGAACCCTAGGATCTATTTTTTTAGAAACTGAACGCATATGATACACCTAAATAATGTATGATAAAAAGCCTATACTTTCAAGAATATAAAAATTTAAGCTAGCATTTTCATTTGCTTTCTAGCGTTTTCTATCATCGACTTAGCATTAGTATATAGCTCGTCATAACTTAGTGTAATTCTTGATAGACCTAACTGAATAGCCTTTAAACCTACTGTAGCAGCTACTCTAGGAAATACTTCCCATTCGGTCATTTTAGGAATTATGTACTCATCGTTTAAACCTTTTTCTCTAGCAAAGGCTACCAATTCTCGAGCGGCTTCTATTACCATTTCATCTGAAATAGTCTTTGCTCTTACATCTAGAGCTCCTCTAAATACGGCAGGAAATATTAGTGAATTATTTATTTGATTTGGAAAATCACTTCTTCCAGTACCTACTATTCTAGCACCGGCCTTCTTTGCTTCCTCTGGCCAAATTTCTGGAACTGGATTGGCTAAAGCGAAAACTATAGCGTCTTTGTTCATCTTCGAAATTAGAGAAGAATCAATTGTACCAGGACCAGGTTTTGAAGCTGCTATTAATACATCGGCTCCTTCAAACGCTTTTTCAATCGTAGTTATCTTTTCTTTATTAGTTTCCTTCAATAATTCATATTTCCAGACATTTTCCTCTTTTATAGCATCCTCGTCATTTCTACCCTTATAAAGTACTCCAGAAGAGTCTATTAATATCATATTTTTATAAGGAACTCCGTATTTATTAAGAAGTCTAGCAGTAGCTATATTAGCAGCTCCAGTCCCAAAAAGAATTACTTTTATATCATTAGCTTTTTTCCCAACCACCTCTAACGCTCCCATTAATCCTGCTAATGTAGCGCCAGCAGTACCTTGTTGATCGTCATGCCAAACAGGAATTTGCAATTCTTCTTTCAATTTATCTAAAATATAGAAACATTTAGGAGATTCTATGTCTTCTAAATTAATTCCGCCAAACGACGGTTCTAGAATTTTTACTGTATCTATAATTTTCTCTGCATCTGTTGTTCCAAGAGTAATAGGAATTGCATCAACTCCGCCAAGATATTTGAAAAGGAAAGATTTACCTTCCATAACTGGCATAGCAGCTTCTGGACCAACATTTCCTAAGCCTAATACTCTTGTACCGTCAGTTACAATAGCTATAGCATTCCATCTATAAGTATACTGAAAAGAAAGATTCTTATCTTTATTAATTGCTCTAGATACTGCAGCTACACCAGGAGTGTATAAAATAGAGAAATCATCAATAGAGTTTACAGGTACTTTTGGGATCATTTGTATTTTACCTTTATACTTTGATGCTGTTTCTACAGCTAACTTGTCATAATCTACCAAAAGAGAATCACATTATATTGAAGTGAAATACTAGCTTAAAAATAATAACTATGAAAAGTAAAAGATTTGATAATTAAATTAACAGTAGGTGAATTCTATGAGTAAAGATTCTAGAAGATTTAGACAGCCTATAGTAGTAGTATTAGGTCATGTAGATCATGGTAAAACTACGCTTTTAGATAAGATAAGAGGAACAGCAATAGTTAAAAAGGAACCTGGAGAGATGACGCAAGAAGTAGGTGCAAGCTTTGTTCCTAGTTCAGTCATAGAAAAACTTTCAGAGCCTTTAAAAAATATAATTCCAGTTAAATTAGAAATTCCTGGTTTATTATTTATAGACACACCTGGACATGAATTATTCTCTAACTTAAGAAGAAGAGGAGGAAGCGTCGCAGATATAGCGATATTAGTAGTGGATATAATGGAAGGTTTTCAAAAGCAAACTAACGAATCTATAGAAATATTAAAGGAAAAAAAGGTACCATTCTTGGTGGCAGCTAATAAAATAGATAGAATACCCGGATGGAAACCTTACGATAATGAACCTTTCCTAGTATCATTTTCTAAGCAATCAAAAGCTGTACAGCAAAGACTAGAAAACGCTATATATAATTTAGTTTTACAATTGGCTCAATTAAATTTTAACGCCGAAAGGTTCGACAGAGTAAAAGACTTTACACAATATATAGCGATAGTTCCTGTATCTGGGAAAACAGGAGAAGGCGTACCTGAACTATTGGCACTATTAGCTGGTTTAACACAAAGATTTATGAGAACAAGAATTGGATTTGTAGAAGGTCCTGCCAAAGGAGTAGTATTAGAAGTTAAAGAAGATCAAGGATATGGGCATACTATAGATACCATAATTTATGATGGAATACTTAAGAGAAATGATACAATAGTTTTAGGAGGCGTTAATGACGTAATAGTTACTAAAGTCAGAAACTTACTTTTACCTGCGCCATTACAAGACATGAGAATTTCAAAGACAGATTATAGAAGCGTGGATGAAGTCTATGCAGCTTCTGGTGTTAAAATAATGGCTACTGGATTAGATGAGGCAGTAGCTGGATCGCCCTTATATGCTGTAGATAATGAAAGTAGACTTGATGAATATAAGAAAATAATCAAAGAAGAAATCTCTAAAATTAGATTCCAGAAAAATATTACAGGGATTGTCGTAAAAGCAGATAGCTTAGGTACGCTAGAATCATTGGTGGGAGCTTTAGAAAAGAGAAATATACCAGTAAGACTAGCAGATATTGGGCCTATAAGTAAAAGAGATATCATAGAAGCAGAACTTGCTGGTAAGGAAGCAGAAGAGTACGGCATAATAGCCGCTTTTAGAGTAAAACCTCTGCCTGGAGTCGAATCTTCTAAGATTAAGATCATCTATAACGATATCATTTATCAATTAATTGACGATGTTGAAAAATATATTGATGATGTAAGGGAAAAGAGAAAGAGAAAGACATTAGATACACTAGTCTTGCCTGCTAAAATAAAAATTTTGCCTGGATACGTATTTAGAAGAAGCGATCCTGTCATAGTAGGGATTAAAGTTCTTGGTGGTATAATAAAACCAAAGTATCCTTTAATGAAGAAAGATGGAAGAAGAGTAGGCGAAGTACTGCAAATTCAAGATAATAAAAAGACTTTAGATAAAGCTACTGAGGGTATGGAAGTTGCTTTATCCATAAAAGGAAACATAATGATAGGCAGACAAATAGATGAAGGCGAAGAATTATATACTGATGTGCCAAAGGAAGATTTAGAAATATTGTTTAGTAACTATAAAGATATAATTACAGAGGATATGAAAAGCGTAATAAAAGAGATTATAAATATAAAAAGAACAGAAGATCCGTTATACGGTTTGAATATTCAAGTTTAGTATTTCTTCATCATTAAAAAATATCGAAATTTCTCTTTTAGCTTTATCCTCAGAATCAGATGCATGAATAACGTTTTCTGATTTCGATAATGCGTAATCTCCCCTTATTGTTCCTGGTAATGCCTCCTTTGGATCAGTTGCTCCAATCATTTTTCTCATTACACTCACAGCTTCGTCTCCTTCAATAACCATACATATTACTGGACCAGATGTAATATAATTTATTAGATCTTTAAAAAATGATTTGCCATTATGTTCAGCGTATAGTTCTTCTGCTTTATTTTTAGAAATTCTAACCATCTTTAGGCCTACTATCGACAACCCTTTTTTCTCTATTCTTTGAATTATTTCGCCAGATAGTTTTCGTTTAACTCCGTCTGGTTTTATCATTACAAAAGTTCTTTGTATAGACATTTATCTAACCCTCGAATAAGATGAAGTCCATTTAAATTTCTTAGGATCTCTACGATATTTTAGCATATATTTTCTGCATTTACTTGAACAGAACCATAATATAGTACCGTCATTTTTTATATACATTAACCCAGTCCCTGCTGGGATATTGCCTCCACAATAACTACAAGTATGAGTTGATGGCATTCTATCTCACCATAATTTTTTTAGTGAAGTATTTAAATGAATTGCTAAAGGTAATATAGTGGTGTGAAATGAGCGAAAAACCAACTCAAACTTCGTCTATAATAGAAGAATTTGGATTTCCAGCAGAGGTTATACAAATACTTGATAGAACGGGAGTCACAGGAGAAGTAACTCAAGTTAGAGTAAGAGTACTAGAAGGTAGGGATAAGGGTAGAATTCTAACAAGGAACATTAAGGGTCCGGTTAGATTAGGAGATATAGTAATTCTTAGAGAGACTGAAAGAGAAGCAAGAAAGCTAACAACTAAGAGGTAAAGATATGCCTTTATTTTTATTATCAGATCCATTAGAATTACATATTTTGACTCAATTAAGAAATAAGAATACAGATCAGATAAATTTCAGAAAAGGTTTAGTTAGACTTGGCAGGTTAATAGGTTATGCAGTAGCAAATACTCTAGATTACGAAATCATTGACGTTGAAACTCCTTTAGGAGTAAAAACTAAAGGAGTAAAAATCTCTGACTTAGAAAATGTCATAATAATTAATATTCTGAGAGCTGCTACTCCGCTCGTAGAAGGCCTATTAAAAGCATTTCCGGCTGCTAGACAAGGCGTAGTAACTGCAAAACGGAGAGAAACAGAAGAAAAAGAACCTCCTAAAGAAATGGAAGTAGATATCTTCTACGAAAAAATACCGTATATTAGAGAAAGTATTGATAACGTTATAATTGCCGATCCTATGATAGCTACTGCTAGTACAATGATTAAGGTTATAGATAAGGTAATAAAAAATAAGCCCAAAAGAGTGTATATAGCGTCAGTAATAACATCACAGTATGGACTTAAAAGAATATTTGAGTTATATCCAGATATATATCTATTTACAATATCCATAGATCCAGAACTTAATACAAAAGGATATATTCTTCCAGGCCTAGGGGATGCAGGTGACAGATCCTTCGGATAAAGAACTAATAGAAATTGCACTAAAAGCTACTCAAAACTCTTATGCACCGTATTCTAAAATTAATGTAGGTGCTGCGCTTCTTACTGAAAATGGGAAAATAATAACAGGCTGTAATGTAGAAAATTCTTCCTACGGCTTATCAATATGCGCTGAAAGAGTTGCAATATTTAATGCAATAAGTAGTGGAGAAAGGAAATTCAAAAAAATAGCTATAATTAATTCAGAAGGCAATGGTATGATGCCTTGTGGAGCATGTAGGCAAGTAATGGAAGAATTTTCCAATGATATAGAGATTATAACGTTAGATAAGAATAAAAGGATAGTTAAATATAAGTTGGATGAATTATTACCTAACGCGTTTAAACTATAGAAGGTAGATAATAATGACAAAAATAGGCTTAGAAGTTCATGTTCATTTAAATACGCTAAAGACAAAGCTATTTTGCTCTTGTCCTACTGATTATATAGGAAGAGATCCAAATACTGTTGTTTGCCCAGTTTGTTTAGGATTACCTGGGGCAATTCCAGTTTTAAATCAAGAAGCCTTAAATAAGGCCATAATGGTTGCAATAGCGTTAAATTGTGAAATAGCTCCGTCGTTACTATTCACAAGGAAGCATTATTTTTATCCAGATATGGCTAAAAACTATCAGATTTCTCAATATGATGGACCAGGTAGTATGGCAATAGCTAAATCAGGAAAAATTATTATTAATAACAAGACTATTAGAATAAGAAGAATAAATATTGAAGAAGATCCAGCAAAGACAATATATCCTACAGGATCTATGTTAACTAGTAAGTACACGTTATTAGATTATAATAGATCTGGAATTGGATTATTGGAAATAGTCACAGAACCAGATATAGAGGATCATAAAGAGGCTAAAGATTTTTTAGAAAAACTTAGATCTATTTTAGAGCACTTAGACGTATGTGATTGCAATATGGAAGGTTCAATGAGAGCAGACGTAAATATTTCTATAGAAGGAGGAGAGAGAGTAGAAGTAAAAAATGTAGGATCTATAAAAGATGTAGAAGACGCAATTAAATACGAGGTGGCTAGGCAAAAAGCCGCTGTTACTCAGGGAATTCAAATAAAAAGAGAAACAAGACATTGGGATTCTGAAAGAAAGGTAACAGTACCAACTAGGTCAAAAGAGTCTGAAGAAGACTATAGGTATTTCCCAGATCCAGATTTACCTCCGTACCCTATCAATACAGAGTATATAAATAAAATAAGTAAAGAAATGCCAGAGTTACCTGATGCTAGAATTAAAAGGTTTATTGAACAATATGGAATATCATTTAAAGAAGCTAATGTATTAGTTATGGATAAAGCACTAGCTGATTTATTTGAGAATACTGCAAAATTATATAAAAACTATCAAAAATTAGCTAACTTACTTGTTAATGACTATTTACGATGGATAAACGATAAAAAATTAAGAATAATAGATTCTAAAGCTTCACCAAATAATATAGCAGATTTATTAAATATGCTTGATTCTGGGATTGTAACTATAAAAATAGTAAAGTCTATATTACCAGATTTAATTTTAAATGGAGAGTCTCCTAAAGAGATAATCAGTAAATCACAATTAACAGCGGTAAAAGATCAAGAATATCTTGAAAAAGTGATATCGGAGGTAATAGAGGAGGAAAAAGATGCCGCAATAGCTGCAAAAAATGATCCTAAGGTTATAAATTATCTTGTAGGAAAAGTTATGAAGAAGACTGGAAATAGAGCAGACCCGCAACTTACCAACAATCTTATCAGGAAAAGACTAGGATTATAAAATTCTCAGCGTGGGTTTATCGTCACAACTCAGCACTTAATATCTCGAACATCAATTTTAATCTTAGGCAATATGGAGTATAAATTTAATGATTAAATCTAAAGATGTAGAGCTCAGAGAAAGATTATTCATAATAGATATTTTAAGAGAACTTAAGAACGTCTATACATATAGACAGCTCTCATCATTATTTAATATTCAAGAAAGTCTTTTATGCAGATACGTGAATGGTATTACAATACCTAGCGAAATACAGTATAATAATATAATAAATAAAATAAAAAATAAGGAATTTCTAACCAATTTCGTAAAGGAAAGAATAAGAATATATAATGATGGATTTATTGATACATCTTTTCTTCTTTTTTATCCTAATATTCTTAAAATTTTGGTTGAAATAACCTTGAATAAGATACCTAAAATAGAAAATGTTACAAAAGTATTTGGAATAGCTAGTAATGGAATACCGTTTGCTACTCTGGTAGCTGATACTATAAATAGACCTCTTATTATAGCAAAGAAGCATAAAGACTCAATACAGATGGAATATTATGAGGAAAATATAAAAGAAAGTGAAGGTGTAATAAATAGCCTATATCTTAGGAAGGACTTAGTAAACAAAAATGATAAAATAATAATAGTAGACGATGTAATAAAATCTGGAAAAACTATATTAACTTCATATAATTTATTAAAAAAATCTGGAAGTGATATCATATTGGTATTAGCTATAGTAGCTAAAGAAGATGCACTACGTAAGCTTATAAACATCGCTAACATAAATGCCTTGTTTACTATATGAGCATTGCTAGAATTTCTAAAGATATTTATAAAATTGGTTTACCTAATTTTAGAGATAATTGTTATTTAGTTAATCTTGGAACATATTATATATTGATAGACTCTACATCAGGAGAATATATAAATGATGTTATAAGGAGTATTTTAGAAATAATAGTCGATAAGAATAAATTAAGTTATATCATATTAACAAGTTGTCTAAAGAATTCTGCAGGAGGAGCATGCGAAATACATAGAATATTTGGAACTAAAATAGTTTCACATTATCCAGATTCTATTTCTATAAGACATGGAAACTGTAATAATCAAACTATAGATAGCTGTGAGGTATTTATGGAATTAAGAAAGAATGTTGAGACTATAGAAAATCTGTATATATTTAATACAAAAACCCCTACACTAGGTTCAATTATTATAAGATTAAATAATATAATGTTTATAGGTAACTCCAAAATAAGCATAGAGGATAAAAATATAAAAATAGTATGTGACAATATAGACTGCTGGAAGATATAAAAATGGTTTACGAAGAAAACTGTGAATCATGTGGTAGACCTAGGCTTCTAAAATACTGTAAAATTACAAAAATGAATGTATGCTATACTTGTTGTATAGACTGTAAAATCAGATATAAGTGTGATATCAGAGTTTGGTTTAAAAACCTTGCTATAATGAATAAGTAATGAATAAGCCATATATTATAATATTTAGCACTGTTTCTATAGATGGGAGGCTAGCAGCAAAGGATTTTTATAGTGAACTTAGTTGCAAATATGATAAGATAAGACAGCATATTCTAAGATCAGAAGTAGATGCAGTACTAGTTGGCGGAAATACAGTAAGAAAAGACAATCCATCGCTGAAGTTAAAATATGTAAAAGGAAAAGATCCGGTAAGAGTTGTAGTATCAAAGTCCTTTAATTTGGATATAAATTCAAAAATCTTTATAATACCGCCTCAAACAATAGTATATACAGAAAAAGACAATTGTATATTGAAAGATAAACTAATATCTAGGGGTATAATAGTACGAATTATCAACAATATCACCATATGTAAAATTATGAACGATCTATATGAAAATTTTGCTATAAGAAAAATAATGATAGAAGGTGGAGGTAATACAATATGGAATGCTATTAAAGAAAATTGCTATGATGAGATCAGAGTAACTATCTCATCTAGAATATTTGGAAATGGAATTAACTTGGCTAATGGTGAAGGCTTTAATGGTGAAGAGTCTCCAAGGTTACAACTAGTAGATGCAAAAATATGCGAGTGTAATAATGAAATCCATTTAATATATAAAAAATTCAAATAAATCCTTTATATGTCTCCTTATATATTTCGCCTTTTTCCAACATGCTTGCCATCCTCTTATATTTTGTTGAATCACCTATACTATTTTCTCCATACTTCTTTATCCAATCCTCTAATGGAATTTGATATTCCTTTAGTACTTTGTCTCTATATAAATCATTTAAAACATTGTAGGTACAGAATGGTATTACTCTACCATCAGGTGTTACATAATGTATGTCGCATCTCATCACTCTTTGTATATCGTAGTTATAGAGATCCATAAAGTGCATAGTACCTAAGAATAATGTTCTATAATGCCATTCGCCTAATGCCTCATAATTATGATTCATTACTACACTGTAAAGCATCTTA
>OGCG01001334.1_pt1 | contig 12265 bp, 10 predicted proteins | sample 1570061 | NCBI WGS metagenome assembly OGCG01 (sample SAMN06268698, study PRJEB24515) | hot springs metagenome | isolation source: Joseph's Coat, Yellowstone National Park, Washington, USA | place: USA:Joseph's Coat, Yellowstone National Park, Washington, USA
GAGCGAGCTGCGCGGGCAAGACTCAGGCTCGCGTGCGAACGGGAAGCGAACCAGAATCGCCGGAACTGCCTCCTTGTGGCTGTGAGTGAATAGACTGCGGTGAATCGCTGAATTATTTCTTCCTCTGTTCCAAGAATTGTTTCAGCACCAAGGCCCCATTGTGTTCTTCATCGCGGGCGGCATAAACCAAGGTGACGGTGCCTTCTTTGGCCTTTTGCTTCAGCAGTTGGATAGCGTCTTTCTTCTCTTTCAGTTCTTCACGGTAGCGCCGCTGAAACTCTTCCCACCGCGCCGGATCATGATTGAACCATTTGCGCAGCTCCGGAGAAGGTGCCACCTCCTTGAGCCACAGATCCACGGCAGCCCTTTCTTTGCTGAGGCCACGCGGCCAAAGCCGTTCCACCAAAACACGACAACCATCTTCCGCAGACGGCCCTTCGTACACACGTTTTAAGCGGAACATGAGCAAACTCCTTCTGGGCAGCTAACGGCTAGTTATACTGTCCCCTGTTGAATCGATCGCCTCGTTTGCTTCCCAAGGGATGCCCAAGCCCATCCATGTAGATGTTAATTGTATGGCTGAGTTACTCCTTCTTAAAGGGGTGGTATGTCACGAGAGCTCGCCTAGTTCCTCGGCCAGGACCGACGGCCAGGTAACCTTCGGTTCATGAACTAGGCGAATGGTGGCGAGGATGCTGCTGTCTTGGAGAGCAAGGACATCATGCGGACAATGCTCGTCGAGATACATCAAATCGCCGGCGGACAATTCGACGGCGCGGCCGTCCATACCTAGACGCACCTGTCCCTCTAAACACTGAATGGTGACTTCGCCCGGTGTTTCATGGCGAGAGATGTATTTGCCGCGCGGCAGCACCACGCGGATCACCTCCAAGTGCGGCGTCTTGATTAACGCGGTGGATTTGGTTTGGGCCAGTGCTTTGCCGAGCGGGCGAACCCTAACGACTTCTCCTGGTTGGACATGGGGGATAGCCATCTTTCGATCTCCTTCATTCAAAAAGCGTGTGTAGTCCACACAGAAATCTGTACCTCTATATCCACATTGTATCCCTTGCATTCTGCATGTCAAGGTGTAGAATTAAAAATAAGGAGAGGGACGAATGATTGCCAAGACTGCTGAATATGCTCTTCGAGCTGTAGTAACTTTGGCCCGCGATCCGAGCCGGGCCTACTCAGCTGACGCAATCGCCCAAGCCACGCGTATGCCGCGCCGCTATACCCACAAGGTGCTGCAAGCGTTGGTACGGAGTGGGCTGGTGCGCTCGCAACCGGGACCGGGAGGCGGCTATGCCTTGCTGCGTGCGCCGGAGGACATATCGATTCTCGACGTCGTCGAGGCCGTCGAGCCGATCCCGCGTATCCACCGCTGCCCGCTGGGACTGAAGAGTCATGCCCAATTGTGCCCCCTGCACCAGAAACTCGATGAGGTTGCTGCGGCCACGGAGAGGGCTTTCGCCCAGGTGATGGTAGCTCAGCTGCTCAACCAAGCGGACAGCGTCGCGCCGCTGTGTGAACTGCGTTGAATTGAAAGAGAAAGGATAACATCATGAACGAGTCGACCGTGCGAGTTTCTTTGGCTCACGATCACGACCGGCTGGATCAATTGCTGGAGACCTACCGGCAGCTGAAACGTGTCGATTTTGCCAAGGCGAAGCAAGCCTTCCGAGAATTCAAGTTCGGCCTCCAGCGGCACATTATTTCGGAGGAGACGATCTTTTTCCCGCTGTTTGAGGACAAGACCGGCATGCGTGAGCATGGCCCCACAGCCGTTATGCGGGCGGAGCATCGGGAGATCGGCCGGCGTCTGGAAGCCTTGCACGATAAGGTCCGCTGCCAGGACATGGACAGCGAGCGCGAGGAAGAGGCACTTCTCCAGGCCCTCTTCGCGCACAACCAGAAGGAAGAAAATGTCCTGTATCCGGCGATTGATCGGCTGTCGAGCGCGGAGGAAAAAGCGGACGCGCTTCGCAAGATGCAGGATCTGCCCGAGGAAGCCTATCGACATTGTTGCCCGGACTCCGCCGAGTCTGCCCAGATCGGCCCCGGAGAGTAATCGCCAAGAGCCAAGCCACAGGTAACGGCAGAAAGGCGATCATCACGTCCACTTCTCGCCTCGCCCTAAAGGGACCTGATTCGCCGCCGGAAAAGATGTCGGGCTGCCTCTCTGCTAGTACAACCGTGGTTTGCGGGTAAGTATGTTGTCGATGCAGATGCCGGCGACTAATGGAGGAATTAGGCGGACACAACGCTCGGGAAGAGTACGCCTTCTCTTCCCAACTGGATAAGCTCTTGACCGATGAAGAGCAGTGGCGCTTTTTGGATAACGATATCGGGCGACGCAGTTCTTCAGGTCGATTGAAGGCATGGGAGCCGTGCTCAAGAAAGATTCTGTTATGGAGTGTAGGTTCTGCGGCAGGCCGACTGAAATCGTGCTAGACGGAGAGCCGATTTGTGAGGAGTGCTACGAAAACGCAGGCTCCTGTTGTTTGGAGTTTGGCGGAGAAGACCTCTGGCAAAAGAAGGAACGTGGATCGTTAGCAGAAGACAACCGGCAGTGAGCTAGAAGGAAGAACCGTTGGCCGGAGTCCGTTTATGTGACTACTGCCGGGTAACTGCTCATTGTCGGTCGTCTTCTGTGGCATGCTTGCTTATAGCTACCGGACCAAACGGAGCCGCGACCATAAGGGAGCGGTTGCAAGTGCTTACCCACCGCTCTTTTACGGTTGCGGCTCGGAAAACGTCATCGGTTTTTTCCGGTAGCACTTAGGTGACAGAGACCGTTTCGGTTTTCGGAGCGAGAGTCCCGGAAGGTGCCAGCTCTGCGGGCTTGGCATAAGAGTGGCCGGTCAACAACCCCAGTTTGAACCACATCAGAGCAAGCACCCCGGCAGCGAAGATAATATCGCCAACTATCCGCAACCAGCGCAGCCTCTGCATCGTAGGTGTTTGCAAAAAGTCGGCGCTACGGGCATACCAGGTACCTTCGCTGACGGCCGCCCACGTCTGCATTAGCCCGACCGGCAGCAGACTGAGGACAACCATGAGCAGCAAGCCGATATTCAAGGCCCAGAAGCTAAAGCGGATTGCTCCTGTGCGCCATTCCTTGCTGGGCATCAAGCCGCGGATGCAGAAGAGCATCAAACCAAGCCCCAGCATGCCGTAGACGCCGAATAAGGCTGTATGGCCATGTACCGGCGTGGTGTTAAGCCCCTGCATGTAGTACAGGGCGATCGGCGGGTTGATGAGAAAACCAAACAGACCCGCGCCGACTAGGTTCCAGAAAGCCACAGCTACGAAGAAATAGATGGCCCAGCGGTAGCTGCTTACCCAGTCGCGTAGCTGCGTCAGCCGGATGTTTTCCCATGCCTCGAAACCGATCAGTACCAAGGGCACCACTTCCAGGGCACTGAACACGGCCCCCAGCGCCATGACCACGCTAGGAGTTCCGGCGAAATATAGATGATGGAAGGTGCCGATGATACCGCCAGCGAGGAAGATGCTCGTCGAAAACAAGCTGGCTGATGTGGCTATGCTAGTACGGATCAGCTGTAAGCGGCTAAACAAGAAGGCGATAACCACCGTGGCGAACACCTCGAAGAAACCCTCGACCCACAGATGGACTACCCACCAACGCCAGTATTCGGCCATGGTCAGGTGCGTATGTTTCCAGATACCCAGACCGGCGCTGTAGAATGAGGCAATAGCCAGGCTACTGATGAGGAACAGGACCAGAAGCGAACGGTGCTCGCCGGGCCGCCGCAGGGCTGGCCACAGGCCTCGCGCTATCAACGCCAGCCACAAGAACAATCCTACAAGCAAGAACAACTGCCAAAAGCGACCTAAATCAACGTATTCGTATCCTTGATGGCCGAACCAGAACCAGTTATCGCCCTCCAACTTCTGCTGCACGCTCAGCCATTCACCTGCCAGCGAACCCACCACGATGGCCAACAGACAGACAAACAAAACGTTAACAAGGAAACGCTGTCCCTTGGGTTCGCGTCCGCCGACCGCCGGCGCCACAAAGAGACCAGTGGCCAGCCAAGTCGTGGCGATCCAGAAGATGCCCAGCTGGGTGTGCCAGGTACGTGTCACGGCATAGGGGAGAATCTTAGCGAGGGGAATGCCGTAGAAGCCGGCACCTTCGACACCGTAATGTGCAGTGACCGCGCCCAGGCCGATTTGCAAAAGCAAGAGAGCGCCGGCCACGTAGAAATATTTCCAAGTTGCCTTCTGCGAGGGCGTAGGCTGATAGTCCCGAAGTGGATCGTAGTGCGGCGTTTCGGCCTCCTCGCTGTTACGCGGAAGGGAGCCGAAGTACCAGATCATACCACCGATGGCGGCCAACAGCAGCACAAAGCTCAGGATACTCCAGATAACGGCGTCAGCGGTTGGTTTGTTGCCGATGAGCGGTTCGGGTGGCCAATTCTGCGTGTAGCTGATGGCCAGGTCCGGCCGATTGGTGGCACAAGCCCATGCAGTCCAGAAAAAGAAGGCATTCAGGGCTTTTTGACGCTCGATATCAAGGAGTGTTCCGGCCGGGATAGCGTATTCGGGACGTCCTTTGCTAAAAACGTCGGCGTAATGAGCAGCGTTGGCCTGGAAAGCCTTGGCTCGGAGGGGGAGAAGGGTCAAAGTTCCGGTAGTAGGGTCATAGGTATTGGTGCGGATGAACTTCTGGAGGCGGCTGTGCAGGATCGCCTGCTCTTCAGACGGCAATTCCTCAAAGTGCGCAGATCCGCGCTCTTTGGCCCAATGATCGAGGATGAAAACTAGTTCGCGATGCAACCAGTCGGCAGACCAGTCGGGGGCAATGTATGCTCCATGGCCCCAGATGCTGCCAATTTGCTGGCCACCCAGCGATTGCCACACATTTTGTCCCTTGCGGATAGTGTCGCCGTCGAAGAGGACACAGCCATCGGGCGTACAAACTTTGTCTGGGATAGGCGGTGCCATCGAGGTGATTCGGAAGCCGTAACCGCCCAGCACCGTGAACGAGGCAACAAAGACAAAAATCAGGGCGATCCATAAGCGCTTGTGGGATTGCTGTCTGCGATTCATCAGAAACCTCATGAAAGAAAAAGGGAACGAACGATGCAGGCTACGGGCCTGCATAACTCAGCTGACACGTTCTTATCTGCTTGGGCTTTGCAGTAGGTGGGCAAATGGCGGCAGTGGCGCTCGCCGGAGGGATGTTCAAAAGTCCGCAGGTAGGTAGTTCTTCGCAAGACACCTCCTTTCCGATCTGTGGTTGAACCGGCCGATTACTCAACTGCTCAATTTCAAAGGAATAAAATACATAAAGATAAACATATCTAATTTGTTAGCGAAGCAATCAGGCTTGTCAAGGGTGAATCGAAGAGATGGAGATATTTTTTTTCCCAGCGCAAAGGATCGCTTCTACGACACCGATGCTGTGCGGAAGCAAAACCCCCTAAGATCTCCGCGGAATAATGCCGTCGGGGGTAGCCGATCAGATGTTGGCTAACTCGCCGAAATATTCGTGGTCTTCGTTGTAACCACCCTCTCCTTGGCCGACTGTTGCATAGTCTTCGACGAATTCGATCGCCCGAATCCACTTGACCATCTTGAAACCTACTATTGCGACTTACTAAGGATAGAATGCGCGGGCTCACTGCCTGCCTTGCACGATCGTGTGTTGCTTATCGATGGCCGGATTTTCCAGCACGGTCGTACCTGCGTCGTGGCCCGGCCAATAGATGGTGACGCGCTCGATGCGATCGGTCTTGCCTAGGCCGAACGTGGCTACCAGTTCGCTTTGGCTGAGATAGCCACGGGCGGCGGCGATTTCGCGGTGTTGCTCGCCGTCCTTGGTTTCCAGAATAATCCGCGCGCCGATGGCGCTGCGGTTGGAATGTACGCCGTCGCCTTGCAACTTGAAACGAACCCAGTGATGGCCGAGCGAATTGTCGTTGCGTAGCACGAGCGCAGGGCCACCGTTGCCAACGAGGACCACGTCGAGATCGCCATCACCGTCAAAGTCGGCGTAGGCGCAGCCGCGGCCGACCAACGGCTGAAACAGATCCGGACCGGCTGCTTGCTCCGTCACCGGCTCGAAGCCTTCCTCCGGCTTACTCCAATAGAGTTGCGCCGGCTGTTTGTATCTCTGGGCTGGCTGCAATTTGCGAATGCTGGGATCGAGATGGCCGTTGCAAGTCAGGAAATCGAGCCGGCCATCCAGATCGTAGTCGAAGAAAAACGCGCCAAACTTGAGCGGCACGCGGCTTGGCCCGGCGATACCTTCCGGCTTGGCTACGTCGGAAAATTCCAGGCGTTTCTGCTTGTCTTGACAGAGAAAGGTGTTCGGTTCATTGGCGAAGTTGGTGATGAGCAGGGCATTGCATCCTTTGCGATAAAACGGCGCCCAATCAATGCCCATGGCGCCGCGTGTCTCCCCTTGAGCGTAAGCCACGCCAGCGTAGATGCCTTCCTCCCGGAAAATGCGCGTCTCATTCGGTCCCGGTCGATTGTGGAAGAGGAAATTGCGCACCGTGTCGTTGGCCACGAAAATGTCGGGCCAACCGTCCTCATCGGCGTCGCAAACGATGATGCCCAGCGATTTGCCCACTGGGCGCAAGCGCGCATTTTCGTCTGTACCCTCCTTCTCGAAGACCTGCACGCCCGCTTCTTTCGATACATCCGTAAATTTACCGTTCCCCTCATTGTGGTAAAGGAAACACACCGCCCCCTCGAACGCCTTGGGTTGGCCGAACATACGTTCCTTGCCGTCAATTTTGAAACCGATGCTCAGATCGTAGGCCGGCGACCAGTGGACATAATTGCACACAAACAGATCGAGCTTGCCATCGCCGTCGTAATCGAGGAACGAAGCTGAGGTCGAGAAGCAGATCGGTTTGTCCCAGCGGAAGAAATCGTCGACCGGCTGAGCCGGCCAGCCGCCGGGTCCGCCGACGCCGGCCTGCGCCGTGACATCGACGAAGCGCCGGCCGTTGGCTCCGTTAGCATCAGCGCTATTGTGAAACAAGCGATTGCCACCGACGCCCGTGACAAATAGGTCTGGCCAGCCGTCATTGTCATAATCGCCCACCGTCGCGCCCATACCAAACATGGTCACGGCCAAGCCGGCCTCCTTAGTGACATCCTGAAACTTGCCGTTGCCCAGATTGCGATACAACACCAGCGTCGGTTTATCCACGTAGGGCTTCTCCTGACCAGGCCAGGGACAAGCATTGACGAAAAGAAGATCAGGTTTGTCGTCGTTGTCGAAATCGATCACGGCCACGCCGCCGCACATCGTTTCGGGCAACAATTTCTTGTCGCTCAGTCCATTGCAATGGACGAACGAAATGCCGGCGGCCTTGGTGATGTCGAGGAAGCGCACTGGAGGGACCGGCATGTCCTCGCGTTGGATGGCATGGCCGGGATCGACCGTTAGTGTTACCGTGTGGGCGCGTGTGAAAACGCCGAAATAATGCAACGTGCCCAGGGTCGCGCTGATCAGCACGAGGATGACAGCTACAAACCAGGCAAACGAGGCGAATTTGCAACAAGACATAAAAGGGAAACTCCTCAAAAGGATTATCGTTTAGCCGCGAGCCGTAGGTGAGCGTGATCGCGCCTGCCTACGACTTGCGGCTAAACGCTTTTATCGGCGATGCAACGAATAAATAACGATGGCTTCCGCCGCATGGTCGGCGGCGGGATGCTTGGCGCGATATGCCTGGATGGCCCGGTTTTGCGCCAGTTCATCTGGTTTAAAAATCTGGAACAACTCCACATGCAGCCGATCGAGAACGAAGGCTGCGGCTTCCTTCAGCTCGGCGTCCATCTCCTGATGGAAGTACGGCTCGATCCGTGCCAACAACAACTCGAAGCGCGGCCGCTTCGGTTGGGTTGCCGTGATCGGTTCGGCTCCCAAAGCGGTGATCGCTCTTGCCAGCCGGCCGGCTGCCAGCAGCCGCACCGTCTTCTCTACCTTGGTGTCAAGCAACGTGTCCGCTAACTCCTGCAAAGACGCCTCATCCGTCTTCGGCGTCTCCTCGGGTAATTTCAATGCAGACATCGGCCGACCCAGCACCTGGAAGCACTGGTGCAAACCGAAATGAGCCTTCTCATTCTCTGAATCGAGCTTCAAGGTCCGCTCGTATTGCTCGATGGCCTCTAACAAGAAGGCATCGCGTAAGGCGGACTTGCCGCGTTCGAAGGAGGCGCGCTCGAACAGAGCGCGACCCAGTTCGTTAATAACGCGATAATCCTTGGTGAAATCGAAACCGCGTTGGCGCGGCTGTTTTTCGGGATCGAGAATGCTTCGGAAATTGGCAATGGCCGCTTCAATGCTACGACGATCGGTAGTGTTGTCCAGGTTGACGCGGCCGTTGAAATAAGCCACCGTCCACCACGGTGCGCCAGCGGCACGGGCTTTCTCCAGCGCTTGTACGGCCTCGGACAGCAATCCTTGGGCTTCATAAACGCGGGCCAAGTTCAAGTAGGCGTGCCCGGCTACTTCCTTGTCGTCCGGGTATTCCTTCAGCAGTGTCTGGAACGCCGCCTCGGCCTGGACCAATTCGCCCTTCTTCTCTTCGGGGAAACCTTCCAAAAAGCAGCCGATACCGTAATCGTTCCAGCGCTGCCAGGCCGGCTTGATCGGCGAGGTTTGCTCCGGCACGTTCTCGGCAACGCCTTCGACCGGCAAGATCACTCGATCCGAACAGAGATCGACAATGGGCAATTTCGGCGCCTTGTCGGGGCCTCCATACACCAGGCTCATGTATTCAAAATCGAACTTGCGATAGCGCACCCGCACTACCAGTTCGATGGGGCCTTCGATGTCCGGGGGCACTTTCAGCTCATAATGCACCACCTGAGCGGCGCCGGGCGGGATCTGATGGTTGTACAGGGACGTGAAAATGTCCTGAGCATTGCGGCGATTGATGCGTTGACCCTGACGATCCAGCATCAACACGTTGAGGAAATGCGCCCACTCATCGACTGGCCCTGTATCATTGGGTCCGGCGAGGGCGCCGGAGCGACCGAAGATTTTACCCTTCGACGCGGCCGTGAAATCCACCCAAACTTCGTTGGAATCGACGGTGCCTTGCGTGAACAGATGCCCCATCGCCACGGTGCGAATCACCACTTCCACGAGATAGTTTTTCCCCGGTTTCAGCTTGGGCAACTGCGGCCGCAGTGGACCGAGGAAGCGGCCGTCGATGGTCCCACCTTCCTTTAAGGCGAACAGATCGATGCGCAGAGAAGCATCTTTGCCCTGTGGATCGGTACCGCGTAGGAAGTCGGCGTTTTTGCGGACGGCCTCGCGCAAGCCGTCGGCCTGATCAGCATACTCCGGCAGTAGGCTGAGCAGATAGGGCAAACCGGTGTTCGCTCCAGGAAAGAAATGATCATGGATCTTGCGGACGCCGCTGCCGTCGAAATCTTTGGAGCCGAAATCGTTGCTCGGCTGCAACGGCATGTGGCAGTGGTTGCAGCTGGTCTTGGCCTTGGGCGGATAGTAAAAGCTCAAAGCGCCGTGGCCAGACACGCCGCTGAGCAAAAACGGATCATAGTGGTTTTGACCGCGTAGAAACTCCTTATAGTGATTCAGTTCCACGGGCAAGCTGACCTTATGGCAAGTGGAGCAGAACTCCGAGTTGATATCGGCGTTTTTATGAAATGGTTTGAGGAACGTCTTTTTGTGGAAGTCCGGCTTGGCCTTGAGCACCTGATTGCTGAACCAGCGAAGCAGTGCATTGTCGCTGTAGGCGAACGGATAGGGCAGCGGCTCTTCGATGGTATAAGCGGCGTTGCCCTCGGTGCTGTTGATGTTGGTGATGGCGTGGCAGGCGACGCAGGTGATACCAGCTTTAGCAGTTGGATCGTGTTCATCGTCGAAGTTGGGATCATCGAATTTGCCGGAGAAAAACGGCACTACATCATGGCAGCCGGCGCACCAACGCGAGGCGCGCGGAATGCCGTGTTCATCGACGATCTTGCGCGACTCGCGAACGCTAAAGCGATAAGGCGGATTGTTGAAGGAGCTGAAATGGTGCGCCGAATGCACGTGTTGTTGGTAAATGTCGGCGTGGCACTGCATGCAGTATTCGTCCTTCATCAGAGCACTGGCGGGGATGAAGTTGCCGTTGGCGGTGCGGGCCTTGGACGGCTCGAAATATTTCTCTCCTTCGCGCGGCCCCACGGCGAACCATTTGCGCGGATCTTGCAAGTGCAAGACGATCATGGCGGCGACAAAGACGGCGACACCCGCGCCCCAGCCGTAACCGTAGTGCCACTTGATGTCCGGCCCAGCCCGGCGATGCAAAACGTACAGCACCACTGCAACCACCGGCAGGGCCGCATGGAGCACGTACACCACCCAGCGGGCGATACTACCCGTCGGCAACTGCGGGAAACCCGACAGCTGGATCAGAGCCACTCCCGTCGCGATGACGAAGATGCCGGAGAGAAACAGAGCGATGCCGAGCTTGACGGCCAAGCGGTTCTTGCGCTTGCGCGCTGTCAGCAAGTGGGTGCAGCCGAAGATGAGGAAAGGCCCGACAAAAGCCAAACCAACCAGAATGTGGACGACAAACATCTGTAAGGTGAATTGATTCGTATACGTTCGCTGGCTGAGCCGTTCAAGCACGTCGATGGCCAGCAGATAAATGCCGGTGACGCCGAGCACCGCCGTAGCGGCGAAGACGAAAAAGAGCAGGATTTTCAAGCGTGGTCCAATCGCCGGTTCATACAACCGGCCGCGCACGTTCAGTAATCGTTTCGGCGCGCTGGCCGCCGGAGTCGAAGGAGTATCCATCACAGAAAACCTCGCTGAATGCAGAGAAAAAGCCAATTTTTCGTTTTGCTGCAAACGGTAGGCAAGCGCGACCACGTTTGCCTACCATTCGCAGCAAAACAAAGCAAAACAAAAGGTACACAAGGGGGAAGGGAGGATAATTCAGCGAGGAGGGTGATAAACGTTCGACGCCGCGGAGAATAGATAGCGGCACGATCTTTCCTGCGGATGCGGCATGGAAGGATTTATGGGCGGCGGCAACGATTCGAGAAGGCACGCCCATTCTGGCCCGCTTGGTCCACCGGGGGCAGCTGGCACTGGCGCCGGCATCAACGGCGAGCGCGAGCAATGAGGACCGGAACACGGAGCATGTTTTTTCGTGGGCATCGGTAGCGGGGCCGAAGCGGAACGCGAGGCGACGTTATCCGACGGCGCGGTCGTCACAACATGGTCGCCGCAGCCTGCCCGCACCGGCGCAGGCGCAAACAAAGCGCCGGCCAGAAGAACGAGGGCCGTCCCCAGCGACAGCAGCGAGCAAGGCCAGTGTAAAAGCGCCCTCATGGTTGTTCGGCTGTTCGAGTCAATCCGCATCCACACCGGAAATTAGCTTAAATATAACTTTAGCAGGGGGCGAAACGGCTTGCAAGGAGAAAGCCGATTTTGAGTGTACCCTTAAATCTGGGCGAGTGGAGTTTGCCTTCTTGGGGCACTAACGCAACCCCGCCCGCTCAAATCTAGAAGTCGCCCCACCCGCCAATGTTGTTTAAAGACCAAGGTCTCAATTCCAGCGGAACCAACGCAGCGCCAGCACAAAGCTGCCTACTGCCCAGCTGCCCAGAATCGCTGTCTGCGGCCACAGTTGCGGCAAAGAGGCGCCTTCCAGAATGACTGCACGCAGCGCATCATTCAGCGGCGTCAGCGGCAGTGCCTGAATGAACGGCTGCATCGCTTCGGGGAAGCGCTCTGAGGAAAAAAAGATCCCCGACAATACCCACATCGGCAGCATCACCAAATTCATCAGTCCCGAAACCGCCTCCAACGTCTTCGCTCGGCTGGCCACCAATAAGCCGATGCCCGCGAACGTCAACGCTCCTAATAGAATCAGTATTACCAACACCAACAGACTGCCTTGAATTACCACGCCGAACGCCAGCCACGCGAACAGTAAAAGAACGAAGATTTCTGGGACCATGAAAAGCAAGCGGCTGAGCAAAATGCCCAGGAGGAAGTCACTCTTACGCATGGGCGTGGCCAGGAAGCGTTTGAGCACTTTACGGATGCGCATGTCCACGATGACGAAACCGACGCCCCACAGACCACCGCCCATTAGGCTCATGCCTAGCAAACCCGGCACCAAAAAATCGATGTATCTTCCACCTGGCTCTTGCATGGTCTGGATGCGAATAGGCAACGGTTACATTTGTAGCAGGAACAACGGAAGCATCTTCAATATACAAAGTTAATGGTACACCATTTAAT
>OGCG01001336.1_pt1 | contig 12247 bp, 14 predicted proteins | sample 1570061 | NCBI WGS metagenome assembly OGCG01 (sample SAMN06268698, study PRJEB24515) | hot springs metagenome | isolation source: Joseph's Coat, Yellowstone National Park, Washington, USA | place: USA:Joseph's Coat, Yellowstone National Park, Washington, USA
GGGACGCAATCACAAGGTAAAGAGAAGAAAGAGAAGAGACCGAGAATGTATGATACATTAGCAATGATGACCACACAGGATAATGGAAAAAACATTCAGATTACTACAATTACGAATAACATAATCATAGGTAAACTAGTGAGAGTAAGCCCTTATGAACTAGAGGTAGAGGTAAAAGGCAGAGATGGAAAACCAGAGAACTTGATTGTTATGAAACACTTCATTGCTTATCTGAAATTTGTATAATGGTAAACGTGATGTATAGTATTTGATACTACACATACTAGGCTAATACAAGTAGAATAATACTAACATAAGCATTACATTAATACTATCAATATAAACAAGTATACTATTACAATTAATACTATTACAACTTCACATACAACCTACAAACTATACACATACTAAACTTACACTACATCCATACTAAATTTATACTATGTTCATACTGAACTTATACTATATTCATACTAAATTTACACTATGTCCATACTAATTTGATACTACACTATTACAAACATATTAGTAAGTTAATACAACTTCACACACAACTCACACTAATTCCACAGTATAGTATTCACACATAACTTACACTATGGCAGTATACAATTTCACATACAATTTACACTATATCCATACTACAGACTAATTTATTTTTATTCATTAAGCTTATACAAATTGTATAATGCATTTTTAAAGTGATGTGTGAGTAAAAACACTTATTCATTAATGTAATGGCGTGATTTTACATTAAAACACCATTTAAAGAACGTGTTTTTTACTATTTTTTTTATCAAGGTTTAATGGAAACACATAATTGACAAAATTAGCATTTTGTCAATCATTTTATCGTGGATCCTTATGTTTATTTAAATACTCAAGGGTGTTTTTCCAAAAATCAAAAGTTATTGAGTATTTAAACTTGTAAGTAATGTCAATCATAAAAGATCTCGTAAATAAAGATCTCACCCTTTAATTATTGCTACGCAATAATTAAAGGGTCGATTTTGCGTATTTTTCATTATATCATACTATATATGTATGTATATCAATGTATATCAAAAGTATGCTCCATAAAGGGTTTTAAAAAAATAAAATTGGTGAAATAAAGGGAAAAGTTTAAATACGAATTTGTTTTCATGTTTAAACTATGGATAAAATATTAGGGATATGGAAAAGGAAAATAAGGAAATACGGACATTCATATTACGTATCTATACCACCGGAATTGATAGATGCTTCAGGAGTAAAAACAGGAGAACCACTGACAATAGAACTAATCTCGAACGGGAATATTGTTATAGTAAATGATAGTAAAAAACAAGAGGAGGAGAAAAAATGAGATCTCGCCCCCTTAAAAACAAAATCCTAACCGCAATACATAGTTATACGCAATCATATTTTAAGTTTTTCCCTAAAATACCAAATTCAGAAAGATTTTGTCAGAACTTTGTAAATAAAGGGATACAAAGTATATACTTTCATATCAAAACAAAATGTATTTTTATATGGTATATGTTGAATTTGAATTACAAAAGTATACACTTTATACATATAAAGGGGGTATTCTGATATGGTAAATTTTTATAATGTTCCTGAATATTTGAAAAACAAAGTAATATGGGTTTTACATAATGCAAAAAAAGAACCTTTACAAATAAATGGACAATATGCTAAAAGCACTGACCCAAATACATGGAATACCCTTGATAACGTAAAAAAAGCATTAGAAAATCCAAAAAATAAAAAATTCACGGGTGTTGGCTTTTGTTTGGATGGCACAATTTCAGGCATAGACTTAGACCATTGTATTGATGATAACGGAAATATTGATGGATGGGCATCATACATAATTCAAGAAATCGCAAGAATTACAAATAATGAATTTTACATGGAATACTCACCAAGTAAAAAGGGTTTCCATATTTATTTCCTAAATACTAAAAAAACAAAAAAACCAATAATTTTAGATATTAAAAATGGAAATAATAAACAATTAAATAACGAAGATAAAACAAATAAACATATTGAAATTTATACACATTCAAGGTTTTTTACTTTTACCGGAGATGTTTATGATAACCATAATAAATTAACACAGATCGATATAGATGACATTAATGAAATTATAGAAAATTTTATTGAAAAATTCTTTGATAAATTTACTCCTGAAACACAGAAAAAAATAAATAACGAAGAACAGGAAAGAACAAAAATAGAAAACAATGATATTGAACCCTCCATAACAATACAAGAACTAGTAAATTATTACTCTATACCTTATTCTAATGCTTTTAATCAATTTAAAAAAGTAGGTAAAGAATTAAGAGGCCCTCATCCTATACACGGATCTTCAACTGGAAACAATTTTGCAATTAACTATGAAAAAAATGTATGGTATTGCTTCAGACATAAGAACGGAGGAGGGATCAATAGTTTCATAGGAATGATGGAAAAAATAATTTATTGTGAAGAATGGAACCCTAACTATTTTGAACAACACCCTGAAGTATTAGAAAAAATTAATAAAATCAAACATGAGAAATTTGGAATTAAACCTAAAAAAACTAATGAAAAAGAAAAAAAAGGGAAATGAAAAAGAGGAAAATGAAAACAAGGAGAAAACAGAAATAATTTATAGTTCAAAATTCAAATATCAAGGATTGTATTACAATGAAATTCAGACTGAAAAGGGCTATAAATTCATTGTTTTTGATGAAGATGGTAATATCATAAATACAAAAGATGAATTGGAAGTTTTTGATGAATCCCTAGGAAAAAAGATTATATTTAAACCTGCTCCTCAAATTACTGAAAGAAAATATATCAACTTAATAGAGGAATTTGGAGATCCTGATATTATCAAATTTCCAGACTACCCTATTGAATTTGGAACTCCTTATGATCTATTTAAGGAAATTAGAGAATTTATACATAAATATGTAGAACTAAAACCCCTTGATGAAATTCTCTATACTTTCTATGTAATGGAATCCTCAGTATTTGATTTATTAAAAAAATTCACTTTCCCAATGATCCATATATTAGGGCCTCTTGGACATGGAAAAACAAGGACTCTTACTATTCTTAATTACCTTATACCATATTCCATTTATACCGATAATATTAAGGCCCCCGCTACAAAAAGGGTTTCTCAGTTATATGCACCAGTCTTATTAGTAGATGAAAAAGGGCAAATGGACGAAGACCTTAGGGTCGTCCTGAATGCTAGGTATAACAGAAATGCAGTAATTCTCAATGCGGACAAAGATATTCAGAGGGGGTTCTCTGGGGTTATTGCTTATAGGATTCCAGGTCCCATGATATTGGCGGGGAGAGAAGTTTTTAATGATCCAGCAATTGAATCAAAGTCTTTCCAAATAAATATGGACTTTGGACTTAAAAGAAAAGATATCCCTAGGGAATTAAAAGGAGAAATACTCGAGAATTTCTGGAGAGAGGCCAAGGAACTAAGGGCTAAACTTATGATGTTTAGAATCAAATATTTCAAGAAAATTAATGAAAAAATCAATGAAATACCTGAATGGCTAAAAGAATTTGAGGAAATAAAGGATCCTAGGCTTTATGAATTATTGGATTCCCTCTCTGACATACTCAATATCATACCTGAAATGAAAGAAGAGGTTATGCAAATATATGAGGAACAAATTAAACAAAATGTCCTTACTGAATCAAAAACCCCTGAGGGAATGGTAGCTAAAATGTTTTTGGATTTTGTTAGAGATGATATAGAGGGTAAGGAATTTGATAGTTCTGAATATGAAATAGAACCCATTAAAGATTATAAATTTAATGGGAAAGATTATAGAGGGATATTTTTAAAGGCTATGTATAGTGAACTGGGAGAAAACTATAAAACAAGGCTAGGAATGATTTTATCTCGGTTAGGAATAGAAACTCATAGAGTCAGGATCACTTATGAATATAATGATGTTAAAGAGGAGAAAAAAATAATAACAAAAAAACTTAGTTTTGCGAGGATCCCTGATCTTGAAAAATTACTCGAATTGTTTAAAAGGTATGATATAGAATATATAAATATGATAATAAATTTAAAGAAAATAGGCATTTCAGGATTTGACAAAGAAATTGACATTGATCAAGTGAAAAAAAGGCTGGACAATCTGGACGATTTAGACGAACTCAATATAGTATATAGATACGAGGGTGATTTTGAAAAATTTTCAGAATATTTTTCAAAAATTACAAATTCCCCTTATGCCCAAAATAGATCGTCCATTATATCCAGTTCGTCCATAAATAATATAAAAATTTTATTAGATTACACTGATAAAAAAATAAAAAGCTTAGGGAATACTGAGTCAAATAAAAAACTAAATGAGTATGATAATGGGGCAAACCAAAAAACTTTAAACCAAAAAGACCAAGATAAGTGTCAAGGGTCAGGTCAGGGGTCTAAAGAGGGAACCCCCATTGATGAATTTAGTAAAATTGAACAGGGATCCAGTGAAGGTAAAGGAGAAGAAAGCATTTCAGATTTACAGGACCTAAAGGATTACCATTATTTCAAGTCAGAAGATTATTTCTCTGATTCCTATTTCAATGATTTTGGTATTCAGAACATAGAACAAAAGCAATCTGGGTATATGCATTATTACAAAATCCCTTATTCAGAAATTTCAAAAGATAAATACCAAGAATATTCTAGCAGGTTTGCAACAAATAGTAAAGTTTTTGTCATAAATAAAAAAGAGTTTGATTCAATAGAGGGAAAGGAGGAAAAGGAGAAATGAAAGCAATAGAATGCCCATACTTTGAATTATGCGATGCCCCGATATGCCCATTAGATGAAAACAAGGAAAAAGCAATTTGGTATTCAGATGAGGCTATATGTAAAAACACTGAAAATTCAGGTCTTGATTTCATAATTACCCAGAAAAAGATAGCAAAGGTCAATAAAACCCATAGTGTCAAAGGCTATTTTACTTTTAAAATGCTAAACCAGAAAATAATTGTAAGATCTGGAATTCAAGGGATAAATGAGGATACCCCTGTTGAATCTTTATCCTTATTTGAAGAGAACTGGTCAAGGAGGCATAAACCGATTTCAAAAGAGGGGTTAGAAAAAATGAGGGTTAATATGAAGAAAGCAAGGGAGGTTCTTGAACCATGACTCCTTATTTCCATTGGTATTTTTCAGGCATACCCCTATCAGTAAGGGTAAAAATACCTATTTTCAGGTATACCCCTAAAAATATCCTATGGAAAGGAGGGTTATTTTTCAAAAATCAAACTCCTTTGTTAAAGGATAAAACAAAAAAGGAGGTTTTGAAAAAATGGTAGATGTGAATCAAAAAGCACAAATACAAGGAACACAGGCACAAGGAACGCAATCACAAGGTAAAGAGAAGAAAGAGAAAAGGCCCAGAATGTATGATACTTTAGCAATGATGACTACACAAGATAACGGGAGAAATATTCAGATCACTACAATTACAAATAACATAATCATTGGTAAACTTGTGAGAGTGAGTCCTTATGAACTTGAGGTAGAGGTAAAAGGCAGAGACGGGAAACCAGAGAACTTGATTGTCATGAAGCATTTTATAGCATATTTGAAATTTACACAATGAAAAAAATTTGAGAGATTTTGATTATGGCAATAGATATTGAGATAAGGGAAAAAATAGTGAATGAATATTTAAACGGGAAGAAGATAAGTGATATTGCTAAGGAATTTGATATTTCTAAACAATCAGTTTTAAACATACTAAAGGAAAAAGGAGTCTATGTCCAAAAATCTTTGAGTGAGATAATAGAGGCTCCCAATTTAGAATTAACTCAAAGATCGGAAGAAGAAGACAAAGGAATAACTAGTGAATCCTTGAACAAAAAAATAAAGGAATTGGAAGAGGAACTCGAGAAAAATAGGAAAAAGATTGATTTTTTGACCAATGAAAACGAAGATCTCTTATTAGAAAACGAGGATCTCAAAAAGAAATTAAACTCCTTGAAAAAGGAAAATGATGACTTGACTAGACAAATAAACTTTTTAGATGAGGAAAAGAAAAACCTAGAAAGTCAAGCAACATCTTTAAGAGATGAGAATAAAAAATTGAATTCAACAATAACCGATTTAACTTTAAAAAACACTAGACTTGTTAAAGATTACAATGACCTTTATTCCTCAGATAAGAAGAAATGGGGGAGGATAAGGAAATTAGAAAGAGATTCAGGGATAGAGATCATTATTATCTTTATTTTAGTTTTATTGATAATATTTTTCTATCTTTTTAAAATTTAATTTTGTTATTTTTCCTTTATTTTCCTTATTCTCCGTGAAATCTCCCTTTCCCCCTTACTCATGCGGGCGCTCCAAATTCCTCCTCTGCAACATGGTTATTTTTTTCATTAATAATAGGATTGGTCTATGATTAAGATTTTGACATTATATTTTGAAAATAATAATTATTTCAATGATAATATTATTTTTTTACTTTTTGGACTAGTCAAAAAATGAGAATAGGACTAAGAATTTGACATAGTCAAAAAATTCAAAATTAATCATTTCTCGAAAACGGAATTTTTCGATAAGATCTTCCCTTTTTTTCGAGTTTTTCGATGTCTAAAAAGTGTCAAAAAATCAGTCTAGTTCTAAATTTTTTATAACTTGAAAAAACTTACACCATTTTACCCGATTTTTTACTTTTTGAATAGTTAAAAAATAGGATTATGACTAAAAATTTAACCACATCAAAAATTTTAAAATTAATCATTTCTACCCTTACAATATAAATATATATTAGTATATTTGAAAAGTTTGTAATTTTTTCCCTTTTTTTGAGTGTGTGTAAAAATTAAAATTTTTCAAAAATATATTATTGTAATTGTTTATTTGATTGATTTTTTAAAAACACAAGTATGTGGAAATAGGGCGGTTTCCACACAAGGAAATTTTAAACTGCGGATCAAATTTCCCTCGTATACTATTAGGTCTACTTTTTATTTAGCAATAATAAAAATTGCAATGTTCAAATATCAAAACAATTAAAAAATTAGTCTAGTTATGAATTTTTAATTTATTCATTTTCCTTTTGATTAAGATAATTGTTATTTTTTGACAAAAAAAGGATAAGTTAAAAAATTGTCAAATTCTTAATATTCTCCTTGTTCCCCATAACATAACATTAGGTAAAAAATAGTAAAAAAAGTGTAAAAAACCCTGTTCTATATTCATTTTTTGACGGAATCACACCAATAAATATAGAAAGCATTTATAGAAAGAGATCCTAGAAAATACTGATTTTTTGACTGAAAGATAGAAAAACATCAATATATAATATAATAATTACATGAACCCTGTATTTTTTGAAAAATTAATGTTAACATATTAACATTTAAGTAATCAAAAGATAGTTATTTACGTAATTATTCAAAGTTTCAAGTTTGTGTTGATGCTGATGCTGACGCCGACAAAAAGGACAATATAATTATTTATCATGGATCCGAGTAAATATTCAAAAATTTAAAGTTGTTGTTGATGATGTGGTGGTGGTGGCGGCGGAGAAAAAGGACAATATAATTAATTAACATGGTTTTGAGTAGATGTTCAAAAATTTAAGTGTGGAGGTGGAGGAGGTGGAGGACAATATAATTAATTATCATGGTGTGTGAGTTTTATTAATGGATCCGTAAAAATATGAAAAAAGAATTTTGATGTAGAAGAAGAAGTAGAAGAAGAATAAAGGACTATATAATTAATTATCATGACTTTGAATTCATATCAATTGATCAATGTATTTAAATCATATAAGGAGGAGGGGGAAGGGGAGGGAGAAAAGATAAAGGACAATATAATTAATTATCATGGATCGGGGATCTATTAATAATAACAATAATAATACAAAAAAGGACTATATAATTAGTTATCATGGTTTTTGGAGTTTTATTGATACTAATACTAATACTACTACTAAAAAGGACTATATAATTAGTTATCATGGTTTTTATCAAAAAAGCAATTTGTTTTTATTTATCATGCTTATAAAAAACATATAAGGCATTTTAAAAATAAGGCACGAGTAAAAACATGTTTTCATTTACATAATAGCGTAATTTTGAATAAAAAGGCTATATCAAAAACGAGTTATAGACTTGTTTTTCTTAAATTTCATATTTTAATTAATTCAAACAATATGTTATAATTTTTTTAAAGTAAAAGAATAAAAGATATTTAAATTTGTAAATAATGACAATCATTATGAAAACTTTTTTTGAAAAACTCGGGAAAGCATAAAGTTGACAAAATATACATTTTGTCAATCATTTTATCACGGATCCCTAAGGGTATTTATATACCTTAAAAGAAAATTTCTATGGTAAAAAGATAGAAAGATATTTAAATAAGTAAGTAATGACAATTAATTATGAATAATATTGCACCAATACCTAAAAATTGGAAGATCCAAAGTACCCAGAGGAAAATACCCATCGAGTTCTTTAGTGATGATGAAATATATAGAATGCAGGAATACATTGAAAATAAGATCAAGGAAAATAAGAGGAGGGCTGATTACCATAAAAGATATTTGTTATTGTTCAAAACAATGTTATGGACTGGAGCTAGGATTGATGAAATATTAGCACTTAGGCCTATGGATATTCATTTAGATATCAATACCATAGACCTCATTACCCTGAAAAAGAAAAAGGCATCAATGAGGACTATTCCTTTGCACAGGGATCTAAAAGATGCTATTATGTCTTATTTCATTGAATTCCATATTGATGTTAAATCTCAAGAAAAACTATTCCCTATGTCAAGGCAGGCTGTAGATTTGTATTTGAAAAGAATGCAAAAACAATTAGGCTTCAGGATCCACGCTCACAAGTTTAGGCACACTTTCGGGGTTAAGGCTATCCTTAACCATGTTCCCTTATCAGTTTTACAAGAATGGCTGGGGCATTCGAGTATATTTACAACAAGCATTTATACTCAAATTACGGGCATGGATACGAGCCAGTTTATGAATCAAATACAATAGGAAAGATATTTTTTAAATGAATATTAATTTCAGTTCCTCAGAGAATAATTTCACAGAATCCATTTGTCGGATTATTGCCCAATAATATTTAAATATTGAAAACTCATAACTTAAATAGTATGGAAGAAAAAAAACTAAAATTAATTAGTATACTAAAATTGATGGGAATTAAATCAATTTCCGAAATCAAAGGATCTGAAGATCCGACAGAAGATCATAAATCATTTGAGCTTAGGTTGCGTATCCAAAAGATAATGTTTTTCTTGAATAGAAATAATTTAGATGGAGACTTAAATTACTCATATTCAATTTATCTCCGAGGTCCATACTCACCTGACTTGGCTAAAGATTATTTCACTATCACAGAAGATGAATTCAACAAAGCTAAAAACTTGTTTGATAATGAATCACTACTTAGAAGAACGATTGAATTTTTGAATAAAAAAGATCTTCTATGGTTAGAAGTTGCTTCAACACTCAGATATCTAATAGATGGGGGTTATGAGAAAGATGAAGCCATAGACAGAGTAATGGAATTGAAGGATTACATATTGAAAGAAAATAATAAGGATTATAATTATGTGAAAGGAGTATTGGAAGAAATGGAAGAAAACAATGAATTACATTTGTGATTGGAATGTCACAGGATGCTGAAAATAAAAATCAAGTATATCATATTGATGCAGATGTATTATTGAATTATCAATGGTATGATGATCAAGATCAACATAGATCTGTACAATCTTTATTTAACAAAGCTAATCCAGGAGATCTTAAGATTAAAATTAACACATTTGCTTTAGGAGAAGTTTTTCAGAATATAATTAAAAAATATCCAGATAAATACCTTGAAATAAAAAAATTAATTGACCTTTTAAATAACAATCGAATTGAGATCTTCGAATTAAAAAACATAAAAATAAATGATTTAATAAATGAAATTAAAATTTTAAGAGATAAGGATAAGATAATTAATAATGGTGATATAATAAATATTGCTATTTTTTTACTTGATTCAGAAGCAACAATTTTTAAAACCTTTGACATTAAGTGTTTAGAGAGCGAAAAGATACGCTCTTATATAAAACAACATAATAACAAGAATATAAAAGGCTTTGAAGAAAATGATCACTATTTCTGAATAAGTGATGGATAATTTGAGAAACAAATTCATCTAAATTCATCATCATACTGAGATTATTATTTTTATACCTTCATTATTTATTTTATTAATAAAATTGTTTAAGGAAGTGTATATTATCCATATTTTTGTGTAAATGTCAAGGATACCTCATATCAAATATATGCATTATTTTATTTCCATTGTTAATTTGTAAAGAGTAGAAAAAGAGAGTTCAGGCATGTCTTTGCAGTTAAGGCAATATTGAGCAAGGTTCCTATTAATTCCTTCTGAAGTGGTGAAGCCATTCTTCTATTTTTATTCCTTCAATTTATACAGACATAACAGAAATGGACACGAGCCAGTTTATGAATCAGATACAATAGGTAAAATATTATTTGAGTAAATATAATTCATAGTATCCTTAAACAATAATTTAACATTGGGTTTTAAAATTTTTAATTTGCTTATCCATAAAATATTGGAATAAAATTATATATATTTGACATTTGTCGGATTATTGTCAGTATCTCCGAAAGATAAATATTTCTAATTATTGATAAAAATAATACAAGATAATATGGTATTTTAAGGGAAAAATTAATTAATTGGATATACATAATATATACTATGAAAAAGATACCAGTTGTTCATGAAAACCATTTGGAGGTTTACAATATTTCAGGATATTTTACAAGAACAGTCACAAAATTCGGTAATGGGGCTAAAATAGATTGCCCGAAGGAATACCTTGGTAAAAAGGTAATAGTGGTAGTATTATGAGCTTTTTAGGCAGATATATTTTGTCACTACATACATTGGAGAAATTTACAAATGATGCTTTGCATTTAACACCGCATTCTAATACGTTGAGTGGTTTTCATTACAATAAAGAGCTTTTAAAAGCAGCATCCTCAAACACATATTTAGAAACTGTTGGCAACAGAGCAGATTCCTTGCATTTGGCAATTGAAAGATCGAGTATTAAAGACATAAAGGATTCTATGTTTTCAAGAATAATAGCTCTTTCAAAGCCTTTAAATTTTCAAGAAAAGAATGTTATAATTGCATTTGATTATACATATTGGGATTTTTATGGAGGATCTAGTAGCCCTTGGGTAAGAGGATGGACAGGAGAGAATGGAATAAGGGGCAAATTTTATTTCCTAACTGCAAGCGTGGTAAACAGTGATCTCAGATTGCCTTTAATATCCATACCATCTACAGTTATTAATACTACTGCATATGAAATTATATCAATAATGAATGTTCTAAAAAGCTATTTCAGGAACATAGATCTTCTATTATTTGATAGATGGTTCTATTCTAAGGAAATAATAATGTCATTAAACAACATCTCTAATTATCTAATATTTGTAAAGAAAGATTCAGATATAAAGAGAGAACTAGAATCAATGGAAATGGGTGAGAAAAAAATAAAGATACACGAGTTTTCAATGTATAGGGATGGAAAAAGAATCAGAGATAGGACATACATAGCATTTCTAAAACAAATATTTGACCATAGGACGGAGGAATACTATGATTGGGCATTTGCAACAAATATTAAGGAGGTGAATCTGGATGAAATAATAGGCAAATATAAGATAAGGTGGAGAATAGAGAACATGTTCAGGGTACAAGATGAGGCAACAATAAAAAGCAAATCCCTGAACATAAATGTCAGGTATTTTCTTTTTGCATATGAACAACTTTTAGAGGCCATATGGTATATTTATTATTCAAAAGAGGTGAGTTTTAAAAGATTTGTAATAGAAATGAGCGATGCTTGTACAGCAATGGTAAATAACGAGGAAAAGAAGAGGGCAATCCGGCATTAAGTATAGCTTGAACTTTATGCCGGGAGCGCTATTCCCTTCTTCTTTTCAAATAACTAAATAGTTAAATTGTTAATAAAACTTATCTTCATTCGGAGATACTATTTAAAAAGATTGTTAACCAATTCCATTATTTACACCTCTGTATAATTTCTCATTAAGAAGTAACAATATATTTTGAACACTGCTTCCTGAATTTTATATCCATCTTTTTTAGCCCTTATTATTTCTCCTACTACTCTTTTTAACCCAGCAAAGAA
>OGCG01001337.1_pt1 | contig 12247 bp, 12 predicted proteins | sample 1570061 | NCBI WGS metagenome assembly OGCG01 (sample SAMN06268698, study PRJEB24515) | hot springs metagenome | isolation source: Joseph's Coat, Yellowstone National Park, Washington, USA | place: USA:Joseph's Coat, Yellowstone National Park, Washington, USA
GCGCCGTCTTCCGGGACAGGTAATAGCGGTGTTGATGGCCGGCTACGGCTCTCACCGCTATTTGAATGAACTGCTGCGCGACGATCCCCGTCCGCAGGGTTTGGAGAGCTACACGAGCATCGTCCTGGTCGTGGTGGGCATTGCTTTGTGGACGTATCTCCAGCAATGCAGAATACATACGGAAAAACAAAAGGGCCTTTAATTCTGCATTCTGCACTCGGCGTCTTGCATTGCGAAGTAATGCGGCAGCCAACGTTTCCAAGTCAGCGCCATGCCCAGCATCAGACCGAAGTGGTCAAGAAGGACATCGTGAAACGAAGGATGCCGGCCGGCCACAAACTGCTGACCGAACTCGGTGCCAGCCGCGTGCAGCGACAGAAAAGCCAATAACAGCCATCGCCAACAACGCCCCAGCGGCAGCCACTTGAGATAAACGATCAAGAAAGCGTAGACCGAGATATGCAGGCACTTGGCAGCGGGGAAATGCAAGGCGGACGGCGTGACTGCTTGCCCCACGCGCACCGGAAAGATGCTCAACAAAGCGACCGTCCATAAAGCGACGCACAAGCACCAGCCTAGGCTGCGCACCACGAGTTTCCGTGTTCGACCTGGTTTCCACGTCTCCGCCATGTATCTCCCCTCCATGTCGTTGAGCATTCGTAGTGGTGTAACAGGCAGCTGCCGGCGCTGTCAAGACAGTTCAACTCAGATAGGCGAGACACCTGTCCCACTGGGCGCAGCGATGTACGGCGACCTTTGTTAAAATATCTCTTAGATGGTTATCTACCTTCGTTTTCATGCTCCGCGTAAGAATGCCAGATGACGACGAGAAAATCGAACCATGATTGAACCGGAAGAACAAGAACGTTGGAACGCCCTTGCAGCGGAACTAGGCTTGCCGCCGGAACCACCGGAGACGCCGCCCCCAGTCCCTGCCCCGGCCACGACGCAAGGGCCTGTCGCAGCCGAACCTGTGAAGACGCCGGAAGCGCCAGCCCCTTCCCCTTCCGCTGCCAATGTGGAGGAAGGTGCGGAAGTTGCATTGCCCGCGCCCGACTCACAGCAGCGAAGCGCTCCGTCTACCGAAGCCTCTTCTGTGTCTACCTCTATCTCGCATAGGGAAGAAGATGCGGGAAGCCCAGTCAAGGCCCCGACGCTCGAAACACCTGCGGAAACCGTCGAAACCCTAGCCGAAGAAGAACGTCCCCGCCGACGACGCCGGACGAGCGGCAGCAAGAAACGGCGGAAGGAAGCGGCCACCGAAGCGCCGGCCGAAGCGGTGGAAACGGCGGAGGTCGATGAGGAAGAACGCCCCCGCCGCCGACGCCGACGACGCAGCAAGAAAGCCGAAAAGGACAGCGAACCTCTGTCCACCGCTGAATCAGAAGAAGGACAACACGAGGAAGCTTCTCCCGACGGACCGACCCGCGACGAAGAGGACGACGAGGAAGTCGAAGATTTTTCCACTTGGAACGTGCCCTCTTGGGAAGAGATCATCGCCGGACTTTATCGCCCCGAACGTTAAATTCCATGCTTAGAGACGGTTTTCTCTAAGGACTGGCGGACTTTTCCCTCCCCTGGCGAGGGAGGGTTGCGGACTTTTCCTTCCCCTGGTAAGGGAGGGTTGCGGCCTTTTCCCTCCCCCCTCTGTGGGGGAGGGTTGCGGCCTTTTCCCTCCCCCCTCTGTGGGGGAGGGTTAGGGTGGGGGGTTAGAACTCCTTGTCTGCATTGTACTTACCCCCCACCCCAGCCCTCTCACAAGGGGGGAGGGATTTTTGTCCGCTAGTCCTAAGGATGCGCAAAACACTTTACTATCCAACCCAGTTCGCCCAATCTCGTCAAGTCCAGCACGCAAACCTAGTCATCCGATGAGCTTTCGATTGAGGAACACTGTACTGCTGTTGCTGGCGAACGACTGTAACCACTGGTGGAATACTAGAGCGAAAGAAGCCACCTATGCAAACTGTCCCCAGGCATGAAAGAAGATCGATTCGGAAACTTTTCATTTTTCTGAGTTGCACATCTTGATCAACAAAGCCGCCGTAAGCCCACCAACGGCCCTCGATGAGCTTCTCCCTCATTTTCGTGTACGCGAAGGAGGAGCGTCGCGCTGGGAACAGCGGAGGTAGTATTGCGCCAATTGCCGCACAGTGGGATTGCTGTCCTCGCGGGCGATTTGGTCGATGCGGTCGCTGAGATCGACCAGCTTCTGCTGGGTAATGGCCCGCATGGCGGCGACGCGAATGGAAGGGGAGGGATCGTGGCTGAGGCGGCGCAGCCACAGCCCTGTATCCAATTCGGTGGATTCGCGCAGACGATCGAGGACTTGCAAGCGCTGGGCCGGCCGCGGATCGGTGAGGAGCCGGCCCAATTCGAGGTATTCGCGGCGGAGACCGCGGGCAATGAGCGCTTGCTCGCACAGGCGGCGCACTTCCGGATCGGGGTCATGCAAACAAGGCAAGAGTTGATCGTCATGGACGGCTTCGCGTGCCCGGCTGACGGCTACCAACGCGGCGAGGGGGACTTCCAACGCCTCGTCGCCCAGCAACGAGGCCACTTGCTCCAACAAATCGGCCATGCCTGGATACAAACTCAGACGCACGGCACGCAACCGATTGTCCGCCGAGGTGGAATGCAAGGCGGCGGCGGCCAATTTCAAGGCGGGATCCAGCGGCAGGGCCACCTTGGCTAGCGCTGCAGACTGGTTTTCGCCCGTTTGCTTGAACAACCGGCTGCACAATTCCAATGCGCTGGCTTGCACGTCCTCATCATTGACCGCGGCGGACTCACTTAAGAGTTCACTGCACGCAGAGACTAGGGCAGCCCTGCCCGCTGCTGGGGCTTGGCGGCCCTCGCGGAACCAGCTGACGGCCAGGTCAAGAATTTGTTTTTGTCCCACGGGGCTAAAGCGCGTCCATTCGCGGGCCAGACGCAGGACCAGGTCGGCAGTGCGGGGGTCGTCGCAATCCCACGTGTCCGTCATCTGTTCCAAAGCCGCGCGCGCATTGGCGCAGACGAGAGCATCCCTCTGGGCCAGGCAAGCAAACAAGCCGGGCAAGGCCCTTTCACCCAGGTTCGCCACACGCCTTACCCAGCGTTGCCGGCCGTTCTCTGAGGCATGGGCCAGATTGTAGACGTAGAACCAGGACAACAACGACGCGCGTTCGCACCAGGCCACGATGCCCCCACCCAACAAAAACAGGAGCAGCAATGCCGTGAAGAGCCTCCGCGACCAGACCGCGCATCCTGCCATAGCACCTCCCTAAATCCTCCCTGGGGGCGATTCCAGGGTGCGGGATTATAGCCCTTGGCGGGGTGCAAAAACAAGGGCGCTAAGGGACCGCGTGCAATTGGATCGAGCCGTCCTGGACCGTCAGATACGAGGCCGGTTTCTCGGTCCAACAGCCGGCATTGGCATAGCAAAGACCGTCTTCCATTTTCGCAACCGCAGCGAGATGCGTGTGGCCGGTTGTCACCAGACCACAGCGGCCGCGCCGCGCTTCGCGCACAGCCCCAGCGGCGACGGCTTCGGCGCAGGCCAAGAGGATCTTCGAGCGACGTTTCAGGCACCGTGCCAAGCGATGTGTCGGATCGATCGCCTGGGCCAAACCATAGACGATGTCACCCATCCACGTCAGCACCGGATGAGCACGGATAAAATCATCGTACTGATGGCCATGCTGACATAACACCGGCACGCCGGCGGAAACAAAACGATATTCGTCTACGAAAGGCAGATCAAGGATCGCCCTGGCCTTGGCGCTGCTCTCTTCATGATTGCCGGCGACCCATACAAACTCCACGCGCTCACTGAGGCGGCGGAGACTGTCGAGCGTTTGGAGATGTTCGCGTGGCCAACGCGGCAAGTTCCAGTGATCCACGAAGTCGCCGTTGAACACGATGCGCCTGCTATGACGGCCCAATCGCCACAACAAACGCTTGACTTCGCGGCAGCGGCTGTTGGCTGCACCGAGATGCAGATCGGAAACGATGACGGCATCGAGCATGACGCCCTCCTCCCAGCGATCCCGGCCGGGATTCTCGCATCGATGGCCGTTGCGGCAAAGAGCAATCGGCCGGAGTTGACCGACGAGCCGGAGGCTCATGAACGGCCTAGGGCCTCCAAGGCGTTTCCATGCTCAGGCTTGAGAAGATTCGCCCAAACGAGTAAAAGGCAGTGAGGATCGAGGTATGGGCGACGGAAGAGGCACAAGGTCATGCGCATTGTCATTGTCACGGATACCTGGGAGCCGGAGGTCAACGGCGTCGTTCGCACTATCCGGGCGACGCGGGAAGAATTGACGAAGTTAGGACATGACGTCACCTTGCTCGAGCCGCCGCTATTTAGCCATATTCGCTGTCCGCTTTATCCTGATATTCGTTTGGCCTTCGGTATTCGATCCAAAGTCATTGCCGCCGCCCTGCATCCCCCTTGCGCCGTTCACATCACCACCGAAGGCCCCCTCGGTCATGCAGTCTCCGCTTTTTGCGTGCGTCGCGGCATTCCGTTCACCACCTGTTATCACACTAATTTCCCCGAATACCTAAAAAAATACGCTCTCATCCCCCAAGCGCTCAGTTTCGCCTTTTTGCGCCGTTTCCACCATCGTTCCAACTTGATACTGACGGCGACGCCCACCTTGGAGGCGAAACTGCGGAAAAGAGGGTTCATGACGCCGATGGCGCGCTGGTCTCGGGGCGTGGACTTGCAGTTGTTCCATCCGCGTCCGAAACGTCGCCTGGACAAACCCGTGGCCCTCTACGTAGGCCGCGTGGCCAAGGAAAAAAACATCGAGGCGTTTCTCGAAAGTCGAGTCGATTGTCACAAGTGGGTCGTCGGCGATGGGCCGCACTTGCCTTGCTTACAAAAGAAGTATCCCGCAGCCAGATATTGGGGCTGTCTGCGCGGCGAGGAATTGGCGACGGTATATGCTCAAGCCGACGTCTTCGTCTTTCCCAGCCGCACGGACACCTTCGGCATGGTGATGCTCGAGGCGTTGGCTTCGGGAGTACCTGTGGCGGCGTATCCGGTTGAGGGTCCGGTGGATGTCATTCCCAACGGACAGGGGGTAGGGCGTCTCGACGATCATCTTGCGACGGCCATTCGGGAGGCGTTGGCGACCGGCTCGGCTGCGGCTTGCCGCCAGTTGGCGCTGCGATACACGTGGCAAGCCTGCACGCGGCAATTTCTCGATAGTCTTCTGGTGTATGACAAGAGCGATAGGATGGCTCGCTTTACGCGGGTATTTCGCACGCACCGCTCCATCCTCGCCACTCCCTCGCGAAGCAACCTAGATTGCGATTGATCTTGCCACTGTGCCCAGACTGTGATAGGAGACGCCGTACATTCGATACGGGAAGGGAGGCCATGCTCACCTTGCATAATGTGACCAAAGTGTATCCGCAAGGTACGCGTGCGGTCCACGCTCTCCGCGGCGTGAGCTTGTGCATTGGCGGGGGGGAATTCGTCGCTATCATGGGGCCGAGCGGCTCCGGCAAATCCACCTTGTTGCACCTTCTGGGTGCATTGGACGTTCCCACGACGGGTTGCATCCATTTCGCTGGCCGCGACTTGACGGCCCTTTCCGAACGCAAACGCTCGCTGTTGCGCCGCCGCCGCATCGGTTTCGTCTTCCAGTCGTTCAACCTGTTGCCGTCGTTGACAGCGGCGGAGAACGTCGCCCTTCCCCTGTTGTTGGCGGGCCAGGGACCAAACCGCCACCGCGCCCTTGCGGCACTGGATCGCATGGGACTGGCGGCGCGGGCAGATCATTTTCCCGAACAAATGTCCGGCGGCGAAATGCAGCGCGTGGCCATCGCCCGCGCCCTGGTGACAGATCCCGAATTGATCTTGTGCGATGAACCGACCGGCAACCTCGATTCAGCCAACGCCCAAGAGATCCTCTTTCTGTTACGGAGCTTGACCGACGGCCAACGCACCGTCGTCCTCGTGACGCACGACTGCCAAGCCGCCGCCCACAGCGATCGTACAATCTATCTGCGCGACGGGCGTTTGGACGCTGTGGGAGGGCGCCATGCTGTCGCTGTATCGAACGCTTAGCCTGCGCTATTGGGGCCGCTGCCGTCTCCGCGCCGCTCTGGTGCTGGTGAGCATCGCCGCAGGCGTGGCCGCTTGTGTGGCCACCGTCGTGCTCGACGCCAACGTGGAGTCGGCCTTTCAGCGTTCGGCGACCCCGTTGGCTGGCGTCGCCGATCTTTACGTTAGCAACGGCGATGCTGGCGTGCCGCGTGCCTGGGCAGAACAGTTAGCCCACGTGCCGGGCGTACGCCGCGCCCAACCGCTAGTCCTGCAACGAGTGGCCTTGCCGGAACTCGGCTATCGCTCCGCCCTCCTTATCGGCATGGATCTTCAGACAGAAGAAGAAACAGCTTTTTGGACCGTCACTACACGCAAGCTGACAGCGCGCGATTTCTCACGCACCGTAATTTTCCGGCAGAAAACGGTTGTGATCGGCCACGAGTTGGAGCAACTGCTTCCCTCCACCAGCGAGACCGTCCAGGTATTGATCGGGGGCCAAACGCATTACCTACGGCGCGTCGGCATCCTCCGCGCCCAGGGGCCGGCAGCCGCCTTGGGAGGCAACATCCTCGTCCTGTCGTGCGGCGATGCGGCGGAATTGCTGGGCCGACCCGACTTGGCCAGCCGCATCAATCTCACTCTCGAACCCCAAGCCGACCGCGAGCAAGTGTATCAGAGTGTGGCCCAAGTGTTGGCGAGCAGGGCGCGGTTGGCGACCCCGGACCAGCAGGGGCGTTGGGTCGAAGAGATGCTGGTCGGTCTGCGTTTGGGTTTACGGCTGTGCGGTGCAGGCGCTCTCATGGTTGGTCTGTTCTTTGTGGCCAACGTGTTGGCCGTCAGCACGGCGGAGCGCCGCCAGGACATTGGCATCATGAAGTCCGTGGGGGCGCTGCCCTGGCAAATCGCCGTCTTGATCGGCGGCGAAGCGGTCCTGCTTGGATTCGTAGGGAGCCTTCTCGGTCTGCCGCTGGGGCTGGCGCTGGCTCGCTTCGGCTTGTGTCCGGTGCAACATCTTCTGAGCGATGTCTTCCTTCCGGTGGAAACCGGGAGCCTGGAAGTGCAATCGGGCGCCTTGCTCAGCGCCCTCGCTGCAGGCGTCTGCACCGCCTTATTAGCCGCAGTGGTTCCGGCCTTGAAGGCCGGTTCAGTCAGTCCTCTCGAATCGCTGCGGCGGCTTCCCCCGCAACCGGGTCTGCTTGGGCGTCGTTTCCGAATGCTCCTCGTGCTGGGACTGCTTGTCTGCGGTCCTGGCTACTTTATCCTGTGTCTTTTACCGTTTCGCTTCGGCAGTTTCGGCAACCTCGTGTTGGTCTTGTTGGCTTCGCTGTTGGCGACGCCGTTGCTTGTTCTGGCCGCGGCACGCGGCCTGCAACGGGGAGCAAGGCGTTGGCTTGGCGCGCCGGCGCGGCTGGCCGTCGATAATCTGATCCGTTCACCGGGGCGAACGGGACTGGTCACGACCACTCTCGCCGCCGGTGTCGCCCTGTTTGTGCAGACCAGTGGTTTGATCGCCAGCAACGAAAAGGCCCTTCGCGCTTGGATCGAACGGTCGTTGAACGGCGATTTATTCATCACTTCCGGCGGCCCTTTGAGCATCAGTGGGCAAAACCTACCGATGGGGGAGGGAATCCGCCGACAGCTGGAGCAAGTGTGTCCTGAAGCACAGGTCGTGCCGATCCGTTTTCGCTATCTTGATTGGCAGCGCGACGGCCAACCAACGCGCATCCTCTTGTGCGCCCTCGATGCAGAGCGCTTCTACAACGCCAACAAGGACCGTTGGCCACCTTTGCCGCAGTTGCACCTTTTTCGACGCCTTTGCGAACCTGGTTCCGCACTGGTATCGAAAAATTTCGCCGCTCTCTACGGCGTTCAGGAGGGAGACAAGCTTACTCTACCCGGAGCGGAAGGCCCAGTTACGCTCTGCATCTGTGGCGAAGTGGAGGACTACACTTGCAGTCGTGGTACTGTTCTCATCGATCGCCGCCGTTACCGCCAATCGTTTGACGCCCATCTGATCGATACTTTCACCCTATATTTGCCGCCTGACGCAGATGGGGAAAAGGTGCAGCAACGCTTGCAGCGATCGCCATTGGCTGCCGAACAAGCCTTTTGCGTGCAGACCCGCGCGGCGCTGCGCCGCCACATCTTGGGCATGGTGCTGGGGCTATATCGTTTGGCTTACCTGCAGGAGATTATGGTTGCAGTGGTATCGCTGTTGGCGATGGTGACGGCGCTCTTATTGTCTGTGCTGCATCGACGACGGGAACTCGGTCTGCTCCGCGCCGTTGGCGCCACGCCGCAGCAAGTATTCTGTTCGGTCCTGGCGGAAGCTCTCCTCTTGGCAATCCTTGGCACAGCGATCGGACTGGTAATGGGTATCCCGCTAGAGTGGTACACCGTTCGCGTCCTGCTCTTCGCCGAAACCGGGACGCTCCTGGCCATGCAGTTTCCGTGGACGACGGCGGCGACGATCTTGGTTTTGATGCTGAGTTGCGCCGCTCTGGCCAGTCTTGGCCCAGCGTGGCGCACAGGACGAATGCGGATTGTTGAAGCAATTGGCCAAGAGTGAAAAGACAGCGAAGGAACTTTCAGAATTCGCGGCAAAATCCTTCATGTCGGCACGATCGGCATTCGATGATTAAAACGATGTATGCGCCGAGAGATGTTTGGAAAACTGCGTCAACCGCGAGGTGCTCAATGGAATGCCGTCGGAGAGTGTTAGAGTGGTTGCTGCTGATGCTGATATTGTGCGTGGCGGCGCCTCACGCCGCTTTGGCCCAGCCCACGCCGGAGAAAACGCAGCTTCAGATAAACGCTAGTGAAAGTAAGGGGACCGGCGTCTCGCCGGTCGTTCCCTCCATCGTTCAACAAGAATTCATTCCTGCTCCTGTACCGTTGGAGGAATTGCCTCCACCTCTCCGTGAGCGCGTTCGGGTCGTCTTAGAACATCCAACTCTATCGGCGCGGGGACCGCTGGAAGCCTTTCGCTGTCGTCCTAATCTCTATTATTGGCTGCTCGATCATCCTGATTTGGCTGCCCGTTTGTGGCGCGGCCTGGGTGCGAAATGTAGCGACATTCACGCGCGGGGCGACGGCAGTTTCATGTGGAAAGACGTGCAAAATGGCGAAGCTCATTGGCAGACAATTGTACGCAACACCAAGCAGCGTGTCTGGTACGCCGAGGGGCGCGTCAAAGCGGGGCCAATGCTACCGGCCGTATTTTTTCGCGCCGTCGTGGTGTTGAACCATCAGGAAGGCAGCGACGGCAAGGGCAGGCCGGCCATGCGTCATCAGATGGATCTGATTTTGCACACCGATAGTCGGGCCGTTAATCTGGCGGCGCGGCTGTTCGGCGCCTCCGCACCGCGCTTGGCCGAGGAATACGCTTCACAATTGGAGATGTTCTTCGGCGCTCTGGCCTGGTATCTGTCTGAGCATCCCGACAAAGCTACAGCCTTGTTCCAAGAATTGAGGCTCTCGCCTGGCAACCGTTTAGGAGGTTAGGAAATTCTTCGTTCCCCTCGCTCCGCTCTGCACGTTCACCGAAGAACGGACCGGCTCTTTCTGAGCACGGTACAATGCAGAGGGACATAGCAGTGAACGAGTCGAACGGTAGTAAAAGGAAATCGCGACCTGGTCCGACCAAACGTAACGTGAAACAAAAGGGCATGGACGGGCGGTTCCCCATCGAAAACACTCGCGTAAGTAAAAGGGAAATGGTCCTGTGCCAAGATCAAGACTGATGAGACCGTGTATCATTTCGCCCCCTTGTTTTCAAGCGTGTGCTCGCGCCAGTACGGCCACGGCAACGCGGCGGGCGCCGCCCGCACGCAGTGCCCGAGCCGCTTCGCTGGCTGTGGCCCCGGTCGTCATCACGTCATCCACGAGTAACACGGATCGCCCTGACAGCGGCGCTCCCGACCGTGCTCGAAAAGCGCCATGCACGTTTGCTTTGCGTTCTGTGGGCGTTGGCCGGGAGGTTTGCTGCGGGGTGTGCCGCACACGCCGTAGCCACGACGGGTAATACGGCATACCCAAGTACGTTGCCAATCCCCGGCACAAGGCAGCACTCTGGTTATAGCCACGCTGCCAACGTCGCCGCCAGTGCAGAGGGACAGGCACAAGGACATCGCAATGCAACGCGGCAAAACGCGCAGCCGCTTCTTTCGCCCAGCATTCGCCCAACAGCTCTGCCAATCCTTCGTTCCTCTGGTTTTTCAGCCGTAATACCACTTCACGGAGCAAGCCATCGTAACGCCCCAGACGCAATGTTTGCTCGAAAGCAAACGATTCGTTTCGGCATGTGAGACAACGAGCATCCATGTCTGCAAACGGGCCGATAGTACCGGCGCAGCGGGGGCAGGTTGATTCCGACTCGGTGAATAGTTCGGAATAGCAGAGAGCGCAGAAATGGGTTTGCTCTGCGGCAAGCGGTTGCCCGCACAAGATACAGCAACCCGGATAGATTAAGTGCTGCGCCCCCATCAAAAAATGGCGGCCCAGGTTTGTCAGACGATCCAGCCACGAACCCGTCATGACGCATCCCTCGGAGAGACATTCCACGGGTTGGCGGCATTATATCGCCTCAGTGTCCCGATAGGGCTACCCCGCCGACGGATTGCGCCCAACGCTCTTCGAGATCCTTGAAATCGCGGAAGCCGTAATGTTGTTGTAGCGCCTTTTCAAATCCGCTCTCCAGTCCATCACGGATGAAGCGTGTAAATGCTTGAGGACCGCCCTTTTGGGTGGACAGAAAATCTACTAAGGAGATACTTTGCACGTAGAAGGAAGTGATTCGCCGCGCTTCTGGATAATTATCGTGGAAAGCCATCAGCTCCGCGGTAGAGAACAGTTCATGGCGTGCGCGCAGAGTAGGAATCATCTTCAAATAGCGCTCAACCTTTTCGCGCGGTTCGCTGAGAATGGCCATGCCTTCATCGGCCCAGCGTGGCAGATCATGACGTCCAAAACGGCCGGCAAAGACGGCGTGCGTTGTTTCGTGCGGCAATACGTGCGTCAGCATGTCAGCCACGTCGCAATGCAGATCGATCTGCCGCTTGACCACGCGCTCCAGGTTGGCCGGGTCGCGCGCCGAGGTCGAATGCCCCGGCGAATCTTTGGTTTTCCCCGTTTGGCGCGCGTACATGTCCGCATTGGGATAGAGGAAGATGGTGCATTTCGATTCCCACGGCTTGGGTTCTTCGCCGAACCATTTGCGGATCACTGTTGTTCGCGTCAGTTCGGCAACCCGCGCGGCTTGCTCGGCCAGCTCGCGACCTTCATAGTAAATGACACGAAAATTCGCCGTCTCGACTTCCGGCCACCTCCGACCCTGGGCCGGAACGTGACGGAGATCGATGCGGCGATCCTGAATAGCACGGAGCAACTCCTTGCATTGCTGTTGCAGATCTGGCGAAGTGCTGAGGTTCAGCGCGGCCAGAGCTTCTTTCTCCGCTTCGGCAGGCGGGTTCCAGCCGCCTTTGTTCACGGCCTCGGTGGCCACATAGAGCTTACAAAACGCCCATAATTCGTGGTAAGGCGTGGTCGAATGGTTGTCGAGACGGTTAGCTTCTTCATAGAGCCGATTGGCCGCCGCGTAGTTCTTGGCATCATACTGGCGACGGGCTTGCTCGAGCACATCGTGGTTGGAGGAGGCTGTTGCGCTATTACTGTCGGCGAACGGATCGGCAGCTTCGTCGGGCATTTGCGGGCGCGCGGTGTAGTTGACGGCCGGTTTGGCGACACGAGACGCTTCGGAGGCGGACTGCGCCGCCAAGGAAGCGATCGTCGGCGCAGAGGAAGAACGACCGACATTCAGTTCAATTTGATATCCGGGATCGAGGATTTTAAGGCGTTCCTGATAGGTCTGCGCTTCGGTGTGGCGATTGCTCTGCTGAAGTTCGCGGACGTAGCCGCGGTAGGCTTCGCGCAGGGCGTTCATGTATTCGCGGTTGCCGTCCACATGGGCGATCTCTTTTTCGAGGCAGTAGACGGCGGCCTGGTAGTTGCCGCGCTGCAAGTTGTCGCGGCCCTGCTGAAGCGCCGCCTGCACGGCCAATTGCCGCCGCAGCTTACTCTCGGCATCCTCGCCGGAAGCGGAACCAACGCCCAGGAAAAAAACGAATAACCATCCTGTCCAGAGTGCTACAAATTGGCCATTGCGGACCATAAACAGCATCCTTGCCGCGGGTCGAGAGGAGCGCGGCT
>OGCG01001338.1_pt1 | contig 12239 bp, 8 predicted proteins | sample 1570061 | NCBI WGS metagenome assembly OGCG01 (sample SAMN06268698, study PRJEB24515) | hot springs metagenome | isolation source: Joseph's Coat, Yellowstone National Park, Washington, USA | place: USA:Joseph's Coat, Yellowstone National Park, Washington, USA
GCCACTGGTGCCACCTTGTAGTTGGAGCCGCGCAGGGAATTTAAGTGACAGTTGGTCAGAGCTGTTGACATAGAACTCGGCTTTCCTTGAGCTTGAAACTATAAAAACGTAAACTATATAATTTTAACAAATCTTATAACCTCATAACCATAAGATAGCCCTGGTGGTGCCCTCTTGAGGACCAAGAGGGCCCTGGCCCTCGCCCTTATCGTCATTGTCTCAGCCTTGCTGCTCGCGGAGCTGTTCTACGCGACGCCTAACCTGTTCTACTGGGGGAGCGTGATAGTAAGGGCTTACGCTATAGGAAGCTACGGCTTGCTGGTCTGGCTAACTAACGCCTCCTTCTCAGTGTGGGCCTGGGCGCCGACCCCTAACGGGACGGAGTTCATGCCTATCTACAACGGGACAGGGTTCCAGGCGGTGATAGGCCTGAGCAAGCTGGCCAGCTGGGCCGAGGACTGGGTGCACGCTTATGGCAAGGTTGCCATAGGCGTCTTTGAGCCATCGATAATAATATGGGTCTCATACTACATACGCCTGCCTAACGGAAGCGTTGAGCTCGTGGCTCAGCCCTTCTACAGGCCCATTAACCTCAGCCTCCCGCTGAGCGGCGGCTGGGGCGTGACAGTAAACGCTGTGATGGGCCGCCCCTTCATTACCGTCGTGAAGGCCAGCGGGGCGACCGCAAAGGGCTCAGGTAAGGCGTCAGCTCTCTCACCTCCGTTCTACGTGGTACCTCACGTCATTGCTTGGTACCCCAACGACACGGGCATGGCGCCCATAAGCCTCGCCGTGGCCTTAGCGCAGCCCAGTCCCCTCATCACTTCTTTTAATGAAGGCATCGCAACTGTGGATATAGTACCAATAGGATTCCCTGCCATCGTGAGCTCCGTCACGTTGCCTGGCAGCGAGTTCGAGGCCGCTCTAAGGGATGCTGAGTCGGGGAACCTGCTACAGGCCGTCAGGACGCTTTCCCCGGTAATGGGGCCTGTGCTCAACTACACGAACCTCTCAGGCAACTTCGCGGCCGTCAGCATCCCACCGGGTCATACAGGCATAGCCCAGCTCTACATAGTTGGCCAGGGCGCGCTGGTCAACTGGACTGAGCAGAGCGCTTCCGGCAGGCCAGTAACCTGGTACCTCAGCCTCCAGCTGACGGAGGCTAGGATCGCGAAGTTTAAGCTCACGAAGTTCGTGAGCTACACGGCCCTTGGGCTCTATTACTGGGAGGGCTACGACCCGTGCGTTAACCTGAGCGAGTGGGCTCATGAGCAACAGATCTTCCTGCAGAACTCAAGCTACTTCTTCAAGGCTGGCATGAACTCCACGTGCCCTCTGCCGAACACGCCAGCGCCCGTCATATGGCAGGACTACGCCACGAACCTGACGTATTACGCTACGCTGAAGCCTGGCGGTGGCTTCGTAGAGCTCTCTTATGAGCTCTCACACGGCGTTAACGGGACCATCATAAGCCCTTTGGGCGCGGGCATCGACCTTGGCTCGGCCATAGCGTCAGTGATGGAGGGCAAGGATTTCGGCCAGCCGGGGGCGACAGCCTCCGCGGATCTAATGGCGGGGGTCCTTGTCCCCTTTCAGTACCTGGTGTTTAACGAAATTACAGTGTCCAACAACCTGCCGCGTGGCTATTACGTTAACGTATACTTCAATGACCTGACCCCCGTGTACTATAACGCCAGCGGCTACGGCTTCACACTGCCCGGGAAGCTGGTGCTCATAAACGTGAGCTCATCGCCCTGAAGGCTAAAGGGGCGCCTAAGCGCCCTAGTAAAGGCCTTTATTCTTTGGCTTTTTGGCATGAACCTCTAAACCTCGTGACCCGCAAAGGCAGAGGGGCTGAAACTTACGCCTGGGAGGCGCCGTAGATGGGGCCCCGCGCCGTTGGGCCCGACGGCCGCCCATGACGCCAACGGCGCCGCTAGGGCCCTGTGGGCGAGGCGAAAGCCCTACGCTCGGTTATGAATAGACAGGTGATTGAGGCGAGGGCGCGGGACAAACGGCGGCAGCAGAGGATTTAGCCCCCTGAGGTCGCCTTGCCTGGGAAGCGCCCTTGAAGTCCCTCGGGGGCTACCTTAACCTCGTGCCTCCCAGCGGCCTCAGGGACTGCGTGGAGGCCTCCTCCACAAAGGCTGGGGAGCCCGGCTGGGTGGCGGTGAAGGACTCTGAGGGTCACAGCGTGATTGTGGACCCAAACCCCTGGAACACCTGGGAGGGCTCGGGCAGCTCCTCCGCTAAGCTGTGCAGCGACGGCCTGAACGTTGTGGTCTCCTACAGCGAGGCCACGGCCGCGAGGCCCCCTGAGACCGTGCTGGGCTACCCGGAGGTCATATATGGCTACAAGCCCTGGGGCTCGCTCTCAACCAGCACATCCCCCCTGCTCCAGCTGCCGGCCAAGGTAGGCCAGCTCCCCCAGGCCCTCGCCTACGTTGATTACCTGGTAGAGTTCCCGAACGGCAGGGGCAACCTGGCCTTCGACCTGTGGCTGACCAGGGGGCCAGGCCAGCGCAGCGTGGGGCCCAGGGAGCTTGAGGTCATGATATGGCTCTACCGCAGCCCCGGCTTCAACCCTATGGGCTACCAGTCGCCAAACTTAACCCTTGGGCTACCCACCGTCGTGAATGGCAGGCCAGACGTCGTTAACTGGGGAGTTTACATAGCCGACCCTATGGGGCCCGGCCGCTGGACCTACGTGGCTTTCGCCATGGAGCCGCCCCTGGCCTCGGGTAGCGTGCTCGTGCCTCTGACCCTGATGCTCAGGTCCCTTCGGGAGCTGCTGTCGTGGGGGAGCGAGGTCATGGACCTCTACCTTAACGGCCTGGAGCTCGGCATGGAGTACACGTCGCTAACATGGCCCCCAACTAAGGTGAGCGTCCTGGCCAGGTACAGGCTGAACTCGTACGGCGTCCTTGTCCTGCCCCAGAATTAAGTGGCCGCAGCTGGGGCCGACAGCGATAAGTGGGCAGCTCAAACACGGCGTTGTCGTTGAGCAGGCCGAGGGCCTGGCCGCAGAGCCAACATGGCACATACGGCATGGCGCAGTGTAAACGCGATGTGTAGAAGGCCATACGCGGCTACATGGACTTGGTCGCCCGTGAGGAGAACCATATGGTAGGCGGCGAGGAGTATGTCATAATACTTGTGAAAGAAGTAGGCAGGGCCCACGCCTTACAGCTGACCTCCTCGCCTAAGGAGCCCTCGCCCTTCAGGACAGAGAGGAGGCCAGCTCTTACGCCGCCTAAGGGCATGGTAGCCCTGTGAGACAAGGCCATTACGTTGAAGCTCCCCGCTAGATATCGATCTCAAGGAGGCCCTCGGGGCTCACCCTCACGTCGTACCTCTTAAGCGGGGGGTGCAGCTCCCTGTTGAACTCGCACGGCCTCTCAGGCATGACTATTGGCGGTGAAACCATGTCGCCTGTCAGTACGTCGAACTTGGCCTTATGGAGCGGGCAGACGGCAATGTGCCCGTCCTGAACCTCGCTGAGCACGCCGCAGCCCATGTGAGGGCACCTGGCGTCCATGGCGTAGAACTTGCCGTTGTACTTGACTATGAGCACTGGGACGTTGTTCACCATGACGACAGCGTGATCCCTTTCATCAAAGATCTTGGCCAACACGGATATCTTACGAAATACCATACATAGGTCGCCTAGCTACCGCTAGCCATTAACTAGTTAATAACCTTGTACACGAATCGCCATGCTGAACTCAGGAGCAGCGCGGCGAGCCACTCGATAACGCTTACAGCTGTCTGAAGGCTGCAGGCGTTGGCGGACGGCGAACGCTCACTGGCCAGTCCTGAAGAGCTCCCCTGGCACCTGCTTAGGTATAGCCAGGCCAAACCTTGCCTTCTCCCACAGCTCCCTTATGTTTGAGGCCCCGGCGTACCCAAGGCCTGCCCTTATGCCTTCAGCCAGGTCGGCGAGCACCGACATGACTGAGCCCCTGTACTCCACCACGCCCTCAACGCCCTCGGCCACCCTCTTCGAGGCCCTGGTGTACCTGTCCACGGCGAACCTCCTCTCCATGGCCCCCCTGCTAGCCATGCCCCTGTAGGGCTTGTAGGCCCTGTCCCCGATCCTTATCAGCGGCGCAGAGGCCTCGTCGGTGCCGGCAAGCAGGTAGCCCAGCATGACGCTCGAGGCCCCAGCGGCCAGGGCCTTAACTATGTCGCCTGATGACCTTATGCCGCCGTCCGCTATTATTGGGACGTCAGCCCCGTGCTGGTCAGCGGCGTCCCTCACGGACGCTACCGCCCAGAGGGCCGGGGCGTAGGCGCCTCCAACGCTTGACGTCGTGCATATAGAGCCCCCGGCTATGCCTACCCTGAAGCCGTCAACCCTCTCAACAATTGTCAGGGCGTCCACAGCGGCCTCGCGGGTCCCTATGTTGCCCACCACGAAGTCCGCCGAGACCTCCTTAGCCATGACCTTGGCCGCCGCCATGGCCTCCACGTTGTGGAAGTGGGCCACGTCTGTCACTACTGCGTCCACGTACCTGTCCAGGAGCTTTGCCCTCTCAACGTCGAAGGGGGACACTGCAGCGGCCACGACAAGCCTTCCCTCGGGGTCCAGGGAGGGCGTGACCCTGTTGAGAGAGGAGTCGAAGGTCACGGTGCCGACGTATGCGCCTTCAGAGACAACTATGGCGACGGTGTCGGCGGCCCCGGACTCCAGGAAGTTGAGGGCCTCCTCCGCGCGCCTGACGTCAAAGGCCTTAGGGGGCTCGACGAGCTCTGCCACCGGCCTGCCCCTGCAGCCCTTCAGAGAAGAGGCCCTCACGTGTCCTACCACCCTGCCATCGGGCGACACCACGGGGGCGTCCCTCAGGCCCAGGGACCTGAGTTCATCGTAGGCCCTGCTGCACTCCTCGTCTGGCGTCAGGTACAGCCTTGACGTTGGCACGGGAGGGGCGCTCTTGACCCTGCTGGCTATCTCGGCCTGCTGCTCCCTTGACATGTTCCTGTGTATGACCCCTATTCCCCCCATTAAGGCCATGGCTACGGCCATGTCGTACTCGGTCACGGTGTCCATGGGGGACGAGGATATCGGTATCAGGACCTTTACGTGCCTGCTGAACCTGCTGCTGATGTCAACCTCGCTGGGGTCTACGGGGGCCCTGCCCGGCACTATGTAGACGTCGTCAAAGGTGTACAGCTTCTCGGCGCTGCCAAGCCTCTCCAGGAAGCCCACACTGCTTCACCGCCTGAGGCCTCGGAGGCCTTGCCTTTTATCTCTAGACGGGCTCTATGGTTGACGGCGGCTTAGTAGTTATGGCGTAGGTCACCATAACGACCTCAGGTACCTCTGACGTTATCCTTGACGCCATGCGCTGAAGCAGGTCGTGCGGAAGCCTAGCCCAGTCGGCCGTCATGCCGTCCTCGCTCTCGACGACCCTTATGGTAACTATGTAGCCGAGGGCCCTCCTGTCCCCCTTGACCCCTACCCACCTGTCGTCCCCTACAACGGCGAAGGCCTGCCAGACCCTGTCGTAGAGCCCGGCCCTCCTTAGCTCCTCCTCAACTATTTTTGAGGCCCTCCTGGCCACCCTCAGCTTCTCCTCCGTGACCTCCCCTATGACCCTGACCGCCAGCCCCGGCCCAGGGAACGGGTGCCTCAGGGCTATGCTCTCGGGCACCCCAAGGGACAGGGCGAGCCTCCTGACCTCGTCCTTGTAGAAGTACCTGAGGGGCTCTATGACCCCGAGCCCCAGCATCTCGGGCAGGCCGCCAACGTTGTGATGGCTCTTAATCCTGTCGGCCCCCGGCTCGGCGCCGCTCTCTATAACGTCAGGGTACGTGGTGCCCTGGACGAGCCACCTTATGGAGGGGTCGGACCTGGCCACCTCCTCAAAGACCTCGGCGAAGAGCCTGCCCACTATGAGCCTCTTCTGCTCAGGGTCCGTCACCCCCTTCAGGGCGCTTAGGAATCGCTCCGAGGCGTCTATGTAGATGGGGTTGAGGCCCAGGCCCCTGAGGGCCGCCAGGACCTCCTCGGCCTCCCCCTCCCTCAGCAGCCCGTGGTTCACGAAGACAACCACGGCCCTGTCGCCCAGCGCCCTCTTGGCTATGACGGCGGCCGTCGTCGAGTCGACGCCCCCGCTCACAGCTACAAGCGCCTTCTCGCCCTCCGGCACCCGCCCCCTGACCTCCTCAACGAGCCTCTCGGCCAGCCCCTCGACCCTCCAGGTGGGCCTAACCTTGGCCACCTTGAAGAGGAAGTTGGCCAGGAGCAGCCTGCCCTTCTCCGTGTGCCTGACCTCAGGGTGGAACTGGACGCCGTAGACCCCGTCGCCTAGCCTCATGGCTGCTATGTAGCCCGTGCCCTCCGAGACGGCGAGGACCTCGCCTCCCCTGCCGGGCGACGCTACGTAGTCTGCGTGGCTCATCCAGACGTCCTCCTCCTTCCCCCAGCCCTCGAGGAGCGGGTCGTCCCTGAGCAAGACCACCCTGGTCCTGCCGTACTCCCCGACCCCCCTCTCCACAGAGCCCCCCGCCAGCTTGGCCAGGAGCTGGTGCCCGTAGCAGATCCCCAGCACGGGAACCCCCAGCTCAAGGACCCAGGGGCCTATGGACGGGGCGTTGGGCTCGTAGACGCTGCTGGGCCCGCCCGAGAGTATCAACGCCTTGGGCGCCCTGGCCCTCACGGCCTCCCTGGTGGCCCTGGTGTAGGGCATGACCTCGCTGTAGACGCCCAGGTCCCTGACCCTCCGTGATATCATGTGGGCGTACTGGCCCCCGAAGCTTATGACGAGCACTGTGTCGTGCTCGGAGCGGGGCTCCCAGGCCAACTCAGCTCACCTCAAGGAGGGGCACGTATGACCTCCTGGGCACGCTGTAGAGGCCCCTGTCGGTGACCCTCAGCTCAGGTATCACCGTCAGGCTGAGGAGCTGGAGCTGGTGAAGGAGGACGTCACCGTCGCACCTGCAGGCCCTGCTGAGCTCATCTATCACCGTCCTGAGGCGCTCCGCCACCTCCTCGGCCCTCATGTCGCTCATGAGCCCGGCGAGGGGCAGGGGCAGGAGGGCCCTCACCTCGCCTCCCCTCGCCACGGCTATGCCGCCGTCGGCGGAGAGCACAGCGCCTAGGGCGGCCTCCATGGACCTCCTGTCGCCGCCGACCACGACCACGTTATGGGTGTCGTGGGAGACCGATGAGGCTATGGCCCCCTCCACTGCAAGGCCTAGCAGGCCAGACCCCTGGCGCGGCTTGCCGTACCTGTTTATAACGTGGACCTCCGAGACGTTCCCCGATGCCACGACCCTGCCCTCCCTTACCCTGACCTCCTCAACCCTCTCCCTTGTCAGGCTTGAGCCGTTGACGAGCTCTATCAGCCTGGCCGAGGCCTCCCCGTCCCCCACGGGGGCCCTGACCTCGAGTGAGGGGGTGAAGGAGACCCTGACGGTGCCCTTCAGGGCGCCCAGGTCGGCCCCTGCGCCGTTGCAAACGGCCTCAGAGCCTTCAATGAAGGTCCTGATGACGCTCAGCCCCCTGTCGAGGCCGCTCAGCAGCACCATGTCGGCGAGCCTCCCGGGCGCTATCGAGCCCATCCAGGCCTCAAAGCCGTAGGCCATGGCTGGGGCCAGCGTGACCGCCCTGACCGCGTCAACCGGGTCGACGCCTAGCTCCAAGGCCCTCCTCAGGGCCCTGTCAAGGTGGCCCTCGGCGACAAGGTGGAGGGCATGTATGTCATCAGCTACTATGGAGACGAGGGGCGAGTGCCTTGAGACCAGGTGGCTCAGCCTGTCCAGGTCCCTCCAGCTCGACCCGTACCTGACGAAGGGGAAGACGCCCCTTGAGATCCTCTCCTCAAGCTCCTCCGGGCTGACCACCTCGTGGTCGTTCCTTATGCCGAGGCTCACGTAGGCGTCCAGCTCAGGCCCCTTCAGGCCGGCCATGTGGCCCTGCACGGTGAATGAGGTGGAGGCCTGGGCGGCAAACGAGAGGAACTCCTCGTCGCCCTCCGCCAGGGACTGGAGGTCCATGACCTCGCCTATGCCCGAGAGCCCCCTGGCGGCCTCTAGGACCTCCCCGTAGGGTATTGAGGCCCCTCCCTGGTCATCTACCTTGCGGGAAGGCGGGACGTTGGGGGGCGCCAGGAGGAACACCTTGAGCCTCACGGCCTCAAAGGCCCTGGCGAGAGCGGCGACCCCTCTCAGGCCCATTACGTTCCCGACCTCGTGGACGTCCACGAAGGCCGCCGTGGTGCCGTGGGTAACGAGCTGCCTTGAGAACTCTGATGGGGAGAGGAAGGAGCTCTCCACGTGTATGTGGGCCTCTATGAAGCCAGGCGCCAGGAACAGGCCGTCAGCGTCGATGACCCTCCTGGCCCTTCCGCGGCAGGAGCCGACGCACGCTATGACCCTCCCCTTCACGCCGACGTCCTGCCTCTTGACGTCCCTGGCCCAGACGTCCACCACGTAAGCGCCCCTTACCAGGAGGTCAAGCTCCTCCAGTCCAAGGGCCGCTCTCGCCGCAGCTACTAGCTCCCTGGCCTCAGGCCTGGGGTCCCTGACGACAACCATGTTACTTTAAGTGTTCCGGGCCAGGAGTTATTTGCCTTAGGCCTGACGTGTAAGGCGTGCAACAAATTTAAGTACTGGTGGACAGTTGTATATTTTGGCCGCTCGAAAGAACTTCACGACGTCTCCTTGGGCGGTAGCTCTATTCGTGTTGCTGGGCCTTCTGCCTTGGGTAAGACTAAGCGGCCTTCCCCCTTCGTCCCCCTAAGCACCTCAGCTGGACTAAAGCAATTACGCCCTCAGCGTCCACTCATAAGGCTGTAGGGTAAACCTGTGCCCTTCAGGCCCTGGGCCGCCCTGCTGATTGCGCTGTTCGCCCTTACAATGAGTCTGGGCCTTGCGCTTGCCGCGAGCCCCGTCGGCCCGACCTACTACGGTGTCCAGGAGAGCGCCCTGTCCCAGGGCAACACGAGCCTGACCTTCGGCTACTCGTCCCAGTCCCCGATACCCATCACGGCGGCCCTGGGCTGGCTCTACTTCATCAACGGCTCCTTCAGCTCCCAGGGCTTTGGGGGCTCGGTTAGCGTCCAGCTCAACGTTGACCTGGTCTCGGGGAACACCTCATCGCCCTCGGGCTACTACTGGGCCCAGGCCGTGGCCGGGGTCAGGGAGCTCGGGGGAGGAAGGTACGCCGTGAGGGCCTGGGTAAACCTCTGGAACTTCACGGGGCCTGAGGGCTACGAGCCGGGCCTCGGCCAGCCCCTGAACTTCACCGTGGTCCTGGGCTCTGCCCGCCTGGCCAGGTCCCCGCAGGGCCCCTACCTCTACTCCTCGGCCGGCTGGACAAACGTGACCTCCCCCTTCAACCTCACGCTGGCCGTGGCCGCCCAGGGGGACTACGTGGCCTTCTACTACGGCCTCAACGGGTCCGCCTCGCTCAGGCCCCTCCTGGTAGTTATGCTGCCGCAGCCCGTGACCATGGTGATATGGCAGGCCGAAGGCATGGACGCCGAGTTCGTGGTGGGAGGCTACGCCGAGGGCTCAGAGGCCATCATAGGCTCATGGGACGCCCTGGCGTCGCTGAGGTACTACTTAGGGCCCTGGTCGCCGCCCTCGCCGCCAGGGCAGTGGTACTGCTTCCCGGCCATGTGGCCTGAGGGGTCCCAGACGGCTGAGGGCGTCTCCTCGGCCCAGGGGGTAGCGGTGAGGCCGGACCCCTCGCTCTGGGCCTTCAATGAGACCCAGGGCGCCTCAGGGGGCCAGGCCATGACGGCCACCGCCCTGGTCAGGGCCGCCAGAGGGGTCGCCTACGCCTCCGTCTGGCCGACCTGCGCCAACTGGACCGTGACAGTTGAGTACTACTATGGTGGCTCCCTCGTGAGGCAGGTCCTGAGGCCCTCGCCTTCAGGCGTGGCCTCTGAGGCCGTCCCCCCTGACGCAGTTTACCTGAACGTGACGGCCGTGGCCTGGGTCGGGGGCTTCCCCGCCTTTGAGAACACCTCCTACTACGGCTCGGTCCCCTCTTCCCCTCCCCCGCTGACCCTCCTCCTGGCCGGCCCCCTGGGGTACGGCCTTGTCCTGGCCCTCGCCTCAGCGGCCGCCGCCCTGGCAGTAAGGGTCGCGCTCAGGAGGGCCTCGCTCAGCTCTCAGTCATGAGCTGGCTTAGACCCCAAGTATTGGCAGCTTGACCTCCCTGCTCGACCCCATGGCGGAGTAAGCCATGGCTGAGGCCGCAATGTTGACGAGGGCCACCAGGGCCGTCACGGCCTCAGGGACCAGGCCCGCCTTGAAGTAGAACATGAGGGCCGCCAGGGCCAGGTTGAAGACAAGGCTTACGGCCAGCATTGACCTCCTGTAGCCGCCCACTGTCAGGCCGAGCGAGGCCCCCATGCCTATGAGTATGAAGATGAGGGCCCCGAGGAAGGCGTAGAAGCCGCTGGCGAGGGCCGGGGCCCCTATGCCCAGGGCCACTATAAGGTAGACGACGGCTACCAGGAGGTCAAAGGTCAGGGCGCCGACCATCAGGTAGGTTGAGTACTTCAAGGTCGACCCCGTCAAGGGGACCTCACCAAACCGGCTATTATGTGTTACTACAAGGCTTGAACAGGTGACTGAGGAGGGCCTTAACGCGGAGCCCCAGGCCTTGATGTAAGTCCTGCGTTTATTAATGGCGTAAGGTAACAGGGCGTCAGGCCCCTCGAGCGGCCCAGCTAGGTCGTTTTCCACAAGCTTGTGGAAAATGAAATTAGCTCACGTGAGCCCCTCGAGGCGCCTCGAGGGGCTGGCCAGCCGTCTGTCCCTAGGACTCACCCTCATCAGCTTATGGTCACCCTCGCGCCCAGGGACCTCCGCCTCGCCCGCAGGACCCAGCGGCATGGGGCCCATCTACGGCGCCTCCCAGGCGTGAGTTCCCCTGCCCGCAGAGGCAGGAGGGCTGAGGTTGAGGTTTAGAAGCTCATGCCAAGAAGTAAAAACTTTTACTAAGGCGCTTAGGCGCCCCTTTAGCCTTCAGGCTATGAGGTCACGTTTATAAGTATCAGCCCCTTGGGCAGTGTGAAGCCGTAGCCACTGGCGGTCCAGTACACGGGGGTTAGGTTACTGTAGTATACGCTAACGTTATACTGCCAGAAGCCGTTGTTTATCGTAATACCGGTTACGCTCGCTGCCACCGAGTAGCTCTGGTACTGGACGGAGCCTAGGAGCCCTCCTATCACCTCTAGAACGGCGCCTACCTCTGGGAAGCCCGCCGCAGAGACCGCAGTTCCTGCGATCGACGCTATGGCAGAGCCCAGGTCAATGGCTATGCCCAGGGGTGACTCGGCCCCGTAAAGGCCAATGGAGAGATTCACGTAGGATATGGTGATGGGTAACGAGTTAGGCTTAAGAGTAGCGTAATGCGTCAGCTTTGTGGCGTAGTCCTGCCATATGACGGGCGCTGGCGTGTTGGGGAGCGGGCACGTGGCGCCACTCCCATCACCATACCCGCCTGGGTCCTGCATGAGGGCCTGCTGCTCGATGGCCCACTCGCTCAGGTTAACGCACGGGTCGTAGGCCTCCCAAGTATAGATCACGGGGGCCAGGGCGCCGTCGCTCTCCACGACCTTAACTGCCGTCAGCTGGAGGCCGAGGTACCAGCCCACAGGCTCGGCGAGAACATTCAGCGCCGTCCAGTTGATCAGCGCCACCTGGCCAAGCATGTAGAGCTGGCCTATGTCGTCATCACCTGGTGGGATGCCAGCCCCTGTGCTGTTAGAATTTGCAACCTCCGCCCCACCAGTCGTGTATGTGAACGTGGCCCCCAGCGCTGGGGAAAGCTGACTGATAGCCTGAGACAGATCCCCTGCCTCAGCGTCATCCACGGCGGCGTCGAACGCGCTGCCAGCTATCGTGAGGCCATTTATAGTGTACTGATAGACCTTTGAAGAGACCACTGCCATAAATATGTTCACGTATGCGGAGCCTCCGCTAACAGCGCTTGGCTGCGCTAAGGCAATGGCGAGGCTTATGGGGGCCACGCTCTCGTTGTTGGGGTACCACGCAATGACGTGAGGCACCAGCCAGTACCATGCCATCAGACCGTACGTGTGTGTATATGTGCTGGTTACAGTTGGCGTGGTGCTGATGGTCGTCGTTGTGGTCTGCTCTGGCGACGCCTTAGCGAGGCCCCTCACAGCCACCCCAGCTTCCCTGCCATTGGCCTTCAGGAGGTTCCTGAAGGGGTGGCTCACCATAACGTCTATCACGGCCCCGCTGCCGCTGAG
>OGCG01001344.1_pt1 | contig 12210 bp, 7 predicted proteins | sample 1570061 | NCBI WGS metagenome assembly OGCG01 (sample SAMN06268698, study PRJEB24515) | hot springs metagenome | isolation source: Joseph's Coat, Yellowstone National Park, Washington, USA | place: USA:Joseph's Coat, Yellowstone National Park, Washington, USA
CTCCAGGTAGACCCTCCTGGTCTCCCTCAGGTACTCGATGGCCCTCCGCGTGCACCCATAGTGCGGGACGCACACCATCCGCGGATTCAGCGACTCCATCCTGGAGAGGGACTCGAGGAACATGTCCATGCGGAATGGCGGGGGCGCCGTGGGCCAGGCGAGCCCGCCCTCGCCGATCAGGAGCATCCCGGCCGAGTCCCCCGGGAAGAGGACGCCCTCGTCCACCAGGTACCAGGCGGAGCTGTGGGGGGCGTGCCCCGGGGTCGCGATGAGCCTCAGCCTGGAGCCCCCGAGGTCCAGCTCGGCACCGTCCTCCAGGACGATGATCCTCCCCGGGTCCACGGGCCTGATCCCGCCCCACTCATCGACGAGTGGGCCCAGGACCTCGCGGGAGGAGGCGAGGAGCCTCGAGGGGTCCACCAGGTGCCTGGCGCCCCTCGAGTAGACAGCGGCGCGCGCCCCCGGCTCCAGCTCCAGGACCCTCGCGGTCCCCCCCGCGTGGTCCAGGTGCACGTGCGTTATCAGGACGTACTCCAGGCGCGCTCCCCCCAGGATCCCCCTGGCGCGGGACACGTACTCGTCCGCGGCGCTCGCGGACCCGGCGTCCACGATCGCCGCGGAGCCGCCCGATCTCACCAGATATCCGCTCAGGACCGGCGGATTCCCCAGGATCCCCAGGTCCACGACCTCCGCCACGCCCGGGGGGCGGGAGCGGGCAATTATTAACCAGCTGGCCGCTCCTCGCCCAGGATCTCCTCCAGGAAGCGCTTCAGCGCCACCGCGCTGTTGCGCTCCGCGTACCTCGCGGAATAGACGAGTGCCGGGTTGTCCCCGAGCTCCTCCCTGTAGCGGGAGACGAACTCCTCCCACAGCTACGGGTCGTGGGAGAACCACCTCCTGAGCTTCGCGGACGGGGCGGCACCCCTCATCCAGAGGTCCACGCGGTCCCTCCTGATCCCTCGGAGTCAGAGCCTCTCGATCAGTATCCATGGGCGTCGTCCGGCCCTCTGGGCTCGTAGATCATCTTCCTTTCTGACCCCTCCCCGCCCAGATCGTCATGTACGAGATTTATCTCGTCCAAGCAGGCAAGGGCATCGGGGCCCCGCTGCCTCGAATGCGTTCCGGGAGATCGGGCGCGCTGCGCGCGATGACGTCCGACAACCAGGACATTGTGGGGATCAGGGTCGATGGCCCGTGGTGGGCCATGTTCAGCGTGCTGGACTCCCAGACGGCGTGGACCCTCCCCTCCCTGACTGCGCTCAGGCCGCTCCATCCCCTGCGCTCCACAATGCCCGGGTCCATCCGGAGCCAGGGGTCCAAGTGGAATATTATGATGTCGGGGTCCAGGCGCCTCACCTCCTCCGGGTCCGCGCGCACGAAGCCCCAGTTGTGGCCGGAGGTGGCGTTCAGGCCGCCCGCCACGTATATCATCTCGTCCACGTAGGTGAGGGCGCCGGGGGCGACGCGGTCCTCCTCCCCCCTGCCCAGCCAGAACTCCACGTAGACCTTGGGCCTGCGCCGCGCGTTGACCCTCAGGGATGAGATCCCGTCCCTGAGCTCGGCGGCCAGCTCCCTCGACTCCGCGTACCTCCCGGCCAGCGTCCCCACCAGCACGACGTCGTCCAGGATCACGTTCAGGCTCCTGGGGAAGGGCAGCAGCACCGCCCTGAACCCCGCGCCCTCCACGACCTCCTTCAGGCGGTCCTGGACGGTCCCCTCCAGGAACACGAGGTCCGGGCCTATCTCCCTGAGCGCCTTCAGGCTGACCGTGGTATATGATCCCACGACGCGCCTCCTCTCGCTGAGGAAGGGGAGGCAGTAGGAGGAGACGCCTGCGAGCTCGTCGAGCGCCCCTATGCGCCCCAGTATGTCGGACGCCGTGGGCGACAGGCTGACTATTTTCAACGCCCCCTCGGGAGGGCGGCCCCTTAATATGGATGGCGAATCCATCCGGGGAGCCCGCGGGCTCCCCCATCGCGTCGGGATAGCTCAGCCCCGGGCGGCCCCTCACCGACCCACGCGCCGCGAGATGAGCTCGAAGTCCTCCTCGGAGAGCCTCCAGCCCATGGCGCCCGCGTTCTCGACCAGGTGCTCCCTCCTCGATGCCTTGGGTATCGCCACGACCGGCCCGTGGTATATGAGCCAGTTGAGGGCCACCTGGGCGGCCGTCCTCCCGTACTTGGAGCCCACATCCCTGAGAAGGGGATCCGAGGCGACCCTCCCCTTCGCGAGCGGGGTGTAAGCTATCAGCGTTATTCCCTCCCTCTCGCAGTACGGTAGGAGGTCGCGCTCCGCTTCGCGCTCGTACACGTTGTACTTCACCTCGTCAGCCGCCACGTCGACGCGGGACATGCAGCTCCTGGCCTCCTCGAGCAGCCCGCGGTCGAAGTTGCTCACCCCCACGGAGAGGGATAGGCCGTCGCGCACCAGGGCCTCCATCGCCCTCATGGTCTCGCAGAGGGGCACCGCCGGGTTGGGCCAGTGAACCAAGTAGAGGTCGAAGTGGTCCGTGCCGAGCCTCCTCAGGCTCGCCTCGGCCGCCCTCCTCAGGGACCCGGCGTCCAAGTGCGTGTACCAGACCTTGCTAACCAGAAACACGTTCTCCCTCCCGGCCATCCTGATAGCCTCCCCGACTATCTCCTCCGTGTGCCCTCCGCCGTAGAACTCGGCGGTGTCGATCAGGCGCATGCCCAGCCTCACGCCCTCCGCGATGAGCTCCGCGGCGGCGCGGTCGCGCGCCGGGTCAACGTCGGGCGAGGAGTCCCCGCCCACCCTCCAGGTCCCAATGCCCACGGAGGGCACCCTGAGCCCCGTCCTCCCCAACGGCTTCAGGTCGTCCATCGAGTTATCGGGGGGAGTTGCGGGATATAGCGCCTCCGCCCATACCGAAGGGGATCCATGGGCCCTGAGCTGGGCGCGCGCTGCCCGGGTAATCCCGGATGGGGGACGGCGCCCTGGGGCGGGTAGCCGCGGCCCCTTGGTAAAGATTTAAATAAAGAGCATTGCGCGCGCCCGAACGACCTCGGGTGTCGGGGGTTGCCGATAATATTCCAGGCGGCCCAGATAGCGCTCCTGTTCGCCCTCTCGATATCCGCGGCCTACGCGCTGAGCCGCCCGATAGCGTCGCTCGCCGATTGGCGGCCCCCCGGTCCCCGCTGGGTCTCCGCGATCGACGCCCTGCCCCGCAGGGTCCTGGGGCCCGCCTACTCCAGGGAGATGACGTGGTCCGACTACCTCCTGGCGCTCCTCGCGCTGAACGGGGTCGTGCTCGCGCTGGACTTCGCCCTCCTAGAGCTCCAGCCCGCGCTCGGGGGGCCCCGCGTCCCGCCGGACCTCGCGCTCAACATAGCCTCCTCGTTCGTCACGAACACGAACCTCCAGCACTACGCGGGCAGGATGCTCACCGTGACCTCCCAGATGCTCGTGATAACCTACACGATGTTCGTCGCCCCCGCGTCGGGGCTGGCGGCGTCGCTCGCGTTCATGCGCGGCCTCGCGAGGAGGTCCGCGACCATCGGCAACTTCTACGCCGACTTCACCAGGTCCGCGGCCCTGCTGCTGGCCCTGGCGACGGCGTCGGCGCTCCTCCTCGTGGCTATGGGGGTCCCCCAGGCCCTCTCCGGCGGCATCGGGGCGGTTCGCCTGGGCCCCGTGGCGTCGCTGGAGTCCATAAAGCTGCTGGGGAACAACGGCGGGGGATACTACGCCGCGAACTCCGCCAGCCCGCTGGAGAACCCCAGCGGGCTCTCCAACTTCTACGAATCCTTCCTCATGCTGCTGCTCCCGCTCTCGGTGCCCCTAGCCTTCGGGAGGCTCGCGGGCATGGGGCGCGGCGCCACGATCCTGGGGGCCATGCTGGGCGGCGCCGGCCTCCTGATCGGCCTGGCGCTCCTGGGCGGCGCCCGCGCCGGCGTGGAGCCCAGGCTCGGCGCCTTCGACACCGTGCTGTTCAACTCCGTCTCCATGGCCACCGACACGGGGGCCACGGCCTCGGGGCTGGCGGCCATGTCACCCCTGGCGATATCGTCCTTCCTCATGGCGATGTTCCTCCAGTCGGTGCCGGGCGCGGTCGGCGCCGGCTTCATGTACATGATGGTCTTCGTCCTGATAACGCTCTTCGTCGCGGGCCTCCTGGTTGGGAAGACCCCCGAGATCATGGGCATGAAGATAACGCCGCGCGACGTGAAGCTGGCGGCCGCCACCTTCCTGGTGCACCCGCTCCTGATACTCCTCCCCCTGGTCGCGGCTTTCGCGGCCGGCCAGGCGCAGCACCTGCTGGGGCCGCCGGGCCCCCTGGAGTTCACGGAGGTCCTCTACGAGTTCACGTCGGCGGCGGCGAACAACGGGTCCAGCTACCTCGGGGCGCTGGCGGACTCGCCCTTCTGGAACTGCGCGACGGCCGCTGTGATGCTGGCCGGCAGGTACGTCCCCATCGCCCTCATGCTGGCGCTCGCCGGGTCCTTCGCGGGCAAGGAGAGGCGCTCGACCCCCGAGCCCGTCGAGACCAGGGGCGCGCTGTTCGCGGCGCTCCTCCTGGGGACCGCGCTCCTCCTGGCGGTCCTGACCTTCTTCCCGTTCCTCGTGCTCGGGCCCTTCTCGATGGGGTGACGGGGTTGGCGGCCGGGGCGAGGCTCAGGTGGGGGCAGGTCATAGCGGAGTCGGCGCGCAGGCTGAGCCCCCTCTACCTGGCGGCCAACAACCCGATAATGTTCGTCGTCGAGGCGGGGGCGGTCCTGCTGATCGCGCTCCTGGCCATCCCGGGCGCGGTCGCCCCGGGGCGGGCGCCGCTCTACGCGGCCCTCGCCGCCATCCTGGCGGTCACGGCCTGGTTCTCCACGCTCTCGGAGTCGATCTCGGAGCTCCAGGCCAGGGCCAGGGTGGACGCGCTGAGGGGGCTGGAGAGGGAGATAATCGCGCACAGGATCTCGGAGGGCGGCGTCGCGGACGTGAGGTCGTCGGAGCTGAGGCCCGGGGACAGGGTGAGGCTCTCGCCCGGCGACTTCATCCCGAGGGACGGGTTCGTCGTCGAGGGCACCGCGCTCGTGGACGAGTCGATGCTGACGGGCGAGTCGGAGCCCGCCCTCAGGTCGAGGGACGACCGCGTCCTGGGCGGGACCAGGGTCGTCAGCGGCTCGCTCGTCGTCGAGGTGACGGCGGAGGCCGGGAAGGGCTTCGTCGACAGGATGATCGAGATGGTCTCGAGCGCCAAGAGGCCCCGGACCCAGAGCGAGGTCTCCCTCTCCCTCCTGCTGCTCGTCCTGTCCCTGGTGTTCCTGACGGTGGTCGGGTCCCTCTACTTCGTCCTGTACTTCATGGGCTACAGGCCCGACGTCGCCATGAGCGTCTCGCTGCTCGTCGCCCTGATGCCGACGACGATAGGCGGGCTCCTCCCAGCCATAGGGATAGCCGGGGTCTCCCGCCTGGCCCGGGAGGGGGTGATAGCGAAGTCCGGCAAGGCGATAGAGGCGTCCGGCGACACCGACGTGGTGATACTGGACAAGACCGGGACCGTCACGGAGGGCAACAGGCGCGCGGTCGGCTTCGTGCCCTTCGGCGGGTACACGGAGGCAGACGTGGGCATGGCGGCCTTCATAGCTTCGATAGGCGACGCCACGAAGGAGGGGAGGTCCATAGTCGAGCTGGCGGAGTCCATGGGCTACGTGCCGCCCTCCCCCCTCATGGAGGAGGCGCTCGTGGCCAGGCGCATAGACTTCAGCGCGGAGACCAGGTACAGCGGCGTGGAGTTCATGTGGTCGCGCAGGCCCTACGGCCCCAGGGGGGTCGGGAGGTACTCCGGCCCCGGGGAGGCGATCGCCAACGAGCTGATGGAGCTCCGCGAGCGCGGCGAGCCGGCCCGCGTGATAAAGGGCTCCGTGGACGTGGTGCTCAGGATGGCCCGCCCGCCCGACCCCAGGTCGGCGGAGCGCGCGATAGAGGAGGTCTCGAGCAGGGGGGAGACGCCGCTCCTCCTGGCGGTGAACGACCGCGTGGTGGGGATGGTGGTGCTCAAGGACCGCCTGAAGCCGGGGGTGAGGGAGGGGCTCAGGGAGCTCAGCGAGATGGGCATAAGGACTGTGATGATAACCGGCGACAACCCCCTCACCGCGAGGGCCATAGCGGAGGAGGCCGGCATATGGAGCGTGATAGCGAGGGCGAGGCCCGAGGACAAGCTCAGGGCGGTGGAGGAGCAGCAGTCCCTCGGCCACGTCGTGGGGGTCGTGGGCGACGGGACCAACGACGCGCCGGCGCTGGCGAGGGCGGACGTGGGGCTCGCGATGAACAGCGGGACGGCCGCCGCCAAGGACGCGGCGAACATGATAGACCTGGAGTCGGACCCCTCGAACATAATCAAGGTGGTGAAGCTCGGCAAGCAGCTCCTCACGACGAGGGGCGCGATAACCGCCTTCAGCATCGCGAACGACATAGCGAAGTACTTCACGCTCCTGCCCATGATGCTCGCTCCAGTGGACCCGGCGGCGGCCGCGCTCAACGTGATGCGCCTGCACAGCCCGACCACCGCCGTCCTGGCGACCATGATCTTCAACGCTGTGATAATCCCGGCGCTGATACCGCTCGCCCTCAGGGGGACCGGCTTCAGGCCCACGTCCACGCGCAGGATGCTCGTCAGGAACGTCCTGATATTCGGCCTCGGGGGCGCCGCCCTCCCCTTCCTCGCGATAAAGGCTTTAGACCTCCTGATAACCTTCCTGATCTCCGCGAGGTGACCGGGTTGCCCTCTCCCAGGGAGGTGGCCGCGCCGCTCGTCCTGGCGCTGATGGCGCTGGCGGTGCTCGGGGCGGCGTACCCCCTGGCCGTCTGGGCCATCGGGAGGGCCGTCGCCCCGTGGCAGTCGGAGGGCAGCCCCCTGATAGTCAACGGGGCGCCGATAGGGTCCGCGCTGGTGGCAAGCCCGCCCAACTCCAGCGCGCTCTTCAGCCCGCTCCCGCCCTCCTCCTCGTCGTCCGGGGAGGATCCCTACGTCCCCCTCGACTACGCGCTCGCCCAGGTGCCCAGGATCTCCAACGCCACCGGGATACCCCAGGGGCAGCTGCGCGCCCTCGTCTACAGGGTGGCGTCCGAGGACTCGCTCAAGGACCTGGTGATCTTCGGGCCCGGCCGCCCCGTCGTGAACGTGATGCAGCTCAACTACGAGCTCATGAGGCTCTACCCCCAGGCCTACGGGAGGTGACGCCCACGCCGCTGCAGTCGCTGCTCTTCGCGGCCTTCGTAGTTTTCTCTGCAATCGTTTTAGCCAGGTCCCTCTGGAAGTCGCGACGTGCCCGGCCACGGCCGCCCCGAGGGGGCGCGCACCAGGCTGATCCGCGTGGACCCGGAGAGGATCGACGAGGGGGCGCTCGGGGAGGCGGCCGAGGCCATAAGGAGGGGGGGCCTCGTCGCCTTCCCCACGGAGACCGTGTACGGCCTCGGGGCGGACGCGACCAACCCGAGGGCGCTCGCCGGCATCTTCGAGGCGAAGGGGAGGCCCCGCGACAACCCGCTGATAGTCCACGTGCCGGGGGAGGAGTGGCTCCCCGGGGTGGCCTCGGAAGTCCCGCCGGCGGCGCGGCGCCTCATCGACCGCTTCTGGCCGGGCCCCCTCACGCTCGTGCTCTGGGCCGCCCGGCTGCCCGCGGAGGTCACGGCGGGCCTGCCGACGGTGGCCGTCAGGTGCCCCGCCCACCCCGTCGCGCTCAGGCTGATAGAGCTCAGCGGCGTCCCGATAGCGGCGCCCAGCGCCAACGCGTCCGGGAGGCCCTCCCCCACGAGCGCGGAGCACGTGATCGAGGACCTCTGGGGCCTCGTCGACGTCATAGTGGACTCGGGCGAGACCCTCTACGGCCTGGAGTCCACGATAATAGATGTGACGCGCGATCCCCCGGTGCTCCTGAGGCCGGGCGCCGTCCCCGTGGAGGACCTGGAGGGCGCCCTGGGGTCGAGGGTCGTGGTGAGCGACGCCGCCCGCGGGCTCGCCGACTCGGAGGTGGCCCTCTCGCCCGGGATGAAGTACAGGCACTACGCGCCCAGGAAGCCCCTCGTGCTCGTGGAGTCCGATGATTATTCGGGGGAGGGGTACCTGGAGGGAGTCGCCTCGGTCGCCCGGTCCCTCGCGGCCGATGGGAGGAGGGTGATCGTCATGGCGAGCGACGAGCACGTCGGGTTCTACAGGGCCGCGGGCCTCGAGGCCCTGGCCCTGGGCCCCAGGTCCAACCCCTTCGCCGTGGCGCGCCGCCTCTTCGCTGCCCTGAGGTCCCTCGACGGCTCCCCGGCGGACGCCGCGGTCGTGGAGGGCTTCGAGGAGCGCGGCCTCGGGCTCGCGATAATGAACAGGCTCAGGAAGGCCAGCGGCCGCGCGGTGGTCCGCGTCCGAGGCCCTCGGTCACGCTTATATCGGGCCCCGGCGCCGCGCCCCCGTGCCGCAGCCGGTCATGATGCCCCTCGGGGGCGCGATGCGCGGGGGCCCCGGCGCGCGCGGGCCCGCCGTCCCGGTGCCCGCGCCCTCCGGGGCGATGGAGGCGGCGGGGGGTGCCGGGGGATGGGGAGGGTCCGCCCGGTCGCGATGACGATCGCGGGGAGCGACAGCGGGGGAGGGGCCGGGATAGCGGCCGACCTGAAGACGTTCGCGGCGGCCGGGGTCCACGGGACCCTGGCGATCACGAGCGTCACGGCCCAGAACACGGTGGCCGTCACCGGCATCTACGACCTCCCGCCGGAGGCGGTGAGGCGCCAGATACTGGCGGTCCACGAGGACATTGGCATAGACGCCGCGAAGACGGGCATGCTGAGCAGCGCCCCCATAGTGAGGGCGGTCGCCGAGGTCGCATCCCAGTTGGGGCTCACGCTGGTCGTAGACCCCGTGATGGTCTCGAAGAGCGGCGCCGCCCTCCTCAGGGAGGACGCGGTGGAGGCGCTGGCCAGGGAGCTCGTGCCCAGGGCTAAGGTCGTCACGCCGAACGCACCGGAGGCCGAGAGGCTCACCGGGATCCGCGTGCGCGACCTGGCGGGGGCGAGGGCGGCCGCCGAGCACATAGTGGAGCAGCTCGGGGCTGAGGCGGCGGTCGTGAAGGGGGGACACCTCGGCGGGCCGGAGTCGGTGGACGTCCTGTACCACGCGGGGAGGCACGTCGAGCTCAGGTCGCCCAGGATAGAGTCCAGGACCACGCACGGTACGGGCTGCTCCTTCTCGGCCGCCATAGCCGCGGGCCTCGCGCGCGGGATGGGCATCGAGGACTCCGTCGACTTCGCGAAGAGGCTGGTCACGGACGCGATAAGGTACGGGCTGGAGCTGGGCGCCGGGCACGGCCCGGTCAACCCGAGCTCCTGGGTCGACGTGCCGGCGGAGCGCTTCAGGGCCCTGCAGGACGTGAGGCTGGCGCTGCGCGTCCTGGTGGAGAACGAGTTCTTCGTGTCGAGGGTGGTGCCCGAGAGCTCGATGAACGTGGCGGCGGCGCTGCCGGCCCCCTACGCGTCCGGCCCCGGCGACGTGGCGGCGATCGCGGGGGGCATAGGGAGGTTCGGGCGGAGGCTCGTAGCTAGGGGCGAGGTGGAGTTCGGCGCGGCCGAGCAGCTCGCGGCCGCCCTGCTGGGCGTGTCGGAGAGGTTCCCCGAGGTCAGGGGAGCCGCGATCGTGGCGTCGGGCGAGGAGGTGTCGCGCGCGATGGAGTCCCTCGGCTTCCGCGCGCTCCCCTCCGGGGGGCGCGGCGCGGCGCTCGGCAGGAGGGACCTGGGGATAGCGGTCTCCGAGGCCCTCAGGGGGGAGTCCGCCCCGCCGGACGCGGTGGTGGACGGCGGCGGGCCGGGGCTCGAGCCCCTCACGATAGTGTTCGGGAGGTCCGCGGTCGAGGCGGCCTCCAAGGTGGCGGCCATAGGGAAGGCGATCGCCGGGGCTGGGACCCCCTCGGCAGATCGAGGGCGGGGCACATCGGGGTCCGGGGGCCACCTGAGTGGAGCGCCCGGCCTATTCCCGCGCACATCCAACGTTTAAGGCGCCTGGCCGCGGGGATCCGCGCGTGGGCGGCCCCGGGGGCGAGTACCTCGAGTTCTGGACGCGGTCCGGCCCCGTGCTCTACAGGCCCGCATCCCTCCCCGAGCTCAGGTCCGCCGACGCGCTGATGCTCGACTGCGACGGCACGATAGTGGACGTGAGGCGCAGCTACCTGGAGGCGGCCGTGGAGACGGCCAGGATCCTGGCCGCGCTGAGCGGGCGCCGGCTGCCCCCCCGCCCCGCCCTCGCCGGGCTGGTGCCGGCCCTGAAGGAGTCAGGGCTCCTGAACAACGACTGGGACACCGCGGCGGCGCTCTACGCGGCCTGGGCTATGCACGTGGACGGCGGGGTCCCGCTGGAGGACGCCGCCCCCAGGGCGGCGTCCGCGGGCATCGATGGCATCTACGAGGCCGCTGCGCGCGCGGGCGGCCTAGACCTCGGGCGGTGCCCCGGCCCCCCGCCCGGCTGCAGGGTCTCCGCGGTGTTCGACTCCATCTACTACGGGGCGGCCCTCTACCGCGAGATCTACTCCGCCGATCCCCCCGTGCCGCTGGATCGCGGGCTGATGGAGGACGAATCGCTGATCGTGGGTCCGGCTGACCTGAGGGCGCTCGCGGCCCGCGCGGGGGGCGCGGTCGCGATCGTCACCGGCCGCCCAAGGTCCGCCGTCCGCGGCCCCCTGGGGGAGCTCCTGCGCTCGGTCGCGGGGGGCCGCGTGGTGCACGCGGGCGAGTCCGGGCACCCGAAGCCGGACCCGACCCCCCTCCTCCTGGCAGCCTCCGCGCTCGGATCCCGCTCCCCCATATACGTGGGCGACTCGCCGGAGGACCTGATGATGGCGGAGGCGTCCAGGGGGCTCGGGCTCCGCACCTCGTTCGTGGGCGTCTACGGCGCCTCCCCCGACCCCGCGAGGTCCATCGGCTGGTTCGCGTCGCGCGGCGCCGCCGCCATAGCGCCGTCGCCGGCCGAGCTGGGCCTGCTGATCTACCGAGGGGCCGCCGATGGCCCTCCAGAGGGCCGACTCCTCCGCGGCCATGCCCCTCAGGAAGGGCTCCGCCTCCCGGGGATCCCACCCGGCCCCGGCCCCGATGTGCGACATCGCCAGGTCGTCGCCCACCGCCCTGGACACCTCCAGGAACGCGAGGACCATGGCGTCGAGGAGGAGCCCGGACCTCAGCAGGGCCTCCGCCTTCCTCCGGAACACGTACGCCTCCACCTCCTCGTCCACCTCGCCGCGGAGGATCCTCCAGACGCTCTCGACGGTCCTCCTGACGTGGGAGAGCTCGCCCGGCGGCCCCGGGCCCAGGACCCCCAGCGACCTCGCGCGCCTGACCGCGTGCGCGGGCCTCGGGGCGGCCCCCGCCGCGGCGACCTTCGACGCCACCAGGAGGGCGTAGGACTTCATGGCCCAGTACCACGCCTCCCGGGGGCTCGCCGCGCCCAGGGCGCGGGCCGTCCCCTCCGCCGCCCTCAGGAGGCCGCGCCTGGCGATGATCCTGAGGACCTCCCCCCTCCTGGGCGCCCACCCCGCCCTCAGGGCCGCCGCCTCCATGCGCGGGTCCTCCAGGATCACCATGTAGGGGAGCTCCTCGCGGGGCGGGGCCCTCATCCTCATCACCCGCATCGTGAGCCCGCGGGAGCGGATGACCTCCTGGCCCCCCTCCCCCGGGAACACCACCACGTCCACGGGGCACCACTCCTCGGGGGGCTCCTCGGCAGCGCAGCCCACCAGCACCGCCGATCCGTCCCCCGTCCCCCTCTCCGCGAGGGCGCGCCTGACCCTTTCCTCCAACATCCGGGGCAAAGTTTATATATAGTGACCAGAGTTAAGAATCTCGGGTATAAAACCGTTTGAGGTGTTTATGATTGGTCTACGGGCCAAGTTTCGTGGAGTACGAGCCCGGGTCCCGGTGCCCGAGGTGCGGGAGGGGCACCCTGATCCTGGATCCCAACACGGGCGAGCTCACGTGCTCGAACTGCGGGTTCGTGGTGAGGGAGAGGATAGAGGACCCCGGCCAGGAGTGGCGCGCCTTCAGCAAGGAGGAGAAGGAGGACAGGAGCCGCGCCGGCGTGCCGCTCTCGCTCGCCATGCACGACATGGGCCTCGCGACCGTCATAGGCCCCAAGGACAAGGACGCCAGCGGGAAGCCCCTGGAGGCCCCCGTGAGGAGCATGATGCAGAGGCTCAGGACGTGGAACAGCAGGAGCCAGGTACACGAGCCGGTGGA
>OGCG01001345.1_pt1 | contig 12192 bp, 9 predicted proteins | sample 1570061 | NCBI WGS metagenome assembly OGCG01 (sample SAMN06268698, study PRJEB24515) | hot springs metagenome | isolation source: Joseph's Coat, Yellowstone National Park, Washington, USA | place: USA:Joseph's Coat, Yellowstone National Park, Washington, USA
CTTTAAGCATTACGGCTCAAACAAACCCAACCACAGCCACCGGCAAGCACCCAACCCATGGAAAACTAAGGCAACGATACCTGAAGCATGCGCCTAGGGTTTGTTGTTGATTTTTGCTGTTGCATGGTGCTTGGTGGGTTCATGGTGGGTAGTGCCTTAATGAATTGGTTTAACACTGCTGGTTAACCTGAGCAGCCAGCTTACTACGTAATTAATGAAGCCGAGTACAGGATAAGGTGGATGAACGTTATATTTAGTTCATTAGCGGTATTATGGGCATGGGGGCAGGCAATCAAGCTGGAGGAGCATCGTGCGTAACTTGAGTGTTCTCCTACTCGTCGTAATTATTTACTTTGCCTTATACTTGGCTTCGTTAGTCATCTTGAAGCCTATTATTGGATATTGGAGTAATGCTACGGCTGTTGCATTTAGGCCCATCTTTAACTCAGCAATGCTGATCATCTACCTGACGTCACCATTCAACGCCTACGAGGCCTTGATACTCCACTACCCACCCTGGCTTTACTTCATATACACGGTAGTCACGCCCGCGGTGATCCTTGCATTAGTCCTGATGCTTGTGCCGGTATTGTGCCAAGTAGGCATAGTGGACTGTGAGGCTGTGGGTGGGTGGTTTTTAATCCACTCCTTCGCCCTAGCCCTAGCCACGTCATACATCACGTCACTCATTATTTGGCTAACGTTGGGTAAGCCAAGCATTGGTACATCGATATACACGGAATTCACACTAGCATCAGCAATATACGTAACACTATATTCAACAGCGGCATTATTAAAGCGGCTAAGGTCCTTAAGGCACTTCCCCATGAGGTTCGTTACACTTATAGTACCCTCATTACTGGTGGTTATCATAGTCGGCGTAGCCTACTTAACACTCAACCTCCTATCACCAACACCACTACACCTAATAGGCCTAGTACTCACAGTAACAATATTAGCGGGGTACCTGACTAGGCATATTGGTCAAGCGCGTCTTGTATTTTGGATAGTTAGTGTCCTTTTCGTAATTGGGCTCGACATCTACCTATACATTTATTATCCTAAGGAAGTTGGACCTGAGATATTCACCGGCGTCTTGATTGCTGTCGTTACCATAGCGCCCTTTACTTACAGGAGGTGGGTAGCTGTTCCTATCTTAAGGATTGAGGTTCCTGAAATTACCGGGGGTAGAAAACCCACGCTTACCACTAGGAACCCACCATTATTATGTATATGTTCATTAAACCAGCAGCGCTTCACCAAACTCTTACCTGAGGTTCATCAGTTACCTATCTATCAAGATATCGGTTACTTAAGCTTAGGGTTAGGAACACGGGCTTAGCCGCTGCTGAGAAGTGCGTTTTCCAGGTTAGGATTGCTGAGTGGCCTTCTAATTGCCCTGCCAACTGCCACGCGCCGAGTGATGAGTATGTGGATTGGCAGGACGTTACGTGGGCTGGCTGGGAATCACACATTTTAATTAGACCTAATGATGTTAGGTATGCGAACATAGCCATAATGCCATTAGATGCGAATAAGCAGGCATGCTTACATGCACCATGGCAATGCGATAACCAGGTTAATCCGTGTGGACCAATAATTGCTTGGATTGCTAAGCGTGATGTCTTTGACCCTAGGTTAGGCTGCACGGCTAGGCTTCAGGATGGTTTAGTGCCTGGTGAATACAGGATTGATACCCAGGTCACATGCAGGAATGGGCAGACAAGAGAATCCATGAGGTTAATAATATCCCAGGACTGGAATGCTACAGACATCACGACGGCTTAACAATAGACAAATGTTTTAATGACTCAAACGCTTAAACGTAGAATACCAAAGGGATGCTGGTACTTGACGTACAGTTACTTTGTTTTAACCCTACCAATAAGCTAACCATTAATGTTCATTTAAACATTTATGCCTCCTAATGATCTTGGAGGTATGGTTCGTACTTCGAAGGTCCATCCATCATCTGTTAGAACTAACGTAACTTGTCTTAGATAAAATCTGCTACATCATCCTTATGCGGTGATTTTCAAAAAGGGATTTAGGCTTAGTTTTAAATTTGAAGAATGCTCCATGCTTTTAATCCTTTTAAATGATCATGTGGGTGTGGCTGTGAACACCTTATTTACCACTTCTATTAGCCTATTATTTATGTACCTCTGATGGCCAGCTATCATGCTAATCCTACCTTCGTTATTGCCCGCTATCAGTACGAATAGGTCATCGTACGTTAATTTTACGGGCCTTACATTAAAGGCTACCCTAACACCATCTATCATGTTTAGCCTTGTTAAGGCATTGTAGGCGGGCCCAGCGTTAACGTCATGTGTGAATAGGAGCATTACCTCACAATTAGTCTGCATCTGCCTCCTTGACTGCTGCTGAGCACAGTACTCCTTCAATACTGTACCATAGAGTCTTTTGAACTCATTAATGTACTTCTGTGGATTATCAACATCACTCAACCTGAAGACCACGGCTTTAAACTCGCCATTATCAGGGGTGGTGACGTAAGCACCCTCAAAACCAACCCTAAGAACTTTACTAGAAACTATGTTGATACTTCTCACATTACTATAATACTTCTCCAATAACCCAGCAGCGGCATTAGCCAGGTATTCACCCTTAGCGACCGTTCTCTTTCCGGCATATATTTCGTAGATTGAGTATTGATCAAGTAAATTCCTGAACACGTTAACTACGCTATCTGTAGTTATATCGCTGCTACTTACTGCGTATTTAATTACTTCATTCAATATCCCAAAGGTTATTGAAGCCGGCGTGTTTACTAGATATTCTCTGATTAACTTCCTGACTTGGGTAGATCTAAGGATTCCTATTACAACGTTTGGATTATTTAATGGTATTACCTTATTATTCATCAATTCCATTATTATCCTCTCTGCGTAATCCAGCAAGGACTCCTCACTGAACCTAATAGGTATTGAACCATCATTATTAACGGAGAGCATTCTGCCAAGTGTTGGATGTTCACCGGATTCTAGGAGTCTCCTCATGTTTATGCTTGGATAATATATTTCCTGTATTAGAAAGACTAGGGTAAATCTGCCAGGCAGATCTTCAAGAACACCAGGCCTTAAGGCATTTAGCGTCACGTATATCCAATCATATAAGACCTGTGGATCCGGTTTTTCTATAGAGGTTCCTGTTGACCGTTCAAACTCATCAATCACAAGAAAGATCCTTTTGTTATTATAACCAGCAAGATCACGATAGAATTGCCTTAACGCTTTAACAGGGTCTCCGATGCTAATGTAATTCTTGAAATTATTGCATACAGTATTTAATGTACTTAAATTTGTAGTTAAGTAAATGCCGTCACTATTATTCACAAATCCTAGTTGTACACCTCCACATACCATGCGTATTATATCAGTAGATTCCCCCTTAAGGGAGTAAGGTTCCCCAGCAGACTCTAAGCGGGATCTAACCCCCCTTGCATTAATGTACACCGCATCAAAGGTGCCAATCCTTTTAGCCTCATGGTATATTCCATACCCGAAACCATACGTTTTACCATATCCATACAGTGCCTTAACAAGAACAAAACCAATATTTGGATTACTCATTATCTGGTTAAAATATTCCGGCCTTGCCAGTATTACAGGCCCATTAGGGTTAGCTTGCTTAGGTGCATCCTCCGTCCACTTTCTTACATAGTTCTCAACAGTGGTTATTATGCTAGTGCCTATCATTACCTCACCCACTATTGCATTCCAACTGCTGATATTTAAACCTTTCTCTTTCATCAAATATTAATATATATTATTATATATGATAGCATAACATCTTCTTCTTATCTCACAAAAAGGTAACCAATTAATACCATCCTATTTCATAGAAAACCTTATAAATAACCTGCTCTTAGTGAATTAATGATGAATAACGCATATGGTGAAGGGAAAGGGCTAGTAGAAATAGATGAGCTAATCAAAGGAGTAAAATTATTAAGAGAATTCATCAGCGGAATAACGGTTCCTAAAAAATATAAAGAAGAATACACCTTGCAACAAATAGTTAAGTTAATTAATGACGGTAGTGATTTTTGGATTTACGCAAGTATTGATGTCTTAAGTGATAGTAATGTCATTGATAAATGGAGTGAGTATAGGGATCGTTTTGTATCATGGTTAAATGAATTCCTTGATAAGTACAATATTGAAGCCGTAATCGATGGCTTACCTAATGATTATAAGGCTAGAGTTGCTATGCTAACAATTATGCTATTGGCTAGAGACTTGGTAGAAACACGTTATTACGCATTAAGTAGTGAGGCCAGGCAAGTAATAGATGGCCATGCTGTTACTTGGAGCGGTATATCAATAAGCCTTTACGATTTAACTAGGTACATCTACCCAACAACACTTTGGATATCCTATATTGCTGAGGGTACCGAACCTATACGAATTGCAGCTATGTTTTCAAAAACCATAAGGGATCTATATGTTACCACAAAGAAGACTGGAAAAGATGGAGGATATACTTATAGGATATATAAACTCATATACTTGCCCCTCATCATTACTGGACTCATAGGTGAAGATGTACTTTATAAACTCATTGGATTAGCGGACCCAGAACTACTAAAGAAAGAACAGAAGAATAGATTCTTCACAACAGGACTTGGGCAGGCATTCCTAAAAATTTCAACATTCGCCTTCCGTTACTCACTAAGTACTGCTTACTATAGGACTGCGATAGCTGCATTGGCAGCAATATCTCACGCTCATTATTCCGTACTTACCACTATAATAAATCAGATACTTAGTACTGATGTTCGTGGTAATGTTGATTTCATGCAAAGTGAATATATGAAGTATTCCCAGTACGCTGATGCATTCCCTAATGTATATAGGCAGGCTTACACTCATGATAATGCACTGAGAGACCTATTCGCAATGATTCTAACATTAATTAACCTGCGTAACGAGATAAATGAATTAGCGGCAAGGGGGCTGAATCCCCAAATTATTAACCAGGCGTTAGGCACATTGATGGGAAAATACCCCTTCCTAGTTAGTGGATCAGTCGATGAACTAATAAGAGATGTGATAAAGGTTACTTGGTTTACAAGCGGAAGGGTAACCTAGTTATGCCGGTGAAGTTAATCATCAGCATTTGCAAATTTTACTCACTAAGCTCCCTGCAATATTTAGCAGCTTCTCCTTGAATAGATTATTGGTAACTAAGTCTTCAACCCTCTTGATGATTGCATCAACGGTTTCCTTGCTGATGCTTTCATCTGACCTCAATGAGCTTATTGGTACGGGTCTATCCGTGCCATCATACATCCTTATTAATTCGTCAGCCTGCTCCTCAGGCAATTCATAGAATATGCGCCTAAGTGCGTATCTGCCTATTTTCGCCTCATCAAGTCCGTAGAAGAATTTTCCAATCCTTTCCTCAATCACTGGTATTGCCCTGAAGATTACTGCCCTACCCTTGGCGTTAAGTGGCCCTAGCCTACTGTAGCCACTGTTCTTAACCACCCTGAGACTTGGTATGTCTGAGACTGCGCGGTAAATGAGCCTTAACGCCTCGGCATAGAGGTACTCATCACTTAGGTATAGTCCCTGTTGAACCTTTGTTAATGTGCAGTGCCAGCACCCATACCTAACGCCCAGATTCCCGTTAAATAGGTATAGGTCAATCAATGGTTTAACGTTGAAGTGTTCCTGAGCCTTTAAAAATGCCCACACCTCCTCAGTGCTCCAGAACCTGATTGGAGCCACCTTAGGTATATCATTGTCAATGTTGAAGTACGCCCCTAGGCATGAGCCCTGAGCCATGCATGTGCCAAACCTAACGCGCATTGATTTAGCCCTCGCGGCGCTCTCCTCATCCCTAGACCCTACAATAAGGATGTAATCACGGTACTTACGTAACCTCTCCTTAGTAGACTCTATTTTAAGAAGCTCAACACACCACCTGAAGACGAATGTTGGCGCTGGGTAGCCCCTAACGAAGACTCTCCAGTAAAACGTACTAGTGGGATCAGGTGAAGCGACCTCTGTGATTGCCTCAACACCAAGCCTACTCATCTTCACCACGTACTCATTCATGAATCCTCTGGCCCAAGCCTCCATGGCAGGTATTTCACTTAACGTATCATTATGCAGAATAATAACCTCAAGGTCCCTTGGCCTACGGTCAAGAACCCACTTGTAAAGTAGAATAGCGACTGCTGTTGAATCCTTACCACCAGAGTAAGCGAGGATGAATCGCCTCGAGTGTTCATATGCCTCATCAAGGGCCTTAAATGACTCTGAGGAGTCAAGCACCTTCATACCTAACTGAGATCCGAAGCCCTATCTTCATTATTAAAAATATTGCGTTTAAAAGTTAAAACTTTTAGATACCTGGCGCATCATGACTAATGATAAATGATGCTTGATAAGACTGTAAACGTAGTTAACCTTGGCGAGCTAGGTAAGTACCTTGATGATGTTGTTACTAAGTTATATGGAGCCTCGAGACTACTACTCCTACCAGCAATACTTAACACTCGGGTTGTTAATTGCAACCTGCTGCGTAAATTCTGCTGTGACGGTTCATTACTAGCGTTGAACTACAAGGTTGGTGGTGTTACCGTAGTGAGGGCTGAACTTGGCAGTTTAAGTAGTGGCTTTGTGCCATGTGCTGTTGATGCGAGGAGGATGCCACCCTTAAGGAAGTTCATTGATACAGGGGTTCTTCGCATAGTCAATGGTTCACTAATAGTTGATGATTGGGATGATTACCTAATGCTGATTGATTCCACCAGTACTGTTAAGGGAATTTTAACGGTCCTCCAGGCGCTTAGTGAGTGCAGAGTATATTCAGTGGCTTCATTATCCAGGTGCCTAGGTCTTAACCCTGAGGATGCATTTAACCTACTGTTCATGGTTAGGATGCTTTACCCAGCCATCCTCGAGTTAATAATGCCTAATGGAAGCACCATTAATTCAATATTGAGGAGGATGGACATAGGTGCAGTGGTTAAGTTAAGTGAATTAGCGGCGAAGCTTCCAAGTAGCGGTATTGAGGAGGTTATTATTAGCCCAAGTGAATTGGTCAACGAGTTAAATATTGCGTTACCAAGGAGGAGGTTTAAGAGTAGGCGAAGGTGGCTGTATGGCAGTTCACCATTACGTACTGGTGTTGGCCTTACACGCGCTGGCGACGGTTTCGTGAGTGTTAGATCGGCGATCACTAGATATGCGATACCCTCCATACTTGATCTAGTGAATTTTAGGGGTGCGGTGGTTGCTGACGTTGGCTGCGGTTTTGGCGTTAAGGGTGCTTATGGGATTAGGCATGGCGCATCATTCGTAGTGTTAATTGACATTGATGAGGGGGTTTTAAGGCTTAGGAGGAGTGGGCTGGTGGTTGACTTGGTGGTTGCTGATGCAAGGATGCTACCGCTCAGGAAATCGTCAATCGACGTTGTGGTTCTGTGGAACGTCATCAACTTCATACGTGAGAAGGGTAGCATCATAAATGAGGTTAAGAGGGTGTGTAGAAATGAGGTCGTGTTCTCAGTGTACAACGCAACTAATGCATACTGGCGTTACACGTATGAAGACTTCCTAAGTGAGGTGCTAATGATTGGTAGGCCTAGGGTTATTAAGAGGGTTAGCAGAGTCCAGTATCAAGCTATTGTGAGGGTTTCACATGATAAGCGTAAGGATTAGGGTGTTGAGGGAGGAGTATTGCAACCACTGCAACATAAGCAAGAGGAGCCCGAGAAGCACAGGTGTTAAGCTCCTCGAGGGTGTGCTTGATAGGGATGGGGTAAAGCCAAACGTTATTATTGACTATGGATGTAGCACCTGGAGAAACTCCAGGTACCTGGCCATTAAGTACGGAAGCTTCGTGATAAGGGTTGACGCTTTGAGGGAGACTAGGCCCGATGTGGTGGCTTACCCAACACACATGCCGTTTAGAGACTTCTCAGCTGACATTGTCTTGTTAATCCATATACTTATGTTTATGAATAATAAGGGGGAGTGGCCAAGGACAATTCAGGAATTGGCTAGAGTGAGCAGGGGCTATGTAGTGCTGGAGACGTATCACGTTAAGAATCCAAAAGCCTTGAATTACGAGTGGCAGGAAATATATGAATTAACAATCACAAACAACCTTTCAATAATTAGGAGGAATTTGAGAAAAGACATGGAGAATGTGGTGCTGGAGGTAAATCATTAATCAACACGCATGAATACCACGTTATCACTCACTTTTTTGGAGGGCAAGTTCCTAAGTGAATTAACCTCAGCAAGGCTAAATAATGTGTCCAATGTCTCGCGTATCCTTGAGGCATTCTCTTCAATTATTTTTCTGAAACTTAATCCACTTCTCTGAGCTATTTTTGCAGCGGTTCTCCTAAGCCTTTGTATGTCACCTATGATTATGAGCATTAATCTATGCCTACTAAGTTGAACGTTTAGATTTTCAGGTTCTCTAAAGTATATCGTTAATCCTTCATCATCACGTGAATTAGTGCTCCACTCCTTACCAAGCAGTGCTATTACTATGTCATCCTCACCACCAAGCATTGATTGAACAGTTAAGAGCCTAACATTGATATTAACCCCACCTATCTTCCTCAAGTAATACCTAACGTCCTCCACCAAATCCCTATAAGGACCAATAACACTTATACCAATATCATTACCCAACAAGCACCTAAGTAGAATAGCATAGTAAGCCGCAAGCTTCACCCTCACTGGTTCAGAGTACTCGCCAGGTCCTATTGCCTTCTTCGTATTAACCATAATAATTGGTATAAGACTTGACAGAGCACCCTCAACGCTATTAATAACCCTACTCCATAAATAATCATTTGCGAAGCCTTTACATTTACCAAGTCTTTCTTTCCAATTTATGTTTCTAAGGCGATCCTCAAGTCTCTTTTTAGCGTATTCAGCAGCCTTTAATTGAATACCAACGTCGGAATAAAATCCATCACTAATAGGTTGCTGAGTTGGTTCAGGTAATCTAAATGTTGTATCCAATGTCATAAACTGTCTTGAATCCAAACTACGCAGAACCTCCTCCACCTTAGGCAGGGCAAGCAAAAACCTACCATAACCCTGATACTCAGGACCTACAGCTACTGCCTGTCTATCGTCACCAACTATGACAAGGCTATGCATAATACCAGCACTACCTTGGGCTAGGGCCCTAAGCCCTGCATCGGAGATCGGATTGAATGGTAAATAAAACGGCATCTTAGATGCCTCATCAATGAATGGAATGAATTTATACCCTGATTTCCTCATCCTTGAGGAGGCGCGTTGATAATCCGTAGTAAATACAAACAAGGCATCATCAATACCGCCATGAACCATGTTTTTCAAAACATCTTTACTCACGTGCGCATAATTCGTAAGCTCTTTAAGGTCGTCTCCAAAGTATGGCCTCGGTATTGCAGAACCATAAATACGTATTTTAATTAGGATCTTATCAATACTTAATCCTGACTTTTGCAACATCATAATTATAGGTCTCAGAGCTCGTGCAAAACCGCTAATGGTTAACTCATTTGTTGGTGCAATGTACATGAACTTATATCCACCATTGAGGAGTTCATTGATTATGTCTTTATCATCCACGAGTCCCTCCATGACCTTAGTCTTGCCAGTACCAGGTGGACCCCTAATACCAGCAATTGGTGCATCCCCTTCATGCAATATTGCCATCTTGCTGAGCTTAACGGCATCCCTCAATGAGGACTCTAGATTCAGTTCATACTTATCAATACCGATTAGAGCACTTCTAATTAATGAGGCAAGGGTGGTCATGATACCTCACCCCTTGTGTATACGTTAAACGCCTCCGCAAAGGCCTCCTCAACACTCTCTAATATGCGCTCCCTATCCTCAGTTGTTAAATTACCAAATGTCTGTTTAACTTCCTCTTCCTCCTCACTAATATTCTTTAACGACATGTGCAGTGCATGTAATGTGGCGAGGTCCATGTTAGTTAGATCAGCATCAGCCTCAACAACTAAGACCTTATCCAATCTATATTCGTCAATATAATGACTAAATATCTTAAATGGCAACCTTAGGTATGAGCTTATTGGCGTAACCACAACGCAAGCCTCATCATTACCGCATTCCACCCCAATATCTTCATCCCTCTCGCCAGGTAATAATGTCTTCTCAACTCTACCAAATAATGAGATGCCTAGGGTTGGGTACTTAACGTGATCCTCAATTAACGTGACTAAAACGGGTTGTCTAAGCCTTGGCAATGAGATACACGGCACCTCACCACTTAAGTTCTCACAGGGCATTAACTTCCTCCTCAGTACTAACCCCTCGTAAATTGAATACTTACTGTCAATACTGTAAACCCCTATCCTGACCTTCTTCATTATATTAAGGTTCCCGAAGGATATGTTTATTGTCCCGCAAAGACCACTACGAATGTTCATCCTTTCAATCAATCCATTATCAAGGTTAACACTAAAGCCGGCGTGTTTATCAGAGTATAGATATTGCTCAAAACCAGGAAGTGCATTAACGTAATCCGCTAGTTCATATAGAACCCTATATACTATCATATCCCTATCCCTCTCCCTATAGACCTTAAATCGGTAAAGCCATAACAATCTACCAAGCTCGTCCTTCTCATAGGAACCAAAATAGAAACTACACTCCCGCAATTTACTATTTTTATCGCTAAACGGGCATAATACACATGGATATTTATACTTACCACTCTCATCCCTTTGATTCATTGGGCTACCCCGAGGTAGCATTGATGGCGTATATCTAAATACGTAGTCTGGCCTAGGCCTATTATTACATGTTACAACGCACCTATCACGTGTCTTCTCTACATCCTTAACTTTAGGTCCAAAGCGTAGGGTATCGATATCCATGATTAACAGTGTTAAGTATGTTGCTGCAACAATTATTCTTTCAATTCTTTCACGAAGTTCATTAATACTAGCGGGTTTGGGATTCTTACCAGCCACTGGAAACAGTGGATGGTCGGAGTATGCGTAATTCGGCCTTATTATTATGGGTAAGACCTTAGTATTTTCTACATTATCAGGGGCTATTGTCTTGATTAAATCATTAGATGTTTCCCCATGGCCAAGTCTTATAGCCTCAAGCATTGCATAAATGTATGCCTGGTGCTTCTCAACCTCAGTAACAGATCCTTCATCACTCTTCCACTCAACAATAATTGCCTTCCTAAGCCCTGGATGCTCAATTATTAAGTCAGGAACACCCCAAATATGTGATCTATAATCGATCATCTCATTCTCAGCATAGAAACGTAAGTTATCATAATCCTTGTAGGTAACACCAAGGCTTTGCAATGCTTTAGGCAATATTTCAACTAGGTTCTTTAACATTCTCTTAGCCCTATTCTTTATGTCATTAAGGTCGTTTTCATCTCGTACTTGTAATAAATCATCAAGCTCCTTTATGCTTTGATTAATAATTCCATCTAATGCGTTCTCACTAATATTTCCTCCACGTCTCCACTCATTTAAGTACTTGATACTCGCTATTGAAAGAAGCTTATGAACATTATTTCCCTTACCTGGCAAATTCTCATTACTAATCTTCTTAGCACCTATTGCCACCATTAACCTAGCCGCGAACGAGCAAGAACAAGCACCCCAAGCTACGGCTGTTGCCTTAACCACGTGACTAGTCCTAATATATGCATTCACTAGATCATCCCTAAAACAGGTATCCAATTCCCTATCATCGTAATCGCAATTACGTTCGTCAAACGTGTCGAGCATTGATTTTACATAAACATCTAAGTATGACCTTACCGCATCACTAAACCTATTCATTTTAGAACACCCACAATTCAACGAAACATTCACTAAACACCGAACTTAATGATGTATAGCATTTACTAAGTACCACAAAAGGTTAAGGCATCCGAGGCTTTTTAAACTTTTCTTTCTATTACTCAATAAAGAAAGGCTTATTTTCTATTCCCACTATCCCCTTTAGGTGCCTTGTGTGGGTGGGTTGAGGGGTTTGTGTGGGCTTTCGTGTAGGTTTTGCGAGGCTAATGCCGAGTTCATAATGAGCCATAGGCCCAACCTCATTAACGACCTCAACTCACTCATCAGCGATGCCTACGGACTAGAGCCTAGAGATTACGACGCTAATTCACTGTTCGAGTTCGCGCTGGAGAGTG
>OGCG01001347.1_pt1 | contig 12183 bp, 7 predicted proteins | sample 1570061 | NCBI WGS metagenome assembly OGCG01 (sample SAMN06268698, study PRJEB24515) | hot springs metagenome | isolation source: Joseph's Coat, Yellowstone National Park, Washington, USA | place: USA:Joseph's Coat, Yellowstone National Park, Washington, USA
ACCGTAATACTGTTAGCCGAAAAGGAAAGCAATGAAACTAATAGAAGGAATAATAAAGTACTTATAGCTAGGATAACTGCTACTGATGAGAAAAAGGTTACTGAGGCCTTAAAATGTATAGAGAGTTCTTTAGATGTGCACTACGAGTTTGATGAAAGTAAACTAAAAGAATGTGAAGGGTTATGGTTTAAGTTTGTTAATCAATCCGAAATTCAGACAGATCAGAAATGGATTACCTTATTCTTTAATGTAACTGCATATGAAGAGTTAGAAAGATTAGTAAAAGAAGGTAAAATGATAAGGTTAGGAGATTGGTTTGAGCCAAGCTATGGTAACGCTGTTTACCTCTGTTTAGCGAGTTGGGGACTAGTTAACGGAACAAGAAATTATGGAGCCAAAGAATTCTTTGAATTTAACGAGAGTAAGAAAATTAATGGTATACAATCTCAGAAAGGCACAATAAAAGTCCCAGAAGAATGCCTTTACCCTGCTATCCTAGATGCAGTGTCAATAAAAACCTTTACCTTTACAGAGAAAGATTGGGAAAATCTGAGAGATAAAGAAAATAACGTTTATCTCTTCGTCTGTCATAAACCGAAGAACGAACAAATAAAAGATTACTTAGAGTGGGGAGAAAACGAGTGCAAAAATAGAAGCGGAAGACCTTGCAATGAGGCTGAATCGGCAAAAGTAAGAGAAAAAGAGAAAAGTTTATTTTATGGATGGTATGATTTAGGTGGAGTATTATTAACACCGCTTATGGCAAAGTATGCTGCTCGATATTACCCACAATTCTTTATCTCGGAATATCCTACGGTTACTTATAATAGTATTATAACGCTTATACCTAAAGTTAACGTTGAGGAGTATGACGTAGACCAATTAAAGTCGATTTTAGGTAAGTTGCAGAATAAGGAGAAGGAAAGAATAAAGGAATTACTAGATGATATTGAAAAGAATTCGAAGACAACGTTATCAACTAAGGAGCTAAAAGCGTTGGTCGCATATCTAAACTCTACTTTAGTATGGAATTGGTTAGAATTCAGAAGTAGAAGGACATCTGGCGGATTACTAGCAATAGAGGTAGATATAGCTAAGGATATTCCAATTCCTAATCTAAAGGGATTAAGTGAGAAAGATGTAGACGATTTAGCTAAACTATTTGATGAATTAGAAGCTGAAGCTAGAAAGCATCAAGATATAAAGAATGTATTGCACACGTTAAATTTCCTTAAACCAATAAAGCAGAAAATTGATAGGAAGATATGTGAGATTTACGGTCTTAAGATTGACGTAGAAGCTTTGTGGAATTCTACTGTAGAAATGATGCAAAGAAGAATAGCTGGTAATACCAGAGAGAAACTTGATCTGGGTTCAGAAAAGGAAATTAAAATAAAGAAAGGAAGAAAAGGCAAGACCGTCAGCTTGGAAAGCTTTATGTACGAAGATGAAGAGTGAGTGTTACATAGTTTTATCCGCTAATTTTTTCTAAATAAGCTTGAAACTCTGAATTTTGATTTAAATCTTTCACATCAAGTTCTACATAACAATTTCTTTTATGGCAACTGCTTTTTATAAAGCATAAGAAAGGTAATTTGCAAACATCGTTTATTGAGGATAATATAACTAACTTTTCCTTTGCTCTGCTTAATGCAACATTTATTCTCCTAAAGTCTCTAATTGATTCATGAACCTTCGATACAACCATTGAATATAATACTACGAGCTTTTCTCCACCTTGGAATCCGTCCACAGTGGATACATATTCTCCAAACAAGTAATCTAAACCATCGCCTTTAGAGAAACCTAAGTGAGAGGCTTCAATTCCAACCAATTTCTGTATTAGACTTGCTTGAGCTCTAAAATTAGTTATAATTCCTATATCGCCTACTCCATTATCCTTTAGTCTTGAGTATAAAAGTGAAAGTATTGCTGCTTCTATCTTATTGTAGGCAGAGCGTGATTTCCATTCCTCCGTAGCTCCTCTAATTTGAACCCAGGTGATTCCGCACTTCTCATTGAGTATTTCATCAAATATGTCGCCATTTCTTGAATACTTATAATTATTTTCCATGTACTGATTAACTTGGAGACCTACGTCTGTGTAAAACGCTTTAGCAATAATATCGTAAATATCCTTTCTTCCTCTGTATTGAGAATTGAGATACACATACTTCCCTGTGTTTTTTGCATAAGATACTGCAATCTTCATTAGAGATTCCCATGCAGGATAAGTGTTTGGAGGCGTGGTAAGTACTATTGGCTTTAATTGCCTATTATCTCCAGCAATTATTACCTTTTGAGCAAAATTAAATGGAAATATCCCTAGAGCAAATGGAATCATGGAGGCCTCATCAATTATAAGTAAATCAAAAGTTGATGGCACGAGCTTCTTTTGAACAGCTACTGCAAAACTTGCCAACGTCATACCCACTATTTTCTCTTGAATTGTGCCTCCAACTTGGTCGAAGTACTTCACATTATCGAAAAATTTCTTTATGCCAACTTTGACAGGATTAAGATCTCTTATCCTATTTAATATATTATCCACTGCTACATTACTTAAAGAGATAACTAGAATTCTTTTATCATTACAACTTCTTATGATACGAGCTAACTCAGAGGTTTTACCACTACCAGGGGGGCCATCTATTACTTTTTCAACCTTTGAAAGTAAGGTAGTTAGCTCGTTTACTTGAATCCCTGATATGTAATTTTTAACTAGGTTATACAAAAGGATGTTATTATTAGTGGTTATTTCAACTTTACTTCCAGATTGGAATGAACTTGGTACCTTATTTAATACTTCAAATTCGGCTAAGTTACCTACAACTTTTCTTAATTCTGCACTGATGTTTCTTCTACTTCCAATTTTTATACTATATTTCTCCCCTACTAAGAGGAGAGAGTCCGGGAGATCTAATTTAACTATTATAGTCTTTTTGTCTTCCGAAATTCCTATTAATTGGCCTCTTATTTTTTCTTCTTTGTCTTGTAATTCTTGAATCTCACTTTGCAGCCATTCCAAAGCTTGATTTTTATTAAGATTAAATGAATTAGAGAATGTAAGAGTGAAGAAATAATTAGATATACAATCCTTGGAATAGTTAATCACTGCGTCGCTGTAGACAAAATTCAAGTTCACGTAAAAATAATACCGGCATAAATTAAAAATTTTATATCTGGAGTAAGAAGAGAGCTCCAGCCTTTGATATTCTATACTCTTGTTGGACATCAATTAGTTCGCATTCCCTCTTTTGTAACATTACACAGCTATAACAACCGTCAAAGCATTGATGTACATATCTTGGCCAAATGTATTGCAAAGGTCTTTTTAGTTCTTTGTAAATAGCATCCATTTGATTTTGGTCAAGATTATTGTTGCACTTGGAAATCTGATTTTCAACATAAAACTTCTTTAGATACAAATATCTAAACATTGACCTAGGAGGATAAAATACGTGACCGCCTACAACACCTTTAATATATCCATCAAGCTGTGTAATACAATCACTCAGTTTAACGTTATTAACTGTTCTACTATCATTTTGTAAAATTTGATATGTTCTATTAAGCTGTAATTTTTCATGAGCCCAATTATAGTCACATCTGAAATCTTGGTTTTTAATGTAAATTATATTTTTAATGCTGTCTATTACATCACTATAATCCTTACTACCGAAAAAGTTGAAGGTATCATAACTATAACTCCTCTTTACGAATATTTTCACTTCTCCTTGAATTTCATTAACAGTAAGCGTATCATAAAAATAGAAGCCGTCTAATATTTGGAGATTTCTGATTAGTATACTTGGGCTTTTAATAATAATGTATTCTCCTAAATCTTCTGGATTCAACGATAGCTTCGAAATTAAAGCCTTTTTAATTAAATGAGAAATACCGTGTAATGATAGCTCCAATATTGAAACTACTATCCTTTGCTTTAGTTCATCCATGCATTTTGATGTTCTTAAGTTATTATAGTTTATTTTCTTCTCATTTTCTACTACTATTTCGGTTAGCTTTTCCACGAATTTATCTACGTCTAGGTTATCTACAATGTTTTTGATCTTATCTCCTTCACTTACAAATTTTTTATAAATTTCTATTAGATGTCCAAACATTATTGATGTGAACTTCGATCTATCGGATAAGAAATGAGTGTTCCTCTCTACTCTTATTATATTCTCGTATTCCGCAATCTTGCACTCAGCAATTCCCTCAACAAAAACCTTTGACATTGCAATTTTTTGTATAGATTGTAATAAATGATCTGATCTTTTTATATATTGTAAGAAGTTCTTTATAAAATCGTTTATTTTATCCAATTTTACTTTAACTTTAATATTCAACGAGAACGTGTTTAAATATAAATCATCAGGGTAGATTGTACTACCTTTCGAGTAAGTAAATGGAATAACGAACGGATATTGGTAAGGAATTTTACCCGACCTAGGCTTAATGTATAACGATCCCCCTACATGAATTTCATCAATTGTCAAGCTTGATGTGGTAACAGATAAGTCATAGATGTTGAATGGCTGAGAATAAATCTGCTTCTCATCTTCTTCACTAATTCTCTTCATAAACGACTTCGGGAAAAATTGAGCATCCCTAGCTAGATAAAATTCACCGTGGAGATTGTACGTCTCGCTGCCGTACTCTAGATCTATATAATTAATATTATCAACGTCAATATCTTTTTCTTTAAGTTCATCTTTTAATATTGACCTAAGCGTTTCTCTATTGAAATAAAAAATAACCCATGCTCTAGGTTTTGTACTATCGAAATTAAATGAGGTTACGAATATACTGTCTAACTTTTTTGATGCACTAACGATAATTAATTGATTTTCAAATCTTGTAGGGTCTTCCTGATTGATTAAATCTAGATATAACACATTAATGGATTTAGGATCATTGCTTGACATTGTGTTTATTTCATTTAATACATTCTCACTAATTCTTACGGCGTATGAACCATCTGGTGATACTGGAAAATATGCAACTACATTGTTTGACGCGAAAGTTTCGTCGTTAAACATGTCTTTCAAACCGATAGATTTTAGTCTCTCTAATTCTAGGTTAATTACTGGCTTATTTTCTTCGTTGGTTTTTAATCCTTTTACCTTTATTTTACCTAGATAAATCCTTGAATATTGATATGAGGGTAGAATAATACTCATCTTTCCCTCCTCCTTAATGGTATTTCTCTATATAAAATCTCAGACCTGGGTCTTCCGTTCCTTTTTCTGCAATACTTGCCATCAAAATTATAAGTATAAAGGGAGGCATCCTTTTGCTTTAATGCGTAATGTGGCATTTCTGGCTTACTGAAATAAGTGAATAAGTATATAAATAAGTTTTTGCTCTCAGCATTACTACTAAATTTAGGCAGTAAAACTGGAGATACTAACTTTACAATTTTCTCTATCTTAGGTAAAATTTGACAATAAATCATTAATCTTGTATCGCCCTTATTATCTTTTAACTTATTTTTAGCATCCATCAATTCGAAATAAACTGAAAAGAATTCAGTAGTTCTAGGATACAATTTGGGTAAGTACACTTCCCCATTTCTACCTATAATAGATTGTAGTAATTTATCTAACTTTTCTAATAATGAATTATTAGGATCCAATCTTTTAAATAATGCTATTGCCTGCATAAGATCATTAAGTGCATCATTAAGTTTTCCTCTTTCAACTAGTGAAGGATTAGTTCTACCATTAATTGTAGCAATATTTGATGCAGTTTGAATGTTTCTCATCAATACTAGGAGCGAAATATAAGAATCCTTTATTTCCTCTTTTAATTCCTTTAATTTTTTCTGGTCTAGATTCGTTGTTAAACGTAGGAATATGTCTAGGAAATTGTCTGCCTTAGCAGATATTATATTCTCCCAGTTTTGATTTTGAACTATTTCCCATACTTTATCTTTTAAGGTATAATGAATAAAATTGGTTAAAGCTAGATAAGCATAAGCTTTCACTGTTTCTATTTCCCTTTCTCCCCTCAACGTTGTGAGATCCTTATTGTTAAAGAATATTTTTCTTATTGCATAATTCTCGTCTATTAATGCTATATCTGGACCTGTGTTTTTTGCTACTAATATTCCTAATGATATCCTAAATGTATCATTACTCCTTCCTCCTCTACCAAATCTTTGTATAATAGAATCTTCTTGAATAGGAACTCCTAGCTGCAAGATAAATCCTATATTAGGTAAATCTACTCCTAGTTCTAACGTAGACGTTGATAAAACAACTCTAAAATTACCCTGCCTTAGCATTTCCTCTTTTTCTATCCTTTCATCTCTATTTATATCAGCATTATGGAACATGAAATAATAGACATGAGATACATCGTCTATTAAATCCTTTGAGCCATTCTGTATCGCATTCTGAGCAATGCTATTAATTCTCGCAGAGAATTCTATTGGATTGAAACCAGGGAATTTATTACTCTGGACAAGCGTAGTCCAGTTGGAAATTAATTGTTTTATATTTCTATTATCATAAAATAGAGGAATGGCCGAATAATTGTAGAACACATCTTCTGGAGAATCCTTTAGCATTTCAGCTATCATTTTTCCATATTTAGACTTCTCGTTTATAATAGATACAAGAAGCTTATTCTCTATATCTCTTTCTCTCATTATATAGTTTTCAATAAAATAGGTATCGAGGTCTGACTGTTGTTCTTTATTATCTACAAATAATATTCCGGTCAATCCATTTTTAAATACTCCTCTTAATCTATTCATGCTAGCTTCTGATAATAACATTAGATAAGTTGTATCCCAAAGGAATAACGAGGTTGGAGACGAATCTGGAGAGGGGAAATATATTACGGGTATTATTAGCCTAGTTTCCTTAGAGTCTTCAAGGTACTTAGAATAAGGTTCATAAATTATTTCATTATAATAATCCTTAATTTTCCATAGAATAAACTCCAAGAATTTGTTTATAGCGTCTGGCAATTTATTATTCTTTTCCTCAAATATATCATACTTTAATCCTCCGAAACTTCTAAATTCTATATTTTCATCAATTTTCTTACTCAGTAACGTAGCTGAGGAAAAAATAAGGTCAAGGTTACTTTCTCTAATTATCTTCCCTATATATTCCTCGATTTTACTTCCATCAATCTTATTACTTCCTAATTTAGTCTCTAATTGATATATTATTATTTGAGTTAGAAGGAAATATAAGAAATCTCCTAAGCCTTTTTCAGTGTATACATGGGCTTCATCAAATACCATTAAGGATATTTTATCAAATATTGAAGATCTTGCAGATTTGAAAGAATAAAATAAGTTAGTTGATAACTGACTGTGGTTTGTAATAATTATATCGGAGTATAAGTACTCATCCTTAATTTCGGATAACCAGTCTATTTCTTCATTTCCGCATCTTAATTTAATTTCATCACCAGTAGAACAATATTTTATTAATTCTCCAGATGGACATCTTATCTTTCTAAAATCTGTATACTTACTTTTCTTACCGCTAATTTCCTTCTTACTCCTCGGAGAATCTCCATCGTATATACTTATTCTTATCTTGCTTAATCCTAACTCTTTCTCTATATCCTTATTAATATGATAGATTACTGAAATTAGCCTCTCTAGCTGCTCTCTGGCGAGCGTTTTCCTCGGATACACTATAATGGATTTCATCTCCTTATTATTCAATTTATTTAAAATAGTTTTTGCAATAGTATAAATAAAGAAAATTATTGTTTTACCACTACCGGTTGGAGCAGATATAACTCCTATCTTAGGACTTTGAGATGTCAGCATTTCTTCGATCATTTTAGCCTGATATTCAGTAAGCTTTGAGGCAAAGTTACTCTCCTTTAATTTCCTTATTATAAAGTTTGATACCTTGGCTGCAGTTTCAATACTTACGTTGTTATTTTCAAAATACTTTTGTAGATAAGGTCTTAATGATTCAATATCAACTTTTCTTTCCGGAATCTTTTCTTCTAAGAAAGGCAGCATATAAGCTTCTAGTACTCTACTATCATGTGGCAATGGCCCTGCGTGTCTTAATAGCTTAAGAACAAAACCATGAAGGGTTTTGAATCCCTTATTATTAAATTCTCGTAGATCTCCAAGAATGTAGCTCGGTAAACTCTTTTTAGCAAAATTTATCCTCTTTAATAATAAGAAATCATCAATTGAAGATAACTCGTAGGATTCCTTATCACTAATCAACCCCTGAATATCGTTCCATTCAAATTCATATAAAAGACCTTTTTCCTCCATTATATTTATAAATTCCTTAATTTTCTTACTTAGTGACTCGTTTTTATTTCTCACAATTTGACTAAGTAAATCTTCCAATGTTACTCCAAATTTTGTTGCTGCTTGATTCAAACTGTACACTATGTCATAAATAGTTAGCATAGAATCAAACTTATGGAAAGTTAACCTTGTTCTAACTTCGTAACCTAAAACTGACTTATCCTCACAAAGGTCAAAATTCCTTACTATACATAATTCGTTTTTTAATATTTCCTTGTACGCACTTTCAATAGCGTCCATATAGACCACCTGTTTTTACAATACACGAAGTATTTCCACACCTATCGCAATCCTTAGATGAAATAACGTAACCTTCAACCTTATTTGAAGTCATGAAAATTTCTAATGCATTCTCCACAAATTCCTTATTAATATCCTTTAAAATCAAATATTTTGCAGGAGGCACTTGATATTCTCCGTCTCCAATTTTAATATACTCATAGTGCTCTACATTTTCACCTTCAGAATATATAAGAATTGGGATAATATTCTTTCCTATAAATTTCTTACTTAATAACAAATAGTAAATTATAAGTTGATTTAAATCTCCTAGTTCAGCATAAGCTAGAGGATAAGACTTAAATTCAAAAAGCAAAATAGTGTCTCCTTTTTTACAAACTGCGTCCGGTAAACCTCTAATTTTCAGAGTATCATCGTAAATAGCAAATTCACTCTTAGCCATTTCCTCATCAGAGGCTATGCAATTAAATCCCCGGTTTTCAAAGGCCTCCTTAAGTTCAGATAAGAATGATTTATGTATTCTATTACCACGTTCAATAAAACCTTCACCGCCATGTTCACCCTTAGGCCCAAATTTAGGTTTCTCAGAAAGTCTAAAGTGTGGACATTGTCCTGCAAGAGAATAAGCAACGTGCTTTATCCCTGAACTCATATTATTTAATGAGAAAAGGGGTTTAATAAGTACTAGTGCTAAAAGGCATAAAATAAATCATAACGATAATAAAAGAAGAATAATATAAAAGGGGGAAAAGTTATTTTTAATTAGTGTCGTGCAATTAGATCTATTCTAAGTGCTTTGAGTCAAAAAACTAAAGTTTACGAATGTATCTATAACAAAATGACTAAGTTAGAGAACATGTAATTGTTAAATTATTTAGATAATCTATATAACCAATTTTCATTATTATATCTACTCTTCAGGTTAATTAAAAATATCTTAACTATTCTACTAGATGAATATTATAGCACTATTTATAAAAAGTGAAATAAAAACTGATTAATTTTTTAATTAAAGGAGATTAAAGATCTTTATTAACATTATTCTCTTTTTTAATTCTAGCTAACTCCTTCTCAAAAACGTTTAATAACTCCTCCTCAGATATAATCCACTTACCCTCTTTACTAAAATGCTCATAAGGAATAGAATAAGTCCTAACATAATCCCTTGAAGGAGTTATGGGATGTAAATATAAATCGTAATTAAAGTGATACTTACGCGATAAGGTATTTATGAACTCAGTTATTTTGACAAACATATGTTTTTGTCCTATAATGTAGAAGTACATCTTATCATTATGCAAATAGGAAACCCTTAACAAGGTAGGAATCCTAGTCAACTCCCTAACAACATCATCATTAACATCGTGAACCAATAAGGAAATCCTAAAATCAACCCTACCAACATAAGCATCAACCAAATCCCTACCAACGACATGATCAAAATAATGAAAAACAACATCACTACCAGACAAACCAACAACTTTACCAATATCATCCCAAGAACGCAAAGGATTAGCCTGCCTCTTACCCAAAATAACTACATCATACCAATCTGGCCTAAAACCATCAGCCAAATCAGGCAACTGAAAAGAAAACCTAGGCCCTGAATAAACTGCACACATAGCGTCCCCTTTATACCTCTCCTTATCTCTGTTACCCTCAATTTCATAAAGTATATTGTTAGCGACAACTTCAGCTTGAAAATGTGCTGCCGCCCCAGTTTTAGGTGTAGGAGTATTATTTGCATCCCCTACTACAAAAACCCCGTCTTTAAAGGTTAACGTTTCCTTATCTACTGGAATTAGTCCAGAGTTATCGGCTAGTTCATCAAAAGTAGTAGAAATCGGAGTATCTATGATTAAATGATCGAAATTTACTCTCTCTCCCTCAGTAGAAGTGATTACCTTGTTTTCGTAGTCTACGCTATTTATTACAAACCCCCTTAATACCTTTATCCCTAGTATTGATGCCATCTTGGAGAATAAATTAAACATTGGAACTTGTAGTGGTGGAGGTTGCTTAGCGGGAATTATAAGTGTTACGTTAGCTTATGGATATTTATTCTTTAATAGAAATGAGATCTCCCAAGGAGCTGCAGGGCATTTTATTATTCCCGGCATAGAGCCTATTACGAAGTTCTTTCCCTTAGGGTTTTTTATAATTTCTCTAATGATTCTTCCATCATCAAGTGTATGATAGCCCTTGAGGTTAAATAAGGACTTATTTTGTCCACCTGTAGCAATTACTAAATAATCTCCCTCGTATCTCTCTCCTCTCTCAGTTAATACAGCCCTATCATCAACTAAAATTTTCGTAATCTTAGATTTGACCCATTTAACTTTTGACTTCAGTACTGACCTTATGGGCATTGTTATTTTGCTCTCACCCACTTCCCCTATTATATAATCCACTAATCCAGGCTGATAAAGATGATATTCATTAGGCTCTATTACTGTAACGTCTAATTTCCCAGCTAGTAAGTTTGCTAGTAACGTTCATGCGTTTCCTCCGCCTACAACTAATAATTTTTCATCATTAATACAGTACTTGTACCCCAATTTAAATTTGGTTGAGGAAAAAGTTTATATAAAAATAAATAAAATTAGTTACAATCCATTAATATCTTAACTTTTAGGAAATCATCCTCTTTACCGTTTTCCTCAATTCTTAGCTTCATATCATTCATTTGCAAAATATACTTTAGACTTAACAACCAGTCGTAATCATTAAGTAATATTTCAACTCCCTCATCACATTCTCTTATCTTTTTGATTGCAGATAATATCATAACTAATGGACTTCTAGACCCGCAACTCTCAGTTTTATCTATCTTTAATCTCTCTATTATTTTCATGGTTCAGATCCTTTCTTTACTGGAGCCCCTACGATATTTCCCCATTCAGCCCATGAACCATCGTAGACTCTAACTGCAGGATAACCTAATAAATACTTTAATACAAACCAAGTATGTGCGACTCTCTCTCCTATTCGGCAATAAGTTATTATCTCCTTATCCTGACTAATTCCTGCACTTTCAACTAATCTTTTCAATTCCTCGATAGGTTTAAACTCACCAGTATCTGGATTAACTGCTTGTGCCCAAGGAAAGCTCATAGCTCCAGGTATATGTCCTCCTACTTGTGTTTGCTCATCAGCGTATTCTGGAGGAGCTCTAATCTCGCCAGTATACTCCTTAGGAGATCTAACGTCAACTAAGATTGTGGTCTTACCTACTTCGCCTTTAGTTATTTTCTGAAGAACCTCCCAGAAGAAAGCCCTATGACTTCCCCAATCAACCTTCTTAACCTTATAAGAACCCTTGGCATACTGAGGTTCTTTAGATCCTTGTTCCGTGGGCAAATTATCCTTTGCCCACTTCGTCCTCCCTCCGTTTAACACTCTGACATCGTCATGTCCATAAGCCTTAAAAAGCCAAAAGGCATATACTGCAAACCAGTTATTGTAATCCCCGTAAAGTACAACCGTAGTATTGTTACTTATCCCTTTAGATTCCATAAGCCTTTCAAAATCATTAGGCCCTATGAAATCCCTTATTATAGGATGCCTTAAGTCCTCTCTCCACCTTATTAATACTGCACCTGATATATGCCAAATGTTATATGCCGTATTGG